>Ga0316363_10003591_pt1 | contig 11019 bp, 3 predicted proteins | sample Sb_taG_3_FD_200459 | JGI IMG/M metagenome (GOLD analysis project Ga0316363, IMG submission 200459) | Peat soil microbial communities from Weissenstadt, Germany - Sb_50d_a_PC metaG (v2) (version 2) | ecosystem: Environmental > Terrestrial > Soil > Wetlands > Peat | place: Germany: Weissenstadt...
GTATCTGCACCGCAAACGGCTGGCAGTGGCGAGGGCGTAGTGTCTCTGCAAGCCGCGTGAATGGCGGGTTCCGGTAAGGTCGCAAGCAATACAGGGGAATTCGTGGCCGGTGCAGGTCTGGAATTCCCCTCGCCTTCAAAATTGATGGTTGCTCAGAGCTTCCTTAGACGGCAATAAGTTTGCCTGAAGGGATCAGTACGAGAACTTAAACTGAGCTTTGCATCACTACCTCATACGGGACTACACTGCTGGGTCGTCGGTGCACGATTTCTAGCATTCAGCTCCTCAAGGAATCCATGAATCGGAATGAATCCAGCAGGGCGGGTAGGATGATCGAGAGAACGACCATCAATCTTGCATTTGCGCTTGTACTGCTTCTTAGTTCGCTTGGCGTAAGCCTGGCTGTGGCTCAGCAAACCCAGCCACACGCTCCTTCATCCAGACCGCAAGGCCCCTGTGATATCTACGCCGCTGCCAGCGATCCCTGTGTGGCAGCCCACAGCACCACGCGCGCCCTGTACTACTCGTACAACGGTCCGCTTTATCAAGTTCTGCGCCAGTCGGACGGCAAGAACCTGAACATAGGAGTCGTCCAGCCGAGCGTATCGCCTGTCGCCGACCCTGGCGGCTATGCCGACGCGGCAGCGCAAGACGTGTTCTGTGCCAACACCTACTGTTGGATCACCAAGATCTATGACCAGTCTCCCAAGCATAACGACTTAATTCAAGCGCCGCGCGGAGGGTTCAGCGGTCCGGCCGTGGGTGGGTTTAACAATATCCCGATCGCCGACATGGCACCTGTCACAATCATGGGCCACAAAGTGTACGGCGTTTTCATTGCTCCCGGCATGGGGTTGCGTCAGAACGACGCCAAGGGCACTGCGGTCGACGACCAAGCGGAGGGACAGTACTGGGTTGTCAACGGCCACCACTACAACTCCGGTTGCTGTTTCGATTACGGTAACGCGGAAACCGACAGCCGCGACGACGACAACGGCACGATGGAAACGACCTACTACGGGAACGCTCCATGGTGGTACCACGGAAATCCTCCGGGACCTTGGGTAATGACGGATCAGGAAAACAACTTGGTCGGGTGTGTCAATCCGGACGGATCCAAGCTCTGCCCGAATCTGCCGAATATCCAGTGGCGATTCGTGACCGGCATTGCCAAAGGCGAAGCGCATCACTGGACTTCGATGGGGGGAGATGGACAAGGGGGACCGTTGTCGGTGATGTTCGACGGACCGCGAGTAAATGCTACCTATGACCCGATGCGCAAACAGGGAGCCATCCTCCTCGGTAACGGCGGCGATAACAGCGTCGGCTCGCAAGGCACCTTTTATGAAGGAGCGATGACAGCCGCGGGCACATTCCCAACAGATGCTACCGACCAGCTAGTGCAAGCGAACATCGTGGCTGCTCGGTATGATGTGCCCAGGCTGAGCATGGCGCCGCCATCGGCAGCCGCCACTCCCCCAGGGCTTCAGACGTTCAAGCCGGGGTCTTCGCAAGAGATCACCCTCACATTCACAAATACAACAGATGCTCCCGCGACCAACGTCCAGCTGAGCATTTCGGTACCCAGACAGTGGACCTCCGTCATTTCGGGTACCACGGAGACCTCGAGGAAGTTTTCTGATGCGGTTGCATCGGGCGCTAGCGCAAGCGCGACCTTTATTGTCACCTCAGGACCGATGGCCTTCAACGGCGATTTGGTCGGCCATGCCACGTGGAGCGCAACCAGCGGCAATAAGCAGTCTGAAACAGCGGTCGAGAAAGTGCGGAACGCCAGCGCGGTAAAGATCAATGAGTTTCGAATCAGTTCCGGTCCTGTCATCAACTCAACGGACTCGTTCATCGAGCTCTACAACGCCAGTGCCCAAAGCGTTGATGTCTCGAACTGGACCCTAACCGAGCACGCGGCCCGGCAAGCTATCTTCTCGAGTGTAAGAATCCCAGCCGGAACGAAGTTCGCCGCTGGCGGTTTCTACCTGCTTGGTCTTTCTAATTCTGGACTGGCGGTTCCTGCGCGGGCGGGCGATAAGACCATCCATGTCAGAAGCACGACTGGCATGTTGGTCGGAGATACGATCAGCATCGATACCGGCTCCAACGTCGAGACCCGCAAGGTCGCAAGCATCGGGACAGCGGCAAGCAACCATACAACGCTGTGGCAACCGCTACCCGATGGTCCAGTAATCACAATTCCTGCGGGTTCCACCAACGTACCTGTCACGAGCGCGTCGGGCTTCGTCGTGGGCGAGAAGATCGCGCTCGGCTATGGCACCACCTACCCTGCGGTTGCAAGAGGGTTTGAACGATTCGAGGTGGCAACGGTGACCGCGGTTGGCAAGCCGGGCACGCAAGCTTATCTGGCGGCGGACGCTGCCGCAGGCGCGACCAATATCAAGGTGACGTCCGTTGCCAACATCTCAGCCGGTGACAAGATCAGGTTGGATATCGACAGTGTCAGTCACGGGATTGAAACCGTCACAGTCGCGAGCGTCGGCACGCAGGCAAACCACACCAATCTGGCGGCCGGTGCGGGTGCAGGTGCGACAAATATCAAGGTCCGCAACGTAAACGGGTTCGCTGTAGGAGCGACGATAAACATTGGCACACCCGCGAACAAGCAAAGAGTTCCTGTCAGTGCGGTCGGCACTTCGGGTCCGACCGGCAGCGGGATAGACTTCAGCCCTGCCCTTGCCCAGTCGCATATTGATAGCGAGACCGTAGTCGACCCGGGTACAGGCCTTGGGCTGGCTGCCCCGTTGAAGTTCAATCATGCGGCCAACATCCCATTCAGCAGCCGAGGAACCGGGATCAGCTTTCAACCCGCGACGGCCTTTGCCCACTCAAGCAACGAGCCCATCCAGGCACTCGGCACCGGCACTACGCTAGACGCACCGCTAAGGAAAGCGCACGAGGTCAACGCTGTTGTGCGCGACACCGCGGTTACCACTGCAGGTTATCAAGGAACGCCTGCGCCGAATCAGTGGTTCGGAGGCCCAGAGCTGACCACCACGGACGACCTCTTCGGCAGAACTATTGTCGTAAGGGAAGGCAGCATTGTTCTGCGTGACGCTTCGGGAATTGTTGTCGACAGCTTGAACTACGGCGGCCTCGTCGACCCATGGGCGTCGGAAGGTTACCAGGCGAGTTCGGGATTCGAGCAGGGGGGCTGCTTTGTTACGGCACCGGGGCCGGAAGGTGGATTCGGGGCGGTCGCTTCCGGAGCCGATACGAGCGCTGGCCGCTTTCCAGATGGCGCCGACACCGACAGCAACTGCACCGACTTCGTGACGGAGCCCGCCACCTCTTTGGCGGCCCCTTCAGTCGCGGGCGCGACCAATATTAAAGTCACCAGCGTGACAGGTCTTAGGGCAGGAGAGACCATCCGAGTGGATTCAGGCGCGAACGTCGAAACATCTGTGATCACGACGGTTGGCACGGCTGGTGCTTCAACTGTAACCGCCGCCATCACAGCCGGGACTACTGTCATCCCGGTCGCCAGCGTGACTGGCTTCAACACAGGCGAGACCGTCACTATTGCTGACGGCGCGATCTCCGAGACTGCGGTTGTTGCTTCCACCAGGAGGTTTGGGGCTCCCACGATCACAGTCACGTCCCCACTTACTCGTGCGCATGGGATCGGTGTACAGGTCTCTGGCACCGGCCTTACTCTCAGCACTGAACTAACTCGGGACCATGCGATCGCGTCGCCGGTCGCGGGCTATGCTTCCACTCCCGGCGCGCCGAACCAGTATCGGGGGAGGTCCCGGCGACAATGAAAAACTCCCGCACCTGATCGGCCATCGTGCGCGGCGAGAACCTTGGAGATCTTCTTAATCCGGTTTTTCCTGCCTAACGAACAACCGAAAAGTTGGACAGTACCTACCCGTTTCGAACTACGAAGTAAGGCTGGCCAGAGAGAAAAGCACCGAAACCTGGGTACAGTGCCGCTGATTCTGGCGTTTCCTTCAGCTCGAAGTAGTATTGCAGTGGGAACGGGCTCTGCGTGTACTCAGATGAAATTGTGCCCGTCCACACGCGCCCATTGACTAGCATCGACTCCCTCTGCCAGCGATCGGCCTGATTCACGTGCCGATAGCGCAGGTCTATCGAAGCGTATTCCTTGTCGGCATCGAACTTCACCTGGAAGGGTTGTCCGGCATGAAACCTTGAGGGCAGAGTGTGAGCTCCAGCAACAACCGGTCGTTGTGGCTGGCCAAGAGCCTCGGCGATAGCGCGGGCGATCGGTCCGTCTGTCTGCGCCGCCTTGGCAGAGTCCATCTTCGCAGCAATGGCTGCGATGTCGACATCGATGTCTGCTAACCGGTCGGCCCAGTGGCCCCGCAATTGGCGCAGTTCTCCTACTGTGATGTCCTTCGCGTAGACGCCCTTGGTGTGAGCGATGATTCCTGCCCATGCTTCACGCGCCTCTTTATACATCTTCAGCGACCTTTTCAGAGCGGTGCGATCACTGGTCCGCTCGAAGATGCGATACAGAACTCCCCCGCGCAACTTCGCGCCGAAGAAGCGACCAAGCGCCGCAGCTCCAGCAATGTCGATGGTCAATCGCCGATACTCAGCCCGGTGCCTCTTTGTTGCCCGAGCTTCGGCACGAGCTAGGGACTTCGTCGCCGAGTCGGCGTAATCCTCAATCCACTTCCCCACTTCGATGGGCGTGTACTTGCCGCTGCGTTCGCCTTTGAGCAAGTCGTCGGCAAAGTCGTCGATGCGATAGAACAACTGCGGATCGAGCGGGCTCACAGTCCCAAAGACTCGTGGCACGGGACTGTCGGTATAAGGCCCGGGGTGGTCAGCGTCGATGAGGGAATGATTCAGGTAAAGCTCGGGCCAATAGGTGTTGTTGCCCGCCGAAGGCGCGTGCGCTGTGGTCACCGTGGGAAGAATGCGGCTGGCCGAAGCCAGTGCCAGCTGAAAATCCTCACCCGCAGGCCCGAATTCATGCCGCATCGCGCGCTGCCAAACGTCTGCGTCAGTTTCCGGGTTATAGAGCAATCGTCCCCAAACACGATACGTGTAGCTGTACTTTTGCCAGTCCCAGCGCGGATTGAGAGACTTGTCGGCATAGGCGCAACGGCCTCCCGCGATGCCCGATCCGCGCCGGCCTTTAAAGGAAAGCGGCTCCATTATCTCCACGCCATCGCTGCCGCAAAAGGAGAAAGCGCGTGAGTAAGCGGCCGCGGTGAGCGGATCGCCCCAGATCAGCAGGCGCTGTGTCCCAGGCCAAATTCGGTGCAACACGCCGTACTTGCGATCTTCGCGGAACAGGTCCCCGTAGCCGTAACGCAAGAAGCTACGCGAGCCAGCGCTGAGCTTCATGAGACCTTCCGGCTCGTGTCCCGGACGAGGCCGCTCCTGCTCGCGGATGTCGGCCTGGTGATACGGCATACCGAGATGCTCGGCCCAGTACTTAGGGGAAATCTTCACCGGTTGACCTGAGCTCAGCGCGGCATCGATCATGCCTTGATCCATACCTTTGGCATGCATGTCGATTTCAACCTTGCGGCCGCAGCTGGCCACTCCGTCAAACACCATCTTCCAGAACTGATAGCTTCCTTCTGCGACTCCGCTTTCGCCGTGCACGCGGAATGTCAGGCCGCTGATCTTGGGCACAGCCTCGAGCAAGGTTCGCACCGCGTCGCGGCAGTAGGGTCCATGATTTTCAGGATTGAGGCCTTCGATGGTGTAGTTCGCGTTCGGACTATTATTCCAGCGATAGCCGTGCATCCAGATGCCGAGTTGGAAATCCATACCACGCGCGACGGTCTGCTCGCTGATGAACCGTAGCATTTCCAAATTGCGGTCGCGCTCGGCGTCTGACAGGTGCGGTACGCGTACGTCGTATCCGGGCACGGAAAGAAGGAATGGATAGGCGAACAAGAAATATGCGTCCGTCACATTGGTAAGGAAGTCGTAGCCAATTCCTAATGCAAGATTGAAGCGATTGAAGCGCTGCGCCGCCAGGGTTGAGAGGTACTCCGGCCACATCTCGCGATCGTTGTACCAAAGCTTATCTTCGATCTCGCTGGTAAACAGCCTCGTTACGCTCCGAACAGAATTGGCCGGACGCTCAACCACCGGCTCAGGAATTCTCAGAACCGCCAACGGATCCTGGGCGCATCGCACACGATCTACCAGTTCCAGCAGCGCGTACATCAGGCCGCGAGCATCGCTCCCACAAGCCCAGATACCCTGTTTTCCTTGGAACAGAACAAGCGCCTCCGGCACGCTTTCAGCACGCACCTTTGACGCGTCGAGCGCCCTCGTAGCGTCGTGCGAGGCCATTCCAGAAACGAAGATCCGAAGTTGCGATGCGGGAACCTGCGCCGGCTTTTTGTAGACCGCGACCAGGAGACTGCGCTTTTTCAGCGCTCGCTCCAAATCCTTGATGGCCCATTGCGCCGGCACCGAAGCGGCCACGACATCCTCAGGATCGGTGATGATTGTGACTTGTTTGTTCTCGCCTGTCGCAGCCTTGATTCCCGTGGCCGTCAGGGCCGCGACACCTGCAGCGGCGTGAAGGAACTCCCTTCGATTCAAATTGCTCTTCATGTTGTTCAGGGGCCGAGTTACCTAAGTTCGCTCGACGTCAGTTTCAAGACTGTGAACGCGTTTTCTTCTACTTCATATTGGAATTTGTTTTCAACGCTCGGCAACGGATGTTCAATGGGAGCGAACCCGAGTCGGCTCGGCCCAATGAGTTCTCCTGGTCAAGATCCTTTCTGCAATATGTGTAACAAACGAAGGCCAATCAGGAGTAACCGAACATTGACGGGCCTTCCGCAACGGACGCGTGTGAAAACTCGGCGTGTTTACATAGGTGCCGGCTATCCATCGAGATGTGTGTGATAGATGAACGTCCCTTGCGCCGAGGTATGTATGTTAGCGCTCTCTGTCTCTTAGCTGGAATAGAGGGGATTCAGGTCGGCAGCAGACGCCAAAATGCTGCCACAACTGGAACCAGGGGCTCTGCGCGAGCTTTTCGTCGTGCCGTCGATTGGCTGCAGAGATGTCGCTTGCGCTGAGTGGCCTAACGTCCGGCGCTTCGAACATTTCCCGTATCTGCTCAATCTCGTGAATTATGCGTTCAACATCCATGTGTCACAATATCCAACATAAAGGCGGAAAGGGTCAAATGGGAAGCCAAGCCGCCCCAACAGCGCGATCGTTCGATGCGGCATCTGCCTAATTCTCCAATCACAGGCTGACACTGAGATCGTCGGCGAAGCTTCGGGCGGAGCCGATGCTGTCAGAGCCGCAAGTTTCCCTACGAGGGCTCGATTCTTCACGTAAGCGCCTTCTCCTCGACGATGGCCTCGGCGGCGTTTGCCGTCAGCACCTAACTGGCAGCAGAGATTGGGTGTGTCCCCGCCCGCTCTCTCGTCAGACAAAAAACTGAGTTGAAACTTCTGCTCTTTTTCGAAGGAGTCGCATCGTAGCTCATCTTGCAAAAATAGAACGATTCATCTCACTTGTCTGCCGTGAGTCACTCTTTGTATAGTCGATGCCTTGGGCAACGCAGGCATCGAAGGTGACAGCGAAGCGGTGTCATCTCCATCCTTCCCCAACCGCAAGCAATTTGAGGCAGGCCCATTCAGCACGGGATTCATAAACAACCCTGTCGGACAGTGCCAGAATTCAGATTCAAAATGGAGAAGACCATGAAACGCCGCATCATGCGAATCATCGAGTGGATTGTTGTTTGCGCGGGAGCGCTTTTCCTGGGGACAGCCCTGCAAAATGCATTTGCGCAGGAATCCGATAATCCTGCCTACCTGAACCCCCAGCTCTCGCCCGAGCAGCGCGCCACCGATCTGGTTCGCCGTATGACGCTCGCGGAGAAAGCTTCGCAGATGCAGAATAACTCGGCGGCCGTACCGCGTCTGAAGGTTCCTGCGTACCAATGGTGGAGCGAAGCCCTTCACGGGGTCATCAACGAGGGAGTTACTGAATATCCGGAGCCGATCGGGCTTGCGGCGACGTTCGATGCGCCGGGAATTCATACCATGGCAGCGCAGATTGGCATTGAGGGCCGCATCAAGCACGTCCAAAACACGCGCGAGGGGCACGTCGGCATTATGGGAGGCCTGGATTTCTGGTCGCCCAATCTCAACATTTTTCGTGATCCGCGCTGGGGCCGCGGACAGGAGACTTACGGCGAAGACCCGTTCCTCACAGGCCGCATGGGAGTTGCCTACGTAACTGGATTGCAGGGCGATAACCCCAAGTACTACCTCGGCATTGCGACACCCAAGCACTACGCTGTGCACAGCGGACCAGAACCGACGCGCCACTTCGCCGATGTCGACGTAAGCAAGCACGACCAGGTGGACACGTACGAACCGGCCTTCCGCGCCGCCGTGGTCGAAGGCAAAGCAGGGTCGGTGATGTGTGCCTACAATGCGATCAACGGCGAACCGGCGTGCGCAAACCAATACCTGTTGCAGGATCAGTTGCGCGGCAAGTGGGGTTTCCAGGGGTACGTGGTCTCGGACTGTGACGCAGTCCGAGACGTTGCTGCCAATCATCGCTATCGTCCCACGCAAGCGCAAGGCGCCGCGATCTCCGTAATTCGCGGCATGGACAACGAGTGCGTCACCTTCACTTCCCGCTTTGGCGAACCGGTCGAGAAAGCCTATATCGACGCCGTTCAGCAGGGATATCTGCCGGAAAGCGACCTCGACACCGCGCTGATTCGCCTCTTCACCGCGCGCATCAGGCTTGGCATGTTCGATCCTCCGGACATGGTCCCCTACACGAAGATTGATGAGAAGGAACTCGACAGTGCGGAACATCGCGCACACGCTCGCAAGCTGGCCAATGAGTCCATGGTCCTGCTGAAAAATGACGGCCTTCTTCCGCTCAAGCCTGGGATCCGGAAGATCGCCGTTGTTGGGCCTCTTGCCGATCAGACGAGGCCGCTCCTTGGAAACTATGCCGGCCAGCCTACGCATATCGTCTCCATCCTCGATGGGCTCCAGGCTGAGTTCCCCGACGCGACCATCATCTTTGTTCCCGGAACACAATTCCTTCGCACCGATGGAAGCCCTGTGCCAGATGCTCTTCTGACCACTCCAGACGGCGAGCCCGGACTCAAAGCCGACTACACCGAGGGTATGCGACGGGGGCAGCCGGCCTCAGGTCCGCCGCCTGCCCAACTTGTCAGCCGTACGGAGGCGAACGTAAAGCTCACCGAGAGCGAACTCCCGAAAGAAGTCGCGGGAAAGAATACCTTTGGCGTGCAATGGTCCGGGTTCCTGACACCTTCGGAATCTGGCGACTTTCTCCTTGGCATTCGCTGCTCGGGATTCGGCAGGCTTACGGTCGACGGTAAGCAAGTAGCAGCCGCGATCGGCGGGGGAACACGAGGAGTTGCATCGGGCGCGGGACGCGTCCACCTCGAAAATGGCCGTAAGGTTGCAATTGAAATCTCCTATGGAACTCGGAACGGCAAGCCGCACACCGAATTCTTTTGGACGAAGTACAGCAGCGCTCCTTCGCCTGAAGCAGTTGCCGCTGCGAAAAACGCCGATGTTGTCATCGCCGTCGTCGGAATCACCAGTCAGCTTGAGGGCGAGGAGATGCCGGTGAGCGAACCCGGTTTCCTCGGCGGAGATCGCACCAGCATCGATCTTCCTCAGCCCGAGGAAGATCTGGTGGAGGCTGTCGTTGCGACCGGAAAACCCGTCGCCGTCGTTCTCATGAATGGTAGCGCTCTAGCCGTCAACTGGATCAACGAACATGCCAATGCCGTTCTCGACGCATGGTACCCGGGAGAAGAGGGCGGTGCCGCAGTGGCAGAAACCCTGAGCGGGAAAAACAATCCTGCCGGACGGCTGCCGGTTACGTTCTACAAGGGAGTTGACCAGTTGCCCCACTTCGAAGATTACGGAATGGCAAACCGGACCTATCGCTACTTCACCGGAAAACCGCTTTATCCGTTCGGCTACGGGCTCAGCTACACGAAATTCAGCTACAGCAATCTCAGTGTGCCGGAACAGGGCGTCGCTGCGGGACAGCCGGTCGAGGCAGATGTAACGGTGACCAATACTGGAAAGATTCCAGGCGACGAGGTCGTGCAGCTGTACCTCAAGTTCCCGCCGATTAAGGGTGCATCTCTCATCGCTCTTCGAGGATTTGAGCGAATTCACCTCGATCCGGGTGCAAGCCAGAGAGTTCATTTCGAGTTGAAGCAGCGCGATTTGGGCATGGTGAGCGAGGACGGCAACCCGATGATTGCTCCAGGAGACTACACCATCAGCGTTGGTGGCGGACAGCCTGACACCGGAGCGCCCGGTGTCGCAGGTCCTCTCCACATCGACGGCCAATACGCATTGCCGGAATAGGGTGACCGCGGAACGAGGCTACACAATTGAGCAGCTCGCCAAAATACACGACCGCGCTCAGAGGAACTGCAAATCGACGTCAAGGCTGTGAACACCATCGTTCTCATCTCAGACTCACTACCTGCACCCTTATAGAAACGATAGTCATGCTCGTTTTGTGATCCGTTAGCACTGCTTACCACTGTCTTCCATCGCTTTTGCGGTGCCCGCCTTGTTCTCTATGTTATTGAAACTACGTTTTTAGCTGAATTCGAATCCCACTCTCCCGCCATGTTACTCAAAATAAAAGAGTTGTCTTGGACTCCTTAACCCACTCTCAGGAACGTGTTTCGTCCTTTGGAATGAGCGACATGCAGTTTTCCAAGGCTCAGCTGCGTGCCGTTAAGGCGAAAACCGACTGATTGGGAATCAGCTTTTCGATCGGCGATGGAAGAATTCTGCAGATCCAGGTCCGCTCCCCATTCGCTCAGGACTTCCTGAAATCGATTTAACGCAAGCCGACTTTTGGTTACATATCGGATCTCGGTGAGTGCCCTTGGCGATCATGCACTCACCGAGATCGCCGATTTCAGATGGCCGAGAAGCCGCCGTCGACAGCCAACTCCACCCCATTCACGAAGCTAGAATCGTCTGAAGCAAG
>Ga0316363_10003593_pt1 | contig 11017 bp, 10 predicted proteins | sample Sb_taG_3_FD_200459 | JGI IMG/M metagenome (GOLD analysis project Ga0316363, IMG submission 200459) | Peat soil microbial communities from Weissenstadt, Germany - Sb_50d_a_PC metaG (v2) (version 2) | ecosystem: Environmental > Terrestrial > Soil > Wetlands > Peat | place: Germany: Weissenstadt...
ACCTCCCGGTCGAACCGCCCCTGCGCCCAGGCGGCCTGCGCCAGGGTCTGGGACCGCAGGCCGAAGGCGTCGACGTCCGCGCGGGACAGCCCGCGCCGCCGCGCGATGCGCTCGGCCCCGACGAACTGGTTCGGCAGGTCGATGTCCCAGGAGTCAGGCCGGGGCGAGCCGAAGTCTGTCCCGACCGCGGCCCGCAGCGGCACCCGGCTCATCGCCTCCACCCCGCAGGCGATCCCGACGCCGATCGCGTCCGCCGCGATGAGCCCGGCCACCAGGTGCGCGGCCTGCTGCGCCGAACCGCACTGGGCGTCGAGCGTCAGGCAGCCGGCCTGATACGGTAGCCCGGCATGGAGCCAGGCGGTCCGGGTGACGTTGTTGGACTGCTCGCCCGCCTGGGTCACGCAGCCGCCGGCCACCTGCTCGACGGCGTCCGGCGCGATCCCGGCGCGGTCGATCAGGGCCACCTGGATGCCGCCCAGAAGCTCGGCGGCGTGCAGGCCAGAAAGCGCACCGCCCCGCTTGCCGACCGGGGTCCGTGCCGCCTCGACGATCACCGCAGAGCCCATGGCTCACCTCCGCAATCCGTGGTCTAATCAAAACTAGAACACGTTCCACCAATGGCCAAGGGAGGTAGCCGTGGCCGTACCGGACATCCCGCCTGGCTTCGACTTCACCGACCCGGAGATCTACACCACCAGGGTGCCCGCCGAGGAGTTCGCTGAGCTGCGCCGGGCGGCCCCGGTCTGGTGGGTGCCGCAGCGGCGGGGTTCGGCCGGGTTCGACGACGAGGGGTACTGGGCGGTCACCCGGCACGCCGACATCCTGGCGATCTCCAAGACGCCGGACGTCTACTCGTCGGAGGAGAACACCGCGCTGATCCGGTTCAAGGAGGGCATGCCCCGCGAGTCCATCGAGATGCAGCGGATCATCCTGCTCAACATGGACCCGCCCCAGCACACCAAGCTGCGCGGCATCGTCTCCCGCGGCTTCGCCCCGCGCGCCATCGGCAACCTGCGCCAGGTCCTCACCGAGCGCGCCGAGCGCATCGTGGCGACCGCGCTGGAGTCCGGCACCGGCGACTTCGTCACGGACGTGGCCTCCGAGCTGCCGCTGCAGGCGATCAGCGAGCTGATCGGCGTCCCGCAGGAGGACCGGGGCAAGATCTTCTCCTGGTCCAACCAGATGATCGGCTACGACGACCAGCCGCCGGGGGAGGAGAACATCGGCGAGATCGCCGCCGCCGAGATCCTCGGCTACAGCATGGCCATGGCCGAGGAGCGGCGCGGGTGCCCCCGGGACGACATCGTCACCAAGCTGATCAACGCCGAGATCGACGGGCAGGGGCTGTCCGACGACGAGTTCGGGTTCTTCGTGCTGATGCTGGCGGTAGCCGGCAACGAGACCACCCGCAACGCCATCGCGCACGGCATGCTCGCCTTCCTCGACCACCCGGACCAGTGGGAGCTGTTCAAGGCGTCCCGCCCGGAGACCGCGGCCGACGAGATCGTCCGCTGGGCCACCCCGATCACCGTGTTCCAGCGCACCACGACCCGGGACACGGTCCTCGGCGGGCAGGAGATCAAGGCGGGGCAGCGCGTCGGGCTGTTCTACCGTTCGGCCAACTTCGACGAGGAGGTCTTCGACGAGCCCGGGCGCTTCGACGTCCTGCGCAACCCGAACCCGCACCTCGGCTACGGCGGCCTGGGCACCCACTACTGCCTGGGCGCCAACCTGGCCAAGCTGGAGATCCAGCTGATCTTCAACGCGATCGCCGACGCCATGCCGGACATCACCAAGGCCGGCGACCCGGTCCGCCTGCGCTCCGGCTGGATCAACGGCATCAAGCGCCTCCCGGTCAGCTACACCGGCTGACGCGTCCCTGCCGGTCAGCTGCGCTAGCGCGGCGGGCCGGGATCAGACCGGGACCAGGACCCGGTCCGCATCTGCTCCCGCCTCGGCCCGCCGGCCGCCATCAGGAGGATCCGGCGTCGGCTCAGGGCCTGGCCCGCCGCCGCCGCTACCCGGCTGCGGGCCGGACTGGCGCGGCACCGGCATGAAGCAGCCCACGCCCAGGGCGCCCATGAACTGACCGCCCGGTCGCGCCCTAGCGCGGCGTGCTGGCCACCACCCACATGGAGAAAAACTGCGAGTCGCCGCCGTAGGCGTGGCCGAGCGCGGTGCGCGCTCCGGGCACCTGGTGCGCGCCGCGACGGCGCGGGGCGTACGAAGCCCGGTGCCCGTTATTGATGGCTGGTGACCCTGCGGACCGATCTCGGGCAGGGCGTCCGCCATCATCGCCGAGGGGGCAGATCCTCACCAGATGCGTTTCGCGAGCCGTGTATCTGCGGCCCTGCGAGGTGCCGGAGCCTGGCCCAGTTCACGGGGGGCTTCGGCGCGGGGACGCCCGGCCGCTCCCTGGGTACCCAGACGCGGAGCGCGGAGGGGGAGATCGTGCAGGTCACCGGCGTCGACACCGATACCGCCTCGCCGTCGATGCCGACCGGGATCCGGGCCGCGTCGGCGCTGATCTCGATTTCCTTCGTGGCCAGCACGCTCAGTCCGGTGGCATGTCGGCCGCGGACCAGGTCGACGGCCTGCCGGGCACTGCGGACCTTGACGCCGACCACGCCGAGTACGCCGCGATCCAGCCGGGCGCGGCGGCTCAGGCCGGCGATGTCCCCGGTTCCGTACGGATTGTTGGCCACCAGCAGCGCCTGCGGCGACCTGATCTCCGTGCCGTCCGCCCGCGCGGATAGCCGTGCTCCGCGGTGCCCTTGCAGCAGGTCCGGGAGCAGGTCCAGCGTCGTCTTCAGCTTGTCGCCCCGGTAGGCCGGGGTCTCGACGACCTCGGCGTACGCGCCGAACGACGCGTTGTTGACGAAGACCTGGCCGTTGATCATCCCGAGGTCGACCCGCAGCTCGACACCATCGGACAAAGCACCCAGGCAGGCCGGCGGGTCCTCCCGGTCCAGCCCGAGATCGAGGGCGAAATGATTGCGTGTACCCGCGGTAATCACCACGAACGGGAGGCCGTGCTCGGCGGCGACGCCGGCTACCAGGGCCTGCGTGCCGTCGCCTCCGGCGACGCCCAGCAGGTCGGCACCCTGTGCCACGGCCTCACGGGCCACATGGGCGACGTCGACGGGCTCGGGCCCGCCAATCAGAAATACCTCCGCGCCGAGGTCTTCGGCCTTGCGTTTCAGGTCGAACTTCTCGACTTTCCCGCCGCCGGACTTCGGATTCATGATCAGGTACGGGTGCCGGGCAGGCGGCTCCGCCGTATGTTCGGGCATCCGCCAGTCCGCTGGGTCCCCGGCCAGCGCCCAGCGCGCGGTCACGGTGGCAAGCAGCCAGGCTACGGCCGACGCGACCGCCACCCACAGCAGGTCCCTGAACGCGAAAACGACGATCACGGCAACCGGCGCAAGGACGAAGACCACCAGCGACAACCAGCGCCGGATGCCCCGCTGGGAAAGGAACAAGAACGCGGCGGCCAGGCTCACCGCCGCGGCGGCCAGGCCCACGGCGAGCATCGTCAGGCTCTTCAGCCCGGCGAAAACCGCCAGGATCACGATCGCCACGCCCACGAGCAGGAAACTAAGACGCGCGAGCCAACGCTGCGCGGGCGTGCCCTGAGGGCTCGAGTCCGGTGTCATCGCTGCCACCAGCGCAGACTGCTGCCGTCCAGCAACAGCCCGCAACTCAGACCGCGTTGGCAGGACATTGGACGTCCAGAAATGGGCCGAGGCCGATCGTGAGGTTTATGGGCGACAGGCAGGTGAACTGCGCGCGAGGGCTTGCGTTGCTCGCCGGTAACGCCATGCGTGAGCGCCCTCCCTACACGAGCCTGTCCCCGGCGAGACGGCCGGAACGGGATGCTCATGTGGCACATAGACAACAGAAACGTGTCCGTCGCTTGCGCAGACAACGTGGGGGCGCTTTCTGGTTGTACGGGTAGAGCAATCCGACGGGGACCACGATCTTGTCCATGCCGAGATCGTCACATGCTGACTGCTCCGGTACCTCACCCAGGCAGGGGTGATGGTCGGCGAGTACAACGTGGTCATCGCCCGGCTCCCGCTCGTGAGAACTATGCTCGGCGGTGCGGGCCCGGCGAAGGATGGAATACATTCCATCACTGCTCACCGGGCCGGTACCGGACTTCCCGCCTCCTCCCTCAAGGCAGAGCCTGTCCCAGGTCAAGACCGGTCCGGGCACTGCGGTGCTAGACGGCTTCGAGGTTCTCGCGGCTGCCGTAAGCGCACAGCCCCCACAGCGCCACTACGTCCGCGGCGATGATGACCAGCGCCCAGAACGGGTAGGCCGGGATGAAGAACATCATCTCGATGGCGTTGATCCCGACTACGGCCACCGCGAACCAGCGCGCCAGCTGGTTGCCCATCAAGACGCCGCCTGCAGCGACCAGCTGCAGGACGGACAGGATGAGCGTGACCCACCCCCAGGCGCGCAGGTCGCCGATTACGTAGTGCGCGCCGGCGACGAACACGTGCGAGTTGGCGATCGCGGCGATGCCGTACAGCATGTTGAAGAACCCGATGACCAGCAGCAGGATGGACGCGAACAGGGGATCTACCCGTGGGACGGCCCTGGCAGGCCGTCCCACGGGCGGCGCATCCCCGCAAGCCTCAGCGAAGCCGTCGCACAAACGGGCGCAGCTCCAGGACTTCACCCGGCCCTGGGTGACCTCAGGGCCGGACGTCTTCGGTCAAGGTCAGATGGGAGGACGGCCGTGGTTCTTGATCTTCTGTTGATTGGCCTGGCGATAGCGCTCGACCCGCTGCCGCTGACGTCATTCGTCGTCGTGCTCCCCTCAAAGGGCGGCGTGCGAAAGGGCGCGGCCTACCTGTTCGGCTGGCTCGTTTCCCTGGCCATCGTCGTCGCGGTCACGGTGCTCGCGACCGGCAATAACCCGCCCAAGCCGAACACGGTCCCCTCGCTGGCGTCGCTGGCGGTGAAGATCGCCATCGGAACCTTCCTGGTCGTGATCGCGGTCCGGCAGCGCCGGCGGATGCGGGGGCCGAAGAAACCGAAGAAGCCGCCGAAGTGGCAGCAGCACGTGGACAACATGTCGCCGTGGTTCGCCCTGGGCCTGGCCCCCGCGCTCCAGCCCTGGACCCTGATCGCTGCCGGGGCGGCCACTGTCGTGAACGCCAAGCTGTCCAGCTGGGAGAGCTTGCTCGCCCTGATCGGGTTCTGTGTCCTGGGCTCGGCGTCTTACATCGCCATGGAGATCTACGCCACTTTCAGGCCCGACCAGAGCCAGGCGTTCCTGACCAGGTTCAGGACCTGGATGGAGACCCACACCGACCGGGCGATCGTCATAGGGTGCCTGGTCCTCGGCTTCTGGCTCATCGCAAGCGGCATCTACTACGTGATCGAGAGCTGAGCGGAGAACGACCAGCAAGCCTGTGGATCGCCAAACAGCTCCGGAGAGCATCGCCTGGCTGTCCAGCAGGAAGTCCTCCCGGTTATGTGGCCAGTGGCTCACTTGACCCGGACTCACAGCCATCCGGGCCATGTCAGGTCACGCGCGACCGCGCCGACAGGGCGCCGCCGAGGATCACGGCGGCTCGTCGCCCGGGGTCAAGGGTGTGCGTCCGGTCGGCTGGTTCCGGCCGTGCCCTGGGTTCGGGCCTGGGCTGAGTCTGCGTTCTCGATCGGGACTCGGATGCCTTCCGGCTTTCCCCCGCGCACCGGGACACTGACCTCCAGGACTCCCCTCTCATAGCGGGCAGTGACGTCGTCGGCGTCCACCTTCGCGGGCAGCCGGAATAGCCGGGTGAGCGAGCCGTAACGGAACTCTGAGCGATAGGGTCCGCCGTCCTCCTGGCGACGCTCCGCGTGGATGGTCAGGGTCCTGCCCTCGACGGTAATCTCGATGTCCCGCTCCGGGTCCAGGCCGGGAAGCTCGGCCCGGATCACGTAGCGGTTGTCCCGGGCCATTTCCTCGACCCGGAAACTATGGGCCGCCGTGAACTGCGGCGGTCCGGCCCATGGCGACTCCAGCCAGTCGATTAGGCCCGGGTACAGGGCGCGGACGATCGCGGGTGCCTGGGGGCGCGGCAGCTTAGACATGATGTCCTCCCGCTTCACATGTTGCCACTGCCCCGGTGCGGGTCCCTCACCCTTCCCAGGGTGGTGCTGGCCGGCCCGCGCATCCTTAGTGTCTGGCCTAACTCGTGATTACTGTTCGTAAGATCACACGGAGCCTGACAGCGGTCATGCCGGGATGGCTGATCGTCATCTGCGGCGTTTGCCTTGCTATCCCGCTGGCCCGGCTGGCCGCCTTGCTGTTCACCGCTGGGCTGTGCCTGGTTCAGCCCGCGAAAGTCCGCCGCGCGATTAGCGCGTGGAAGGGCGGCAAGTCGCACCGTGCCTCCGATCGAATGCTTGCTCTGCCCCCTGACCTGCTGTTCGGGGGCGTGACCAGCGATTGGGGGCTGGCCTGCTCCGGGGCGGGAGGCGGCGCGCAGCGTGCGAATGAGGAAGGCCGCCGGGAAATAGCACAACAAGTCCAGTAGCGCAGTCATCGGCCGGCGGCGCTCGCCGACGCGGTTCCGCCTCGTCATTCATTCCGGCACGGTGGCGCGCCGGATGCGGATACGTATGTGCCGGAGAGGTTCAACGATGTAGAGCACCGATATCGCCAGGTAGAAGATAACGGCGGTCACGGGCAGGAACGCGCCCACGACGGCGGCGCCGCCCTGGAGTAGCGTTGCCGCGCGGCGTTCTTTGGCGAAGGCCTGCAGCTCCTCCTCGGCCATGTCGTCGGCGGCGAGGCCCGGCGTGCGGCCGGCGTGCCTGATCACGAGGTAGACCATGAGTGCCGCCAGGGTCAGGTTGAGGCCGAACACGACGACGGCGACGCGTTCCGCCGGCAGGCCGGCCTGTGTGACCGTGTGGTGGGTGAAGGGCAGGGACGACACGAAGAGGTGGGTCGCCGCGATCGCCGTGGTGAAGGGGAGGAACGAGACGAACAGGAGCAGCGTCAGGTTGAGGCGCATGAGGGCGGGGTCGGCCGCCTTGATGAACCGCGTCATGTTGCTGTGCGCGATCCATACCCCGCCGATGAAGGCGAAGCTGACGAAGTAGCCCAGGTACCGGGGCCACTCATGTTCGAGTCCCTTCACGAGTGCCTCTTGCCCGGTCGGCACGTGGAGTTCCAGGACGAGCAGGGTGATCGCGATCGCGAACACGGCGTCGGAGAACGCCTCAAGGCGGCCGGTAGGCAGAAGGCGGGCGCGAGCCCCTGCGCCTTCCGGGGACGCGGCGATGCTGGCGTCCGTGCTGTCCGCTTTACGCCGTAGTGACCAGTACATCCTGTTGCTCTGTCACCAACTGGCCATGCGCGCCGCAAGGCCCGTCTCGTCGGCCGAGGCGGACATCGTGTGGTCTGCGGGGATGGCGGCCGTGGTCGGCATCACGGTGTCGGCTGCCTTGTCACAGTTTCGGTGCCTGGACTTTCTGGTGCCGTGGTGTCGATCGGTTTACGGGGGATGAGGACGGCTAGGACGAGGCCGAGGAGCGCGATCACGAGCATCATGATCAGGGCGACGGCGAACGGCTTTCCTTCGGGGAGCTTGACGGCGACCAGGACCGAGCCGACCAGGGCGGTGCCGAGGGAGGATCCCAGGTTCGAGACGCTGCGCGACAGCCCGGAGATGTCGCCCTGGTCTTTGTCGGGGAAGCTGGACTGGACCACGTTGACCGAGGAGGTCAGCATGACCCCGACCCCGGCGCCGAACAGCAGCAGCCCCGGGATCCACCTCCAGATGCCCGCGTGCGCCCGGACCAGGGCCAGCAGCAAGATCATGCCGACCGCGGTGGCCAGGAACCCGGCGATGATCAGCCACCGTTGCGGGTGCCGCCGGGCGAACCTGTCCGCGCCGGCCGAGGCGGCCAGGATCCCGATGGTGGCCGGGGTCAGGATCAGGCCGGTCTGGATCGCGTTGTAGTGGTTGACTTCTTGCAGGTAGACCGAGACGGTGAAGAAGGATCCCTGCAGGATCAGCCACTGGATGGTCTGCGTGCCCAGCCCGAGGTTGGCGATCTTGTTGCGGAACATCCGCAGCGGCAGCAGCACGTCCCTGCCCTTGGTCTCCCGGGACCGCACGTGCAGGAAGAACCAGAGCAGGAACAGCGCGCCGATGGCCACGAACAGCCACACGGGCGATATTCCGCCCTTGGGTATCACTACCGTGTTCCCGATGGTGAAGTTCTGCCGCGACTTGAGGAAGCCATAGGTCCGCGACTGCAGGAACCCGAGCACCACGAAGAACAGTCCGGCGGCGGACAGGACCGCCCCGGTCACGTCAAAGCGGGGCCGCGGCCCTTCTCGGGCGGGATCGGTGATCTTGCGGGCGAGCCAGATGATCCAGGCCACCACCGCCACCTGCAGGCCGAACGAGGCGCGCCAGCTGATCGCGCTGGTCACAAGACCGCCGATCAGCGGCCCGGCCGCGGCACCCAGCCCGCCCGCGCCGCTGACCACCCCGAAGTACCGGGCCCGTGACTTGACGTCGGGGAAGGTCACCGTGACCAGGATGTAGATGGGCGGGATCATCAGCGCCGAGCCCACGCCCTCCAGCAGTGAGTACCCGATGATCAGCAGCGGCAGTCCCTGTGACAGCGCCGCCAGCAGGCCCCCGACGGCGTAGATGGCCAGGCCGATCACAAAACACCGCTTGCGGCCCCAGATGTCGGTTAGCTTGCTGCCCGGGATCATCAGCGCCGCCATCGTGAGGGTGAACAGCGTGATCGCCGTCTGCACCCCGGCCACGTCCGTGCCCAGGTCCGTGGCGATCGCGCTGATCGCCACGTTCATGTTCGTGGCCGCGTAGCTGGCGATGAACTGCGCCAGCGCCAGCGGCAGGATCATCGCCCGGGCCGCGTCGCCCGCCCTAGCCGCACTCGCATCAGTCATCGTGGCCCCTCACCCTTCGTCCCAGCCAACGTACGCCCATGCATCCTCGGCATCGGCTGACCGGCTGGGGTCACCTGTAGGCCGGCACGGGCGCCGCCGGGGTCAGGTAGCGGCGTTGTGCCATATCCGCCATGTCTCACCCCAGCCGAAGGCGACGCGCGACCGTCTAAGCGGCCAGGTTTTCGCGGCTACCGTAAGCGCACAGCCCCCACAGGGCCACCACGTCCACAGCGATGATCGTCAGGGACCAGAACGGGTAAGCCGGGATGACGAACATCTGGGCAATGGCGTTGAGAGCGATCATGGCCACCGCGAACCAGCGGGCCACCTGGTTGCCGGCCATTACCCCGAGCGCGGCGAGGACCAGCACGGCGCCGAAGATGAGGGTGACCCAGCCCCAGGCGCGCAGGTCGCCGATCACGTAGTGCGCGTTCGCGATGAATATGTGCGAGTTGGCGATCGCGGCGATGCCGTCGATCAGGTTGAAGAAGCCGACCACCGCCAGCAGGACTCCCGCGAAGATGATCATCCAATAGCCTTCACCGTGCCGCCCGCCCGCGCTCCTAGCTGGCTTGATTGTTGCCGACGTCATTACGGCCTCCCCAGGTTGAATCGCCGGAACCTTAACTCCCAGCCTTTCGGGCCATCGTGGGATTTCGTCACCCTTGCGGGGGTGATTCCGCCAGCTTGGGCGGCGGGCTGCGCATGGTCATACTCCGCGACCGGGTCTAAAGCACCTGCTAATCATCATTAGCTGGGATAAACCTTGCCCAGCATCTCGAAGCTTGCCGGCCGCCGGGTCCGGAGGACGGCAGCGGCGACGACCCCAAGGCCGAGCCATCCGAGAGCTGCGAAGGGCAGCAGGTCCATGAGCGTCCGGCCGCGCAGGTGAAGGATTCCCCAGAGGGGAAACAGGCGCAGCACAAGGACGCGACGAGAGCAATGAGTACGACCAGCGGAGCCGCGAACCCGGCGTACGAAACGACGATGACCAGCCCGCCTACTACCGCACCGGCGGGGGCCACGTTACTCACGCCGAACGCGGTTACTCGTGCGGACCCGATGACCCCGTGAGCGAGTTCGCGGGCCTCATGCCTGCCGCCGCGGCAGGGCTCCCCTCTGCTAAGGCCCCGACCGATCACAAGTCTTACTCTGCCTCCGTCTCTAGGGGGGCGCCGACGGAAAAGTTAAATTACTTCCACTGCAGTCGGCCGCTAGGGACTTTCGTCCCGGATGATGCTTCCTTTGGACCTCGTCGGCGCTAATGATGAGGGCTGTCGCGCGGCGGGCCAGTTCCGGCGGCTGCCTGGCCCGGCGCCGTCCCGTCGCCAGCGGCCTTGTCGGCGGCGACCCAGTCAGCGCCCGTTTCCTGGCGGAAGGCGGCCACGGCGGATTCGATGGTCGGGAAGAAGTGGCGGGGGTCGATCGTGCGGGTGAGCCCGTAACGTTCGATCTTTTGCCGTACCGGGTCCTTGAGCTCGGCGAACACCAGGCTGATGCCCTGGGCGTTCAGAGTTTCGTCGAGTTCTTCGAGCACGTCGGATGCGGTGGTGTCCACGTCGGTGACCGGCTCCGCCGCGATCAGGATCCACCTGGGCGGCGGGTCGGCCCGGGCCAGCCGCCGGACCTCGTCGCGGAACGTGGTGGCGTTGGCGAAGAACAGCGGGCCATCGAACCGGTAGATCGCCAGACCGGGCAGGTGCTGGGCCTCCGGATGGGTGTGCACGTCGTGGTAGCCCTCCAGGCCCTCCACACGCCCGAGTTCGGTGTCGTAGGGCCACCAGGCGCGCCGGAAGATGTTGAGGATCGACAGTGCCACGGCGACCGCGATCCCAGGGAGCACGCCAAGCAGGGCGACACCGAGGAACGCGGTAACCGAAAGGCTGAACTCCACCTTGCGCTGCCGCCACAGCCGCACCGTTCCCGGGATGTCGGCCAGCGACAGCGATGCGGTGATCACCACCGCGGCCAGCGCGGGCTGAGGCAGGTTCCGGAACAAGCCCGGGACCAGCACGATCATGAGAATGATCACGGCCGCTCCGGTGACCCCGGTGAGCTGGGTTTTCGCCCCGG
>Ga0316363_10003594_pt1 | contig 11017 bp, 11 predicted proteins | sample Sb_taG_3_FD_200459 | JGI IMG/M metagenome (GOLD analysis project Ga0316363, IMG submission 200459) | Peat soil microbial communities from Weissenstadt, Germany - Sb_50d_a_PC metaG (v2) (version 2) | ecosystem: Environmental > Terrestrial > Soil > Wetlands > Peat | place: Germany: Weissenstadt...
CTGGCAGCAAATCTTCTACGCCGAATTCGACGGCCAGCGCGACAAACGAGTCATCATTAAAGTGATGGGAGAATAGCCAACTTGGTTTATCCTCAAAGCCCAGAAAGTTCTCGGTTCTCGTTCTCAGTTCTCAGAAAAGGCATCATGTCACTGAGGACTGAGAACTGGGAACTGAGAACTCACAGGAGCCCGACACCATGACCGAAGAACTCACCGAACTGCACGAGCACGCCGAACACGCCCGGGAGCATCCCGATCTCGCTCCCGTCACGCTGACCATGGCGGTGCTGGCCGTGCTGGTGGCAACCGTATCCCTGCTCGGCCATCGCACCCATACCGAAGAAGTCATTTTGCAGAACAAGGTCACCGACCAGTGGGCCTACTACCAGGCCAAAAATATCCGCCTTCACACCGACGAATTATTCGCCGATCTGGCCGGGGTGGTCACCTCCAAGGACGCTGCCGCCGCCGTCAAGCTTGAGGCAAAAGTCCGCGCCGAAGCCGACCGCTACAAAGACGAGAAGAAAGAGCTCGAGGCCAAAGCCCGCGAATTCGAGCGGGAATTCGCCCTCACCCACCGCAAAGCCGACCGCTTCGATCTCGGCGAAGTCTTCCTGGAGATCGCCCTGGTGGTCACCTCGATCACTTTGCTCTCCGGCCGCCGAATATTCTGGTACTTCGGCCTGTTGATGGCGACCGCAGGAGTTCTCGTCGCCGCCTCGTCCTGGATGGTGCGCTAGTGAAACTCTGATTAGAGCTGGTTTCATGAATGCCCTAACCAAACTGACCTGTGATCCCCATCACAGCTGAAATGTTCGCAACCAATGACGGCCATTCGGCGGCCGCGACTGCTCTCCGTCAGGGCCGCACAGCGCCCCGTGATCCAGATCACTTTTCCACAATCTAACTCACTGTAACTACGGATTAACTACTTCTAATGTGGGTGGCCACATGTTCGGCCTCTCGCGTGCAATGTCCTTAGAGCTCTCTGGCCAGAACTCCACCGAAGAGAAGATTGGACCCAGCCATGCTGCAGAAGTGCGCCAACCCCACGTGCACGGTTCCTTTCCGTTCCCTACGCGAAGGCAAACTTTTCCTGGCGGAAACTTTTCCTTCTGACCTCAACTCTGCCTTCAATGGCAACCGGCGAAAACTCCGCCGGCGTGAACATTTCTGGCTCTGCGACGCCTGCTCCGCTCACTTCACGCTCCGTTTCGACACCACCTTGGGGATGCTGACCGTCCCCCTCAGCGAGCGCACGGGTCCACGATTCCTCACCCGCGCAGCGGGCAACGCTTGCTGATTTTCAAAGGGACCCCGATGGATTACGCAATCACAAAACGCTCGCCTTGCTCGGTTTGCGGCATCGACACCTTTCGCCGCGCAGGATGGTTCCTGGTGGTCGAGAACCGCTGGCTCGACCGCCTCAAGATCCTCTCCTGGCATTCCTCGCTCGCCGCGCAGAAAGACATGAAGAGCGTCTGCTGCCGGCAGCATCTCAAAGCCCTCATCGCCTACTGGCTAACCCAGGCCAGCCTCCGCCTGCCTCCAGCACACTACCCTCCGCTGTCCATTGGCAGCGACCCGACTCTGGCCGATTTCGATCTCGGCCCCCACGCGATCGGCCGTCTGGTCGGCGAATTAGCGGTTCATCGCGAGTCTTTTTCCCGCGTCTGGTCAGGTTCCGCCGCAGCCCTCGAATGCATCCTCGACGCTCTCATCACCATTGGAGACGAAAACAAAACCCACTCACTGGAGTTCCAACTTCGCGACCTTCCACAAGAGTCCTCGCACGGACTTCCTCTCCAATAAAGCGCTGGCAGAATCTAGTTCTGCCAGCGCTCCTTCCACACTCGCCAATCTTTCTCCATCGCGGCCAGCTTGCCCAGATCTTTAATCAGCTTGGCCTTGATGCGAAGTCACTAGCCTTTGGAAATCAAACTGACCCACTACCTACGGGCACATTTCGTTGACAAGCGCGTCGCTGCTGGGCTATCCTAAGAAGTCCTTGGAAGTCCTGCGGCTGCCCGCCTGGAACACCTAGCCCGCGTTCTGCGTGGATGGATTATTGATCGGGGCACTCAGCGGTCTTCATAAGTTCTTTAATTTCTGGGAGATTTCCGATGTCAACCTATTTCCCGAAAGAGGGAGATATTGCGCGCAAGTGGTTTGTGGTGGACGCTACCGGGCTTGCGCTCGGACGCCTCGCCTCGCGCGTAGCCCGCATTTTGATGGGTAAAGAGAACCCCAAGTACACGCCATTTATCGACACCGGCGACCACGTGGTCATCATCAACGCGGACAAGATCAAGATCACCGGCATGAAGGCCGATCAGAAGGTCTATCATCGCTACACGGGTTATCCCGGCGGACTGCGCTCGGAAGAAATGAAGAAGCGCATGGTGCGCAGGCCGGAGCTGGTGATTGAAGACGCTGTGTCGCGCATGCTTCCCAAGAACAAACTGGGCAAGCAGATGTTTACCAAGCTGAAGGTTTACCGAGGCGACAAGCACCCGCACGAAGCGCAGAAGCCGGAGAAGAAGCTGCTGGCTACTAGCTACTAGCTTCTTGCAAGCGGGTCGCGGTAAGAGCGAAGTTTTGAAAGATCTTGGGAAAGGTTGATCGGCGGACAGCGCTGTCTTCGCCCTCGGGCGGCTGGGAGCCAGCAGCTAGAAGCCAGAAGCTAACAATGGCTGAATTAGTTCAATACTACGGAACCGGACGCCGCAAGGCGGCGATCGCGCGCGTTTTTCTTCGTCCTGGCAGCGGCGAGTTCAAGGTCAACGGCCGAGCGTTCGACGAATACTTTGTGACGCCCTCGCAGCGCATCAGCGCGAAGTCGCCGCTGGTCTCGACCGAGACCACGGCCAACTTCAATGTGCTGGCCAACGTCTGCGGCGGCGGAGTCTCTGGACAAGCCGATGCGGTGCGCCTCGGCATCACGCGCGCGCTCATGGAGTTCAATGCTGAACTGCGCAAGAAGCTCAAGGCCGAGGGTATGGTGACTCGTGACCCGCGCGCCAAAGAGCGCAAGAAGTACGGCCAGAAGGGCGCACGCAAGCGCTTCCAGTTCTCGAAGAGATAGTCGATGGTCGTTAGTCGTTGGTCGTCCGCGAACGACCAACGACGAACGACTGGTTTTAGGTGTTCAATTCATCCCCCCACCTCCCGCTGAGGCGGGGTGGACGGGAATGGCAATCCGGGGCCTGTAAGCGTCCGGATGCAGACCAACTGAGGAGGTTGATTGGCAAACATCACGATGAAGGAGTTGCTCGAAGCCGGCGTTCACTTCGGGCATCAGACCAAGCGGTGGAACCCGAAGATGAAGGAATTCATTTTTGGTGAGCGCAATGGTATCTACATCATCGATCTGCAGAAGACGCTGAAGATGTTCAAAGAGGCGTCGAAATTCGTGCAGGAACTGGCTGCTGAAGGCAGAATCATCCTCTTCGTTGGCACCAAGCGCCAGGCCCAGGACGCCATTGCCGAAGAGGCGCAGCGCTGCTCGATGTTCTACGTGAACCAGCGCTGGCTGGGTGGCCTGCTGACCAACTGGGTCACCGTGCAGAAATCCGTGAAGCGGCTCAAGGAACTCGACGAAATGGCCACCGATGGCCGTTACGATCTGCTTCCGAAGAAGGAAGTGATCAAGCTCGAGCGCGAGCGCAAGCACTTGCAGGCGAATCTCGCCGGCATCAAGAACATGACCCGGTTGCCGGATGCGATCTTCGTCATCGATTCGAATAAAGAGCAGATCGCGGTGCGCGAATCGCGCAAGCTGGGCATCCCCGTGGTCGCCGTGGTCGACACGAATTGCGACCCGAGCGAAGTGGATTACGTGATACCGGGCAACGACGACGCACTGCGTGCGATCCGGTTGTTCACCTCGAAGATCTCGGAGTCGATTGCCGAGGGCGTCCATGCCCGGGACGACAAGCAGATGGCGGATATTCAGGCGGCGGCAGCGCCCGAACCGATCGTCGCAGTTGCAGCCTCGGGCGCTGAAGGCCTGCTTGCCGAAGTCGCAACCGAGGGCGCAACTACCGCTGCCGCTGCGGGACCCGACGGCACGGGCGTCGAAGGTGAAGAGATCCGCATGGAAGACGTGCTGGGCAAGGGCACACGCAAGCGTCCCTCAGCCGCCACGGAAGACGTCGACGAGTTGCAGGCCGAGACGCGCCGGTTCTAGCCTCGAGGTTCGTATCTAGCCTCGAGGTTGGTATCAGGGTATCGCTTTAGCGATACCGCTAGCCGTTCGAAATTAGACGTCCCTTTAGGGGCGGGATTGGAATCCGCGACCACCACATCTGGCCCGCGCAGCTCGACTGTGCGCGGGTCGAGTTTTATAACAGCAAGGTTCAATTGAAGGAAAAATTCCGAATGAGCACCGCTATGGCAAATATTTCTGCTGCCCAAGTAAAAGAGCTCCGCGAAAAAACCGGAGCGCCTATGATGGATTGTAAACAGGCCCTGACCGAAGCCAAAGGCAACGTGGAAGAAGCGGTTGTCCTGCTGAGAAAGAAAGGCGTGTCGGTTGCGGCCAAGAAAGCAGCCCGTGTGACCAGTGAAGGCTCCATCGCCAGCTACATTCACGCTGGCGGGAAAATTGGTGTACTGGTGGAGGTCAACTGCGAAAGCGATTTCGTGGCGCGCACCGAAGACTTCAAAGAGCTGGTCCACGACATCGCCATGCACATTGCGGCGAGCGATCCGAAGTTTGTCCGGAAAGAAGACGTTACGCCGGAAGCCTTCGAGCGCGAGAAAGACATTTATCGCGCCCAGGCTGCTGCCACCGGCAAGCCCGCTCCCGTGGTCGAAAAAATCGTGGCCGGCAAGATGGAAAAGTTTTATGAAGAGGTCTGCCTGCTCGAGCAGCCCTTTATCAAGGACCAGACCATCAGCATCTCGCAGTTGATCGCCGCCAAAGTGGGCAAGCTCGGCGAGAACATCGCCGTGCGGCGCTTCGCCCGCTTCAAAGTGGGCGATGTGACCGCTACCGTCGCCTTCATCAGCACCAAGCCGGACAGCCCGCCGGACCAGGGTGGCGAGGCGTCTGCGCCGGCTGCCAAGTAGCAGCCAAAATAATTCGGGGCGCTGCGGCGCCCCTTTCGTTTATGCTTCTCTCCACGTAGCTAGTTATCTTTTACCAAGCGAAGGGACCCGCCCTGTCATGTCTGAACCGATCTTCAAGCGCATCTTGCTGAAAATCTCCGGCGAAGCCCTGGCCGCCGATCAAGGCTTCGGCGTCGACACCACACGCATTCATGAAGTCGCGGCTGAACTTGCGGAAGTGCGCAACCTCGGCATCCAGTTGGCCATTGTCGTGGGCGGCGGCAATTTCTTTCGCGGGGTAGCCGAGCAGGCCAAGGACATGGATCGCGTCTCCGCCGATCACATGGGCATGCTGGCCACCGTCATCAACTCGCTGGCGCTGCAGGACGCGCTCGAAAAACAAAACGTCTTTACCCGCGTGCAGACGGCCATCGAGATGAATCAGGTTGCCGAGCCCTTCATCCGGCGCCGCGCCATCCGGCATCTTGAAAAAGGACGCGTGGTCATCTTCGCCGGCGGCACTGGCAACCCCTATTTCTCGACCGACACGGCCGCCTCGCTGCGCGCCATGGAAATCAAAGCCGATGCCATCCTCAAAGCCACCAAAGTGGACGGCATCTACGACGCGGACCCGATGAAGGTGAAGGATGCCAAGAAGTTTTCGACCCTTACCTACATGGATGTTCTGAAGCTGGGCCTCAAGGTAATGGACTCGACCGCCATCTCCTTGTGCAAGGACAACAATCTGCCCATCATCGTTTTCAACCTGAACCAGCGCGGCAATATCCGCCGCGTCGTGCTCGGAGAGAAGATCGGCTCGCTGGTCAGCGCGTAGAAAAGGTCAGAGGTTAGAGGTCAGATTTCACAGGTAAAACCATGACATATCCCATGGGTTCTTACCTCTGCAGTCTGACCTCTAACCTCTGACCTGCGCCTCCGACCTCAGTCTTGGGTTTATAATTTACGGTTTTGATTTCAATGCATACTAGGAGCCCCGAGCTATGGCTCATCCTGCCCTGAAAGAAGTCTTCGCAACCCTCAAGACGCGCATGGATAAAGCGGTGGAAGACTTCCGCCGCGAAATGACCGCCACGCGCACCGGGCGCGCGAACGTGCACATGCTCGACACCGTTTCCGTCGACTACTACGGGTCGCAGATGCCGCTCAACCAGATCGCCCAGATTCACGCGCCGGAGCCGCAAATGATCACGGTGCAGCCCTTCGATCCGTCACAGCTTGGGGCAATCGAAAAAGCCATCCGCAGCGCCGACCTCGGCCTCAACCCGATGAATGACGGCAAACTGGTGCGCGTGCCCGTGCCCGCGCTCACCGAAGAGCGGCGCAAGGAGATGGTCAAGCACCTGCACCGGATTCTCGAAGAGCACCGCACGGCGGTGCGCAATGTCCGTCGTGACGGCAACGACGCCATCAAGAAGACGCTGAAAGACAAGAAAATTACCGAAGACGACGAGAAGCGCGCGCTCGACGAAATCCAGAAGCTCACCGACGACGAAATCAAGAAGATGGAAGAGATGAGCAAGGCCAAAGAAAAAGAAGTCCTGGAGTTCAAATAGAACCGACTTCTCACTTCGCCTGCGTGCACTCTGCCCACGGATTGACATTAAAAACCGTAAGACACCTGAAAACCCACCTGATGCCGCGCTTGCAGATTTACGGCCGGCATTACCTGTCCCGCAATCTGTGCCACGCCCGCGTCGAAGTTCAGTTTGTACTTTGCGCTGGGAATGAACCGCACACAATAGGTGAGTGTGGCCGGGATATTGAGAGTGGGGAAATTCAGCGGATGATGCGGCTGTTGGGCTGCTTCCGAGCCGACGATGATGGTGCTCCTTGCCGGTCCCTTGAATACGAATGCCAGTGCGCCAAACGCGCGCGCTTGCCAGTCGGGAGAGTTGCCGCCCATGCCCCACAGCTCCGCGTTGGTACCGCGAACGCCCGCGTTCAGAATGATGGGAACGGGCTTGGTGGGAACAACTTTCGATGCCACCACATAGACGTCGCCGTTCGACATCCCCCCAATGCTCTGCGGATGCGTACCATATTGCTGCGTGAAGTTGCCAACGTTGCGGACGTTAGGCCGCGCCAGAAACCCCGCCGAGAGCGCCGGAACCCACTTCTGTTTGCGGTAGTTTTCCGGGACCAGCATGACCTTGCCGTTGAAAATGTCAAACCCGTTCTGCCACAGCGGGCTGAGATTCGCGTTGTCGCCGAAGGTGTGGAACTCGTGCGTGTAGCCGAATTCCAAGCGCTTGCCGATGCCCACCTCGACCGAAGCCTCATGGAAATCCCCAATGACCGGGCCCGCATTTAAGAAATGATAGGCCACTACCGGATGCACTTTCTCGTTCTCCGCCGAGGCCGTATAGGCCAGGGGCGTGACAAATACCCCGGTTTCCCCCTCCCACCCGAGTGCCTGTGCGTAGGACGGGGTTGCCGCGCTGACTGCTAACACCATGCAAAGGACCAGCAGCGTGAAGTTGAGCCGGCTTCGCTGGCGCCAGGGCGCATTCAAAACTCGTGAGTTCATAGCCAAAACACCTCCAGATGGAATAAGAATCGGTGAAACCACTGCTCGACTCGACCGCCGGGCGAACTTCGCTTCGGATCGCCGCCCTGAGAATGGACATCGGCGTACTGGGGCAACTCTTGAGTGCTACCCGGGTCGTTGCTGGGGCGCTCTGGGATATGTCCGTTCTGCGGCCACCGTGCCGGCGCATCGTGAGCGAGTAGCGGCGCCCGGCTCTCCACCCGATTGCTGTCTCCGCAGCGAATTGACCTTATATTCTTTTATAATCCGTGGATGAAGCGCGTCGTCCACGCCGCATGCCCGCACGACTGCCCTGACGCCTGCGGCGTCCTGATCACCATCGAAGACGGCCGCGCCACCAAAATTCAGGGCGATCCCGAGCACCCCGTTACCCGCGGATTCCTTTGCGCCAAAGTCGCCAAATACCTCGACCGCGTCTACTCGCCGGATCGGGTGCTGTATCCGATGAGACGGGTGAAGCCGAAGGGGCCGGATTCCTCGGCGCAAGGACGGGCGGGGACGCCCGGCCACACTGTCGCTCCGCCGAGTGAAGCCTTTGAGCGCATCACCTGGGACGAGGCTCTCGACGAAATTGCGCGTCGCTTGCGCCGGATCATTGCCGAATACGGCCCCGAATCCATCCTGCCCTACTCTTACGGAGGCACGCTCGGCGCCCTCAACGGCGCTTCCATGGACCGCCGTTTCTTCCACCGCCTCGGCGCTTCGCAACTGGAGCGCAGCATCTGCTCCACCGCCGGCGAAGCAGGCCTGAAATCGGTGATTGGCATCAAGCTCGGCACCGAGCCGGAACAGTTTGCGCACTCGCGCTACATCATCGCCTGGGGCTCGAATATTCACGGCAACAACGTTCATCTCTGGCCTTTCATCGAAGAAGCTCGGCGCCAAGGCGCGAAGCTGGTCGTTATCGATCCCTACCGCACGCGCACCGCGAAGTGCGCCGACTGGTACCTGCCCATCCATCCCGGCACCGATGCCGCGCTCGCGCTCGGCCTGATGCACGTCATCATCAATGAAAATCTTTTCGACGCCGACTACGTCTCTCGCTATACCTTGGGGTTCGAAGACCTGAAGGCTCGCGCACAACAATATCCGCCGGAAAAAGTTGCCCACTGGACCGGCATAGCCGCCGACGACATCCGCAAGCTCGCCCGCGAGTATGCCACCGAGCGCCCGTCCGTGATTCGCGTCAACTATGGCATCCAGCGCTCCGAGCGCGGCGGCATGTCCATGCGCGCGGTCACCATGCTGCCCTGTTTGGTCGGGTCGTGGAAAGAGATCGGTGGCGGACTCCAGCTCTCGCTCAGCGGTTCTTTCGGTTTGAATCGCGAAGCGCTCGAAATGCCCGAGTTGATGCAGAAAGCCCTGGGACGCCCCGCCCGCATCGTCAACATGGTGCAGCTCGGCCGCGTGCTGAACTCGACGATAGTCCCGAAGATGGTGCCGCCCATTCAGGCGCTGTTCGTGTACAACTCAAATCCCGCAGCGGTCTGCCCCAACCACAACGAAGTCGTCCGCGGATTAAAGCGCCCCGACCTTTTCACCGTGGTCCACGAGCAGTTCTTCACCGACACCACCGACTACGCCGACATCGTGCTCCCCGCCACCACTTTTTTCGAGCACAAAGACCTGCAGACCGCGTACGGCCACTACTACCTCCAGGTTTCCAATCAGGCGATGGATCCGGTTGATGAATGCCGCTCCAATGTCGAGATGTTCCGCGCGCTCGCCGAACGCATGGGTTTTGAAGATGACTGTTTCCGCGAAACGGTGGATTCCATGATCGACCACGCCCTTAAATCGCCCAATCCGTGGCTCAAAGGAATCACCCGTGAGCGGTTGGAGCGCGAGCATCGCATTCGCCTGAATTTCGAAAGCTCCACGAATCACGTAGGGACGGCCGCCCTCGGCCGTCCAGCCGAGCAAAGCTCGGCAGAAAACGCCGTCCCCTTTCTTCCCTTCGCCCAGGGCAACTTCCCAACGCCCAGCGGCAAGGCCGAATTCTACAGCGAAACTCTGAAGCGTCAGGGGCTCGATCCGGTCGTCGCCTTCACGCCACCCGACGAATCGCGACATGGATCTGGATCGAAAGCCGCCGGCTTCCCGCTCGAACTTCTCGCGCGCAAGCCCGACAACCATCTCAACTCGTCATTCGCCAACCTCCCATCCGTTCGCGAGATGGAACCATGGATCGGCGATCTAGAAATGCATCCGACCGATGCCGAGGCCCGCGGCGTCCGCGATGGCGACCGCATTCGCGCCTTTAACCTCCGCGGCGAGATCGTCCTCCGGGCTCGAGTCGATGGTGCAGTGCCTCCCGGAGTGGTTGCCGCCCGGCTCGATTGGGCGCGATTCAGCCCCGGCGGCGGCAATATCAATGTGCTAACCTCAGAAAAACTTACTGACATGGGCAACGCTTCGACGTTCTATTCCGTCTCTGTTGAGGTGGAACTTTTTCGGGCGTGACTGGAGGTGAGAAATTCGTCCCCGCCTTGGACGGTTCTCACTCTCTACCGTATAATTACCGTTTTCCTAACTCTAGTTTTTCGAGGTAGTTGCGATTCATCGCCGCCATCATGCTATCCCTGTGCGCGCCCCGCGACTCGGCCACAACACGGGCCCGCAGGGAGACTCTTCTTGGTCTCCATCTTCTTTCTCCACAAGAGTTTGGAAGCGCAGGTCTGTTTGGAATCACCTCCTGGGTTGGTTGGCACTTCTGCTGCTGGCGGTATCCGCTGTCGGCCAGCAGGATCTCATCGTTAACATCAGCGTCCACGGCAACCGCCGCATCCCGGCCGACACGGTCAAGGCTCGCATCTTCAGCAAGGCCGGCGATGTCTACGACGCCGCCGCCATCGAACGCGACTTCAACGCCCTCTGGAACACCGGCTACTATGAGGACATCCGCTTTGAGCGCGAACAGACCGCCAAAGGTTGGATCCTGCACATTTACCTCAAAGAGCGGCCGACCATCCGCGAGATCAACTACACCGGCCTGAATGCCGTTTCCACCAGCGACGTGCTCGACCGGTTCAAGGAGCGCAAAGTCGGACTCTCGGTTGAGAACCAGTACGATCCCACGAAGATCAAGAGGGCCGAAGTTACCCTGAAACAACTGCTCGCCGAGCACGGACGTCAGTTCGCCACCATCCGCACCGAAGTCCGCCCGATTCCGCCCGCCGCCGTCGGCATCACTTTCGTCATTAAGGAGGGGCCCAAGGTCAAGGTTGGGCGCATTCGCTTCCGGGGCAACAAACACATCAATGACCGCACGCTGCGCGCGGCCATGAAGAACCTCAAGCCCATCGGCATCCCGCATTCCATCTTCCTGGAGAACCTCTTCGCCAAGACCTACGACGCCACCAAACTCGAAGAAGATACCGAACGCGTCCGCGCCGA
>Ga0316363_10003597_pt1 | contig 11011 bp, 6 predicted proteins | sample Sb_taG_3_FD_200459 | JGI IMG/M metagenome (GOLD analysis project Ga0316363, IMG submission 200459) | Peat soil microbial communities from Weissenstadt, Germany - Sb_50d_a_PC metaG (v2) (version 2) | ecosystem: Environmental > Terrestrial > Soil > Wetlands > Peat | place: Germany: Weissenstadt...
GCTCTCGTGCCGCTTGAGGAATTGCCGCGCCTTGCGGCGAAACGCGTCCATATCGGTACCGACAGAGATTCCCGGCACGGTGATATCGGCGGCCATGCCGGCGCGATCTTCGAAATCGGAATAAACCAGCGGCCGCTTTTTGTATTCGATCAATTTGACCAGGGCGCGCAGGCGGCGGCGCACCGTCTCCAGCATCGGCAGCGTGATATCCTGCCAAAAATCGTCAGTCTGGATTTCGAGAATCAGCGCCATCTCGGCCGCAACCATCGGCACGTTTGGAAGCTCTTCGAGCAACGAGGCGATCTCCGTGATCTTGGTCCGCAGGCCGGAAAAGCCGGGGTCGACGCGGAGCAGCGCCAATTCCGCCCTGAACACTAGCAAGTCGAATTGTTTGGCCGCGAGGTCGTCGTCGGTCACCTCGGACGGCAGGCCGGCGACGTGCTCGATCAACTCGTGTTGGGCGTCGGCATCGAGCCGCTTCCACGCCGGCGCGGCTGTGAATTTTTCGATGTAGCGGCGATGCGGCCGGACCAGGAAATTGTCGAGGCTCATCCCTTCGATTTCGGTTCGAAGGTCGATAGCCAGTTTCTGGCGCAATTCGACAAGTGCCGCTGCGCGATCGGCTGCCGATCCCGCCTCGCCGGCGTGCAACACAGGTGTCGGTGCCTGCACGTATTCCTCGGCCGCGGGCGCTTTGGGCTCGAGACCGTCGATCTCCGCCACCAGCGTCACTCTTGCGGCAAACAGACGTTTGGCAAGCGAATCGGCGCCGGCGCCTTCGGTAACTTCCGGATTCTCATTGAAGAACTCGAAGTTCCGGCACCAATCGAAAATGTAGAAGAATTCCTTGTGGCGGCCCGGCCCGAACAAATTGGGACAGAGCCGCGTGCCGCGCCCGATCATCTGCCAGAACTTGGTCTTTGACCGCACCGGTTTGAAGAAAACGAGATTCACGATTTCGGGAATGTCGATGCCTGTATCGAGCATATCGACCGAAATCGCGATGTGCGGCACTTTTGCAGGATTGGAGAAGTCGTCGATGAGCGACTGCGCGTACGTGGTCTGGAAATCGATGACGCGGGCAAAATGCCCGGCGAGATGCGGATAATTGGCGTCGAAGCGTCCGGCGATAAACGCAGCATGATCGTGGTTCTTGGCAAAGACAATCGTCTTGCCGAGCCGGTCTCCATCCTCGACCTTCAGGCCCTGCGCCATCAGGTGTTGCAGCACGCGGTCTACGGTGTCGGCATTAAATAGCCATTTGTTTAGCGCGGGCGCATCCACTGCACCGGGCACGGTGCCATCCTCGGCCCATTCCAGCGCATCCCATTCCTCTTTCTCTTCTTCGGGAAGCTGGTCGTAGCGAATGCCGCGATCGAGAAAGTCGGTGGTGAGCGAAACCGCCTTCGGCGGCACCAGGAAGCCATCCTGCACCGCTTCATCGAGACCATAGGCGTCGGTCGGCACGCCGGTTTGCAAGTCGAACAGGCGATAGGTGTCGCGATCGACCTCGCCCTTTGGCGTCGCGGTGAGGCCGACCAGCAAGCTGTCGAAATATTCGAAGATGGCCCGGTATTTTCGATAGACCGAGCGGTGCGCCTCGTCGATCACGATGAGATCAAAATGGCCAACGCCGAAGCGGCGGGCGTCGGCGCCCACCTCGTCGATCAGGCCCATCATGGTCGGGTAGGTCGAAATATAAACGCGGCCCTCTTGGTGCTTGTCTTCGAGGAGATTGACGGTCGCGGCGTTGGGCAGGTGCGCCTTGAAGGCGTTGGCGGCCTGCTTCACCAAGGCCTTGCGGTCTGCAAGAAACAGGACGCGCTTGACCCAATTCGCCCGCATCAGCAGGTCGGCCAGCGCGATGACGGTGCGCGTCTTGCCGGCGCCGGTCGCCATGACGAGCAACGCCTTACGCTGCTTGTCGCGCTCGAACGCCTCAGCCACGCGGCGGATGGCGCGGTGCTGGTAGAAGCGCTCGACGATGACGCGGTCGATGTCCTCTGGCGCCAGCGCCTTGCGCGTGCTGCGGCGCTGGATCATCAGCGCCAATTCGTCCTTTTTCAGAAAACCCTGAATCGGCCGCGGCGGATGGCGGGTGTCGTCCCAAATCCAATGGTCGTAGCCGTTGGAATAGAAGATGATCGGCCGCTGGCCGTATTCCTTCTCCAGGCAATCGGCATAGAGCTTGGCCTGCTGCTGGCCGATGCGCGGGTCCTTGCGCGTGCGCTTGGCCTCGACCAGCGCCAGCGGCTTGCCGTCATCGCCGCGCAGCACGTAATCGACAAAACCTTCGCCGGGAACATTCGGCATGCCGGTGACACGAACTTCCGCCGTATCGGGCGCTGTCGGATCGAAGCCGGCCTCGCGCAGCAACAGATCGATGAACAGATCGCGGGTCTCGGCCTCGCGATAATCGTGCGGATCGGCGGCGGCCTGGTTGGCGGTCTTGATGGCTGCGATCTGGCTCTGCAGCGCAGCGATCTCGGCTTCCAGCGCGGCGCGGCCTTCCTCGCTGACCTTGCGCGCAAGTTCGGCCGCCTCGCGCGCCTCGACCGTCTCCTTGAAGCGGCGGCCGATCTCCTGCAACTGCGCCAGAGTCTGCGTCGGCACCTGGGCAAGCCGCGGTAGCGTCTCGACGCGGAACACGGCATCGGGGGCGGGCTTGGCGCCCCGCGCATAATTGTGCGCGAGCCAATAGGCGATGTGGAAGAATTCGCGCAGGCAGGTCGCGGCCTGGGCTGCGGAAACTGCCTTGCCATGCGCGGCAGCGTTGCCGGTGTCCTTGACGAAGCGCGCCTTGACCGCAAGCGTGCGCCCGACCAGCGTTTGGAAAGAGGGCTCGGCGAGATGGGCGGCGAGCGTCGGCTCGTAGGGGTTCTTCAGCGTCCGGTCATGCCGGTACAGCCACTCGACCGCGGTCTCCAGTGCCAGCCGGCCGTAGAACGCGGCGGCGCGAGGATCGGATTGGGCGAGATTTTCCGCCCGCGCGGCGTGAGCGAAGATGTCGGGGAATTCGGCTTGCAGAAAGGCGAATTGCGACATCGGCACAGTCTCACGCTGCCGACGCGCGGACTTCCAAATGCACGCCGGTCTTCTTCTGCAGCACGTGGATGACCTCGGACAGGTTGGCCGCGGTCGGATTGCCGCTCGGTCCGAACATACGCATCAGGCTTTTGATCGGCGTTCCGGTGGCTGCGGCCAATTTCTCGAAACCGATGGTCGCGTTGATATAGGCGCGCAGTGCCGCCTTGGCGGTGTCGAGGTCGCCCGCGAGCAGGGCTTGCACCGCTTCGCTGAAAAGCGCCGCCCGGAAGGCGGGATCGCGTGTCGCGCGCTCGCGCACTGTCGCGTTGAAGCTGCGGGTCAGGGGCATGGTTTCCTATCTCCTGCGCGCGGTCACCTTGCGCGCCTTGTAAAGCCGCCACAGTGCAATCGCTTCGGCGATGTCGCGCTGCTGCCGGCGCTTGGTGCCGCCGCCGAGCAGCACGACGAGTGTCCTGCCGTCCCAGCCGAAGTAAATTCGATAGCCGGGACCTCGGTCGATGCGAATTTCCGCTACGCCTTCGCTAATCGCTTTCAGCCGTGACGTGTTACCATCGGCCAACCGCTCGATCGCCACGGTGACGATCGTCGCAGCCTGCGGGTCGAGAGCGTAGAACCATTCCTGAAACGAGCTTCGTCCCCGCTCATCCAAGCATTCGACGATCTCAATCATTTGGTATCATATACGTTACCTTTTGGCAACGGGTCTTTATCCTGATGCTTTGGCGGCACCAATACGGCGCCAGGGCGGAAAAACCGGCCGCGCTCGGCCTTGGAGAAATCGTATTCGTCTTTCACGGCATCGTTGGCGGCATGGCCCCGACCCACCCAGGGTCGAACGCCACAGGCGCCAGATCATTTACAACCAACGGGAGATTGGCGGCAAGCCGATGCGCACGGCTCACAGCTCGCCGCGGAAGGCGCGATGCTGGAGCGAGGCGAACAGGGCGTCGAGCTTGGCGAGGTGGGCGCGGCAATTATTTTTGATATTTCGTACTTCGCGGGCGCGCTCCGAGAAGGTTACTCGTGCAGCGACCGGCACATTGGGTAGCGTAAAGCGCCCAAGCTCTTCCTTGCTTATATTAATAAATGTGGATCCCACGCCCCTTGCTTGGAAATATCCATAGTTCGCTTCGAGACAAGTGTAAATAAATGCGCGATCACTTGTCTCTCGAGATCTAATTGCGGCAATTCCTCGCCCGCAGCAGTAAGTTTTGTCCGACCAATTCAGACGACCAGCCGTCGCTCCACGCACACAAAACAAAATGTCCCCCACTTTCGACAGCTTTGTCGGCGCAGTTGTCCATTGCACTTCTGCCGGATGTTCCAAGCCAAATTCCGTCGGTCCATTAAGCAATGGCGTTCCCTCACCGGCGGAATTGTAGGAAGTACCCTCAGGTGATTGGCCCATAATAATTTCGGCAGCATCTTCAAGTCCGATTGTATCGGTCGCTTGATGGCAAAGGTTCACGAAATCGGAGCGCATAAGTTCTTCACATCGGACTAACGTATTCCGACGTTTTAGGCGAAGGTCGTCAGCCTGATCGAGGATTGCACCAATTCGGCGTTGTTCGTTAAGAGAAGGGAGTGGAATTCGAGTTTCGGTAATCTCCCCTGATCGAATTCTCGGCAGCTGACCCGGCGTTGCTTCGATCGGAGCAGTTTTTAGAAACTCTTCGCTTCTCAAAAAATGAGCAACGTAATTACGATCAGCAGCAGGGGTGACTTTAAAAACATATTAGTCGACTGAGCAGATACCATCGAATTCGGCAATCCACACCTTATTCAAATAGGGGCGGAGATAGCCATAGACAATATCGCCTTTGCTGAAACGAGCGCGGCGACCCGTCATTTCTTCGAGTTGAATCAGATCGGCGCCTAACCGTACGCCCGTATTGCTTTCGATGTGCTCCAAACCCACAAATGTGACTGGTCCTTGCGGGCGATCCTTAGGGTGGACGATCTCATTTCGGAAGTCGATAACTTCACCCAGCGGTCTAACAGTCATGCGAGAAGGTTGGGTTGTCGCAACTCGCAGTGTTTCAACTGAAATTGTCACTCGACCATCTCCTCAAGGCGCTTTATGCCCTCAACGATCTCTGTCTCGATCCTCCGCAGATCGACGAGAATTGCTGCCGGGCTTTCATGTTCCACCTGTTGATGCTCGACTTCTTTGTAGCGACTGAGCGACAGGTCATAGCCCGCGCTAGCGATGTTGGCCTTGGGTACGCAAAAGCTTTGAGCAGTCCGAGGGCGCTGACGCTCGGCGTCGTCGCGCCCCTCCCACCGCTTTACCAGATCGGGTAAGCTATTCTTTGCCGCTTCCGCTTCGGTCAGCACAACCTCGGGTGTCGGCCCAAGCTTGTCATCGGAAAGCAGCGGCTGACGCTTGTCATCGAGCGACCAACCATCGGCCCTCACGTCGTAGAACCATACGTGATCGGTGCCGCCGACGCCGGTGCGGGTGAATACCAGGATCGCGGTCGAGACACCGGCATAAGGCCGGAACACGCCGGACGGCAGCTTGATCACGGCGTCGAGCTTGTTGTCCTCCACCAGAATGCGGCGCAATTCCTTATGCGCCTTGGACGAGCCGAACAGCACGCCGTCCGGCACGATGACGGCCGCGCGGCCGCCGATCTTAAGAAGGCGCAGGAACAGCGCGAGGAAGAGAAGCTCGGTCTTCTTGGTTTTGACGACGCGCTGCAAATCCTTAGCGGTGGCCTCGTAGTCGAGGTTGCCGGCAAAGGGTGGATTGGCCAGCACCAGCGAATAACGCCCGGCGTCCTCGGTGTGAGTTTCGGCGAGGCTGTCGCGATACGTAATATTGGCGCCCTCGACACCGTGCAGCACCATGTTCATGGCGCCGATGCGCAGCATGGTCGGATCGAAGTCAAAACCGTTGAACAGGCTTTCGTGGAAATGCCGCCGTAGCTTGTCGTTGCGAAACAGCTCGGGGTGATGCTTGCGCAGAAATTCGCCGGCAGCGACCAGGAAGCCGCAGGTGCCGCAGGCCGGATCGCAGATCGCGTCCTCCGGCTTCGGCTGCACGAGTTCCACCATGGTCGCGATGATATGGCGCGGGGTGCGGAACTGGCCGTTCTGGCCGGCGGTGGCGATCTTCGCCAGCATGTATTCGTAGACGTCGCCTTTGGTGTCGCGCGAGCCCATGTCGAGCTTGTCGAGCTTGTCGACCACCTTGGCGAGGAGCGCCGGGCTCGGAATCTGGAAGCGCGCGTCACGCATGTGCTGCGCATAGGCGCTGCCCGCGCCGTTGAGCGCGCGGATAAACGGGAATATGTGCTCATCGACGATGCGGAACATATCGCGCGGCTCGAAATTCTTGAATTTCGACCAGCGGAGGTTTGCATAAGGCTCGCCGCGTTCGTCTTTGCCGTCCGGGAAAATACGCCGTTCCAAAGGCGCGCCGAGGGTCGTCGATTTGCGCTCTTCGAGCTCCTGCATCTCGTCCAAGCGCTTGATGAAGATGAGGTAGGTGATCTGCTCGATCACCTGCAGGGGATTGGCGAGGCCGCCCGACCAGAAATCGTTCCAGATGCCGTCGATCTGGTTGCGCAATTCACCCGTCAGCATTGTGCTTCTCACTCAGCCCGATTTGCCCCGGTGGCCGTTTACCATAGGGCCCTGACCGGCCGGCAAGCGAGTTTTTTCGGGCGATACACCCTCTTTTCCCCGCCCGAACCCGCCCCCATATAGGACATTGTCAGGGGATGGTTGAGGCTTGGGTCGGTTCCTAGTTCGGTTTCTGGCCCCGGCATTTGCCAAATTCCTGACGCCAAATAAAACCCAGTGACGATGTCCCTTCTGCGCCTTCGGGGCGGTCGGGATAGGCCGAGGGAAAACGGACATGAATTTCGACAAATATACCGACCGCAGCCGCGGTTTCGTGCAGTCGGCCCAGTCGCTCGCGCAGCGCGAGGGCCATCAGCAATTTGCGCCCGAGCACCTGCTCAAGGTTTTGCTCGACGACCCGGAAGGCCTGGCCGCGGGCCTGATCGACCGGGCCGGCGGCAATTCGCGCGCGGCGCTGGCCGCCACGGAGGCGGCGCTCGCCAAGCGGCCGAAGATTTCGGGGGGCGGCGCCGGGCAAGTCTATCTCGATCCGGCGCTCGGGCGCGTGTTCGATGCCGCCGAGAAGGCGGGCGAGAAGGCCGGCGACAGCTTTGTCACCGTCGAACGGCTGTTGCTCGCGCTCGCTTTGGAAAAGGGCACCGAGGCGGGAAAGATCCTCGCCAATGCCGGCGTCACGCCGCAAACGCTCAACGCCGCCATCGAGGCCTTGCGTAAGGGCCGCACCGCCGATAGCGCGTCGGCGGAGAACGCTTACGACGCGCTGAAGAAATATGCGCGTGACCTCACGCAAGCCGCACGAGATGGCAAGCTCGATCCGGTGATCGGCCGCGACGAGGAAATCCGCCGCACCATCCAGGTGCTTTCGCGCCGGACCAAGAACAATCCGGTGCTGATCGGCGAGCCCGGCGTCGGCAAGACCGCGATCGTCGAAGGTTTGGCGTTGCGCATCATCAACGGCGACGTGCCGGAGAGCCTGCAGGACAAGAAGCTGTTGGCGCTCGATCTCGGCGCGCTGATCGCCGGCGCAAAATATCGCGGCGAGTTCGAGGAGCGGCTCAAGGCGGTGATGGCGGAAGTCACCGGGGCGGCCGGCCTCTACATTCTCTTCATCGATGAGATGCACACCATCGTCGGCGCCGGCAAGGCCGACGGCGCCATGGATGCGTCGAACCTGCTCAAACCCGCGCTGGCGCGCGGCGACCTGCATTGCATCGGCGCCACCACGCTCGACGAATACCGCAAGCACGTCGAGAAGGACGCCGCCTTGGCGCGGCGCTTCCAGCCGGTCTATGTCGACGAGCCGACGGTCGAGGACACGATCTCGATCCTGCGCGGCTTGAAGGACCGATACGAGTCGCACCACAAGGTGAAGATCACCGACGGGGCGCTCGTCGCGGCGGCGACCCTGTCGCACCGCTACATCGCCGACCGTTTTTTGCCCGACAAGGCGATCGATCTTGTGGACGAGGCGGCAGCGCGGTTGCGCATGCAGATCGATTCCAAACCCGAAGAGCTCGACAATCTCGACCGCGAAATCGTGCGGCTGAAGATCGAGCAGCAGGCGCTGATGAAAGAGCGCGACGCGGCGTCCAAGGACCGGCTGAAGCGGCTGGAAAAGGATCTCGCGCAGCTCGAGGAAAGTGCCGACGCGCTCACCGCGAAATGGAAGTCCGAGAAGGACAAGCTCAATTCGGCGGCCGAGCTGCAGAAAAAGCTCGACAAAGCCAAGAACGATCTCGCCGACGCCGTTCGCCGCGGCGATTATCAGAAGGCGGGCGAGCTGCAATACGGCACCGTGCCCGAGCTCGAGAAAAAGCTGAAGGCGACCGAAAGCGCGACGGCGTCGACCGTGGTTGCGTCCGAAGCGGTGACCGCCGACAACGTGGCGGGTGTGGTGTCGCGCTGGACCGGCATTCCGGTCGACCGCATGCTCGAAGGCGAGCGCGATAAATTGCTGAAGATGGAAGACAAGATCGGCCAGCGCGTGGTCGGCCAGGCCGACGCCGTGCACTCTGTCTCGACAGCCGTGCGCCGGGCGCGCGCCGGCTTGCAGGATCCGAACCGGCCGATCGGCTCATTCATGTTCCTCGGGCCCACCGGCGTCGGCAAGACCGAGCTGACAAAGGCCTTGGCGGAATTCATGTTCGACGACGAGCATGCCTTGGTCCGCATCGACATGTCGGAATACATGGAGAAGCATTCGGTGGCGCGGCTGATCGGCGCGCCGCCCGGCTATGTCGGCTACGAGGAAGGCGGCGCGCTCACCGAAGCGGTGCGGCGGCGGCCTTACCAGGTGGTGCTGTTCGACGAGATCGAGAAAGCGCATCCGGACGTCTTCAACGTGCTGCTGCAGGTGCTCGACGACGGCCGGCTGACCGACGGCCAGGGCCGCACCGTCGATTTCCGCAACACGCTCATTGTCATGACCTCGAATCTCGGCGCCGAATATCTGGTGCAACTGGGCGAGAATGAGGACACCGACAAGGTGCGCGACCTGGTGATGGCCGAGGTGCGCGCGCATTTCCGCCCCGAGTTCCTCAACCGCGTCGACGAGATCATTCTGTTCCACCGGTTGAAGCGCGAGCATATGGGCCGCATCGTCGACATCCAGATGCTGCGGCTGCAGAAGCTGTTGGAGGATCGCAAGATCACGCTCACGCTCGAGCCCAAAGGCCGCGAATGGCTCGCCGACAAGGGCTACGATCCGGCCTACGGCGCGCGCCCGCTCAAGCGCGTGATCCAAAAATCGGTGCAGGATCCGCTGGCCGAGCTCATTCTCTCCGGCAAGATCAAGGACGGCGAGAAAGTCGCGATCACCGCCGGCAAGCAAGGCCTGGTCTTCAACGGCGCAACGGTCGCCGCGGCGGCGGCGTAATCTTCATCCGCCCCCGCTATCGCGGGGGCGGAAAGATTTAGCGCTGCGTCGGAATGGACTCGTTCAACCGCGCCCGCACGTGATCGACGAAATAGCGTGCCGCGGATTTCGATACGCCGGTGATCCACAGCGGATTGGCGCCGCCCGAGCTTTCGACGCTCACCGCATCCCAGAAAAAGCCGCGCGTGTGCGCGACCTCGGCGATATGCGACAGCGGCAGATGCTCGTCGGTGCGCTGCCACGGCGTCAGCCAGAATTTGACGTCGCTGGTCGACACGCCGAGCCGGTCCGCCGCCATGCGCAGCGGGAACAACAGCCGCGTCAGGTTGAAATGAAACAGCGCCCAAAGCCGGCTCGATCGCACTTCGAGGCGCTCGTTGGCGTCGTTGGTTTCGGTCACGAAAATCTCCCGGAATACTTTCCCCTCCCCCTTGTGGGGAGGGGCAGGGGTGGGGGTCGTGAGGTGAAATGCTAACGTCGACGCTTTGGTTCGCCTCCCGACCACCACCCCTCCCTCCCCACAAGGGGGAGGGAGAAGATGCTACCGCGATTGCGCGACGCGGGCGGGCGCCCGCGCCATGACGGCGTCGAGCTGGTCGCGATCCTTGTCGAATTGGGCGAGCGTTGCGCCATCGAGCACGCGGCCGCGCGGCAGCTTCACTTTCATCGGATCGACGACGCGGTCGTTGATGAGGATTTCGAAGTGCACGTGCGAGCCGGTCGACATCCCGGTCGAGCCGACGAAACCGATGATCTGGCCCTGGCGCACCTTTGAGCCGACGTCGAGGCCGCGGGCGAACGCGGTCATGTGGCCGTAGGCGGTCTCGTAGCCATTGGCATGGCGGATGCGGACATATTTGCCGTAGCCGCCTTTGAGCCCGATCTCCTCGATAGCGCCGTTGCCGGCGGCGAAGATCGGCGTGCCCATCGGCGCGCCCCAATCGACGCCGGAGTGAAACTCGCTGATATGCAGCATCGGATGGCTGCGCCAGCCGAAGCCCGATGTCACCAGGCCGACGGCCACCGGCTTGCGCACCAAGAATTTCTTGGCGCTCTTTCCGGTCTCGTCATAGTAATCGTAGGTGCCGTCGTCGGTGGTCTGGAAGTGGTAATACTTCTTGGTGTCGCCGCCGACGGTGAGTTCGGCGTAGCGCACCTCGTTCTTGTTCTCGACGTTCTCGTCGTCGGAATAGAGCACCTCGAACGAATCGCCCGGCTGCACCTTGCGCTGGAAGTCGACGTCGTAGGAATAGATGCGGACCAGTTCCTCGATCACCGATTTCGGCACGTTGTTGCGCAGCGCGGTCTCGTAGAGGCTCTGGTAGAGGCCGACGCCCTTGCCGTCGTCTTCGCTGTTGTCGTCGCTCGCTTCGGTCGCTTCGGTATCGACGTTTTTGATGTCGACCGGAACGTATTTGCCGGTGTCGGACAAAGCCGTGGCCGCCGCGATCGCGCTGTCGCCCAATATGATGACGCGCAGCGGCCGGTTATGGCCGG
>Ga0316363_10003602_pt1 | contig 10996 bp, 7 predicted proteins | sample Sb_taG_3_FD_200459 | JGI IMG/M metagenome (GOLD analysis project Ga0316363, IMG submission 200459) | Peat soil microbial communities from Weissenstadt, Germany - Sb_50d_a_PC metaG (v2) (version 2) | ecosystem: Environmental > Terrestrial > Soil > Wetlands > Peat | place: Germany: Weissenstadt...
CAAATTGATGAGCTTGACGAAGCGCGTGGGCGATTTGCTGCAGGTCACCAAGTTGCTCACGGTCTTCGACGTATACAACTCAGAGGCGGAAGCCGTCGAATCCTTTCGCAAGGCGGCTTAGCACGGCCCACGAATTGGGGGCACTCGCGGATCATCATCATGCGCCTGGGGACCACTCTCCACTAGGGGCCGGATAAATTTTCGCAGACTGCTTCTCGTCCAATCCCATACCTAGCAGCCGGACAACTATCCCCAAGATTGATGGAAGTCGCGACGGATTGGGCGTAAAGTTTGTTTTGCCCGTTTTCAGGTGGAGTTGATCAGGTACTCGATTCAGTCACTCTTATCGGGGGAAACCACAGATCAGATTCACCGAATGGCATTAGAGATTTTGCTACCGCTGAGGTGTGTTGCATCGTGTTTTGCTGGTTCCGCACAACGTGGCAACAGAGTCGTTCAAACATTTGTTGGAGGAGGCCATATGAAGAGAGTTTGGTTGGGAGTGGTTTTGTTTGCCGTGATTGCATCGCCCGCTTTTGGGCAAGGTAAAGAACAGGATCGAGTCGAGAATGCTGGGAAAGTGATGAAGGAGATTATGGACATTCCCGACGATATTCCACAGAGCGTGATTGACAAGGCTGATTGCGTCGTCGTACTGCCATCGGTCCTGAAGTTTGCAATCGGCATCGGAGGGAGCTATGGTCGGGGAGTTATGACTTGCCGGGGCGGGAAGGATTTCCAAGGTAGCTGGGGTCCACCGACTATGATGGCGCTAGAAGGCGGGAGCTTTGGCTTGCAGTTGGGCGGCCAGGCGACCGACTTCGTATTGCTGCTGATGAGCCCTCGATCTGCCGATAACATCCTTACCAGCAAGGTCAAGCTGGGAGGTGATGCCTCCGCTGCGGCAGGTCCAGTGGGAAGGAACGCTTCCGCCGAAACCGACGTAACCCTGCGGGCCGAGATCCTCTCATACTCTCGCGCTCGGGGGCTTTTTGCCGGAATCTCTCTCGCGGGATCGACCCTTCGTCCGGACAATGATGCCAACAAGAACCTGTACGGAAAAGAGGTGAGCGCGAAGGACATTGTATTCAACGGCGCGGTGGCGGCCCCTCCGTCCGCACATTTGTTGCTGGCTACGCTGAACAAGAAGTCTCCCAAAAACAAATCGAAGAATTAACGGGCCGGGTGAGTCCAACTCGCGTGGACCGCCCTGTCGATGGTGTGGAACTTCGCGGGGGATGACCGACGCGCTCATTACCGATCTGGCACAGATTGGCAGTGTAAAGCTGATCTCGCGCACCTCACGACGAATAAATAGACCAATGACGTACGCGGCAGGGAAAAGAACGCAGCTGTTGCAAAATCGCCGACATTGTTATGGAATCATTACCACTCATTAACTGACATCAGTCAACCGAGGCTTGAAAAATTCAGCCCATTGTGCTAGCCCATGATTGCCCCGGTGTGTACGTATTTGCAGGTACTTGGCAGTCTCCCGCAAACCAGTAAGTAGTTGTGAGTTCAGGTTGAACTAGGTCTGAAAAGGCTGGCGGCGGCGGTTCAACTCCGTCCCTGGCCACCATCATTCCAAGGGACTTGGGCGCTTTCGGCCACTTTCTTCAGCCCAAGGTTCAGCCCAAGATACGTCACTGAATTGTCTCCGTGAGCAGGTGAGCCTTGTCTCCGAGCAGCAGTTCCAAGAACTTGCCTTGTGCTTCGAGCCTCGATTCTTGGTCGGACTGCGCATACAGTTGCATTGTCGTCCTGACGTCTTCGTGACGCAGAATGCCCTGTACCGTCTTCGGATCACACTTCAGCTTCACCAGCGAAGAAGCCAGCGAATGCCGGAAGTTGTGGAAGCCGAAGCGAACTCGCTCGTCTTCTTTGATGACGGCGGCCTTGATGGCAGCAGGGCGCAGATACTTCTGCACCATGATTGAAGCCGACAACGGCTTCTTGCCCTTAAGCCGGAAGCTCGGGAAGACAGGCCGGCAATAAAAACAGGGCGATCCTTCACTCGCGGATTTATTTCAAGCCCAGCTCGCCATTGTACTGTTGGGTAATCCCGTAGCACTCACAGGCGGACTTGAAGTAGACGATCTCGCGCCGCAGCAAATCTTTGCGGCTCCGCCGCTAGACGACTGCAAACCCTTGCACATCGCATGGCCCTTCAAGAAAGATATTGACTAGAGCCCCGTAAGCGCATTAGCATCGCTGGGTTCCTGTTCACCCCTGGGACAGGAATGGTACGTGGGGTACCGCCTCAGGTTTCTGATTTCTGATACTCCAAGGTTTTCGTTTTGAGCCTCATGCGGAGAAATTCCCCAGGAGCGAATGCGCCATGACTGTAGATCTTCCCACCTGACAAAAGAAAAGAGAGAGCTACAAATGAAAAGACATCTTCTGCCGACCACTGCTTTGTCCATGAAGAGAGTGGTTTTTACTATCCTCTGCTGTACCCTGCTCATGCTGTTCGCCGCGCCGGCTTGGGCTACGGCTGACCCATGCAACGCGCCGACGGTTGGAACACCAGCGGGTCCCGTTGGGAACGACACTAACGGCTTTTGCAGCCTGGTGATCACCATAACAGGTACGTCTGGAAACCTTGTGGCTACCCTGACAGGGGGTAATTATCCCTACCCCTACGACGGCAGCGATGACATCCTGATTGGAATCCAAAACAATTCGTCGGTGGCCGTGGGTGCCATTGTGCTGAGCGCACCCCTAGTTGGAACGGATAACCCGTTCCAATTCGACGGCGATGGACCCTGTGATCCACTTTACAATTCGACCCCCTATTCGTGGTGCCCTCCGGGCTACCCCGTAGTGTCGGGAGATACTAACCCTGGCGGTTACGAAGGTCCGGACAACACATTCGTCGGCATCAGCCCGGACTTCACGACCGGCAAGATTTTGTTCACAACCCCACTCCCGGGGTCGCCCAACGGTGGGGTGACGCCGGGCGCGAGCACTTGGTTTGCGTTGGACAGCACGCCTACCAACGTCGTGGCGATCGGGGAGAACAAGCCGCTGACTGCGGGCTCGACAACCATATTCCCATTTGGCCCATTTACCGCCAGTGGCACGGTTGACACTGAGACTAGCGGCCCAGACGACATTCAGATCACACCCTTGAACAGTGCCTCCGGCGACACGCTAACGGTCACTCCAGTGCCAGTGCCCGCAGGGCCGCTGGGGCTAGTCCCCTGGGCGGGCCCGACTTATTTTGGGGTAGAAGGGGGGCTGTCGCCGGAGCCACCTTCTGGACAGCAGCGGTTCAGCGCGACCAACTACCCGAACCTGGCCTGTGTTCCCTATGCTGATTTCAGCACGTCCGGGAACCCAGGTTGCGTCGAGCTCGAACTGGACTGCCCTGCGGCAAACACTGACGCCTGCAACTACGTTTATACCGCAAAGAACGACTTCAAAATAGACGGTCTCAGTCTGCCCAACGGGATCGGGGGTGCTGCTCTACTGGTCGAGCACGGCGTTGACTGTCCCACCACCGGGTTCAATCAGAATATTTTCCTTTCCTACACCGGGTCGGTCGTCGGTGGCGATCCTGTATTTGGCAGCGGTGCCGGAACTAAATCATGCTACGCGGTCGCCTTCGACCCCACTGCTGCAACGGTCCCTACCGGGACGACTGTCTCAACCTTCACTGGATTTGAATTTCCTGTGTTGGATAATCCCCACATAAACCCCATTTTCCCTCTGGAATTTCTTAACTGGGACTATGACAACAGCTCTGGCGTTCCGGTCACCCATCTCCATTTGTGCAAGAACTCAAGTGGCACCGGGTGCACCACGCCCTGGGTATACCTGTCGTTGACTGCGCTGTCTTCCACCGCTGCCTGTCAGGCCGTCGCGGCTGCGTCGTCCCCCCTTCCCTCCTTCCTCAATTCGGGACTGCTGAACTTCGGGAAAGGAGAGTACCAGTTCATTTGGAACGCTGTGACGAATGTGAAACATTTGACGGGCTGTAAAGTTGCCGTGGTGCTGCAATTTGACAGCGGCTTGGTTGTGGCCCCCGCGACGTTCATTTACCCCTGAGGTGCTGTTTTTGACTGGAAAGGGTGCAGGCTGCAGCCTGCACCCTTTCTTTTTGGCGTGTGCTGCGGACTCGGAGTATGACTCGTATCGGGGCACGCCGCTCTGACGAGGTCTGTAACCAGCGGCGCGTCCGACGAATGTCCTTCCCGGTGGTGCCCGGCAATGGCAACGGCTCAGCTCTTGGCGGCTTGTGTCCAGCGCGTCGCTTCGTCGTACATCGTCTTGAAGTCGAAGCGCTGCAAAATTTTATCCCCGCCCGGGTCCCTAATCATGTCGTCCAGCAACTTCAGCATAGTGCGGTACTGTTGCTGGGCTTCGGTCTGGTTGCCCGATTCGCGAAGTGCGCTGCCTAGCAGGAAATGCGCCTTGGCGCTCAGCGGCTTCAGGCCGATCTTATCGGCCCGCAACAGAGCGCGCTGCAGCTCCAACTGAGCGCGGGCGCTGTCGTGGCTCCGAATCATGGCCTCAGCCATGTAAATCTGGCACTCAACAGAGACATTCGGCACCCCCTGCTCGTCGGCTTGCTGCATCAGTTGACGCAAGCTGGAGACGGCCTGCTGCGCCTGTCCTTCCTGGATGGCGGCTTCCGCACGATTGACCTTCGCGGTAAGAATTCTGCCGGGTTCTTTGCTGCCGGTCGCGGCCTGCAACGCTTGCCCATAGAAGGAGCGCGCCGATTTCGAGTCGCCGCGGTAATCGGCGGCGTCTCCCTGGAACCCCAGGGTTTGCGACACCAGGCCATCGTTCTTCAGTTCGCGTGCCAAGCTCAGCGCGTCACTCAGATAAGTCTTCGCGTCTTCGCCGCGGCCCGCGAGGATGAGGGACTCTCCGAGGCCGCCCTCGATATCGGCCATCCAGGTAGTCTTGTCTTTCAAGTTCTGGAAGATCTTGAAGGCGTCCTGCTTGGAGTTGACAGCGGCGCCGAAACGCCCCTGGTTATCGAACATCTTGCCCAGAGTGTAGGAATCAATGGCGGTGCCACGCGTGTCATCCATCTTGCGGTGCAATTCCAGAGCGCGCATGTACTGCGCAACCGCCTGGTCGTTCTCACCCATTCGGACCGAAACCTCGGCCAAGTTGTCGATGCTGTCCACGATGTCACGGGGCACATTCGATTTTTCGCGCAGTTGCAGCGCCTGCTGGTAGTAGGTGCGGGCGTCTTCGTATTGCGCCTTTTCGAAATAGACCGCCCCAATGTTGTTCAGGCAAACCGCCTGCAAACTTTCGTTGCTGAGATCGCGCTGGATTTGCAGCGCTTCCTTAAACATTTTCAACGCCTGGTCATGGTCGCCGCGGCCGTCCAGAAAGTCGCCCAGATCGATGAGGGTGTCACCCAATCCGCGCTTGTAGCCGATGTCGCGCCGGATCTGCAGGGCCTCCTGGAAACTGGTGAGCGCCGCTTTGTTGTTGCCCAGCAAGGCCTGCATCTGCCCGATTTCGTTGACGCTGAGTGCGATGCCGGCCTTCTGCCCGAGTTGGCGCCAAATGGCCAACTCCTCCTGGAAGTTGCGCAACGCGTCTTCCGGCTTGTTCATCTTCCAGTACGCGACACCGATCAAGTGCAGGCTGGTGGCCTTCTGTTCTTTATTGTCCAATTGAATCGAGAGGCTCAGACCACGGTTCAGCGGATCCAGACTGGCTTGCGGGCTGCCGTTTGTGATGGCAATGCGCCCCATCGCTAGGGTTGCGCCGATGTCTTTGGGATTGGATGCCAGAATCTTCTGGTTATATTCGCTGGCTTTTGTAAGATCTCCGGCGTCCTCATAGAGGTCGGCCAGCGCCGCCTGCACGTCGGTGTTGTCGGGTGAAGCTTTGGCGAGGTTCTCATAGGCTTTAATCGCTTCCGGAAAATTCTTGGCGACTTGAGCATGAACAGCGGCAATCAGGTACTTTTCGGCGTCCGGCAGGTTCTGGCTCAGGTCCACGGCTTTTTGGGCAGACTGCTCCGCTTCGCTGTCATAGCCTAAACTGCTGTAGGCCTGTGCTAACTTGGAAAATGCCAGCGCGAAGGTGGGGTCTCCCTTGGTCGCCGCCTCGAATTGCTTCTGCGCTTCGAGGTTCTTCCCGTCTCGCTGCAACCCGATGCCTTGGTTGTAATCGCGCAGCGCAGCAATGGACTGCGAACTGGGTTGAAAAGAACTGGCCTTCAGTTCCCGCAACACGTTCTCAGGCAGCGCCAGTTTCTGGCGGATGGACTCCGCCAGGCGATCGATCGCGCCTGGAATCTCCTTTTCACTGGGCACATCTATTTTCAGCGGAACCGTGCGGTCGTTCTTGATGTCCTGAAGTGTGGCATCAATGCGGATCTGGTCGCCGAACTTGGCGTACTGCCCCCAAACCACGCGGTCAGCGTTGCTGAAATTAGCCACGCGACGGATCGTCGCCGGGTCGAGCACGGTCGCGGAGGAAATGCGCAGGTCGCTGAATATCTGGTGCAGACTGGTCGGGCTAACGGTGCGCAATTGCGCGGACTGGCCCACGTCGGTACTTAGCATGTCGGCGAGGCTGGGGCCGAGCCAATCGAGAGTCTGATCTCCCGACGCGTTTCGGAAAGGCAATATCGCCAGCGACATTGCGGGCGCCGCAGGAGCAGATCTTGTGCTTTGCGCTGACCTGAAAAGCCGGTCGCGAAGCATGTACCCACTGGTCGCCAGCACCAGTACGGTCACAATCCCAGCAATGAGTGGCCACGGAATAGGCCTTCCCAATGGTTTGACGCTGGCGTCGAACTTGATTGTGCCGGCGGCTCTCTTGTCTTTCCACGTGTTCAGGTCCGCAAGAATGGCCGAGACATTCTGGTATCTCTGGTCCAAATCGCGTTCCAGACACTTGCTCACGATCCCGCTCAACGCCCCGGGAATCTGAGCGTCAACATCCGACACTGGAGTCGCACGCTCCTGAGTTCGTTTGATGAGGCTGGCTAGAGCGCTCTCGGCTGCAAAGGGTTGTTTGCCCGTCAGCATTTCGTACAAGATCAGTCCGAGAGCGAAGATGTCGGAACGTTGGTCGAGATCTTTGCCCAGAGACTGCTCGGGCGACATGTACTCCATGGTGCCGACAATCGCACCCGTTTGGGTCATCCCGTCGCCTTCCAGGGTGCGGGCCAAGCCGAAATCCATCACCAGCATTCGGCCCGTGCCGTCCTGCATGATGTTTTGCGGTTTGAGGTCCCGGTGAATCACCCCGACGCTGTGCGCTGCGTCCAGGGCCTGGCACACCTGTTGAATAACCTCCACGGCTTGTTCGGGAGCAAACTTGTTCTTCTCGCGGATGATGGAGCGTAGATCTCTACCCTCGATGAACTCCATCGTGATGAACTTCACGCCCTCGGCTTCACCGAGGTCGTAAATGCGGATCACGTTGCGGTGCGTGACCTGGTGGGCGAGCAGCAGCTCTTGCTTAAAACGGGCCAGGATCGAGGGGTTCGAAGCCAGCTCAGGCCGAATCACTTTCAATGCGACGAATCGATCGAGTGCGCGGTCGGTGGCCTTGTACACCGCGCCCATACCGCCCTCGCCAAGCAGTTGCAGAATTTCATAACGCCCGCCCAGTAGGTCGCCGATCTGCAGTACGGCTGCGCTGTCGTGCGTACCCGAAATCCGGTTGGATGGTGGCGCCGGAGTCCGGCGAAACGAAGTTCCCAGCGCGATCGTAGCGTCGGCGTCTACCAGCGTGGCTTCGGGGTCCAATCGCGGTCCAGCATCGACGATCGTGGCGTCGGGATCGTGTCGGGACGGCCCGGCATCCACGAGCGTGGCTTCGTCCTGAGGAGGAACCGGGACATTGTTGCCGGAACTCTCCCCGGCAAACGGAGCCCTGACACCGGGAGCTGCGGGCTTTTTAGAGACAGACTTTGCGTCCGGCCGTGAGCTGGAATCATCCATGATGCAATTTAGGAACGGCCCGGAGGCTGACGAAACCAAGACCCCATCGAATACACCCGAGCGCGCGCCTGCGGGTACTTCGCAGTGCAGGCAGTATATACGATTATCGGGCCGGACGGAGCTATGCTGGCTAACAGAATACGAGTTGCCAGCCGCTTCGGTGGTCGTTATCTGCGGTTTGGATTAGCGCTCATTCAGCAATTTCGTCAGGCGTGGCTGCGGTTGCGGTGTGCTCTCCCTCAACCGCAGAGAGCATGATTGGCGAGGGCGCCAGCGAGGGCGCTTCGATCGCCGGCATAGGTTCCTCTTTGTGCATCGACGGGAACTTGCCGTAGGTCATGCCGCGCCACAGCCACTCCATGGGGCCAAAGCGATATTGCTTCAACCACCAATTGCTGAACCCAACCTGTGCCCAATAAAGAATGACCGTGGGCACCAGCCCGATCGCTGGTCCGATGCGCCCATAGAGACCGGTTGTGTAGTGATAGAAGAACAAGGTGCACACCACGGATTGCATCAAGTAGTCGGTCAATGCCATGCGCCCCACCGCGGCAAATGGGAGCAGGCGGCGGCGCCAATCCTCGTGCATGAAGATAAGCGCCAGGCCCGAAGCATAACCCGCGCTCAAGATATGGGATCCAGGCAGCCAGAGCACTCCAGCAGACCAACCCCACAAGGAAACCTTGTCGCGAGGAATCACTGCGTTCACGGCCGCCACGTAAATATTGATGATCAGGCCTACCGGAAGGCACCACACGCACACGAGCCTCAACACCGGACGGTATTCCTCGAGCCGTTGTACGATGCCGGCCCGCCACACCCACATGCCACACAGAAACAACGCCGCCGCATAAATCGCGAACAGCTCCAAGGGCAGCTGGTGCTTCCACTCCACCCAGTTTTGCGCCATGATCTGCCGCACCGTTCCGTGCGCGTAAATATCAATGATCCCGTAAATCTTCTTCATGTCCGGCGGCTTGGGTACCATCCAATGTGGACGGAAGCGGCTGTAGTAGAGGGCCAGAAAAACTGAGCTGATTACAATGGGCAGCGCAAACAAACCTCCGGCCCACCACAGCAATGTCTTCTGTTGGCGTTTGCGGAAGAGCAACAAAATTGCCCCCGACAACGCATAGGTCAGCAGGATGTCTCCCGCCCAGATCAGCAGTCCGTGGATCACGCCGAACAGCGCCAGCGCTAGAAGTCGCCGGGGATAGAAGCCCAGGAAGCGCACGCCGCGCGCTTCCGCCCGGCTCATCTGCATGGCAAAGCCCAACCCGAACAGGAAGGAAAAAATTGTGATGAATTTCCCCTGGATCAGGGCATCGATGAAGAACTGGGCCGCGATGTCGGCACGGCTGTGAAAGAGGACCCCTATGTTCCCGTAGACATCGAGGGGCGCGAAGAAAGCGCGCATGTTCGCGGCCAGAATTCCGAACAGCGCCATGCCCCGCAGAACATCGATAAAAAGGATGCGCTCTGAAAGGCTGACCGGGCCCACCCGCTGCGCTTCTAGCTGCATGCCCCACCCCCGCAGGCAATAATGACATGAGCAACCGGAATGAAGTCAATTACAAATTAACTTTGTGGTCTTCTGTTATGTTAAGAACCAAGCAATTTTGGACATCGCGCCATCCTCCGCAAAGCGTACAATCGACGTACCATCAAGGTTTGACCCTGAACGTTTGACCCTAACTTTGACCCTAACGTTTGACCCTAACTATGAACACCGGCTTCATTGGCATTGGCAGCATGGGAGGCATGCTGATTCGGGCGCTGTTGCGCTCTCGGGCGCTCGCAGTTGAGAACGTTTGGGCGGCGAATCGCTCCGAGGGCAAGCTGGCAGCGCTGGCCGCTGAGTTTCCCGGCATCCACGTCGCGAGCGACCGCAAGCTTGCCCCCAATTGCGATCTGATTTTTCTCTGCCTCAAAGCCCCAGACGCGGCCAGTGTACTCGCCCAGATGGGCCCGGGGCTCCATCCCGGACAGTTGCTGGTAACCACGGCCAGCCAGATTCCACTCCAAGCTCTCGAGAATCGCGTGCCCTGCCGCACAGCCAAGCTCATCCCCTCCATAAGGCAGGAGATTGGTGCAGGCGTCGCTTTGCTGATGTATGGCTCTCGCGCCACTGCGGATGACCACCGGCTGCTAGAGGATCTGCTTGGACGCATCAGTCATCCCGTCGTGATCCGAGAGTCACAGTCGCGGCCGGCCATCGCCTTGGCGTCTGGCGGTCCGGCGTTTGTGGCTTACCTGCTGGAATCGATGGCGGAGGAAGCCGCACGCAGCCATCCTGACTTTCCACCCGAGCTGGCTCGCAGCCTGGTACAGGAAACGGCCACCGCCACATTGCGGCTTATGGCAGAAGCCAATATGAACCCAGCGGAGGTAATCCGGCGGGTCGCCCTCCCGGGCGGCATGACCGCGCTCGGAATCGAGGTCTTGTCACACTACGTGCCGCAGGCGTGGCAAGCAGTATTCAGAGAGACCGCTGAAAGAGAAAAAAGTGCGTGCGAAACCCTCGCGCTCTGACGAAGTCGCTGCCGCGTCTTCGCATGATTAAGCGGGATTCGATCAAAGCTCCAGGACCGGCTCAAGTCTAGCCACTTGCGATCGATCCCAGGTCGAGTCGACCATTTCGATCATCTCCAGATCCATCTTTCTCGTGGAGCTTTGAAACACGGCCCTGGCCTTTGCCAGATCCTCTGCTTTCCAATAAACAATAATGAAGTCCCCGTCCGGAGACCGGTCAAGAAAGATGTGTTCTGCAATGACTCCCTGTTCGCTCATGCAGAGCTTAGCTTCCTCCATTCGACTCGGAACCTGCTTAGCCCATTCCAAGAACTTATTCGTCATTCCAGGCTTCACACGAACTTTTACGCATTCCGACTGCGGCATCTCAGTCCCCTCCTCCTCTCTTCAGTCCGTACATGTGAAGGACATGCGCTTTCATTTTTTCAAGAGGATAATTCTTGGGTTCCATAACATATTCGGCGACTATGCCTGTAGTAAGCGAGCGAAAGTAGATCACTTCCGCCTCCGGATCACTAACCCCGAGC
>Ga0316363_10003608_pt1 | contig 10987 bp, 12 predicted proteins | sample Sb_taG_3_FD_200459 | JGI IMG/M metagenome (GOLD analysis project Ga0316363, IMG submission 200459) | Peat soil microbial communities from Weissenstadt, Germany - Sb_50d_a_PC metaG (v2) (version 2) | ecosystem: Environmental > Terrestrial > Soil > Wetlands > Peat | place: Germany: Weissenstadt...
CGACAACTCGCAAAGCAAAGCCGCGAGAGTTGTAGGATTTGCTTATCTCTTCACGAACGCACTCTGTATTTTTGCTGAGTTTTATGTCCGCTCCAATCTCATCGTGGGGGACAATGCTGCGAAAACCGCCGCCAATATCATGGCGTCGGAGCGGCTCTTTCGTCTCGGCATCGCCAGCGAACTGGCCGCCTTCGCAGGGATTGTAGTACTCACCGCAGCTCTTTATGTGATTCTCAACCGGTAAGCCGAAACCTCGCCTTGCTCGCAGCATTCTGGAGGCTAATAGAGGTTTCACTTTGTGTGGTGATGACGCTCAGCAGTTTTCGCGTTCTGCAGCTCTTGAGTGGGGCCAATTACCTGCGAGCATTCGAAGCAGACCGGTTGCAGGCCTTGACGATGCTATCCCTTGGCGCGCATGACGCCGCGTACAACGTTGGCATCTTTTTCTTCGGATTGGGGTCCACGGTATTCAGCTACTTGTGGTTTCAGTCGCGCTATGTCCCTAGAGCGTTGGCTGCCTGGGGCGTATTTTCGTCCGTGCTGGTGGCGATATGTACCTTCGCTTTCGTTATTTTCCCCAAACTGGATGACTTACTTGATCCGTGGTGTTACATGCCGATCCTTATTTTCGAAACAGCACTCCCCCTGTGGCTGCTGCTTAAGGGATTGAGGCCACCGGTGGCAGCCTGAGCTCGCTCAAGTGAGCGGCTGAGCACGGGTCGGTCTCCCGTCTAACCTGAAACAACAGGGAGCACAACATGAGTTTCACCAAGAACCCGGGTAGATCCGCAGGCTTGCTGTACGTACTCGCGTCAATCGTGGGCATCTTCGGCCTCCTGTACGTTCCCAGCAAGCTGATCGTGGACGGAAATGCGGTGGAGACCGCCCGCAACATCGCCGCCTCGGAGACGCTGTTTCGTCTCGGCATTGCTGCGCACCTCATCGGTGAGGCCATGTTTGTCTTTGTCGCCCTGGCTCTGTATGACTTGTTCAAGGCGGTCAATTACCGGAACGCCTTGTGCATGTTGACTTTGATTCTGGTCGCAATCCCGATGGCGTTTCTGAATGAGCTGAACGCCATCGCCGCCCTCGTCCTGGCACGCGGAGCCGAGTTCCTCTCCTTGTTTGACCAGCCTCAACGCGATGCACTGGCTATGCTGTTCCTCAATGTGCATGGGTATGGATTTGATGTCGCCGGAATATTTTGGGGCCTTTGGCTGTTTCCGCTTGGGCTCCTGGTGTACCGGTCGGGCTTTCTTCCCCGCATCCTTGGAGTGGCGCTGATGGTGAATTGCTTCGCCTTTCTGATAAGCAGTCTTACGTCGTTAGTGCTGCCGAACTACGAGGCACTCGTCCACGGATGGATGCGCCCATTCCACTTTGGCGAACAGGCGTTCATGCTCTGGCTTCTGATCAAGGGCGCCAAGCCGCCGGCGTGAACTGACCGGGTCGTGCGTCCAGACGAAGGAATGGCTGGCCGCGTGGGTCGTTGCGATCGGCGCGAACGTGCATGCTCGTTACTCACAAGGAGGGAACAATGCGATTCTCACCCATACTGCTGCTTCACATTGTGTCCGGCACTTTGGGGATGCTGTCGGGATTTGTCGCAGTGTTTCTCCGCAAAGGTTCCCGCCAGCACGGCCTCGCTGGAAACGTATTCGTGATATCCATGCTGTGTCTGTCCACAACCGGGGTGTACCTGGCGATCGTGAAATCCCAACCCGGCAACATTTTCGGCGGCGTTCTCACGTTCTATCCGGTGGCAACGGCATGGACGACCGCCAGGCGCGGGGATACGGAAACGGGCATTCTTGATTGGGGCGCGCTTCTGGTTTCCCTGGCGATCGGAATTGTTGCGGTGACCTGTGGGATAGAAGCGGCCACTAGCCCGACCGGACTAACGTATGACTACCCTCCGGGGCCTTACTTTTTCCTTGGCTCCGTAGCCCTGCTGGCTGCCGTGGGGGACGTTCGCCTGCTCGTGCGCGGCGGCATTTCTGACACACAACGGATCGCGCGCCATCTTTGGCGCATGTGCTTTGCGCTGTTCATCGCCGCCGCATCCATCTTCCTGGCACGGCAAGAAATATTTCCCGCTTTATTGCGCAAGACGGGCGTACTTATGCTCCTGAGTTTCCTGCCACTCATCTTGATGATTTTCTGGCTGCTCCGAGTTCGCTTCGCAAATGCATACAAAAAGAAACTGGTCGGCCACATGCACGCGTGATTTGATTCGTCGCGTAACGAGAAAGGCGGAGGACACCATGATTCGAGAACGGGCGCTAAAGGTCGTGCTGGTGATCGTGGGGCTGCTCTTTGTTGCTACGGCTTACCCACTACTGCTAATGAAGTTGGAGGAAACCGAGCAGATGATGCTGAGCCTATACGTCACGCTTGGCGTCTTTCTGCTGCTTGCGTTACGAAACCCTTCCGCGCATCGCAGCCTCATTGGCTTCGCAGGATGGTCGAGCCTGGCTCATGCAGGAGTTATGACAGTGCAGTCATTTTATGATGCGGGCGAACGGGCACATTTACTCATCGGTTCCGCCGCGTTTGCTCTGGTCGGCGTCGCCCTGATCGTGCTCACACCGGCAAAGGCAAAAGTGGCCGGATCCTGACCGCAGTATCCCTACAATATTTGCGCTCGCCATTCGTCTACAGCAGTGCATGGATACGGCGTGGAGGATCACGGGGATGACCGAGCAGGACCGTCAAATCTCCGAGATCGTCACGCGAGAGCGGTCCCGGCTGCGCAATTTCATCCGCCGGCGCGTGCCCGATCCCTCTGACGCCGAAGACATCGTGCAGGAGGTCTTCTACGAACTGGTGGAAGCCAATCGCCTGCTGGTGCCGATCGGCCACGTGACCGGATGGCTGTTTCGCGTCGCACGCAATCGCATTACGGACCTCTTCCGCAAGAAGAGGCCGGAGATGTTCAGCGAAGCAGCGGTCGAGGGCGAAGACGGCGAACTGCTGCAGATCGAGGACCTCCTGCCCTCGCCCGATGCCGGCCCGGAAGCCCTGTACTTTCGCAACGTGCTTCTGGAGGAGTTGGAACTTGCGCTCGACGAACTGCCAGAGGAGCAGCGCGAAGTGTTCGTCGCGCACGAATTGGAAGGACGCAGCTTCAAGGAAATGGCCGCCGAGACCGGCGTGAGCGTGAATACGCTGCTTTCACGCAAACGCTACGCGGTGCTGCATCTGCGGGAGCGCTTGCAAAGCATTCACGACGAATTTACGAAAGCATGAGGAACTGAATATGAGATGGAAATGGATTTTCATTGCTCCGCTGGCGATCCTGGCGATGGTGCTGTTTATCTTCCTCGGCGGCGAAATCGTGCTGCACCTGTGGAATTGGCTGCTGCCGCCGCTTTTCGGCTGGCGTCTGATCACCTTCTGGCAAGCGCTTGGACTGCTCGTGCTGTGCCGGATCCTATTTGGCGGGCACGGATGGCACAGCCCCGGCCGCTCCCGTTTTCGCCGTGGAATGAGAGATCGCTGCGAGCACAGGACGCCGGAAGAACGGGAACAATTCCGCCAACGCATGCGCGAACGCTGGGGCTTCGGCCCATCCGCCAGTGAGAACAAGGCGCAATAACGACCTCTCGAAAGCGCCGAAAGCAATGGGCTATTACGGCTGTCCCTGCGCCAGCGGCGAAACGACGGAAAGTGAGGCAGTCTCGTCAATCTCCCGACGACGTCATCTTCCTCTTTACCAGTTCCTCCACCCGTGCCAGCACTTCGTCCTCGCTCAACGAGGTCGAGTCAATCATCACGGCGTCGCCGGCTGCGACCAAGGGAGACGCAGCCCGGGTGCGGTCGCGGTGGTCGCGCTCGCGCAGTTCCGCGGCGACAATGGCCGCAACCTCGCCCTTGATTTTCTGCTGTGCCATGCGGCGCTCCTCGCGCACCACGGGATCGGCGTCGAGGAAAATCTTCAAATCCGCGTCGGGAAACACTTTCGTTCCGATGTCGCGGCCTTCCATCACCACCCCGCCGCCGGCGCCCATCTCTTTTTGCCGGGCCACCATCCACGCCCGCACGGCCGGATGCACCGAGGCCCGCGACGCCGCTTCGGTCACATCCCGCTCGCGAATGCGCGCCGAGATGTCGCGCCCGTCGAGTAGCGTGCGGTTTCCGCCGATGGTAGGCTCCAGCTGAATGCGCGAGTCCTGCGCCAGTTTGAGCAGCGCCGCTTCGTCGTCGAGCGACAAGTCCCGCTCAATCGCCTTCAGCGCCAGGGCGCGATACATCGCGCCGCTCTCCAGGTTCACATACTCCAGCTTGCGGGCCAGCCGCGAAGCTACTGTGCTCTTACCCGCGCCCGCCGGTCCATCAATGGCAATAATCAGTCTGCCAGAAGGGCGTTGCTTGCTCGAGTGGTCATTCATTGTCGAAGTTAAAGATTGTACACGCAGTGAGGACAGGGGATGCTCGCCTCACAGCCGTATGACCTGCTGCATCACGTCCTCGGCCACCTGCGCCACGTTCTCGGGCTTCCCCAGATCGCGCCAATAATATTCATCGGCCCGAAACGCCGAGAGTTTTTCTCCCTGCCCCGCCAGCCGCAGATAGCTGACAATGATGGAGAAGACGCCCTGTTCCGTCATCAACGGCAGAAGGCGGGGCGAAATCACGTGGATGCCGGAAAACGCCAGCGCTTGCACCTGCGGGGAAGGGCGAACCATCTCCGGCGCCTGATCGCGCCCCGCACGCCGCCCGCAGAGGCGGTTGTTCTCGTCAAACAGAAGATAGCGTGATGTCTCGCGATCCTGCACAGCAAGCGTCGCCAGCGCCCCGCGCTCGCGATGAAACCGCACCATGCGCTTGAGATCAATCGTGCTGATCACGTCCACGTTGTGCAGAAGGAACGGCTCTTCTTCCTGCGTGGCACCTTCCAAAAGGAACCAGGCCGCTTTTTTCAGGCCGCCGCCGGTGTCGAGCAGGACCACTTCACGCGACACTTCGATGCGCATGCCGAAGTTGCCGTTTTTCTTCAGGTAGTCGGCAATCATGTCGGCAAAGTGATGCACGTTGACGATCACTTCCCCGACACCAACGCTGCGCAGGCGAGAGAGGGTAATTTCCAGCAGTGTGCGCCCAGCCACTTCCACCAGCGCCTTGGGGCGATCGTCGGTGAGCGGACGCAACCTGGTGCCCAGTCCGGCGGCCAGAATCATCGCCTTCATGCTCCGGCCCGCTCCGCGGCGTTCCCGGGCTCCGCTTTCTCCAGTTCGCGATGCCGCACCACCACCTCGATGCCACTCCGTCCGCGGAGATGCTTCGCCAGTTGCTCCGCCAGATACACCGACCGGTGCTGCCCGCCGGTGCAACCGAACGAAACCATCAGATTCTTGAACCCGCGCCGCTGGTAGTTGCTCACGCTGGCATCCACCAGCGACATCACACTGGCCAGAAATTGGTGCACGCTCTCCTGCTGGTTCAGATAATCCATCACGGGAGCATCTTTGCCGGTAAGCGTCTTGAAGCGCTCCTCGCGCCCGGGATTCGGCAAGCTGCGCCCGTCGAAAATAAATCCGCCGCCGTTCCCCGTGTCATCCTTCGGCAGGCCGCGATGAAAAGAAAAACTGAACACCCGCACCACCAGCGTGTCCGCTTCCGAGGCCAGGCCCTGGAGTTTCTCGGAAGCGAGCATCCCGTGGAAAGCGTCCATCAGCGCCGGTAGTGCGATGGCCAGGGTCACGTTGTGCTGCAGCCAGCGCAGGTTCTTCAGCGCGTAGGGCACGCTCTGCAGGAAGTGCGCCTTGCGCTCGTAGAATCCGCGAAATCCATAAGCGCCCAGCGCCTGCATGATGCGGATGTACACATAGGCGTAGTAATGCTGCATGAACTCGTCGCGCTTCAGGTCCATGTAACCGGCCAGCACATCCAGATAGTGATCGAGCAACTTCTGGCGCAGATCCGGCGGCAGATCGGCCTTGGCGTCATACAGAAGAGAGGCAATGTCATACTGCAGCGCGCCCTTGCGTCCGCCTTGATAATCCAAAAAGAAAGGTTGGCCCTCGCGCAGCATGATGTTCCGCGACTGAAAATCGCGGTACAAGAAATATTCGCGGTCCGCGCTCAGCAGAAACTTGGTGAGGCGTTCGAAATCGTCCTCCAGAGCCTGCTCGTTGAAGGCAATGCCAGCCAGGCGCAGAAAGTAGTACTTGAAATAATTCAGATCCCAGGCGATGGACTGGCCGTCAAAACTTTCCCGCGGATAACAGACTTTGTAGTTCAGGTCGCGCCCGGCCTCCACCTGAAAGCGCGGCAACACGGCGACCGCCTGCCGGTAGGCCTCGATCGCCGGCGCGCCAATGTTCTCGCCGTCGCGATTGTTGGAAAGAAATTCGAACAGCGTTGTATCCCCGAAATCCTCTTCCAGATACGCGCCGTGATCCAGGTCCTCGGCGAAAATCTCGGGCACGGGCAATCCATGTCTGCGAAAATGCCGGGAGAATTCCAGAAAGGCGGCGTTCTCTTCGCGCACGTCGTACAAAATGCCGATGGCGCTGACTTTTTCGCCCGTCAGCCGTACGATCTTGCGCCCCGACCCGCCCAGTTGCCCCTGCAACGGCTGCACCCGGACCACCGGTGCGTGAAAACGCTGTTCGAAGAGATTCGAAAGAACGTCCATGAATTGTGAGTTCCGCGATTCCGCGCTGCGCGCGTCAAAGCACCGAGCGACGCACCAGCGCGTCACACAAAGATACCATCGAAGTGCGCACAGAGCCTCAGAGGAGGTTCGCAGGGCCAGACGCGCTCACTCGTGCTAGCACGGGTTGCAGTCGCTCGCTTTAAGGTAGGAGGCCGTACACGTCCAATTCGGTCTGCGTTCCAACGTAAACCTTGCCGTTCGCCACGGTTGGCGAGCCGAACTTGACCGCAGGTCCCGCAGTATCCCGCTTGCCGGCTTGAGTGCTGTTGTACAGCTCGTGAGCTACGTTCGCTGCATCATAGGCGCGCAGAATCAGGGCCATATTGGCGCCACCGTGATTTTCGTCGGAGATCCAAACGATCCCGTTCAGTGCCCCGTTGCTGGAAATCACAGGATTCGCCCCCGGGTAGCCGAATGTTTCCGGCCCTACCGCAAGAGGGCCCGCGGACAACAACGACTGAGAAATGGCGAATTGCTTCAGGGGATCCTTGACCCCTGCGATGTAGATCTGATTCTGGAAATACGGGGGCGTGCCCCAGTTCCCGGTCGGGATCGCGCTCGCGCCAATCGTCAAATAGAGCGCCTGCTGAATCTGGTCTGAGCTCGTATTGTACTGTCCCAGATTGTCGCGATTCATCAGGTAGAGCGTTCCAGTCTTCCCACAAGCCAGGGCTAAGTGCGCGACGGGCCCGTTCTGATCCGGCAGCAGAACAGGACCGGCTGAAGCCAGGTCAGCGTTGATGCCTTCAAGATTGAGATACTTCTGATTGAAGGGAGTGAAATAGTCGAGCACGTCGAGCGCAGCCCCGTTGGGGGCAAGCTTCAGGAAGCTCTCTCCGTAGTCCGGCCCGCCCGTGTTGGCATCAAAGGTGCCGTTGCCTGTCGCGAGGAAGATGTTGCCGGTGCTGTCAGCCAACAGGCCGCCGCCCCCTTGCCAAATGCCTCCCTTTTGACCATTCGGAGTATCGTTGAAGACCGCAACTTGCGCCAGGGTAGTTTCGTTGTAGCCCAAGATCCAGCCGTGGTACGGGTCAATATCTTCCAGGGAAGCGAAGGCCACGTACACAACTCCGTTGAGCAGAAGCAGAGCCGACCGGTTGTTTTGCCGGAGGCCAGCAAAAGTGACCACGCCACCTACGTTGTCGTAGCCAGTACCGGGAACGGTAGCAGCGATCACCACCGGACTGCCCGGCATCTCGTTGCCCGTAGTGATATCCAGCGCGTGCAGACGGTGCACATAGCTGGTCGTAGAGCCCGAGACCTCCTTGGTCCGCGCGAGCACAAACAGTACTCCGCGGGTTGCGTCAATCACCGGGGCTGAAGTAATGCCGGCTTCCGGACTAAGATCGGTTCCCACTTCTATGTCAGCTCGCGGAACCGTCGTAACTCCCGGCGCGGCGAGGAAGCTCGTGTGCCACAAGGGACCGCTCAGTGGCTGGTCGGCATCGAAAGCATAAACGCTGTCGTGCTCGGTCGCGAGGTAAACCACGTTGTGTACACTCTGCCCGCTGATGTTCACGCCCGGCACCCAGAGCGGCTGCGCGTACACATAACCATCCACGGGCTGCGAGAACAGCTTGCCGAATTGATTCGGAGTCACATTGCCCGTAGTGAGCTCCGTTTCGAAATTGTTTTGGCCCGTACGCAAGTTGTCGTTGTGATACGTAAGAGTCCCGGTGTAACCAGAAACAGTGACCGGAACCGTCGCCGTCTGGGCCGTCTTCGCGTTGTTGATGGCAGTGATCGTATGGGAACCCACGGTCGAGGGCGGAGTATAGAGTCCAGAGCTCGAAATCGTGCCTACCGTGGTATTGCCCCCGGCAACGCCGTCCACCGTCCAGGTTACGTTCGCCGTCTGAACCCCACTCAGGTAGGCGGTGTATTGCTGTGTCTGGGTAGGCGTCACGGAGGCTGCCCGCGGTTTCACCGACACGGGCGCAGGAACTGCTCCGGTACCGGTCAGCGTGACCGTCTGAAGTCCGGCGGGATCGGTGAGATTGAAAGTGAGCCAGCCAGAACGTTTGCCACTGGACGACGGTGTAAACGTAACATTCGCGGTACAGAAGCTCCCCACTGCCAGGGAAGAGCCGCAGTTGTTAGTTTGAGCGTAATCGCCCGCAGCCGCCACCGACAAGATGCCGATCGGGGCCGTGCCGATGTTGGTCAACGTCACGCCTTGTGAGCTGCTGGGGGTTCCTCTTAGTTGGGCGCTGAACGTCAACCCATTGCTCGACAGCGATGGAACTCCACCGCTTACGCCACTGCCGGCCAACCCGAACATGTGAGGACTTCCCAGGCCGTTGTCGGTCACCAGAACCACAGCCGATCGCGCCCACGCCAGAGAAGGAGTAAAGGTAACAGTAATGGTGCACGTGGAATCCTGGGTGAGGCTCGATCCGCAGTTGTTGGTCTGGGAGAAATCGCTGGCGTTCGCTCCTGCAACAGCAACGCTCGTGATCTTCAGCGTGGGTTGTCCCACATACGTCATCGTAACGCTCTGCTGCACGCTGCTGGTACCGATCAACTGGCCGGGGAAAGCCAGGCTCGCGGGAGAAAAAAATATGGGATTCGATACCCCGATGCCCGACAACGGAACCGACTGCGGGCTGCCGCTGGCGTTGTCTGTCACCGAGAGGTTGGCGGAACGGGCTCCGGCCTTGGTCGGCTTGAACCCCACCGTGATGGTGCACTGAGCTCCCGCGATCAGGGGTGAAGAGCAGTTGTTGTTTTGTGCGAAATCCTGGGGGTCGGCGCCGGTGATGGAGATGCCGCTGATGTTGAGCGTCGCACTTCCTGTATTGGTGAGGGTTACGTTCTGTGGCTGCGCACTTTCGCCGCCCTCCGCATCTCCGAAATTGACGCTGCTCGGCGAAAAGCCTACTCCCTGCGCCGCGGCGGGCAGTCTCAGGCACACGAGCAAAGACAACGCCAGCAAAGAAATCAGGGCAGTACGTAACTGAGTCATGATCGAACCTCTGAATACTCTAGGGCCGCAGTGCCTCGAGCGAGTGACCGCGCCGCCTCTGGCTTCTGTGCGGTTCAAGAATTGTTCCGGTCATCACTAATTCTAACGAAAATGGCGTTTAGATTCGGTGACCGTGGTCGGGTAAATCATGACGAGCGTAACGGCCTGGCTATATCAACGGCTCCCGCCGGATCTCTGGCAAGTTGTTGAAAAAAGTCCGCTGGCGAAATCCTGAGCGAAGCGAAGGACCTGTGCCTAAATTGGTGGCGGCGGTAGGACTCGAACCTACGACCTACGGATTATGAGTTCTGAACCGCCTGTTGCAAGCAAAGAGGATAAAGGACTTAGCTCGGCAGAACCCGGTAGAGTCCTGCAAAATCCGCACCCCCCCGCGCAACCAAGAGCAGGCAGTTCCTTCTACAAAACAGGCAGAACAGGTAGGGAAGGCCGCGCCGGCAGGCGAGTCCCTCCCACCCCCGCCGCTTAGCAGTATGGGACCGCATGAACAGTGAGGTCAAGCGATGCAGTGTAACCACAAGAAGCGAGATGGTGAGCGATGCGGAGCGCGTGCGCTTACCGGCCAGAACCGTTGCGCGATACATGCGCAGCCTGGCAGGGCCGCGCAGCTTGGCAGCAAGGGAGGCCGCCGACGAACAACATACAGGTCGGACGATCTGAGGGAGTTTGCGGCACCAAAGACCGCTGCCGATCTGCGCGATCTGCTGGCCGAATCGATCATCGAAATTCGTGCTGGGAAGCTCGATCCCAGAATCGCGAATGCGCTCGGATACCTCGGAGCGAGCTATCTACGTGCTCTTGAGGTGTCAGACATAGAGAAGCGATTGGATGCGCTTGAGGCGACCCAGCAAGCTCACGAAAGCGCCTTCCTCCAATCGAGCCCGCCGGACAGCGAACAGGCGCGGGGAGGGATAAATGGCGAACAAATCCATTCTTGACCGGCTAGTGCAGTTGGAGAATCAGAGGCGTTTTCTAAACTGGTTCGCAACGGCTCGCTTCTACGCCAGCCTCACCGTCGATGAGCTTGAAACTTTCGCGCGCGACGGAAAGTTACCGGACCCTCTACCAAACCGGCCGAGCAGTTTGGACAAGTTGGACCGGAAGACTCTTATCCGGCGCTGGGAGAACGACGAGCGTATCTTCGGTCGTCGGAGTCACGAAGAACTGGTTTTCTATACTGAGAACGGCCTTTGGCCAGAGCAGAGAGGTGGGTTCCACTATTCGATGCAAGAGGGGAGATTGGCCGTGGAATGGCGAAGCGAGCCACCGGAAGGAGGCACCACGCCGGACACCACAACCCAGGAGCCTGGAACGTGACAACAAAACCTACGTGGGAGGAGCAA
>Ga0316363_10003626_pt1 | contig 10947 bp, 2 predicted proteins | sample Sb_taG_3_FD_200459 | JGI IMG/M metagenome (GOLD analysis project Ga0316363, IMG submission 200459) | Peat soil microbial communities from Weissenstadt, Germany - Sb_50d_a_PC metaG (v2) (version 2) | ecosystem: Environmental > Terrestrial > Soil > Wetlands > Peat | place: Germany: Weissenstadt...
CTTGGCGGCTTCGGCTTCCCGGGCTTGGGTTTCGGCTATGGTCTGGGTTTGGGCTACGGTCTGGGCTGGGGCCTGGGCGGGCTGGGCTACGGTCTGGACGGGCTGTGGGGGCTCGGTTACGGCGGCTACGGCGGTTACGGCGGCTACGGCGGCTACGGCGGCTATGGATATGCGGATTATGGCGGCTACGGTGGTTTTGCGGCTGGAGCGGTCGTCGGCGGTGCCTTGGCCGCTTCCTCCTACTCTCCATACGGTCCTAGCTCCTATTCGTATTCCTACGGCTACGCACCCGGATACGCCCCCACATACGGATATGCTCCCGTCTATTACGCACCCGTCTATTACGGATATGCACCCGGCTATTACGTGCGTGGTTGCGGCTGCTAAAGAGCGGAAGCGCCGTTAAGGGCCGGAGCGGCGCACCTTCCGTTGTCGGTCTGCGGAACGGTCCCTTAGCCTCGGGGATGCTCGCCGAGTTCCAAAGCCATTGGCCGAATGAAGCTAAATGTTCAGTGCATGGATGAATAGATGAGCAAGATTACAAGAATGGCACCCAGAACGATTCCCCAATTGGGAATTTGAACGCCCGCTATTGATGTTTTCTGGCTAAACCATTCCATCTTTTCCTCCCAATTGGGCCGCCTCAGTGGGCGGCCTCGCCCGCGATTCAGCTTACGCCACAGACGGCGTCACAGCTACCGGCTCAACAATCGAGGGATCGTCATTTTCTGGTTTGTTGACCCGGGTTGAAATCGGCCACTTCCGCATTGGCTCGGACGGAAATGGTCGCATCAAATCACGAGGGTCTGCTTCGTCACCGAGCCAACGCGAATAATCGCCGGGATGAAGGATCAGCGGCATACGATCATGAATTTCGGCAACCAGTTCATTGGCGTCCGTGGTGATGATGGCGAACGTTCGCATCCACTCGCCCGAGGCCGGTTCTTTCAATTCTCCCATATACCGCCGATCCCAAGCGGCTTGCCGTCCTTCATGGCGATAGCGAAGGGCTGTTTCGCTTTCTGCCCCTTAATCGCTTTCCACTCGAAAAAACCGTCAACTGGCAGGATGCAACGCCGCCGCCGATAGAGCATTGGTGATAAGGGAAGCGACCACCATTTGTGCAAGAGGTGGGAGCAGCAAGGACGAAAAATCTTTGGTTGCGCCCGGTTTTGTTGCGCCCGGAGCAAAAAAAGCCAATTGAAGCTCACGCTCGCCCTACTTCAACGATCGCATAAACTCGGACTAGCCGATCGTGGAACCTATGCGCGATGACCGATCCCTTTGCCGGCCTGGCCCCGGTCCGCCTAGTCAGAGCGGGATTGGGCGAAAAGCCTCGATCATTATATTATCCACCCGCGAATAGCTGATTGCCGCGGCGTGGCCAGGCAACGATCGAGCTCCTGGCGTCGCAACAAGCCCGTTTGTGTATCAATATATGCTACCACCGACGCTGAATTAATTATCGCTGCCCATAGCGCTTCTTCGATAGGACGGGCGAGCGCCACATAAGCCGTAAAGGTCGCGGCGAAAGCGTCTCCTGCGCCCGCCGTGCCGACGACCTTCGACTTGAGCGGTGGGGCGAAGAGGATTTCCTGGGGGGATCCAACAAAGGCGCCGCCCGCGCCGTCCGTGATGACCACGTGTTTGGGACCGAGCCGCGTCAGTGCTCGAAAATATGCGGCAATGCCCATCTCAAACCCGCCACCAACGAAACCCCGCGCCACCAAGGCCGGCGCCTCCTCCCCCGGCGCTAGCGCCAAAGTCGGGCCGCCTTCGCCATAGCGCGCGACCAGGCTCGGCACCAGAAGATCGGCCTCCGTACGATTCAACGCTAAAATGTCGATTGCGGCCAAACTTTCGAGAAACGCCTGACTGCGGGCGGAAAGCTGGCGCGGTCCGGGATTTGCCGCCAGCAGCGCGCCATGAGCTTTGGCGCGGCTGACAATCGCCGGAAAGCAATCGGCCGACTCGTTGCTCAAATTGGCGATGTAGACAACATCGACGGCGAATGCGTCGTCGGCAAGGTCCTTGATTTCGAGCAAGGTGTTCGCGCCCCGAAAAGTAAAGACCGCCGCGTTGCGATCGTGCGAGGCGATGAGGACGGAAGCGCCCGTGGGAGTGCGACCATCGCGCATCGTCCAGCGGCTCGATATGCGCTCTTGTGCAAGGCGCGCCAAGATTGCGTCTGCCCGCGCATCGGTTCCGAGCTTCGCCAGCAGTGCAACATCCATTCCGAGGCGCGCCATGGCGACCGCGGCGTTGACCGCGCCGCCGCCAGGGTGGGTCGAAACCTCTTCGGCTTCGGTCTTGCGGCCTTCCTCCAGTAGCAGGAAGGAAGAGTCCGCATTCAGCATGGTCATGCGTTCGATGCGATCGCTGTCGATGATCGCGATCGTGTCGATCATCGCGCCGCCGACGGTCAGGACCCTCATTCACGTACTCCGCAAAGAAGACGTCCCGCTCCGCATATGAAGCACGTCGTCACCATCTTAGCGCGGCTGCGTGCACGTGATCGTCCCAGAATGCGGCAAGTTTGGCGTCGAACCGCGTCGCAGCTATTTAGCACCGGCCATTTCGAGTGAGGTGACGTAGGAACCGACAAGTCAATCGCTGATTGTAGGCCCGCGCTTTTCCAAGATGCGCCTAGCCGCATTGTACATGAGATAGAGCTCCAGCGTCGGCGTCCCACCGAAGCCATTGACGAACAGCAAAACATCGCCGGAAGCACGATGATCAAGAGTACAAGGACTTTCCTATTGGCGGTTGGATTTCATTTTTGGCGTCAAATTCTTAAGCATCGGCCCTATCGACGGGGGCCTGCTGTCGCAACGCGGTCGCAACACATCTCTTTCTCCATTCAAAGGCCAACCTCACATCCCAAATCTATGGACGTCGCAGAACCGCTTCCGATCCGCCCGGATCAGCCGAGGCGAACCTGAAGGCGATGGACGGCGCCGTCGTCCTTGAGCGGGACCGAGAGCGGCCGCACGGTGATCGTCGCGCCATTGAGCTCGGCGGCGGCGACGCCGCGCTGCACGCCCTGTGGGTTCTCGACAACGATCTCATACCGCGAGGCGCCGTGTCGGAGCATTATCTCGAAACGGGGCCATGACCTGGGAATGCAAGGCTCGAGACACAGGGCGCCACCCTCGATGCGAAGTCCAAGGATGCTCTCGACGCCGGCGCGTTGCATCCAGCCCGCTGAGCCCGTGTACCAAGTCCAACCGCCGCGCCCGACTTGGGCTGGAGCGGCGTAGACATCGGCCGCGACCACGTAGGGCTCCACCTTGTAGCGGTGTAAGTCGCTGCGAGTGCGCGCGCGGTTGATCGGATTGAGCATCCAGAAAAGCGCCGCCGCCTTGTCGCCCTCCCCGAGCTCGGCGAAGGCCATCACGGACCACAGGGCGGCATGGTTGTACTGCCCCCCATTCTCGCGCACGCCAGGCGGGTACCCCTTTATGTAGCCGGGGTCGAGGGCGGAACGATCAAAAGGCGGAGTGAACAGCAACGCCAAGCCATCATGGGGCAGGATCAGCTCGCGCTCGACGGCCGCCATGGCCTGGGCCGCGCGATCGGGTCGCGCGGCCCCCGAGATCACCGCCCAAGACTGGGCGATGGAATCGATGCGGCACTCCTCGTTCGTTGCCGAGCCGAGCGGCGAGCCGTCGTCGAACCAGCCGCGTCGGTACCATTGGCCGTCCCATGCCTGATGCTCGAAGGCGCTGCTGAGCACCTGCATGTGCGCCCGCCATTTCGCGGCGTGCACCTGATCGCCGCGCGTGTCGGCGATCTCCGCGAAGGCGTCGAGCGCGGCGTGCAGCAACCAGCCCAGCCACACGCTCTCGCCCTCGCCGCCCTCGCCAACCCGGTTCATGCCGTCGTTCCAATCGCCGCCACCGATCAGCGGAAGGCCGTGGCTGCCCAGCGCCAGGCTGGTGTCCAGGGCACGGGCGCAGTGCTCATAGAGACTGCCGTCTTCGTCGGCGACGGCCGGCTCGAAGAAGCTGTCGCTCTCGCCCGGCTCGAGTGCCTGGCCAGTCAGGAAAGACGCCGTCTCGTCGAGCACGGCGGCGTCACTGGTGACCTTCACGTAGTGCGCCGTGGCATAGGCCAGCCACACGCGATCGTCCGAAATCCGCGTGCGCACCCCCTGGCCTGAGTGCGGCAGCCACCAGTGCTGGACATCGCCTTCGACGAACTGGCGACTGGCCGCTCTGACGAGGTGCTCCCGGGTAATCGACGGACGGATCGTGGCCAGGGCCATGCAGTCCTGCAGCTGGTCGCGGAAGCCGTAGGCACCGTTCGCCTGGTAGAACGCCGCCCGAGCCCAGACACGGCACGCGAGGGTCTGGTAGGTGAGCCAGCCGTTGAGCATGATGTCCATCGACCGGTCGGGCGTCTTCACCTGAACCGTTCCGACGATCTCGTTCCAGAAGCGGCGCACTTCCGAAAGAACGGCGTCCAGGTCGGCCCTGCGGTAACTGGCGATCAGCGAGCGCGCCTCGGTTTCATTGGGAGCATCGCCGAGGAAGAAAACGATCTCGGCGACGCCATTCGGCGCGATCTCGACCGTAGTCTGGAGCGCGGCGCAGGGGTCGAGTCCGGAACCGACCCGACCCGAGAGCACCGCCCCGTGGGCGAGGCCCGATGGCAAGGCGAGCGCGCCGTTGCGGCCGATGAACTCGCGTCGGTCGCCGGTCCAACTCGTTTGGCGCCCGGCCAGGTCCGCGAAGGCGACGCGTTCTCCAAAGGCCGGGTTCCACAGATTGTTCGCAAGCATCGCCCCGCTGCCCGGATCGATGCGCGTGGTTACGAACGGCGCCGCCGCTCCGCGGGAGGTGCCGAGAACCCATTCCACATAGGCCGTCACGGAGAGCCGTCTGGTGCGGCGTGAGGTGTTGCGCAGCGTCAGCCGCGAGATCTTTATCGGATCGGCGAGCGCCACATATTCCAGCAGCTCCCCGGCGACGCCGTGCGAGGTATGCTCGAATCGGCTGTAGCCCCATCCATGCCGCGCCACATAGGCGGCCGTCTCGTCTCGGATCGGCAACGCCGTCGGGCTCCAGACATTCCCCGTTTCCTCGTCCCTGAGGTAGAAGGCCTGGCCGGGCCGGTCGGTCACCGGGTCGTTGGACCACGGCGTCAGCTGATGCTCCCGGCTATTCACGGACCAGGCGTAACCGCCGCCCTCCGCGGAAACCTGGAAGCCGAAGCCGGGATTGGCGATGACGTTGATCCATGGGGCCGGAGTCGATTGGCCCGGGCCCAGGATCGTCACATATTCGCGTCCGTCTTCGGCGAAGCCACCCAGCCCGTTGAAATACTCCACGCCGGGCGCAGGGCGCAGCACCTGAAGCCCGGAAGCGGGCGCGGTTCGCCTTGCCACGGCCCGAGGCGAGGGCTTGGCCTCAGGCGTGCGCTCGAGCTGATCGGCGAGACTACCGCGCTCTCCCACCAGCACGACACGCGCGACGGACACGAGAAGGGCCCGCGCCTCCGGCGTGATCAGGTCCGCGCGCAGTATAAAGATGTGCCCCGGCGGCCGCTCGTCGCCGATCTGGGGCCGGGACTGGGTGGCCCGCACCAGGGTTTCGAGCGCGATCTGCAAGTCCTGAACGTAGGATGTGTCGCGCTCGTTGAGGATGACCAGGTCCACCGCAAGCCGCTTCATGCGCCAGTATTCAACCGCCTGCAGCGCCTCGCGGGCGACGTTGAGTTGGTCGATGTCGGAGATGCGGACCAGGATGATCGGCAGATCGCCGGATATGCCCAGACTCCAGAGGTCAGGCTGCCCGCCGCTTCCGCTCCCTATGGCATCCGAAGGAGGCCGGAGCATGGGGGTGACATGGATGACGTGCCCGGCGAGACGTTGGTATTGTTCTGCCGCGCTGCGATCGATGCCGAGATGGTACAATTGTACCTGGGCCTGGGTCCAGGCGAGCGCGGCGGCTCGCTCGAACGCGCCGGCGTCGTGGTGCTTGTCGATCAAATCGAGGACGCTCTCCCGCGAAGAGGCGACCATGGTCCAGAAATCGACGCGCGCCATCGCGCCAGGGGCTATCCTCACCCGGCGGCGCAGGGCGAAGATCGGATCGAGCACCGTCCCGGTCGCTCCGGAAAGCGGCCGCCCATTGATCGCCGCGGTGGGCGCGCGAATGCCGCCTCCCCGGCCGAGAAACCGCGCGCGATCGGTTTCGAACTCACGACCGCCCACGGCTTGGCGACCGACGACCGCCAGGTGCGCGGCCCAGACCTGCGGCTCGGTCGGCGCACGCCGCCGCCGCGTCGCCAATATCGCGCCCAATCCGGCGAGGTGTTCGGTCTCGACGAACAGTTTGGCGAACGCCGGGTGCGCAACGTCGTCGGCCTGAGGCCCAAGCACCAGTTCGGCGTAGGACGTTACCTCGATCTCGCGCGGTTCGTCGCCGAAGTTGGAGACCGTCACGCGGCGCACTTCCGCATCGTCTTCGGCAGAAACCAGCACCTCCAGTGTAGTCACCAACCACCCGCTCAGGTGCACGAACTCGGCGCGTTCCTCGTTGAAAGTGACCTCGTACGCGTCGAGCTCGGCTCCGATCGGCTGACAGGTCGCCGACCAGACCTCGTCGGTCGCGATGTCCCTCAAGAGGACATACGAGCCCCAGTCGTCGCACGTGGCGTCCTCACGCCAGCGGGTCACGGCCAGATCGCGCCATTTGCTATAGCCGGATCCTGCGGCCGTGAGCATTACTGTGTAACGGCCGTTCGAAAGCAGCTGGATGGCCGGCGCGGCACTCCACGGACTGGCGCTGCGCCTGGCGCTGGCAACCTCCCGGGTTCTGGTGTTCGACGTGGTCTCGGAGACCGATGGCGGCATCGCCGTGACGTCGCGAGTCACCCGCTCTTGCAGAAGTAGCGCCGTCGCCCGGATGATCGGCTCGGCATGGAAGCGGTCCCTCATCACGCCGTCCAGCAGGGCGTCGGCGATGGCCGTAATCGTCATGCCCTGGTGGTGGGTCATGAAGGACCGAACGACGGCCACGCGTTCGCCGTTCGGCACCCGGCCCGGCGTGAAGTCCAAGGCCTCGTAAAAGCCGTACCGGCCGCGAGCGCCAATGGCATCGAGAAGCTCGAAGTTCCGCGCCGCAGCCTGAGGTTCGACCATGCTCGCCAAGGCTGTGGCGTACGGAGCGACCACGGCGTTGTCGGCCAACCCACGCTTGAGGCCGAGCCCTGGAACCCCGAAGTTGGAGTATTGGTAGATGAACTGCAGGTCGCGCGCATTGTAGGCGGACTCAGATACGCCCCAAGGCGTCTTCAGCGTCGCCCCGTATTCGATCTGGCGGCGGACGATCAGCCGATTGGTCTGCTCGACCAGGCTCTCAGTCGGCGCTCTCATTATCAGCGACGGCATCAGATACTCGAACATCGAGCCTGACCACGAAATCAGCGCCGCGCCGTTGCCCACTGGAATTACGGCGTGGCTCAGGCGGAACCAGTGCCGTGCGGGCGCGTCCCCCTTGGCTATGGCCATGAAACTCGCGAGCCTCGCCTCCGAGGCGAGAAGGTCATAGCAGCTCGGATCGAGCACGCCCTTAGGAACCTGATAACCGATCGAGAGCAACAGCCGGTCGGGATCGAGCAGGAAGTCAAATTCCATCGACAGCGCCATCGACCGCGCGACATCCTCCAACGACTTGAGCCGCGCTTGCAGCGGGGCAGCGAGCCGCGAATCCAAATCGCGCCGATGGCTCTCAATGCAGGCGCGGATCGCTTCCGTCCAGAACTCCAGATCCGTCCCGGCGCGATGGTCTTCTTCGATGGCGATCTCGCGTGTTGTGTCCACCAGGATCGCGGCCTGCTCGCCCAAATCCGCCAACTGCTGTTCGGCGCTGACGCCTTCGGCACTCGCCTGGCGCAGGCCGGACGCCAGACGCGCGAACTCGTCGTCGAACCGCATCCAAGTCACGCTGCGGGACTGCCGGGTGTGGCGCAAACGGCGCGCCTCATCCCGCGCCAGGTCGAGCGCATCTGCCACGCCCTCGAGCCGCCGCCGCTCCGCTAAGGGCAGACTGCGCCAATCCCGGCAGGCATTGGCTACCGCGATCAGATGTCCAGCCAAGTTCCCGCTGTCGACCGAGGACACGTACTGCGGATCGAGCGGACGCAGATCGCGCGTGTCGTACCAGTTGTAGAAGTGGCCGCGGTACCGGGCCATGCCGGCCATGGTCGAGAGGGTCGCCTCGAGTCGCTCGGTGGCATCGAGGGTTCCGATCCAGCCCAAGTCGCGCGCACTGGCCGCCGAAAGCAGATAGAGCCCGATGTTGGTCGGCGAGGTCCGGTGGGCCACCACCGGGTCCGGAATTTCCTGGAAGTTGTCCGGCGGCAACATGTGGTCGGCCGCCGTGACGAAGGTCTCGAAGAAGCGCCAAGTCTGTCTGGCGATGAGGCGCAGGGCGTGGGCATCGGCCTCGGCGAGTGGGCGTCGGGCCCCGATTCGAGGCGACATGCTTGCCCAGTAGGCCACCGCCGGGGAGGCGAACCAGGCGACGGCGAACGCCGACGCCAGCGGCCACGTTCCCCATCCGCTGAACCACGCCACGGCTATTGCCGCGGCGCCGATGACGACCGCCCCCGACATCCGTCGGTAGGAGTGCCAAACGCTCGGACGCTGGCTGGATGCCGCGTGGGCGGCTGGGACCCATTCGAGCAAGTGGCGGCGCGTCACTGTGAGCCGGACCAGGGTGCGGATGATGGCGTCACTCATCAGCCAAGCCTGGTGGGCCAGGAAGACGATCATCAAACCGGACTGGACAAGCCCAAGATCAAATTCCGCGCGTAAGGCGCGGAAGTGGCTGCGAAGTGTCACGCCAGGGCGTTGCGGCGCAATTCTCGCGATCACGGGGATGAGAGGGGGCAGAACAATCGTCGACAGGATGAAGGCGGTCCACACCGTCGCGTCACCAAACGGCATGGCCCAGCCGGCGATCAGGGCCAGCACAACCGACGGCGGTGAGAGCGAACGGCGCAGGTTGTCGAGCATCTTCCAGCGACCGATTGCGGGAACCGGCGATCGACGAGCGGCCCCGCTAGGGCCCCGTCCAACGATCCATGGGAGGAGCTGCCAGTCACCTCTCGCCCAGCGATGGTGGCGAAGGACGGCGACGTCATAACGCGCTGGGAAATCCTCCACGACTTCCACGTCCGAGACCAGGCCGGCGCGGGCGAAGATCCCCTCGAACAGGTCATGGCTGAGGAGCGTGGAGTCGGGCACGCGTCCGGCTAACGCCGCCTCGAAGGCGTCCACGTCGTAGATGCCTTTGCCCGTGTAAGAGCCTTCGCCGAACAGGTCTTGGTACACGTCCGAGACCGCTGCGGCGTAGGGATCGATGCCCGAGGCGCTCGAGAACACGCGCAGGAAGAGCGAGCCTTCCCTCCCCACCGGCAGCGCCGGCGTGACCCGGGGCTGCAACACTGCGTAGCCTTCGACGACTCGGCCCAGGGTGGCGTCCAGACGCGGCCGGTTGAGGGGATGCGCCATCTTGGCAATGAGCCGCCCGATGGTCTCGCGCGGGAGCCGCGTGTCCGCGTCGAGCGTGACCACGTAGCGGACATTCTCGGGCACGGCGGGGGGCTTCAGGAATGTGGTGTCTGAGGCGCCACGCAGGAGCCGATTGAGTTCGCGGAGCTTCCCGCGCTTGCGTTCCCACCCGATCCAGCAGCCTTCGCCCCGATTCCAGACACGCCGGCGGTGCAATAGCAGGAAACGGTCGCCGCTTAGTGTCGGTCCGTGTCGCTTATTCAGGCTAGCGATGCCTGCCTTCGCGGTGGCCAGCAGCGCGTCGTCCCCATCCACGTGCTCGCTCGGCGCATCGCACCAATCGGACAACAGCGCGAAGTGAAGGTCGCCCCCTTGGCTCGCCAAGTAGTGGATTTCGAGCCGCTCGATCTGCTCCTCGATGTCCTTAAGCGAGGTCAACAGCATCGGGACCGCGACTAGCGTGCGCAGGCCTGCGGGAATTCCGCCACGCAGCTCCAGCGCCGGCAACAAGGTGGCGCGGAAACCTCGGGTGACCACGTGGTCGACGAGCGCAACGGCCGCGTCGATCGCCGGGACCAACCCCAGAACCCCCAGCAGCAACAGCCATCGCAACTCCATGCCTCTTAACGCGGCGACGGACAGCGGGATGGCCAGCAGGCCGGCTGCGACGATCGCGCCAGCGCTGATATAGCCGCCGATCCCCAGCGCGCGATAAAGGCGTCCCGACCAAGCCTTGGGCGGCGCTTTGAAGCCGATCGCCGCCTCGAAGCTGTCCCGCCCGCAGGCGATAAGATAATAGCCCGGGTCGGCGAGGCGGGCTTCGTTCCCATCAGCGTTCGCCTGGAGCTCACGCCTCGCCGTCGCAACGGCCGCGTGAGCCACTTCCAATTCTGTAAGATCGGAGCCGCGGGCGAGGTGTTCGACGGCGCTGCGGTAGAGATTGCGCGTCGGGAAATCCATTTCCTCGAAGGCGCTTCCAGCCTTGAAGACCTCGTCAACCAAACTGACGCGCTCGAACAACTCCGTCCAATCGACGTCGGAGATGAGACGCATGCTGGTGATGATGTTGCGCACCGTGATGCTGCCGGCGACCTGCCTGTGGTGCTCATCGCGGACGACGGCATCGGCGTTCGTCCCCTGTGTCGCCAGTTGCTCATCGAGCCACGCCAACGCCGGGGCGATGCCGGGATGCTGATCGCGCAGCCGATGAACGAGCTGCACAAGGAAGGCGCCAGGGAAGGCCGTCTGCGGATGCAACGGCAGCACCGTTTCGGGCTGCTCTGCCATGCGGTCCCCAGCGCCTAGCAACCGGTCGGCCAGTTCATCCGCCGCGCGACGCCCCGCGCGGCTGTCCACCACCCGCTTGGCGATCCGCCTGATATTCTCGACCAGCACGATCCGCAACGTGATGGCGACCGCCCATA
>Ga0316363_10003631_pt1 | contig 10944 bp, 8 predicted proteins | sample Sb_taG_3_FD_200459 | JGI IMG/M metagenome (GOLD analysis project Ga0316363, IMG submission 200459) | Peat soil microbial communities from Weissenstadt, Germany - Sb_50d_a_PC metaG (v2) (version 2) | ecosystem: Environmental > Terrestrial > Soil > Wetlands > Peat | place: Germany: Weissenstadt...
TGAGGATGGACACCGCGATCGTGCGCTTCGCCGTGGCGCACTGGGCCCGCGCCGGCGCTGCCCTCTTCTCCATGCTCTCGCCCCGCGACTGGCTCTCCCTGGATTGGAGCACGCTGACGTTGACTTCCCGCTTGCCGTTACAGGCGTTGTTCCGTCCCTGGCGGAGCTTCCTGCGCCGACTGCCTCGACCGGCGGACGCAACGCAACAACCGGCGCTCTAGAGCGTAGATTCCCGAACAAAGCTCGGGCATTCACCAAGGATCGGCTGGCATGCCGCGTCCGGACCGTGTCCGTTGCCGGGCTTGGGTTTGGCGGCGTAATCGCGGAATTGGGCTGTCTCCGTTGAACCTTCGAGCGCCGTGGTCGAGGCCGTTCCGCTGGCGATCACCTGCTGCACAGCGTCGAAATATCCTGTCCCCACAAATTGCTGATGTTTTACGGCCTCATAGCCATAATCGCGTTCGCGGCTGAATTCCTTTTCCTGCAGGCGTGAATACGCAGTCATGCCGTTCAGGCGGTAGGCGCGCGCCAACTCGAACATGGCCAAATTCAGCGCGTGGAAGCCTGCCAGGGTAATGAACTGGAATTTGTAACCCATGGCGGCCAGTTCCCATTGAAAGCGCGTTATAGTGCCGTCATCCAGATTCTTCCTCCAGTTAAACGAAGGCGAGCAGTTGTACGCCAGCATTTTGCCGGGATGACGGGCCAGGATTGCTTCCGCGAAGCGCCGCGCCTCTTCGAGATCCGGCTTGGAAGTCTCGCACCAAATCAGCTCGGCGTAGGGCGCGTAGGCGATGCCGCGGGCAATGGCGGCATCGAGCCCGCCACGAATGCGGAAGAAGCCTTCCGGCGTGCGCTCGCCCGTAACGAACTCGGCGTCGCGCGGATCGATGTCGCTGGTCAGAAGATGAGCGCTGTCGGCGTCGGTGCGCGCCATGATCAGGGCGGGGACGCCCATCACGTCGGCTGCCAGGCGCGCTGCCACCAGCTTCTGTATGGCTTCGCTGGTGGGCACCAGCACTTTGCCTCCCAGGTGGCCGCACTTCTTGGCTGAAGACAACTGGTCTTCAAAGTGCACGCACGCCACACCCTCTTCAATCATTCCCTTCATGAGTTCGAAAGCGTTCAAGGCGCCCCCGAAACCCGCCTCCGCGTCCGCAACGAGAGGTGCAAACCAATACGTGCCGTTTGTGTTCTGCGCGTGATGGATCTGGTCAGCGCGCATCAGGGCCTGGTTAATGCGGCGCGCCATATTCGGCACGCTGCTCGCGGGGTAGAGACTCTGGTCCGGATACATTTGGCCGGCGTCGTTCGCATCCGCCGCCACTTGCCAGCCGCTAACGTAGATCGCCTGGAGCCCGGCCTTAACCTGCTGGACGGCCTGATTGCCGGTCATTGCGCCTAGAGCGGCGACATACGACTCCGTGTGCAGCAAGTTCCATAGTCTTTGCGCACCCAGCCGGGCCAGCGTGTGCTCCAACACCACGGAGCCTCGCAGCCGGACGACATCTTCCGCGGTGTAGGGACGCTTGATCCCTTCCCAGCGCGAATCCGTTTCCCAATGGTTTGAAATAATCGAGGCCTGACGTTCGCGTGCTAACTGATCCATCATTGGTCATACTCCTTCGCCTTACAGGCGGCCGTTTTAATTTCATCCTACACTTCAAGTAAAACCCATTTTGAAAGAGCCGGTCAAATCGGGTAGTCCGATTCGGATCACTTGTCCGAGTCGGACAATAGTGACTCACCTGTTCCACCTTTCTGCTAATATGGAGAAATCGGGGCTTTACAAAGCTTTCCCGCAAGGAGGTTACAAAACCATGATGCCCGTGCAAGAGCAGGAGATCCAAATGACCCGGCCGATGAGCGAAATGCAATCGGAAATCCTCACGGAAGAGGCGGCGCGTTTTTTAGCCAAGCTGGCAGCGCGGTTTGAGGAGACCAGGCAGCGCCTGCTTGCCATGCGGCGTCTGAGACAACAAGAAATCGACGCCGGGAAGTTGCCCGACTTCCTTGCGGACACAGCGCCGGTCCGTGCGGCCGAATGGACGGTGGCGCCTATCCCGCGCGACTTACTCGATCGGCGCGTCGAAATTACCGGCCCGGTGGATCGGAAGATGATCATCAACGCTCTGAATTCCGGCGCGAGCGTTTTTATGGCGGACTTTGAAGACTCGAATTGCCCGACTTGGCAGAACAATCTGGACGGACAATCAAACCTTCGCGACACGGTCAACGGGACCATCAGCTACGTCAGCCCGGAGGGAAAGAAGTACGAGTTGGGAGAACGCGTCGCCGTGCTCATGGTCCGGCCCCGCGGTTGGCATCTTGATGAAAAGCACTTCCTGGTGGGCGGCAGGCCCATTTCCGGCTCGCTGTTCGACTTCGGACTCTTCTTCTTTCACAACGCCAAGCGTTTGATCGCAAAGGGTACAGGACCCTACTTTTATCTGCCCAAAATGGAAAGTCACCTCGAGGCGCGCCTGTGGAATGACGTTTTCATTTTCGCGCAGGACGAACTGGGCATCCCGCGAGGGACCATTCGCGCCACGGTATTGATTGAGACCATTCTGGCCGCATTTGAGATGGATGAAATCCTCTACGAACTGCGCGAGCACTCGGCCGGGCTCAATTGCGGGCGCTGGGATTACATCTTCAGTTTCATCAAGAAATTTCGCAACCGGCCGGATTTCGTTTTGCCCAACCGGGCAACGGTTACGATGGATCGACACTTTCTTAACTCTTACGTTCTACTCCTGATCGAAACCTGCCACCGGCGAGGCATTCATGCGATGGGAGGGATGGCGGCCCAGATTCCCATTAAGAACGATCCTGCCGCCAATGAACGCGCGCTCGAAAAGGTGCGGCAAGACAAATTGCGTGAGGTGCACGCCGGCCACGACGGAACCTGGGTGGCACATCCGGGCTTGGTGCCGATCGCCAAGGAGATTTTCGACGCGCATATGAAAACCCCCAACCAGATCTCGCGTCGGCTTCCCCATCTGCAAATCACGGCCGCGGACTTGCTTAAAGTGCCCGAAGGCGAAATCACGGAATCCGGCCTTCGGCGGAACATCGACGTAGGCCTGCGTTACCTGGTGGCGTGGTTGAAAAGCAACGGCTGCGTGCCCATCTATAACTTGATGGAAGACGCCGCCACCTGCGAGATCTGCCGGGCGCAGGTTTGGCAGTGGGTGAAGCACGAGGCAAAACTGAATGATGGCCGCGCCGTGACCATGGATATGGTGCGCCGGGCCATTGCCGAGGAATTGGAGGAACTTCGCACCCAGCTTGGCCCGACGCAATATGAATCGGCGGGATTCGAGAAGGCCGCTGAGATCTACGAGGGCATGATGACCAGTGTGGATTTTCCGGAATTCCTGACCTCGGTGGCGTACAATTATATTGACTAGAGACCGTTACATAACATGGTGACGGACCAACCCCCTCACCTGTCCGTCGGCTGACGGACACCCTCTCCCCCAAGGGGGCGAGGGCGTAAACTGGGGTTATTTCTCCCCTCGCCCCCTTGGGGGAGAGGGGCCGGGGGCGAGGGGGTGATGTCATTTAAATCTGCAAGCTTAAGTAGTTATCTGTCCCCGGCTCAGGGTCACTCAAGCTGTGCGAAACCTCGACAAAGGCAAAATAACTACAATTCCTGAGGGCCTTCTCGCGCATCTCCGCGACGACCTCGGATCTCGCCGCATCGCCAACGGGATTGATTGCCTGATGCGACACCGGCGTGTGCTAGCGGCTCTGAAGCCGTCGCAAAAAGACGCGGCCTCCCTGCTCGGACTCCTCGCGCAGTGGGTGGACATTGGCTTTGACCAGCCGCTGTTAGTCAAAGATTTACTCTCGCGCTTTCCCCAAGTCACTCGGGAGTCCCTGCCATTATGCGACTATCTCCAATTGCGCATGGCGGAGGGCTTCGTGGCGATGTCCGAGGAGAACTACGAGAACGCCATCCGGCATTTCGAGACCGTGCTGACGTTTGAAAATGATCTCCACGATAGAGAGTTACTGGCGATCGCCAACTTCTGGATAGCCCGAAGCCAGCGAAAAATGGGCCGGTACGAAAGCGCCTTGAAATACGTCGTCAAAGGGAAGGAACTGGCTCTGGGTTTGCAATTGCCCAAGATGGCGGCGATCGGACAGGTCCTGGAGAGTTGGCTGAAGTTTCAGGAGGGCAAGCCGGAGGAAGCGCGGCGAACCCTGAAGGAGGCGGAAACTGCTCTCTTGGATGCAGACGATTTCGTGACCCGCGGCAACATTCAGTCCGCCTACGGAAGGATCGCGCGCCGCCAAGGCCGATATGAGCAGGCGCTCCAGCACTTCGCGAACTCCGTCGAAGAGTATAAGAAGCGAAATCCCCAACATCGCAATCTGGCCCGAGCCCTGGCCAACATCGCTCTCGTGAAGCGCTTGATTGCAGTCCGCCTGGGAAAGAAGATTGATCGGGAAGCAGCTCGGCGTTGGAAGACCGCGAGTGGCGCCATTCGGCCGGCACCTCCCCCAAAAGTGCGCGAGAGGGCGCAGTTGGAGAAGTTGCGGGCCGAGGCGCTGGCCCATCTGGATCAGGCGGAGGGGATCTACGCGCGCTACGACGACCATCGCGGCCTCGGGACGGTGCATGTGGATCGCGGATTGCTCTATTTGGACAGTGGTGATTTGGACGCCGCAGCGGCCGAGGGGACGGCCGCCTATCGCCTGGGGGAAGACAAGAAGGACTTCATCCTGGAGGCCCGGGCCCGCATCCTGCAATCGAGGGTAGAGAATGGCAGGTTCGAGGAGCAGGTGGAGGAGAAATCGGAATTGAGCCAGCGTGCCCAGGTAGCGCTGGATTTCGCGCACGAAGCTGTGGAGTTGGCCAAGCACACTCAGAACCGGCGGTTGCTGGCGCGGGCGCACATCGCGCAAGGGTTCGTCCTGGCCAATGATTTTTTCAGCGATCCCCAAGCTGCGGGGGAATGTTGCGACCGGGCAAGTGCGCTGCTCAAGCCGGAAGGCCAGGACTACGTATGGGAGGACCTTCAACTGCTGCGAAGGAAGCTCCTCAAGACGGGAAGCACCGACGCCGTGCTCCGTCAATGGTCGCAGGGGATCGTGGGCGATAAGACATTCCAACAGATCAGCGAGGAGTTTGCCGCCATTGTAATACCTAAAGTGTGGAAGCGGGAGGGGCGCAAGATCTCGCGCGTGGCGGCACGATTGTCCATCTCGCCGAAAAAGGTGCGGCGCATTCTCTCCCACACAGGGGTGATCGGAGAGCGTCCATCGCGCTGAGCTGCACACGTGGCCACGGTGGCCGCGCTAAGGCGATGTTTGGGTGGCGGAGCATTGACATCGAATTCCGGCCTCTGGGCGGAGATTTCACTTGACAAAAGCTGAACCGAAGGGCAGACTGTTGGTACCCGCCGAGACCTCGCCGCTCTGAGGAGTGTTGCCTAGATCATCAACAAATCCAGCGACTCCATTGTCTTTGGAAAGGAAGGGTACCCAAATGGCGATAGGCACGGTTCTGAAACCTGACACTGACGAACTTCTCGTCGACTCCCAAGGGGAAGCGCCTCCTTTTAACTTCGCAGCCGAGGAATTCGATATCATCGGTTTTAGACTCTGGCGGCGCGTAAGTGATCTCGGCGCGGTTGCCGACGATTGCGGGTGCTGCAAGGGAGAAGCACAACAATGCCACACCGCTTGCCGCTACGCATAAGTTCGAGTCGGAGTAGAAAAGCAAATCGAGCTAGCGTGGACATGGCTCCTCCATCTCCCGGAGACGACAAGCGCGCGGCCGTTAACCAGCCGGCGTATCCCCGTGATCAGCGCGCTCGAAGCTTGTCGAGGGGCGGGACCCCGGCAGTTCCCAACCGTTCTTTGTCCGCGGCCGACGCCGCCTTTCTTTACCTTGAGCGCAGCGAAATCCCTTTAGCTATAGCGTGCGTCACGATCTTTGACGGCCCCATACCCTTCGACCAGTTCGTCGCGAAGGTTGCCTCCAAACTAGCCCAGGTTCCTCGTTACCAACAGGTAGTGGTGATGCCGTCACTCAACATGGACTTGCCCACCTGGGAAGACGATCGGCACTTCGACATCCACCGCCACGTTTTCCGAGTGGTTCTTGACCCCCCTGGAGGAGAGGCGCAACTCGAGGCCTTAGCCGGGCGCATTTTCAGCCAGATCCTCGATCGCAACAAACCGTTGTGGGAAATCTACGTCGTGGATGGCCTCAAGGACAAACGCGGCGCCTTGATTTGGCGATTGCATCACGCGTTGGCCGACGGCATCTCTGCAAACCGGCTGCTGGAACTATTCTTAGATACGACACCTGAAGGCTCTCCTGCACCTAGCAAACCGCGCCTGAGGCGGCAGGTGGCATCGGATTCCACTCCAAAGGGCGGACTCGCCGGCGCCGTCCACACCGCGGTCGATGGCCTGATCTCAACCGAAAGAAGTCTGCTGGGTTTCGCTCAGGCTCTCGTGGGCGATCCGAAGCGAGATGGGTCCACGAACCTCTTCCGCTTACTCCCGGAACTGCTGATGTCGGTGGAGAGGCTCCCCTTCAATAAACCCTGCGGGAAACGCCGGAAGTTCTGCTGGGCGGCGTTTGATATGGCCGACGTCAAGGCCATACGCGAGGCCGTGGGCGGGAGGGTCAACGATGTTATCCTGGCTGTGTTGACCCGCGCGCTGGCGCGCTACGTGAAATTGCACGGGCAGAGCACGGTCAACCGGTTTGTGCGCATCGTGTGTCCGGTCAACTTGCGCAAGCCTGGGCAGGAGGAGAGTTTGGGCAATCAGATCTCGTTCATGCCTGTGGCTCTGCCGATGGGAGTGCGGGACCCTGTTGAATCGCTACGAGCCGTGGCGGCCAGAACGGAAACTATGAAAAGTTCCGGGGCTGCCACTCTACTAGGGCTCGTGGCGGCCGGCATTGCCAAGGCGCCGCCTCCCCTGCAAGCGCTCTTCTGGTGGGGGCTTCCCGAGGTTATCTTTCCAGTGCCAATTCTCAACATGATCTGCACCAATGTGCCCGGTCCGCCCGTACCTCTTTATGCGCTGGGGCGACGGATGATTGCCGCCTATCCGCAGGTGCCCACAGGCTACGAATTAGGCGTCAACGTCGCTGTGGCGAGTTACGACGGAAAGCTCTTTTTCGGGCTTATCGCGGATGCTCAGGTGGCCTCCGACGTGAATCGTTTGCGTGACTTCTTGTATGTTTCTTTTCAGGAACTGAAGCGGGCGGCGCGGAAATTAGAGACGGTTCGCGCACCGGCCGTGCCGGAGAGCCCACGCCAGCGAAAAAAAGAAGTGCCCAAGCCAAGACGCTTGGCGCGCCCCAAGCCAACCAAGCCGACTGAACCCACGCCGCCAGAACCCGAGATGGGAAGCACTGCGCCAACGACCCCTGCGGCGGTGCCAGCAGCAGAAGACACGAGTGCGGCTTGATCGCCGCGCACCGGCCCTGCGCACGGTCCACCCTCTGAGGAGTTTTCATAGGCCTTTGGCCGACCGGAGGGAATGAAAATTAGCGTTGTCGTCCACGCGAAAGCGGGGACCCATTGTCCCTCAAATGGATTCCGGCTTGCGCGGGAATGACGTGATTTTAGCGAGAGGCGTCAACGCCCAGTGGTGATGGAAGCAGAAACATGACAGAGAAAATCGCAAACCTCAGTGAAGAACGGATTGCCTACTTGGAAGGCCTGGTCGGCCAAGCGCGGGCCGCGGCAGCCGTATTTACGCAATACACGCAAGCGGACGTGGATCGCATTGTCAAAGCGATGGTGATTGCGGGGATGGAACAGGCTCAACACCTGGCCCGCCTGGCGTTCGAGGAAACCAAGATCGGCGTGCTGGAAGACAAGGCCATTAAGAACATGGTGGCCACGGAATTTGTTTACAACTATATCAAAGACAAACCTACTGTCGGGACGATTCGCGAGTTTCCGGAACGAGGTATCTCGGAGGTGGCTGAGCCTATCGGGGTTATCTTCTCGCTTACACCGGTTACGAACCCCACCGCAACCGTCCTCTTTAAATGCATCATCGCGATCAAAACCCGGAACGCGGCGGTGTTCAGTCCACATCCGAAAGCCTGGCGCTGCTGCTACGAAGCTGTAAAAATCATGTACGAGACGGGGCGCCCGAGGGCGTTTTCACTTGCATCGAAGCCCCGACGCTGGCAGATAACGCTTACCTCATGCACCACAAAGATGTCAGCCTGATTGACGCCACCGGCGGACAGAACGTTGTCAAGGCCGCCTACAGTTCCGGCAAACCGGCCCTGGGCGTCGGGCCGGGCAATACGCCGGTTTATCTGGAGAAGACCGCGGATCTGGGCATGGCGATCGTGGATATCATCACTTCCAAGACGTTTGATAACGGGACGATTTGCGCATCCGAGCAGACCGTAGTGATCGATGATGAGATTTATGATCTCGCACTGAAGAAGTTCGCTGAGCTGGGCGCGCACATCTGCAATGAGCAAGAGACGGCGCTTCTGGGCCGCACGGTGATCGATCCCGCAACGGGATTCATGCGGCCTATGGCCGTGGGGCAGAAAGCCTCCGATATTGCCCGCTTCATCGGGCTTGCGGTAGAGCCCAACACTAAACTCCTGATTGCTCCTATCCAGGGCGTAGGTCCCGCACATCCGCTCTCGGTGGAGAAACTCTTTCCGGTCCTCTCGGTCTATCGGGCGAAATCTGTGGACGAGGCGCTCAAGGTATGCGTCGACGTCAATCACGCCGGCGGGATCGGACACACGGCGGTGGTGTTTTCCCGCAATGACGGGATCATCCGGAAGTTCAGCCAGGTGATCAACGCCGGGCGGATCATTGTGAATTCGCCGGGATCCATCGGAGCAATCGGTGGTGTCTACAATGACATGGTGCCCACCGTTTCATTCGGATGTGGTACCGGCGGCGGCAACAGCACGATGGATAACGTAAGCGTGTATAATTACCTTAATATTAAACGTGTTGCTCGAAGGACCCGAGCGCCTATGTGGTTCCGCGTACCCAATCAAATTTACTTCAATATGAACGCGGTGGAATGTCTGCGTCAATTCCCGTCGCGCTCGACCATTATCGTGACCAATCCGATATTGGAACAAATCGGCCACGTCGACATTGTGCGGCGGCACCTTCCGCTGCAAACCCCCGTCCATGTCACGGTCATCCCCGAGGCGGAACCGGAAGTCAAAACCGTCATGCAAGGACTGGAAGCGCTCAATTTCTATGAGGCGGACCAGATCATCGCGCTGGGCGGCGGGTCCGTGATCGATGCGGCAAAGATCATGAAACTCAAGTACGAATCGCCGCAGGCTGATTTAGAGGAACTGGGCGCCCCGTTTCTGGATATACGCAAACGCGTGGCCCAGTACCCCACCGAAAAAACCAAGCGGGCGCGGTTGATCGCCATCTCGACAACCAGCGGAACGGGGAGTGAGGTCACTCCATTCGCCGTCTTGTTTGACAAAGAGCGCGGGCGCAAGGTGACGCTTGCCGACTATTCGCTGAGTCCGGACGTGGCTATCGTCGATCCGCAGTTTGTCATGTCGATGCCGAAGGCCCTCACGGCCGACACCGGCATCGATTGTTTGACTCACGCGTTGGAAGCCGGAGTTTCGGTATATGCGTCGGCTTACACCGACGCCAATGCCATGCAGGCCATTCGACTGGTGTTCAAGTACCTGCCTATCGCTTATGAGCATCCGGACGATGAAGAGGCGCGCACCATGATGCACAATGCCGCTTGCATCGCGGGGCTCGCATTTTCCAACGCGTCAGTGGGCGTATGTCACGCCCTGGCCCATGCTTTCGGCGCGCGGTTTGGCATCGCGCACGGCCGCGCCAATGCGCTTATGCTGCCGCACGTCATCGCCTATAATGCTTCGGTGCCCGCCAAGTTTATGCCCTCACCACACCAGCGGGCCTACAATGCGCACAAGAAATACGCTACGGTAGCCGACCAGCTGGGCCTGGGCGGGAATACGATTGAGGAGAAGGTGAAAAACCTGTTGGCGGCGACGGAACAGTTGCTCGATCGATTAGAGATTCCGCGTTCGATTGCCGCTCTGGGGATCTCGAAAGAGGCTTTCGAGCAGGCGGTGCCTGACTTGACCATGATGGCCTTTGATGACCCTTCATGGCGCCCAACCAACCCTCGGATGCCGCTCCTCAGCGAGTTGTCTGAACTGCTTTGGAGCGCTTATCAGGGCCGAAGCCAGGCAAATGCGGTTGAGGCTGCCTGACGAACCTGAATGGAAGGTTGCTCGTATGGCAAGCGAAGGTGTTCGGATGTCGGTTGAGGGAGAGGGTGCCGCCCATACCTTGCAGGAGGCACGGAAGACGCTCGAAAGCGCGCAGGGCGAAGTTGTATTGGATTTCTCTTCCGTGCAACGAATCGATTCCGGCGCGCTCCGCGCCTTGGATGAATTGGCGGAAACTGCTTCCGGCAAGGGAATACAGCTAGTGTTGAATAATGTGAGCGTGGATATTTATAAAGTGCTCAAGCTGATGGGCCTTGCGTCGCGCTTCTCCTTCCGAGCCTGAGTTGACGCGCCTCGGGGGGGCCGTGGCCCCTCGCTGTCGCTCCCTAAGATCAAAACATCGGATAGTGTCCTAAATGTGGGTTGGTCATTGCCGATGATCTCTCAGCCCCGAAGGGGCTATGAGTCGCAGGCGAAGACTCGCCGCGAGCTTGAGGCACCGGGCCAACAAACACATAGGACACTACCCAACATCTGACTGGGTTTTGTAACGGGCTGGCAACGATGCAGCCTCAAGAAGCTTTTCAGAACCGGAGATGGTGATGCTGGCCGGAGCGATGGATCTTGCATTCAACGTTGGGCATACTCTCCAGGTTTATCCGCCGAATTACGTTCGTTCGATCCTGGGCGATCCGAGCTCCTGGCGCACCGAAACTTGCCCACCGACCGAACTG
>Ga0316363_10003635_pt1 | contig 10930 bp, 16 predicted proteins | sample Sb_taG_3_FD_200459 | JGI IMG/M metagenome (GOLD analysis project Ga0316363, IMG submission 200459) | Peat soil microbial communities from Weissenstadt, Germany - Sb_50d_a_PC metaG (v2) (version 2) | ecosystem: Environmental > Terrestrial > Soil > Wetlands > Peat | place: Germany: Weissenstadt...
CCATCTGTTGTGTGTGTCATAAACCGTTTGGTGACTAAAAATCTCCCAGATCGAGCACCTAAACGATCCATTTTAAGTTCCTTCCATTGAAAATAGGAGAACAACGTATAGAGAGCCAGTATGCCAAATGCAGCAACTTCAACAAAATCCATCCACCATTCGCGGCGCTTCTCATGTGCTGTGGGGGCCTTTATTCGCTCTATCGCGGAATCAGGAATATTAAGCACATTGGTAACTGGCAGGGCAAGGTCCTTTTCTACGGGGGCTTGGGCCTGTTCACTTTCGGTGCTTACATCCTTATCAGCCTTACCCGCAAGGTTCCAGAAGATTTTCTTTACAGCAGCGATGAATTGAGGGTTATCGTAGTCCATTATGAAGCAACCTGAATACACCGAGGGGCCGGAGGGCGCTGGAGAAGTTCAAAACCCTTGCGACCGCGATTTTATAGGCTCCGCGCAGAAAGAAAAAGAAGCAGACCTATCGCCCGATCTGTCTGGAAAATTACGGGCGTCTGTGTACGTGCTCGTGGGCCGTCCCCCCTTCGGAAAACGGACTGGCTAGCCCTTAGCGACTGCTTTCTTCGCCGCCCGAACCTTAGCCCATCTCTTTTTCTGTGCCCGAATGATTGCCGCCCGTCCTCTGGCAGACATGCGTCGTTTCCGCTTCGGGCGTCCGGCTCTTGTCCGTTTTCCGTATGCCGCGCCGAACGCTGCGAGCGCTGCTCCAATCCCTCGAAGATCCTTGGTCAAGCGATCTTGTTCCTTCTTCAACATCCGGACTACACCACCCAGATTCGTCATTTTTTGAGGCCCCCTCGCGGGGCATTGTATCAGGACGACAGGTGCTTCCGCTTCCAGACTGGAGTCCGGCGAATCCCTCATTTGAGCTTAGTCACTAGGATTAGGACGGTGCAGACGATTCCGACTATTACCAAAGCAGCGAACCCGATCCGAAACCACTTCTCCGCTGTCGGGTTCTTCCAACTCATTTCGGAGAACCTTTTGTCCTCAGGGGTCACGCAGCGTCGCTGAAAAATCGCGAGTCAACCACTAGTCCCCATGCGTCAAGTAGCCATTCAGGGACGTAAACTCGGTTCTTGTTGCTCGCACACCAGTGTCTTAGTCTCTTGGAAGCAACGTACTCCGTCTTCCTCAGTCCTAGCCGTTTGACCTGCACCTCGAACTCCGTCAATAGAAAAGGAAGGGGCGGCAGAGGCTTACCCCAGTTCGGATTTCCGCGCCGACGCTTCATACCTGCTGGCCGGGGGGATGGGTCTGGCCGCATGGCTTCAGATCATACTCTTTACTCTCAAGGAATCGAGGCGAAATGTTTCGCCATTCCGAGGGCCTTGCCCGTGCATTCAACGTATCCGCTACTGCTGTTCTCCTTTCCGGTAGCTTGCCAGTTGCGCCGCCTGTTGGTTTTTCTCCCACTGCGTGAAGTCCTGCATTTGCCGGTTATCGAGCATGTATCTTTGAAATCGCATTCCCTCGATAAACCCATCGCGGTACAGGACGGTTTTGTACTCCTGTTGGTTGCCTGAATCCGTGCTCATGCACTGCATGACTCGAACATCACGGTCTAACAACTCGCTTATCGAACGCTGTCCGAGCGTGGTTGCCCCATACAAAGAATCGAATTCCGCTTCATAGCTCTTCGCTTCTTGCGAAAACCTCTGTGCGTCCGCACGGCACACCCTGACTTCTTTCGACTCCGTATGCCCGAGACCGAACAGCAAACCGACTGCCAACACTAAGCACCCTAGCAAAACGCCGATGGCTCTTCGCATGTTCCCTCCGTCTACCTAGAGAGTAGCGCCGCCAATCGCTTGCCCGCATCGGGCTAACGTGCTAGTCCTGCCCCGTGCGTTTGGACGTGTCCTTCCGAGCTGTCGTAGGGCAAGAAAGCTACGATTCTACGCCGAATCGCCGCGACGCTAAGTCGTTCGGATTCCGTAACAAGATCGAACGTAGTAAATAGGATTCTGAGAAACATGCGGCAAACTGACGGCGAGGGGAGAAGGGATGCAGAACCATGAAGTCAAAAGGAGAGCACAATGAACCAACGTGTATGGCGGCCCACGATTTGATAAATAAATTAGCTGCCATAATTGGCCAATGTGATCTGCTCAACGAAATGATGGAACAGGGGACCGAGAACGCGAGAAAGCTGGCCCTGATTCGCGACATAGCCGATTCAGCAGTGAAGGAATTGAGAGAACACCAGCGAGAAATAGAAGCGGAGAGACGAAAAGCTGGATAAGGAACCCGGCTCACACATGGAGGAATGATCGCACATCGGCGTTCTCAGGGCTTGCGATGGAAGGTCCGAAGGCGGAAGTCACAGCGGATCATCGGCAGAGCATTCCCCAAGCCTTGAGTAGCCACTCAGGTATCTAGCACTATCCCGGTTGTCCTCACACCATCGTGAAAGGTCTTGCGAAGAAGCGTAGTTGCCCGCTGTCAGGCTCAACTCGCGGGCTCGTGTCTCGAAAGCAGTAGGCAGTGCCGAAGGAATTCTCGCAGGCCGTCCGCCTGCCCAGTCCGAACTTGCGTATCTGCGATTCATCGGACCTCTACCCCGCGTGGCGAAGGCTGGAATTTTTCTGCTCCTTCTGTCTCTTACGGCAATCGTGAGCGGCATACTTCCCTCGTAGATGATCCTCCGCTCCGACAGGGTCGTTGACCAGCGCCATTGGAATGAAAAACTTGAGTTGGCATCCTTCGCAGCTTGCAAAGGACGGCGTTTTGCCCACGTACTTGAGAATGACAAAACGGGGTTCAGCCATGACGGAGAAATTGTTTCACAGTTCCCACGACCTTGCTACGAGGTTCTTGTCTTCAAGAACGGGAGAATTCTTCATAGTCTGGTAGTGTCTGAAATGTGCGTTGAAGACAGTTCGATGGTTTTATGGCGAAACCAGCCATGTGTGATTACAGGCTCGGCAAATCCAGCCGTCACCCTCCCGTGATCGTTCATAGATTTCAGTCGGACCGGAACTGCACTTTGGGCAGGGATGCTCTGCATCTACTTGCGGTGCGGTCGGGCGGTGACGCATCAATTCTTTTCGGATGTCTTTCAGAGTGGCGTCTATGCTGAACAAGCGCAATAGGGCAAAGATAACCGCGAAGGCGAGGATCAAATCGAGAATCGAGACGATGATGTCCATCCACCTATCCTCCTCACAGTGGCTTCACGATAAAGCGGCCATCAGCGGAAAGCAACCGCCCGATGTATTGAATAATCCTATTAGAATCTAGAATTCAAGCAAGATCATCTCTAACCCAATCCGACAGTCTGTTAGCAAGCCGAGCGAGTTCGGGGAATATAAGCAAAGAAGCATGTACGGTGTCTGGCGTCACCGGGTCAACACTTACCGGATGACCTGCGTCGTTTCGCGAGGCGCGAATCTGTTGCGCGAATGCTGCCCAATATGCCTCAAACGGCTCCCGCAATTCTCGATTGAAAGTTCTGCTGTGCCCCTCGAAAAAACTGCGGAGCGAATCGGAAACCGTCTTGATCCGCCAATCGTTCAAACTTGCAGGAACCGTCCTGTTGAGTGCCGTAAGTTTTTGGACGGTTAAGTCACGAAGGTCAAGGATGACGCTCTCTGCGGCACAGCCAACCATGACGGCTGATGCTTTGAAAAGACCGTCTACGTAACAATCAAGCCCCTCCGTTAAATAGGACATCGCAATTGGAGCGAGGGCTGCGATGGAAGACAAATGTCGGAGGTATCCGGCTGGATTCGACGGATCGCGTGTCGCGTTTGAGAGCGCCCGCCGACCGCGTCCTGTCAGGTGAAAAAACGGTGGGTTGGGATTAGAGAGATTCAAACCCCATGCAAGGAGTCCCGTCCGAAATAAGTCATGCCATTGTGTCAAAAGTGCTTGTTCGAGATCGGGGTTCTGCGTTATACCGAGCGCGCGGGCGGCTGTCTCCAATACCGAGACCTGTTGCAGATTGGGTCGGTGGTCGTGGGGGCCTTGCGGCTCATTTGAGGCTATCGTCTGAAGTAGCACTTCTCTGATGGTCGGTCTCGGTGGTTGCGCCATATCGAAGGGTGCCCCTTGCGACAATGATAGACCGAACGACTAGCCGATTAACTTAATGAGCGCAAGGAGCATGCACAAAAATGCGAAGAACTTCAGAATGAGTGGTTCTAAATGCCCAACGATGATCGTCGCATCATCAGTAGCCTCACAAACTACTGACGTGACATCCCTCAGGAACTCGCGCAATTCCGCAATTCTCTTGCGTCGGTCGCTTTGTTTTCGTTTGAGTTCCATCGGGATGCACCATCCATGGTGCGAATATAGACGACTAGAAATTCCCGTCAATGGGTTTTGCAGAATTTATAAGTGCCTGTAAACCCAATAATATGCGGCGCGTCCACAAGGCATGCACAGCTTTTGGTGCATGCGGGTGTCAAAAACCCCGCCAGAAGCGGACTTTGATAGTTCGAGGATATTGATATTTCGCGTGACCCTGACCACTTCCCTGTGGAAATCTCACGGAACCCGCATGTCTACTGGGTTTTCCTTACCCTGAAAATCTCGCTGTGAAGGAGTTTGCGTCCCGTTGCTAATCCACACATGAGATTAGCGCCACTTCCACAACTGCCTCCACACCTGAACAAGCGTTTGCATCTGGCGCGGACTTGGAATCCGCCCGTAGATCAGTCGGCAGTCTTGATATGCCTGTTCGTAGAAGTCCCGCACGGCGGGCAAGCTCAGGTGTGCAAGATTGTGACGGAGTTCCTTGAGGTTCTCCTTGGTCAACATCTCCACTTCGCGCTTGTCGGGGCGTCGGGCCATGACGTGGGATTTTATACTGTTCGTCTTTTCTTCGCCACTGAATCGTGCTACCCTCTTTTGCATGAACGCTGAAATTTTGGATCAAGTGTTGCTGCCTTTGGCGGATCAGTTCGAAGCAGGGAATCCCCATCGGTACAGCTTCAAGCCGGGCCATGTAACGGAGTACGAAGGACTCCGCGAGTGCATGGCGGAATTGGTAGCTGAAGGTTCTGTACTGAGGAATTCTGCCGGGCTGTTCCAGTTCTCGCAAGGTGGATACGCAAAATATCTGCCTCGAATCAAAGCACTCCGCACCCTGAAGTCCTCAACGCCCGCAAAGTGACGATGCTAGACCCCACACATGTCTGAGCAGAAAGTCAGAATCGGCGATTTCTTGTTGTGCTGCCTCATCGCCACTTTCTTCATTATTAGCAACGGAAAACTCGTTTTCAAGGTGTGTTTGGTTATCGCGATTGCCGCTATTTGCATTCTGCTTAGCTTGCATATTCCTGTTCCGATTCCGTTGGCTTTCGGATGGCGCGGTTTCACACAGGCGCTTTCTCTTACTATCCGCTCGACATTTTCTTCAAGTTATGAGGCGGTCGCCCGCGACATTGGAGTCGTTCTTTACGTTGGTTACAGAAGATGGCGTGCTGGCGGATGGGGGGAAGTAAACAAATGGTTTCAGAGCGCAAAAGATGCTGGATTCGCAATAGTCGTGTCAATCGTTGGGGTGTGTATTTATCATTTGCTTGTAACAATTCCTCGTGTATTAACCCCGGAGGGCTTTCACCGCACACCGTCTGTTTTTGTAGAGCCTCCTCCGAAGCCTGCTACGCAACAAGGACCAACGATTGCAAAATGCGTCATCAGTCCGAACGCGGGAGCAGGAGGTCCAGAGTACAAGCGCATGTGCGACCTGCAATTCGCGCAAACTGTCATTGATGAGGCAAATAAAATCGAAGATAAACTTGATGATGCCCGCGACGAAAGCACCGCAGTGGAACAGTTAACTAAAACCCAAGAGTCCTTCGGTACTAAAGTTTGGCGTTTCAGCCAAAGGTTTGATGACTGCTGCAAGCCCTTTTTACCGGGGATACGAATGGAGATATTGGCCAGACTCGGCCCTGCCGCCCAAGATGAGGATGAAATCAGATGTTGGAAAAGAATTTTCCCCGACCCTTTACCTCCTAGATTTCCTGCCCCCCTCTTCAAGATTGACTTGGGTAGCGCAAGAGAATACACGTTCCGTTTGCGTAAGCTTGGAGTTCACCTCAAGCGAACTGTCGTTCCGCGCTCTAAGCCCATAGACTTGCGTTTCACCCAGCAACCGTCGAATACGGCAGATGCCTTTTTCCCTCACAGGGATGTAGTTACCATCAGTAGCGACAAGCCAATTTACGCAGGTTATATAGTGATAACGCTTACTGGGGAGCCCGGACACATTGTGTATGGCCTCGAACGCCGAAACCACGCAGCTTCTATGAATGACATCACAGACAATGAGGAATTGTCTAAAACGCTGTCTCACGGACTACGTACAGTGGCCATTAGAATAGGTTCAGAGCCGTTGTCGCAAACTAACCGAGCACTGGTGGATGCTGAAGGCAAGAGTCCTATTAGCGTAGCGAGCGTTCAGCTTCTTGATGAATAGCAGTGCGAAATGAAAGAGCCTAACGGCGATGCTGACTAAAAGCCTCTCCCGAGAAGCCTCCGCCAGAAAGCCAAGAACCGTTGCCAGCGCGATATTTGCGGCTTGAAACGAATCTCGGCCTATGTCTTGGGCGGCCAATTCTGATCGGTTCGCTTTAGCGCCACAATGCCCCCTATGCCTTCGTTTCGTAGCCCGCAGCCAATGCTTTAAGGCCGCTCCGGAACGCCTCGGGCGAAATCGCCTTCTTGTAGACGTTCAGGGTCGTGCTCATGGATTTGTGACGAAGCAGAGCTTGCGCGAGTTCAGCCTTGCTCGTTCTCTCAATGACCAGCGTGCAGGCTCCGCGTCGGCCAGCATAAAGGCTTTTCCACGTCACGCCAGATTGCTTCGGCGTCTTCTTGCAGCGTATGCAAGTCTCCCCGCCGTTGACGTGCGGAACGATTACGCGAGCGACGAGGTTGTGCAGATCAACGGGCGCGTTGTTCTGACTCGGGAATACCCATCCGCTTTTCGGATTGCCCGATTTCTGCCGCCAGAGTTCGAGCGGAATCAAAATATGATCGTCAACAAGCGGAAGCTCGGCAATGCTCTCCCGCGTCTTGGGCGTATCTACATTCCCGCGAACAACCGAGCGCCGGATATGGACGGATTCAGAATCGAAATCTTCCCATTTAAGGGCCGCGATTTCTCCGGGCCGCAGACCAAGAAAGCAAGAGAGCGCTAAGACTAGCTGGCAGTCCACATGATCTACTAGTGCGGAAATCATGTCTTCGGCTTCCTCAAGCGTGTAATGCTCTGTCTGTTCGGGTTCAATCGCGTCCTCGGGCATTGTGACATCGTGCCACGGGTTCATCTTGATTCGTTCCTCAACGACTGCTCGGCTGAAGATCGAACTAGCGAGCGCCCGAATATGCTTCAACGTGTTTCGTCCTTGCGTTGCCGTGAGGCTCTGAAGGAATCGAGTGCCAAGACGCGGCTCGTATTGCCGGAGCGTCAGTTTTCCAAAATGCGTCTTGAAATGCTGATTCCAGATTTGTTTATAGCCGCGAACGGTGGAGGGTTTCTTCCGAGGCTTGCCCGTGAGTTTTACGATTTCTTCGCAGTACGGCAAATACCGCTGTTCCCAGAAATCAGCGATTGACATATCCGACGCCAGATCGCCGCTCGTAGCTGTGTGTTGGCCCTGATTGATTTTCAACATGAATGCTTCGAGTTTGAGCTTCAGGGCCTTGCCGGGTTTGCCGGATTTCATTTCGTAGATTCCGCCGCCTTCCTCGGGCGGAACAGACGCGCCTTTTTCAACAAGACGCTCGGAAACTTGTACACGTTCGGGTTTGCCGTCTATAATTTTCGTGACGTAGTAGCGAACGTAAAAGTATGTCTTGCCTTCGCGCTTGCCTTCGTAGATGTGACCGCGCTGAATGTGGCCCATATTGCCCCCTAGACAGAGGCAGTATAGCAATCGTGCAGCACGCATGCAATAGCACCAAGGTATCAGCGACGACAGCATCATGGAAAGCGTTTGTTTTCAGTAATATCCTCACCGTGGCGGTGTAGCTCAGGTGGTTAGAGCGACGGTCTCATAATCCGTAGGTCGTAGGTTCGAGTCCTACCGCCGCCACCAATCAAATCAGTAACTTGCAGGAGATCGGGCGGGACCTCCATTTCGCCTAGTTGCGCGGGGGTTGCGGATTGGTGCGGAGTTGTTTCCGTCTTTTCTGCTGGGACCCCATCAAGCCTGTCTACGAAGCAAACGTTGGCGCCGGGAATCAGGTGGCCGTAAATATCAACTGTCACCTGGATCGAGCTGTGTCCCATCTGCTCTTTAACGTAGACAATCGAGGCTCCGTTTTGGATGAGTAGCGATCCGAAGGTATGACGGAGATCATGCAGGCGAATCCTGCGAATGCCAGCCTGGGCCAGCACGGGAAGGAATATGCGGTGGTAGAGGTTATCAGGGTCGAGAATCTTCCCTTCGGGTGACCGGAAAACGCGTTCGCCGGAAATGTCGTTCTTGCCTTTCAGGTACGCCTCCAACAGACGTTTGTCTCGAAGTTCCAGGAGTACCCTTCGGAGTTCACGAGACAGATCCACCCGTCTCGCCTTCTTGCTTTTGGTCGTGGTGTGCTCGCGCCGCACGTAGTTGTGCTGGACCAGGATGAAGCGTTCGGGGTCATTCTCATCCTCGCCAAGTTGGATGTCGCCCCACTGGAGCGCCACCAGCTCTCCGCGGCGCAGCCCTGCGCGCACTGCCGTCAGCACCAGGGGGTGGTACTCCGGGCGAATGTCCTGAGCGGCCTTCAGCAACTGCTGGACCTCCTTGCTCGTGAGCGAGACGCCCTTGGCCTCGGCCGTCTTTGCCGACCGAGTGAATCGACCCAGACGCGCCGCTGGGTTCGCTTCGAGAAGCCCGTCTTCGATGGCGTAATTAAACAAGCCACGGATGACGCACAGTGCGTTACGGATGGTGTTGCGCGAAAGTTCACGGCTGATTAGGTCATGGATCAACGCCTTCATGTCATCGCGTTTGATCTCATTGAGCACCTTCTTGCCGAATCTTGGGCGCAAATACTGTCCTAGAGCACCTTCGTACCCGTCAGCGGTCGAAGTCTTGCACTCGATTCGGGCATAGTCTTTGAGCCAGCGGTCCGCATAAATGTCGAAGCTCGGGCACTTTTCGTCCGCAGGATCGAGAACAGTCAGATCCCCGAGCGCGAGCTTCGCCTCCAGCTGGCGCCGAACCTGCTCCGCCGCGTCCCGGCTTCCGACGCACTTCGATTTGCGACGCCTGCGATAGTTCACGAACACATACCACTTGCCGCCGCGCTTCTTGATCGTCACGCCCATCAGTCTGTTCCCGTCACTCCTGCGATCATTTCGTCTACGATACTACCTACGTCAATATGCTTCACCCGGTGAGCTTCCAACCAACGATCGAACACGCTCCGCCGAACCAAGATCTTAGACCTAACGCGGACTGCTGGCAGGGGATCGGCGGGCTTGTGAATCCAATCCCGAAGAGTGCGTTCTGAGACACAGGCGTACTGAGTCAGCGCCTCCAGATCCAGCCATTCGGGTTGTTGTGTCAAGATCATCGGGGCCTGGTCACTCTCAGCGTCTTGGATAGAGACTCAGCTTGCTGCCGCAACATTTCGCGCCGATCGCGCATTTCGGCGTCTGTCAATGGCTCAGGCATTTTCTTGACAACGACCTGTTGGCCAGCCTGTTTTGATCTGTTTTCGGGCAACCGACACACCCAACCTGCGACTTCGTAGATTCAGGTACTTGCAAGGCTAGCGGAAAAGGGGATTTTGGGCAGCTTCGCCGGCTCGCCGACTCCGTGTCACGGGTCAATGAGTGTAATGGAGATTTATCGCCAGTTGACGTTCAACAGCCATGCAATTGTGAGCACAACAGATCAGTCTCGGGTTCCGGCTTTCGCCATAATTGATAGTGGTGAGATCGAAATTTAAGGAGACTCAGAATGAGACGTGTACACGCGTATTTTATTCCGCTGTTGTTGAGCGCCGCGATGGTCGTACCCGCTTTAACGCTTGGCTGCGGCGGTCATCATTATTACCGTGCGTACGATGCTGATCACGGTGACTATCACACTTTTAACAATAACGAGACTGTTCATTACCAGCAGTGGGAGACGGAAAACCACTACGACCACAAGGATTTTAAGGTGCGAAGCAAGGACGAACAGAAGCAATATTTCGACTGGAGTCACAAGCAGGACGATAAAGATAAGCACTAGAGGCTTCGTTCGGAGCCGAGGTTCGTTGGTAACCATGGCCCTCGGTCTTTTTTGCGGCGTACATTACTGGAGTTGTTGAAACCAGGCCTTTACACAAGCTTGCGCCGTCTGTTCGCCTTTTTGCGTGTCAATGAGTGAAATCGGGATATTACGCCAACTACAGGCCAGTCCCGGGTTTCGCGATGATCCGATGAGAACTACGCTGACTTCTCGCAAACTGATGCAGGCCCCTTTCCAAGCTAGCGTCGGATTGGTACTTTGTTGCCTAGATTGCTAGAATGCCCACCCAGAGGACAGTCATGACAGCAGATGAGCAAGTCATCGAGGGTATCCTGCAGCAACTCGAAACCGCTTGGAATCGTTACGACAGCGTCGCCTTTGCGGCGTCGTTTGCCGAGGATGCCAACTTCATCCACATCTTTGGGGGACAATTGGACGGGCAGACTGCCATAGCGGCGGCGCACCGGAACATCTTCGAGACGATCTACCGAGGCAGCCATGCTAGTTTGGTGCTACGGAGCATCCGTTTTCTGCGCCCCGATGTCGCAGTGGTATTCGCCCGAATGCACGTAAAGTTCAAGGAAGGCAACGAAGCACGCGACTTAGAAACCCGCCCAACGTTAATCGTCGTGAAGGAACAGGACAAGTGGCAAATCGTCACGTTCCAAAATACCAAGATTTCCGAGGTACCAGCCGCAGCCCGCCTTGCAACTTAGTGGA
>Ga0316363_10003638_pt1 | contig 10927 bp, 11 predicted proteins | sample Sb_taG_3_FD_200459 | JGI IMG/M metagenome (GOLD analysis project Ga0316363, IMG submission 200459) | Peat soil microbial communities from Weissenstadt, Germany - Sb_50d_a_PC metaG (v2) (version 2) | ecosystem: Environmental > Terrestrial > Soil > Wetlands > Peat | place: Germany: Weissenstadt...
ACGTTGTAGAGTTGCTGAACTTCGTGCAGGATCGCAGTCGGATGCATGGGGTACGCGGCTTTCCTGAGAGCCTAAGGGGAGACAACTTCAGATGGGCTGACTTAGTTCAGAGAACCTGAAAGAGGAGAAGGTGGTAACCAACTCACCTACATTGTATCACTATGAGCAGCTCGAAATGTGCAGGCCCGGGCTCGGTCGGTGAAGTTAGGGCCTGTTTTCCCGTTTCTCGTTTTTCGGCAAAAGTGAGCAATATTGAACAGTCTAGCGAATCGTCGATTTGTAGGATCTCAAATCATAAAGATCCAACGCGAAAACGGGCTGTCATGAGTTAGTGTGAACTCGACATTCAGCCCTTACGACAGCCCTTCCTTTTGTGTAGCTGGCACACCGCGTTTCAAAAGAACATAGTTTGTGCAGTTTTGAACAGTTTCCTTGGCCCAGGGTATTGAAAATGGGTTTTGGAAGGTGAACCATGTCCCTGTCGGCTTACCCGGAACTCCAAAGCGGAGTACTTCTTTGCATCGACGACGACGAAGCCGTGCTGCAATGCGAGAGATCTTTCCTCGAGAGCTTTGGGTATACCGTTCTGACCGCTGCCAGCGGCGGCAAGGGATTTCAACTGGCCTCCATGTATCCGGTTGACGCTGTAATCGTTGATTACTTCATGCCCGAAATGAACGGGCAAGAGGTTGCCGTCGAAATGAGGCGGCTCCGGCCAAAAGCGCCAATCACCATGCTTTCCGCAGCCGTGGATGTCCCTGCGCAAGCCTTGAAGCAGGTAGACGCTTTCATAGCCAAGGACCGTTTGGTCAGCCAGTTATTACCCGCGATCGCACTATTTCACGGAGGCGGACCAATTCCTCCGCCTCCGTATGATGCATGAGGGCAGAGGAGCCGGTTATGAAAATCTTGCTGTTTGCAGGCCTGCTCGTGGTTGTGCTCGGCATCGCGTCGCTGGTCGTGCCGATTCCGCGCAGTGAGACCCAGGGCATCAAAATCGGGGACACCAACATCGGCGTGCAGACGAGTCACAGTGAACGGGTGTCACCAGTCGTTAGCGCAGTGCTGATCGCAGGCGGGATTGCGCTGAGCATTGCCGGCGCTCGTAACCGGCTGTCGAAAAACTGAGGTGACTTCTCAAGTACGCTGCTCACTCTAGTCTGCCCGATTGAGTGCTTCGACGTATGCGGTCGCCAGATGACCGGCCTCGATCGCGTTGACCGGCGCCCATTCAGCCGGGAAAAATTGACGGGAACGTTCGGGTTCGGTCGCTCTGTTTTGCCGATGACCGCACGATAAGCAGATTGCTCCCACTTGCCTGATCTCGGTCTCTTTCGATATGGCGTTTTCACGTACCGCAAGCGCCCCTGAAATCACCGGTCCCTGGCACTTGTCACAGGAATACGCCGAGAGGTGAAGGTACTGTTTTCTCATTTGTCTCCTCTGCAAGGTGAAGAGCAGTTACAAGATGCTACCTCTCAGAATCCGGGACGTCTGTTCACTATTGCTCGGACGACACCCCGCGGAATCCCCGCCAAACACGCAAAAATGACAAGATCCCCAGAGAATCAACCCGGACAACAATGGTCGCTAAAAGTGTGCAAATTTGAACAGACTTTGTGGCGGCGCGTCGCTGATCATCTTGATATCGGGAGACGAAGTTATGTCCAATCACCCACCCAAGACAATCCTGTGCATCGACGATGATGACAGCATGCTGGGCTACCAAAGAGAACTGCTCGAAAGACGCGGCTATGCGGTGCTTACGACCGCCTCGGCTCGACACGGCTTACAGATTGCGGCAGTCTGTGCGATTGCCGCCGTGATCGTCGACTATCACATGCCCGAGATGAAGGGCCATGAGGTTGCGGCTGAAATCAAGCGCCTCAAGCCAGAAGTTCCAATCGTCATGGTTTCCAGTGACGACCAGATTCCAGAAACCGCGTTGAAGGTAGTGGATGCCTTCGTTCCCAAGGACCAAGCCCCCAACCGCTTGTTGCCGGTGATCGCTCAAATCTGCGGTGAAGCCCCCTCTGGTTTCCCAGACAGAACTAGAATCACCGCCTGAGTACGCATACGCCTTCAGTGCGACTTTGGTCACTAACCTTGTACGGGCACTAATTCCGGGTGGTAACGCGAATTTCGGATGGATCTGACAGCGTCTTCGGCTGTGAATCTTCCCATAGCGAGTGCCTGCCTACGGTTGGTTGTCATCTGGATGGGGGTCCGATCAATCCGTTGCACGTATTCAGCGGCGGCAGTACCGACCCGGCTTGCTCTTACAACAAATTTCGTGGTTTTCATGATTTCTCCATCTCGCTCGGGGTGATAAGCAAAACGGGAGGCGAGATCAGCCCGCCTCCCATTTCTCTTATCGGTTGCGGTTCTAGGCGGCCTTGCCGTGAACCTTGGCTTCATGCGTCTTGTCGCTGCCAACACTCACCTTGATCTGCTTGGGCTTGGCTTCGGCCCTCTTGGCCAAGCTGATCCTCAGCACGCCCTTTTCATAGTCGGCCCTCACTTGCCCCGGATCCACAGAACTGGGCAGCGTGAACGAGCGGGTGAAGCTTCCGTACTGCCGCTCGACGCGCCGGAAGTTCTCCTCTTTCTCTTCCTTCTCGATCTTACGCTCGCCATGGACGGTGAGAGTGTTGTTCTCGATGCGAACATCAATGTCATTGTCGTTGATGCCCGGGACTTCAAGCTTGAGAGTAACGTTGTGTTCGTCTTCGTAGATGTCCACCGGCGGTGCGAAGCTGGTGGTCGTCAACGCCTCTTCCGGGCTCTCCGGGCTATAGGGCTCACGGAAAAGCCGGTTCATGCGGTTCATGCGGTCTTGCATGGCGGAAAACTCACGGAACGGATCCCAACGGGTCAATACTGTCATAATTTCCTCCTCGGAAATCTTCAAAAGCGGTTTAGAAACATGGGTCGACGTCTAACGGCCTTAGGCCGCTGCGCGAATGGCCATCTTTTGGAACGTCGAATAGGCAACCTCAAGAGTTCTTACCTCAGGCGTGCGCTCAATCACTTTTCCCAGGGTCTTCAGCACTTCTTGGTAGGTTGTGCGGTTGTAAGTCTCCGCGCTCTGCTTCGAGTCCCACAGGCTGATGGCGACCACTTCGGGTCCACCTGGATCAGCCAACAACATTTCATCCGCAAAGCCCTGCTGTTTACGAAGGGTGGGAATGATCTCGTTCTCAAACGTTCGGGTGAATTCGTGCCGTGTGTTCGGCTTTAACTGCATGGAAACAATACGGGCAAACATGGTCAACCTCCGTGGATTGATGGGAGACCTAAGAGAGAAGACTTCAGATGGGCTGACTTAGTTCAGAGAACCTGAAAGAGTAAGGGGAAGTAGCTTGCTCACTTATGATGCTAGGCTTCTACGCGACCGTTGTCAAATTGCGCCGTGTTCTCTCCTCGACTGGCCTTCGCCCAGCGACTACATATCCTTGTAAGGCTCATACAGAGGCTCAGGCGCCGTCGGCTTCTTCGCGTAAGGCCTATACGGAGGTCCAGGCGGCGCTGGCTTCTCGGCATAAGGCTTATACGGAGGATCCGGCAACGCCGGCTTCTGGGCGCGCTCCGCGTCAGGCGTTGCTCCTGGATAGGAGAGCGGCGGTTCGAGAGATTTGTTTGCGTTATTAGCTGAGTGTTTGACCATGAGATGGCTCCGGAGATGGGCTAAGGAGAGGCTGCGATCTCCGCTGCCTTAGTTGGCCGCAGAGGTTACCAGCCATGTCCCTAACCTATCTATAGAGATGATGCGGCCTACAGGTCACGACGCGATGCTCACAATTGCTCGGTTTGAAAAAGAATTCCGGGCCAACAGCGAAATCTCCCGAAGCGCTCTCAAGCCAGGCAGGAGTTGGTAGTCTTCTTGCCTAAGGGGAGTCTCGAGGCTCGGGGTTGGTGATCTTGAGTAACCGCGCGGGAGATCACTGTGCCGGGCTGCCTGCGAGAGTCGGCGCCGGCGCCACGGCCTTCAACTGGTCTAGCTCAGTCAGCACGCCTTGCCAGCGAACCTGGTCCTTCTTCGTCTCGATCGGCACCGAGAGGTCGGATTAAAACTGCAGGATGTTGTCGCGCAGTTCCGGCGACGTTCCATTGAACTTCCTCTCCGACAACTGAGCCAGCAGCTTTGCGCAGCTATCATCCGCGAGCGAGTATTCCGCCGCTTTGGTCGCTTGGCCGCTATCCAGATCGCAGTTGGGCAACACCAGTGTGTCAGCGCGCTCTTTTTCGAGAAAGGCCCGGTATTGATCAACCGTCGTATTGATGCTTTTGATATACAGATCCTCGGTTTGCGCCGTCGGGTTATTGAAGCCCAGCTTTTTGAAGGGACCAATTTTCGGCATGTAGCGCAGGAGGATCCACAAGATGCGAGTAGACGGATACGCAATCACTTTGCAATCAGTTAGCGTAAACTGCCACTGCTTTTCGTGTACTTTCGTTGCCTTCTGCGCTCTGTAAGTGTTTTCGTTTCGCTTTCAGGCGGCTTCGAGTCCTACCTGAGAAGCCGTTCTTTCCCAGCCTTACCGAATTCCGGCAGGCTTGGCGCAACAGCACGTCTATACAGGTTTCTTGCCCGCCTTCCACTTCGCCCACCTTGCCCGCTGAGCAGCAGCAATCTTGCGGCGGGCGGCTGCCGACATCGTCCGTTTCACTGGGCCAGGTTGATGATTCGAGGCTCGCTTGGCCCAACGTGCCTTCTGCGCAAGACTGATCTTCCTGCGAGCAGCTGCTGACATTGTGTGCCTGGGTTTCGTATAAGAACTGCCACCGTTCAATCTGCCAAGAACTGCTAAAGCCGCGTCGACGTGCCTAAGTTGGTTAACCAGATTAGCGCGCTCTGCTCTCAACTCCGACACGATAGACACAAGTCCCTTTAGATTTGCCATTAAGTCCCCCTCGGACATGATTGTAGCAATGAAACCGGCATAGCACTATGAAGGAAAGCGGTCAAAGCTATCCGGCCGGTGTAGACATCGTGGATGGTGAAGGCATCGTGCGCCGCCCGGGAGATTTTGTCCTCCGGCACGCGTTCGCCTCGTTTCAAACTGGAGACCAAAATCAGTCTGCCGCCGCCAATTTCGGCTCCACGTGCCCGCCGAATTTCTGCCGCATCGCCGACAGAACCTTCTCTGCGAACGTATGCTGCTGACGCGAGCGGAATCGCGTGTAAAGTGCAGCGGAGAGCACTTCCACCGGCACCGCTTCTTCAATCGCGGCCATGATGGTCCAGCGTCCCTCGCCGGAATCCTGCACCACGCCGGTGTACTCAGAGAGCGTCGGGTTTTCCAGCAGCGCCATCGCAGTCAGGTCGAGCAACCAGGAACTGATGACGCTGCCGCGCCGCCATACTTCCACAATGTCGCGGACATTCAGGTTGTAGCGGTGTTCTTCCGGAAGCGCCGAGCTGTTGGCGTTCTGAAAGATGTCCAGACCTTCGGCGTAGGCTTGCATCAATCCGTACTCGATTCCGTTGTGAATCATTTTCACAAAGTGCCCGGCGCCGGAAGGCCCGCAGTACAGGTAGCCATCCTCGGCCGTGCCGGATAATTTCTCCCTTCCCGGAGTTCGCGGAATATCGCCGCGGCCCGGTGCAAGAGTTTTGAAGATCGGATCCAGTTGGCGCACCACGGCTTCGGGTCCGCCGATCATCATGCAATAGCCTCGCTCCAGTCCCCAGACGCCGCCGCTTGTGCCCACGTCCAGGTAATGAATGTTTTTCGTCTGCAGCAGCTTTGACCGGCGGACGTCGTCCTTGAAATAAGAATTTCCGCCATCGATGATGATGTCGCCGGCGCTCACCTTTTCTGACAGTGCCAGCACGGTTTTCTCCGTCGGGTCGCCGGCCGGAACCATCAGCCAGACGACACGCGGCGGCTTGAGCTTGGCCACCATGTCGTCCAGCGACGACGACGCGATTCCGCCTTCGCTCGCCAACTGCTTCACATTTTTCGCGCTCAGGTCGGACACGACGACCTGATGTTGGCCGCGCATCAGGCGGCGAGCCATGTTGGCGCCCATTCTGCCCAAACCAACCATTGCTATCTGCATATCGCTGCTCCGTTGTGGCGTTGCCTCACGCCAACGCCTGTTCACTTGCGGCTGTCAATTTTGTGATCCCCTCGGATACATCGGGACCGAGATGCACACGCAGAGCGCGGCGTTTTCTCTCCGCTAGAACCTGGAAGTCGCCACGCGCCTGCGCTGCCTTGACCACGCCGAACGTGTATTTCTGTCCCGGTACAGGCAGGTCGGCAGCGTCGTCACATGTCACTTGCAGAAACACGCCGCTGTTCGGGCCGCCTTTGTATGCCTGTCCGGTGGAATGCAAAAATCGCGGGCCGAAGCCGAGGCAGGTGGCGACAGTTTTTCGATCGCGCACTTTGTGCCGAATGACCTGCAGTTGCTTCTCGTGCGTGTCATTCATCTGTACATAGGCGAGCAGGGCAAAATAATCTCCGGTAGCCAAACGACTGAGATGAGCTTTAAGGTATGCGACCAGCGACTTGTCGTCCCCTGCGGCCTTGGCTAGCGCAGCCATGTTCGCGGGATCGGCGAAGAGTTTGATTCCGCCGTCCTGTAGAATCGGTTCTTCCGCGGGCAGGCTGCCGGTTGTTTCATACGCGCTGGTCAGGTTGCGGGTAGCGACTTTGCTGGCCTCGACGTCCGGCTGGTTAAATGCGTTGATCCCGATGATTGAACCCGCTACGGCCGTCGCAATTTCCCAGCGAAAGAATTCCTGCCCCAGATCGTAGATTTCCGTCAGCGAAATTCGCACCACCGGATGCCCAGCTGTCTCCAGGGCTTTGAGCTTGGCTTCTTGTTCGCTATCAGCCGCGGACGCCAGTTTCAAGTAAGCAAACACGCGGTCGTTGCCGTACACCGCGGGCGGTCCCAGTTCTTCGCGGTCGACCGGAATCAGGCCCTTGCCTTCTTTGCCTGTAGACTCGGCCAGCAGTTGCTCCAGCCAGGCGCCCATATCGCGAATCTCTGGTGAAGTGATGATCGTGACTTTGTCGCGGCCATGCCTGGCGGAAACTCCCAGAATCGTCCCCAAGATCAGGCCCGGATTCTCTTCCACAGGAACGCCGGCGCCGCAGGCCTGCACCATTTCCTCGGTGCGCTCAAGAAAGCGCTGCGTGTCAATTCCCATGACTGCGGCCGGAACCATCCCAAAGTCCGACAGCGCCGAATAGCGGCCGCCGATACTGGGCCGGCCGTAAAAAATGTGACGGAACTTGCCGGCTTCGGCAAGCTGCTGCATCTTTGAGCCTGGGTCGGTGATGGCGATGAAATGCGAACCAACCTGGTCGCCCACGACTTGCCGCACGCGATCAAAGAAATATTGTTTAAAGATGTTTGGTTCGAGCGTGCTGCCGGACTTGCTAGAGACAATGAACAAAGTTCTCGCCACATCTACTGCCTTCTCCAACGCCCGAATCTGCGCGGGATCGGTCGAGTCCAGGACATGGAACTGCGGAAATCCGGCAGCGTTGTCGAAGGTGGTTGCGAACACCTCCACGCACAAGCTCGAGCCACCCATACCCAACAGCATGGCATGGGTGAAACCCGCGCCGCGAATTTCGTTGGCTATCGCCTTTTGCTTTTGGTTGTGCTGAAGCTGTTCTCCGGTGATGTCCAGCCAGCCCAGCCAGTTGCCCTCGTCAGTGCCGGTCCAGAGAGTCGCGTCGCGCTGCCATAGCCGGCGCATCTTGCCGGCAGGTCGCCACTCATCGATCGACGCGTCGACCGCAGAGCGCAGGTTTGCAGGCAGCGCACAGGCTTGTTGATTGATTCCTGCCGTCGTCGAGTTCTTATCCACGGTCTTGGGCATCCTTCCTCCGCCACGCGGGCACGACCAGCCAGAGTTTCTTTCGCCGCCTTTATTGAAGGTACAACTTCTGGCGGGTTTGGTGCCACCTCAACCGGTTCTCAGGTAAGGTTGTTCTTTCTAACCACGAAGGGACACGAAGGTTCACGAAGTCCTGAATAGTTCTGGGCTTCGTGTTCTCTGTGTCCTTGCTGGTTGAGCTAGGACGTAGACTCCTCAACTTCTTTTGATGCGCCAGCGGTCGCGAGGTGGCACGGGAGTTCAGCGGCTGAAACCACAGCTGCTAACTGCAGATCCCTCGACTGCGCATAGACGACTGGCGTTGCCAATCGTCTGCTTCGCTCGGGATGACAAATCATTGCTGAGATCGCAGAGTGGAGCGTTGCGCGCCCCCTAGAACGCGAGCTTCAACCCAAACTGCATAGTGCGGGAGCGGTGGGCTTCGATGGGATGGAGGAAGGAACTCCCCGAGAGGCAACTGGGGTCTCCGGCGGAGTTATTAATGCCACCATAGCAGCTGATCGTGTTTTGCGCCTGATTGCCGCGGTCCGGATCGTAGATCAAAAACTGGGTGTGGTTAAAGAGGTTGAAGGTTTCGGCTCGGAATTCCAGCGTGCTGCCTTCGGTCAGCTTGAAATGCTTCAGCAGCGCCGCATCGAAGTTCAAGCGATGCGGGTTGTTGAGGAAGTTGCGGCCTGCGTCCCCGAACGTCAGACCAGTGGGAGCGGAGAACGCCGCTGGATTCAGGATGGCCGGGCCAAAACTCTGCGGATTGTCAGCGCCGACCGGCGGGCGGATATATGCGCTTCCGATCACATCGGGGTACGATCCTGCGCCGATGCCGTTGGCGACTCCGGCATTGTCGAGCCCCGAAATGCCAGGGGCGATTTGCGGGGCGGTATTCGTGCAGAGGACGGTGGTGCAGTCCAGGCCGGCAATGCCTTTCGCACTGGCGCCGTTGACCACACTGAACGGAATCCCCGACTGGAACGTGGTGATGCCAGACAGCTCCCATCCTCGCAATAACAAAATCCCGGCGTGGGACGACGGCTCCGGCAGGGGCACGCTGCCGGCATTTTCGTCGTAACCGATGTTAGAAAAATAGTAGCGCAGCTTGTCGATGAAATGGTCCAGCTTGTACAGATAACTGATGTTCAGCAAGTGGCGCTGGTCGAAGTTGGAACTCGCCTTGTTGGCAGCCAGGTCGAAGGCATTCACCAGAGTGGTGTCGGAACGGTCGGAGGAGTCATCGATTGAGTGACCGTAAGTGTATGCGGCTCCGATGGTGAACGGGCCGGTGGCATGGCGCAACGTGACTTGCATGGCGTTGTATCGGGAGTCGGCGACGTTTTGCAGGGAGAAGACTCTGCCGATGCCAGGGGCGAAAGTGCGCAATGAATTGGGGTCCGGTATGGTCGTTCCCGGAGTGCCGAAGCAAGCCGCTTGCAGATTGACGAAGCCGGGATCGGTCGAACCCACAGTCGTGGTCACGGTGGGCTGGCCCGTGAGGGAATTAGGCGGGCCGTAGAGGGTGAAGTGTTGTCCGTCGTAGCTGTCGCAGTCTTCTACCGTGAGCGGCTGGCCGGGCTGGAACGGGTTCTTGCCGGGGGCAACCGGCTGAAGCTGGTTAATCTGCAGATCGGTGGTGAGATGCGTGCCCTTGCTGCCAACATACGCGATCGTACCTACCGTCTTGCTCGTCAACTGGCGTTGTATGCTAAAGCTCCATTGCTGGACATAGGGCCAGATTGCCTGGGTGGGGATCGCAGTGACATTCAGAGGATACGCTCCCTTTCCCTGGCACGGCCCGCCTCCTCCCGGCAGTTCTCCAATTCCTCCGATGCAGTCGTAGCTGGCGGGCCGGTCCTGGGTCATGTCCAACACCAGCGGAGCACTGCCTTCGAGCGATCCGGTGTTGGCTTCGTTGCCGGTTCCGTGGTGATAGAACATTCCATAACCGGCGCGAATCGAAGTCTTCCCGTCTCCGCGAGGATCAAACGCAAATCCGATGCGGGGAGCGGGACTAAACAAGTGCCCCGTCATGCAGCCATCGGGCACGCCGTTCACGCCACAGCGCACCAAGCCATTGGTGATTCGTGGATCGAGATTGTTCAGGTTCAGCGGGATGGGCGTACAGTTTTGCCCAAACTGGTTGCAGGTACCCGGGACCGCCAGCCCACCAGTCACGGTATCAATGGTAGTTTGGGCGGCCAGTGTCTTGTTGAATGCTGACGGCAACCAGTTGTAGACGTTGTTGTACTTCTCGTGCCACAGCCCGAACAGGCTCATGCGCAGCCCCAGGTTCAAAGTCAAACGGTGGTTCACCCGCCAGTCATCCTGGAAATACGGCTCTTCCACGTTGTAGCGGTTGAAATAGTTGCGTTGAGCACTGTCCTGCTGGAAGTTCTTGATCCCGCCGCCACCCTCGGGCCGGTTCCCGCCGGCGCCCAGAAGAAAATCGGCAAAGGCGTTCCCGGTAGTGTTGAAGCTGCTTACATTGCTGAAGGTCAGCAATCCCTGCAGATCCCCGTTGTTGGCTCCGACTGCCTGATTGAGTTCGTTACGTTGCGCAATTACCCACTGCACGCCGGCTTGCAGCGTGTGTTTTCCCAGAACTTTGCTGAGGTCATCGCGAAAGTTATAGGTAGGGTTTGAATGGTGCCAGGGCAGATAACCAGGATCGACGCCGAATCCGAAACCACCGTAAGCCTGGTTGGTACCCGTGATATCGATTCCTGGCACCTTGCCGCCAAAGCCGTTATTGAACAGATAGCCCATGGTCAGGTTCGCAGGTCGCTGCCATTGCGCCCCGTTGGCATCGATGTTTGCCAGCGTAATGTGATCGGTAGTGTAGCTGAAGACAAACTCGTTCAGCAGCGTGGGCGAGATGGTGTTGGTGAGGTGAGTCAGCATGCTCAGTCCCGGCCCGTTAAACGTGCTCTGCAGGGTAGGGAAGTTGTTCTGCACCGTGCCCCACTGAGGAGTCAGGATGGTGGTGTCCCAGGAGTCGTGAATGTAGCGGAAGCTGGCCTTCATCTTGGGAGTAATGTTGTGGTCCACCTTGAACAACTCTTCCCGCCA
>Ga0316363_10003640_pt1 | contig 10923 bp, 7 predicted proteins | sample Sb_taG_3_FD_200459 | JGI IMG/M metagenome (GOLD analysis project Ga0316363, IMG submission 200459) | Peat soil microbial communities from Weissenstadt, Germany - Sb_50d_a_PC metaG (v2) (version 2) | ecosystem: Environmental > Terrestrial > Soil > Wetlands > Peat | place: Germany: Weissenstadt...
GCGCAGGTCTGTAACTTCGGAATCGCATTGCTTTCGAACTTCGGATCGCCGGGTTCTTCGATGGGATCGTCCCCTTTTGTCTGAAAGGTGGAAAACTCTTTCTCATCGCGACCAATGGCTCGCAGGCCGCCATTCTTGCCTGAGAACAGCAGTGGGCGACTGAGTTTGATTTCGTAAAAGTCTTGCCCGGTATTCCTGACGATATCGGCCACAGTGCCGCTGAAGTTGCGCTCCTCGGTGGCTGTGATCTTGTGGTAGACACGAATCTGTACGCTCTCGGTGAGGGAAGAGGCCACCAGGTTGCCCTCATTGTCAATGAGCGTCATACGGCGCACGAGCGCGACCTGCGTTCCCGCTGGAAACGACGGCAGGTCGGGATTGACCGGGGCCTGGTCCGCGGCAGAAATTGGCCCCTGGACATAGGGTTGGGGAAAGTTCCATAGAGACTGGAAATAATCGAACGTCGCTTTTCGCCCCTCAGGGAGCCGCACGAATACCAGGAAGCCCGATCTTCCTGAGAAGTTGAAGATGTGCATCTTTGCCACGCCGGAGTCGGATTCCGGACTGGGCGAGATGCCTACCCACGGTCCGCGCGGGTCAAACAGGTCCGGCGGCAGGAAAGTCCGATCGGGGTGCGCCGGGTCGTATTCCCTGGCAAACGTGCCCGAGGCCAATGCCTGAGCATAGTTGTCCGGCAGCCTTTCGATCTCCTTCGGACTCAACTCAAGCCGCCGCAGCACCTCCGCCAGCCGAGCCTGGAGCTCCAGCTTCTCCTCAGCATAGCTTGGTCTCTTTGAACGCGAAAACTGTTGGACCGACCAATCAAACACCACCCACAGATCGCGCTGCAACATCGCCCGCTTCAGGGGATCGTGAATCAGATTCTCCCCGTGCGTTTTGAGGAATTCGTCAAGAACTCGCAGCGCGCGGTCGTGGGAAGGCCCGGCCAGCAAGTGCTCTGTTTCCAGCCAGAGTAGCGGGTCGAGCGAATCCTCTCCGTAGTAGTGCCCGTGCCGATCCTCTCGCATCAACAATGCCGCGTAGAGACGGTTCCAGAGGTGGGACGGATTCGAATCGTAGACGGCAACCGACAGTTGTGCTGGTTCTCGTGGGTGCCCAGAGACTGAGGCTACCCAGAGTGCCATCACTGCCAGGGCGGCGAGGGAAACAGTGGCGAGCTGTCGCATGAATGCCTCCGGACGACCCAGGTGCGAGCCCGACTCCTTCAACTTCAACCAAATTTCTGCAATAGAGTTGCGCGAGTCTCAAGAAAGGTTGCCAAGTTGCGCCTAGGAAAACGTAGGCAGCTTGACCAGATCGTCCTTGGGCACGGACTCGAGCGGCTCTCCCGCTTTGCGCCAGGCGGTCAGGCCGCCGACGATCACGAACGTGTTGAATCCTTTTTCCCGCAGCAAGTGCGCCACCCGGGCGCTGGTCGCTTCGCGTGCTCAAGTACAGTAAAGGTAAATGTCCTTGTCTTTGGGGAGGCTCTTGATTTCCTCCTCCAGATTGTTGGGTTCGATGCGGATGGAGCCCCGAATGCGCTCGGCTCCCCGGTCGTAGTAGCCGTGGCTGCGCACGTCAGCGATCTGCACGTTGATGGCGTCTGCCGAGGCCAGGCGCGCCGCCAGTTCCTGCACCTGAACCCGAGGCACGACGTCATACTTGCGGTACTTAACGGCCTGCGCGATGTGATAGACGGCGTAGACCACCAGCGCCACGATGACCACCCCTTCCAGGGCACGCCCCGCGGCATGGAAGCCGCTCAAGAGATTGGCCAGAAAATCGCGGGATCCATAACCCACCAGCAGATAGGTCAGGCAATAGAGGAAGGCGCCGGTGAAATCGAGGCGCAGGAACTGCCCGAAGGGCATCTTCATGCTCCCGGCCAACGGAGCCGCCATGGTGTTGATCCCCGGAATGAACTTGGCGATCAGCAGCGTGGTCTTGCCGCGCTTGTAGAAGGACTCGGCCGAGCGCAGGATGCAGGTTTCCGGATTCATGGAAAGGCGGCACAGGAAACCCAGCAGGGCCCAGCCGGCGTAACGGCCCAACCAGAACTGAGAGATGTCGCCCAGCAAAAGCGCGGTCATGCCGGTCAGGAGTACGGTCGGTCCCACCAGGGTGTGTGACGCGACAGCCGCCCCGGCCACCACCAGCGCGATCGCAGATGGGAAGGGAAGCCCGATTGCCTCCGCCAACAGGACACAGAAGGTCAGAGCGTAGCCGTGGCGAGCCATCATGGAGAGCAGGTCATTCATAGGTGGTCTAGTAAAGTACGGTTGGATGTTCCTGACGAACTAAGGGTTCAGTATAAACAAAAGCCGGACATGGCTCTGAACGAGCCATGTCCGGCCTCTCTGGGCGGGGCGGGTGTCTCTCAGGAGGACTGTCCCCGTCCAGGGTAAGCAAGACGGCGGTCTGCACTCGGAGTCTCTCCGGCCCTGCACGGGTCGGCGCGTCGCAAGAACCTGGCGCCTTTTCGTCTAAAACTTCGACTGGAGCCGCCGTCTTCCGTTGATGGTTCCCGTTCGCAGCGGAAAAGGTCCCTCGGCGACTTGCCTTTCTCAAGCGCCGTTGAGGAGAGGACTAGGCCGCACGTTTTGCGGCCCGTCGCATGCCAGTACGTCTCATTAGCCTTTTGCGCTGACGGACAGTGCCGCCAACTGCGCACATTTTCGATTCTTCCGGGAGAAAATGTCTGTAGCGACGGTCACTGCTGGCCGTGATGGCAATCAAGCGGGTTCTGCGGAGGACATTGTGCTCCGGCTCACATGGTTACCCTTGGCCAGATGTTGCGAAGCCGGGGAGTGGACAAGTGGGTGGCCAGAAAAGCAGGAACGGAGAGGTCGTTGCAGAGCCGAGCTTACTTTTCTCGTGCCACCACAAACTCGGGCGCCCAGAGCAGGGCGCGCTTGATCTCAGAATCAGGGAAGGTACAGATTGCCTTCCGCGCCGATTCGGCATAATGGCCTGCGCGAGCTGTGGCCGCTTCCAGCGACCGGTAGCGCTGCAGGATCTGCAGGATTTCTCCATGCGTGACGCCATTGAAAGCGCGCTCGCGCAGCACGGTCGCAATACGCGTGTGCTCCGCGGGCGTGCAGTGCTCCAGGGCGTGGATGACGGCCATGGTAATTTTGCCTTCGCGCAGATCGCTGGCGACTGGCTTGCCCAGAACTTCTTCCGACGCAGTGAGATCGAGCACATCATCCACGATCTGGAATGCCATGCCCAGGTCGTGTCCGTACCGGCCGAGAGCCGTCTCCTGCTCAGCGGTGGCGCCGCCCAGAATGGCGCCGAGACGCATGCAAACCGAGAACAGGCACGCCGTTTTACGAAAAATGAGATCGAAATGCTCGTCGAGCGTGATCAGCTTGCCCAGCTTTTCCATCTGCAGCAGTTCGCCTTCGACCATCTGCTGCGTCAGTTCGATCAAAGTGTCGAGGATGCGAAAATTCCGTTCCTGCACTGCAATTCTGAACGCCTGCATGTAGAGCCAGTCACCGGCCAGCACGCACTTGGAGTTCCCCCATTGCGTGTTGGCCGCGGGACGGCCGCGGCGGGTCTTGGCCTCGTCAATTATGTCGTCGTGGACCAGGGTTGCGGTGTGAATGATTTCGACGACAGCGCCCAACCGTACCGCGCCCCGCCCCTCGTAGTCGAACAACTTGGCAGCCAGCAGCAGCAGCGCCGGGCGGATTCTCTTGCCTCCGCCGGCGCGCAGATATTCGCCGATTTCGGTGATGGCCTGGACGTTCGAGACCGTGTCGCGGCCGAACTCGCCTTCCAGGGCGACGAGATCCTCCCGCAGCAGGTCGAAGATCTCTTTCCCGTTAATGGTGACTGGCGCGCTCAACTGATTGGCTCAGTTTGTCCGATAGTTCGTAAACTGCATGTCAATGCCGAAATCTTTCTGGCGCAGCAGGGCGATGATCTCCTGCAGAGTGTCGCGATCTTTGCCGCTGACCCGCACCAGATCGCCCTGGATCGAAGCCTGCGCTTTCTTCTTCGCGTCCTTGATGGTCTTGACGATCTCGCGGGCTTTCTCAATCGGAATGCCCTGTTGCATGGTGATGCGGCGCTTGGCTGTGCCACCCGCCGCCGGTTCCACTTCGCCGTAGATCAGGCCTTTCAGGGCGACGCCGCGCTTGACCAGTTTCTGTTGCAGGACGTCGTTCACGGCCTTCAGCTTGTACTCGTCGGCAGAGTGCAGCACGATGGCGTCTTTTTCCAGTTCAATGTTCGACTTCGAATCCTTCAGATCGAACCTGGTATGGACCTCCTTCAGCGCCTGCTGGATGGCGTTGGAAACTTCCTGCAGATCAATCTTGCTGACGACGTCGAAGCTGTTATCGGGCATACATTTCTATTCTTTCTGAAACAATGGAATCTTAACCTGAGGTTAACAGAACTCTGGACCTAAGGGGTTGAAACTTTCTTTTCATCCATTTCAGCCAATTCAAAAAAACTGTAGAAGTTACGGGAGGTGCGTTCGCCCACTTCTTCCAGGCTGAGCCCGCGCAATTCGCCCATCCTGCGGGCAGTTTCTACGACGAAGGCAGGCTCATTGCGTTTGCCGCGGTGCGGCACGGGGGCAAGATATGGCGAGTCCGTTTCGATCAGCAAGCGGTCGAGCGGGACATCGAGCGCCGCATCGCGAATCTGCTGGGCCTTGGGATAGGTCATATTGCCGGCGAAGGAAATCAGGAAGCCCATGTCCAGAGCGCGCATGGCCTGCGCCCGGTTTCCGGTGAAACAATGGAGAATGCCGCCCAAGCCGCGCGGAGCCCACTGGTCCCTGATTAAACCGAGGCAATCTTCCCAGGCATTGTCGCTGCCTTCGGAAGGTCGGCAGTGAATCACGATGGGCAGTTTGGCCGCCGCTGCCAGTTCCATCTGTCGCGCAAAAACCTGTTTTTGGATTTCCCGAGGGGAATGGTCGTAGTAGTAATCAAGTCCGATCTCACCCCAAGCAATCACCTTAGGATGCCGAGCCAGTTGCTCCATCGTCTGGTAGGCGGCTTCATCCGCAAGCCTGGCCTCGTGGGGATGAATGCCGACCGTCGCATACATGAACGCGTGCTGGTCGGCCAGTTGAATCCCGGCATCGAGCGTCGGAGGGCCATCGCCATTGCCAATAGCAACCATCGTTCGAACTCCGGCCTCCCGGGCGCGAGCGATTACCTGCTCGCGATCGGAGTCAAACTGCTTGCCGTCGAGATGGGCGTGAGAATCTACGAACATGCTTGTGTGGGGACAGCCGCCCCCGGCTGTCCGGCCGAGCGAAGCTCGGCTTGGTTTTGATCTTGTTTGACTTCTCCCCTACTTTAGGCGCGCTCCCACCGGCACATCCTCCAGAAAGCTTGCCAGCACAGGCTTTCCGCCTTCCAGAGACGCGGCCACGATCATGCCATTCGACTCCAGTCCGCGCAGTTTGCGGGGAGCCAGGTTGGCCACGATCACGACCTTGCGGCCAATCAGGGTCTCGGGCGCGTAGGCTTCGGCGATTCCCGCCACTACTTGCCGCACTTCCGTACCGATATCAATTTCCAGCCGCAAGAGTTTGTCGGCCTTGGGGACGCGCTCGGCGACTTTCACCACGCCCACACGCAGCTCGATCTTGGCGAAGTCATCAATCGTAATCTTCCCGCCGTCAGAGGCGGGAGTTGCGGGCGGCGTGGCCGACTTCTCATTCGGCGTTGCCTGGGCCGCTGCCGGCGTCGTCGCTGGCGCCATGGTCTCCTCCACCACCGGGCCTCGTTGCTGATCTTCCATGCTCTGCATCCTTTCAATCGCACTCTTGTCGGCGCGCGGGAAAACGGGCTGTACTTCGCCCAGCTTCGTGCCTAGAGGCAACTGCCCCCACGCCAGATCGGCCAGAGCGAGTTTCTTGATGTCTCCCAGGCCCATCTGGGTCCAGATTCTGGCGGTTGCATCCGGCATGACTGGATGCGCGAGAGCGGTGGCAATGCGCAGTGCCTCGGCCGAGGTATAGAGCACCGTGGCCAGACGCGAGCGGCTGTCTTCGTCCTGCTTCTCGCCCAGCGACCAGGGTTCGTTCTCGACGATGTACTTGTCAACCGCTGCAATCAGTCCCCACGCCGTTTCTAGCGCACGCGAGAACTGGAACTGATCGAACAGCGTGGCGAATTCATGAATCGCCTGGCGCGCCGTCGTGGCAATCGCGTCATCCGCAGCGGTCCTCGACGCTCCGTGCGAGGGATATGGCACCTCGCCTTTGAAATATCTGTTAATCATGGTTAACGTGCGGCTGGCCAGATTGCCCAGGCCGTTGGCCAGGTCGGAGTTGTAGCGCTGCACCAGCGCGTCAAACGAAAACGATCCGTCCTGACCGAAGACTACTTCCCGGAGCAGGAAATAGCGCAGCGCGTCGGCGCCCAGCACGTCGAGAATCGTCTCGGTGCGCACGATGTTGCCGCGCGATTTCGACATCTTGCTCTCTTCAAACAGCAGCCAGCCGTGGGCCACGATGGCCTTGGGCAGCGGCAGTCCCGCCGCCAGCAGAAATGCGGGCCAGTACACGCAGTGGAAGCGGACAATCTCTTTCCCAATCATGTGCACGTCGGCTGGCCAGTACTTCTGGAAAGCCGCTTGCGCACCGGCGTGCGAGGACCCATAACCAATGGCCGTGATGTAGTTGGCCAGCGCGTCGAGCCACACATAAATCACGTGTTTGGGATCGTCTGGTACGGGAATGCCCCAGGAAAACGTCGAGCGGCTGATGGACAGATCGCGCAGGCCCGATTTCACAAATGAAATGACCTCATTGCGGCGCGTTTCCGGGCGAACGAAGTCAGGGTTCGCGTAGAGTTCCAGCAGCTCGTCCTGAAATGCGGAGAGCTTGAAGAAGTAATTCTCTTCTTCGACAGTTTCGGTGGGCCGGTTGCAGATCGGACAGGGATCGCCGGGCTTCGCCCCGTCCACGTAGAGTTCGTCAGAAAAACAATACTGCCCGCTGTATCGTCCTTTGTAGATGTAGCCGTTGTCGCGGATGCGGCGGAACAACTCTTGCACGCGCTTTTTGTGGCGGTCTTCGGTGGTGCGGATGAAGTCGTCGTTCGAAATGCCCATGCGTTGCCAGAGCGCGCGAAACTCCCCCGAGACTTCGTCGGTGAATTGTTGCGGCGTCTTGCCCGCGGCCTGCGCCGCGCGCTCGATTTTCTGCCCGTGCTCGTCGGTGCCGGTCAGAAAAAACGTGTCAGCGCCCAGCAGGCGCTGCCGCCGCGCGATCGTATCGCAGGCGATCGTCGTGTAAGCGTGTCCGATGTGCGGCCGCGCATTCACGTAATAAATCGGGGTCGTAATGTAGAACTTTCTGGTCATGATCTATTTCTTAACCACAGAGGCCACAGAAGATCCCAGGGCTCTGTGTGTAGGTGCTCTTCGGTTACTGTTTTTCGCTCAGATAAACCCGCGCCGCCTCCTGCATCACCGTCTTCAGAGGAACATGATGCTCAGTTGCGATCCGGCGGCAGTCTTCATATTCGGGCGCGTAATTTGTAACCGTTCCGTTCATGCTGGCGATCTTGATGCGGACCTCGCCCCACGGCGTGTGCACATTCTCCCAGCGCCGCGCCAGAGTTTGCCGCACTTCTTCGCGCCGGCGGACGCCCAGCGTGGTGGTCTCGGTGAAGATCAATTCCGTCAGGCGGCTGGCGTCTTCCGGCTTGCATAAGGCCGTCAGCAGAGTGCCGGGGCGATTCCTTTTCATCTGAACCGGCATCGCGAACGCGTCCAGCGCGCCTTCCTCCAGCAGGCGGTCGGTCACGTAGCCGAATACCTGAGGATTGAGGTCATCCAGATTGGCTTCGAGTACGGTCACCACATCCGACGCGGTTTTCGCCGCCAGAGTTGACGCCGTCTCTCCAACGGTGAGCCGCACGACGTTGGGATGGCCGGAAAAATCACGCGATCCAGCTCCGTAGCCGAACTTCTCGATCTTCATCTCCGGGAACGCGGCAAAGCGGTGGGTCAAGGTCCTCACAATTGCGGCGCCCGTGGGTGTGACCAACTCGCATTGCAGCCCCGACGAATACACGGGCGCTCCGGCCAGCAGTTCGACCGTTGCCGGAGCCGGGACAGGAAACGTTCCGTGCGCGCAAGTCACCATCCCGCCGCCGACATTCAAGGGCGAGCAGACGATTTCATCTACTCCCAGACTTTCCGCGCCCACCGCGGCGCAAACGATGTCCACCATCGCATCCACCGCTCCGACCTCGTGGAAATGAACTTCTTCGACCGGCACCCTGTGAATCTTTGCCTCCGCTGCCCCCAGAGCCTCGAACATCGCGAGGGCCGTTTTCTTAGCTGCTTCGTTGATGCCGGCTTTGCCGACGATCTGGCGAATCTCGGTCAAGCCCCGCCCATGAGAGTGCTCCTGTGGCGCCGGCGCCCCCCCCCGCGGCTGCCGGAGCTGTAAAGAATGTCCGTGTTCAAGCGGGTGGGTGTGTTCACCAGGATCGTGTTCGTTTTCACCCGCAGCGTTCGCGGGTGAGGGTGCCCGCGCCACATCCTTCTCGCCGTCCACCCAAACATCCACTTTCGTGGCTGAAATACCGCTGCGCACCACTCGCGAAATCTCAAGCCTTGCGCCGACTCCCAGCGCAGCCACGGCGTTTTCCAGTAACTGCGGCGAAACTCCGGCATCCACGAGTGCGCCCAGGAACATGTCGCCGCTCATGCCGGAAAAACACTCGAGGTAGGCAATGCGCATAAACTTCCGAGTCCCCACCACAGGGGGCACAGAGATCACAGCGGAAGCTTCACAAAGAGCAACCTCCGTGCACTCTGTGGCCTCTGTGGTGAAAGGGTTTGTGCCGCCACGATGAGAAACTTTCATCATAGGGAACGCTTCCGCCTCCGTCAAACGTGCGCCTGCAGTCCTCTCTGTTAAAATCACTGTTTCTTCAAGGGCTTAGAGGGAATCCTTGTATCGACACTACCAAAGACTGTTCGCTGAGGCGATTCGCTTCGCCTTATTGGCGAAATGTCCCGATAAACCAGTTCGCGATGTCCCTATTGAGCAACCGCCGCTCGTACGCTTGGGCGATTATTCATCACCCGTGGCCTTTCAGTTGGTTAAGCTGTTTCCTGCTCCTCCCCCGAGGATCGCTCAAGAGATCGTCGCCCTGCTCAATCAAACGGGAGTTCTTGGATTTGAGTCCTTCGAGGCAAAGGGCCCGTACGTAAACGCAAGATTGAATCGAGCTGGATTAGTGATTGCTCTCATCGCAGATCAAAGGCCTGAGAGCGACATTTCCCACGGTAAGATTCTGGTTGAGCACTCCAGCATCAATCCCAACAAGGCCGCCCACATCGGGCACCTGCGCAACGCCATCCTGGGCGATACGTTTGTGCGGTTGCTGCGCTACGCGGGCCGGGAAGTGGACGTTCAGAACTACATTGACAATACCGGAGTGCAGGTGGCCGACGTGGTGGTGGGATTCACCCATATCGAAAAGAAATCGCGCGCCGAAATTGAAGCACTCGCTGGCCGGCCGCGCTTCGATTATTACTGCTGGGATCTGTATGCCCGCGTCTCGCAATGGTACGAGCAGGACAAGGCAAATCTGCAAGCGCGCCTCCAAACGCTGCACGCGATTGAAGACGCCGCCAGCGACACGGCCGCTGTTGCCGACCTGATCTCGATCGCCGTGCTGCGCCGGCATCTTGAGACCATGGACCGGCTCGACATCGAATACGATTTCCTGCCCCGCGAAAGCGAAATCCTGCACCTGCACTTCTGGGATGCGGCCTTTACCAAGCTGAAGGAAGCCCTGGTGCTCACGTTTGAGAGCGAGGGCAAGAATAGAGGCTGCTGGGTGATGCGCCGCGCAGGGACGGGACAAAAGAGCTTAACCGCCGAAGACACGGGGAACACGGAGAACGGCGAGGTCTCAGAGGAAGTTTCAGAGGAAGACCAGAAAGTCATCGTGCGTTCCAACGGTACGGTGGGCTACGTCGGTAAAGACATCGCCTACCATATGTGGAAGTTCGGCCTGCTGGGCCGCGACTTCGGCTATCGCAAGTTCTACCTCTATCCCAACCATCACGATTGCTGGATTTCCACGACAGAGGGAGAGAAGGACCATCCCCACTTCGGCGACGTCGCCGAAATCTACAACGTGATTGACGCGCGCCAGTCTGAGGCGCAAAACACGGTGATCGAAGCCCTGCGCGGGCTTGGCCATGGGGAAGCCGCCGACCGCTATACGCATTTTTCCTACGAGATGGTCGCGCTCACGCCGCGCTGCGCCGCCGAACTGGGATACACACTAAGCGAAGAAGACAAAGCGCGCCCTTACATCGAGGTCAGCGGGCGCAAGGGCTTTGGGGTCAAGGCCGACGATCTGCTCGATCAGCTCATCGCCTCGGCCAAGAAAGAAGTAGATTCGCGCCACCCGCAACTCGGCGATGACGAACGCCTGCGGATTGCCACACAGATTGCCATCGGCGCGCTGCGCTACTTCATGCTGAAATACACCAAGCCGTCGGTGATCGCCTTCGACTTCAAAGAAGCACTGAGTTTCGAGGGCGAGACCGGGCCTTATGCGCAATATGCAGTCGTGCGCGCGACCAGTATTTTCAGAAAGGCAGGTTTGGATCCCGAAACTTTCTGCAAAGACGTTGCCAGCAGGATCTCCACCGGGGATTTGACAAACTTTCTCACAGGAGCGGAGGCCAACGAAATCTGGGAGCTCTGGCTGGCGTCATCCAAGACCGCCTACGTCATTGACCAGTGCATAGCCACAACCGAGCCCGCCTATCTGGCCAAACACGTTTTCCAGCTGGCGCAGCTGTTCAACACCTTCTACCATAGCCATCCCATCCTCAGCGAACCCGATGAAACGAGGAAACAGTTCCTGCTGGCCACCGTGTTCGTGGTCCGCCGCGAACTGATTC
>Ga0316363_10003644_pt1 | contig 10921 bp, 13 predicted proteins | sample Sb_taG_3_FD_200459 | JGI IMG/M metagenome (GOLD analysis project Ga0316363, IMG submission 200459) | Peat soil microbial communities from Weissenstadt, Germany - Sb_50d_a_PC metaG (v2) (version 2) | ecosystem: Environmental > Terrestrial > Soil > Wetlands > Peat | place: Germany: Weissenstadt...
TTACGCCACGCTCGTCAGCCACAAATCCCGCCTGTCGTGAATAAAATGGGCTAGCTGCTTCACGATGGCCGTAAAGCTGCCGCGGGTTAGATCCTTCCGTTTGGGATCCATTGCCGCTGCAAGCAATCTGGCGAACAGCTCTCTCAGTTCATCGCGGCTTTCGTCCTGCGCGGCCGCAAACAATGGAATAGCGATCGACGGACTCACAGGTATAGGGGCGCTGACCTTCCTTGCTGCCAATATTTCTTCGGTTCTTACGCGAAACTTATCCAGATTCCGCATTCTAATCTCGTGAAGCCAGTCGCCGCCAGCAACCCCAACGACGTCCTGCGGCACTGTCCCTAGTACCTTGCCAATGAACGCGCCTGCCTGACCCGCGAGATCGGCAACCTTCTGTACGGCCTTTGCGGTTTCCTCTGCGGCCTTTGCAGGATCTGTTGTCATTTCCTGCCCTTCCTCAACCTCACCCCTGGCCCCTCGCCGTTCTCGGCGACGAAGATGACGCCGGCGGCTTCGAGAGTGCGACGAAGCTTCTCTTGCGTGCGCGGGTAACCGCCAACCGCGCCGCCGACGCCGAGTTCCAGACGGGCGACCGTCGGCTTTGAGACGCCCGACTTCGCGGCGAGGTCGTCTTGCGACCAACCTAGCAGGGCGCGTGCGGCCCGCAGCTGCGCAACCGTCTTCATTGCAAACCTGATAATTTTAATATTGACTTCGGCGTGATCCTAGTTGATATTATCCTTATCATCTTCGGGTGACAAGGGAGAATTCTAATGCCGAACAGCACCGTTCCGGCAGACGCCGCCAGCGGCTCGCCAGGTCCATATTCAAGCGAATGGAGAGAGGCGCGCGGGCTCGCGGCGGCGATCCGCTTCGATCAGCTTTATGCGAATTGGCTGACTGCTCGCGGCGACCGCGCTAACCCCGCGCATGACGATGACGATGAAGCCGCCACGCTCCGAAGCGATCGCGAGGACGAAGCAGCGCGGCTGCTCTTCGCCACGCCCGCCGTGCTGCCCTACATGATCTGGCAAAAGATCGAGGCCTTCGAATTCTACTTTTGCGGCGACGGCGAATGCAAATGGACGGATCGGCGCCAAGTCGCATTCTTCGGCTGCATCAAGGCGGACCTTGCAAGGTTCGGAATAGGAAAGTGACATGGGCGACGTCGTAGAGTTCAGGCGCCCGCCTCCTCCGAAGCCGGAGAAGAGGCTGCGCGCGAAATCGCAATACGAGCTTTATCCAATGCCGTTCTTTGATCGTGCGGCTCTTTGCACCTGGAAGGTGCTGCCGACCGGCGTCTACAGCGACGACTGCGAAACCGGGAAAGCCTACGCCCTCGAGTTTCTAAACTCCTGCGACGGCACGGTCGGATGGACAACGCTATTGGCGCAAATCACTCGCGACATGATCCTCGTCGGGCCGGACACAAAGTTCGCGAACGGAGAGCCGTCGACCAACGGTATCGTGGTGGGATTCATGGGAACGATCGGAAAAGCGCTCGCTGCGATCGCTTCGATCGCGTTGAGCAATGACGCCTTTTGAATTCAGGCTTCGGACGCGTCTGGCGCGCGTGCTGGTGAGGCTGGCGCGGCTGTCGCTCGATGCTGCGGCCCGGCTTGCTCCGTCGCTATTCGAAGGGCTCTAGGATCGAAAGCCGCGCCAAGATGCGGCTCGCCCGTTAGAGGCCGTGGCCTTTTGAGATGCGCGATCGTCGGCGGTTCGGAGCGTCATGTGCGCGGCGCCTCATTTCGGGAGCGGCGCGGTCCGAAATAGTCCTGCACAATCCCGCAGTAAAGCGCCCGTAGCTTTGTGCGTAATCGTCATACTGGTATATAACCGATTGTTTTCATGAGCGAATTAACAATTATTGGCGGAAGGGGTGGGATTCGAACCCACGGCGGGCTTTCACCCGCGGCGGTTTTCAAGACCGCTGCCTTAAACCACTCGGCCACCCTTCCCCGATTCTCGCCTCGAGAGCCGCGGCTCGATCGCATCATCCAGCCGATGCATCGATCGTTGAGGCAATGAACATGGCTGATGTCGAAGCCCGGATCCAGTCCGAAGCTGCGGATGATGCTTTCCCGGGACTGCGGGGTTTACGAGCCGAGTCGCGGGCGAGAGCGATATCTTTGTTGCTTCCACGCGCAATCGCCGGACTCGGCATAGGGGGAAACACTGAGAGTAATCATCGTTAACAGAAAGTTGATCGGCGCCAAACTTCGGACTTTTGAAGATCCTTTGATCGTCGCACTTATATCTTAACTGTGCCACAATCGCGCGTTGATGTTTCATATGGACGATTTACCATGTTAATAGCTTAGGGGATGGGTGGAAATTGTTGCATAATGGCGACATGACCTTGGAATAAAAATCTTTTGTTTGCTTTTTTGCGCTCAATTCTATTGATCCGAGACCGGAACGGAATTAGTTGCCCTTAGGCTCGAAACTCGTGGAGGGGAATTCTCATGTTGCGTAAGCTTCTCATGACATCCGCACTCGTCTGCCTCGCCGGCGGATCGGCCCTGGCGGCGGATCTGCCCAATCAAAAGGCGCCGCCCGTCTATATGCCGCCGCCGCCCGCCTTTTCCTGGAGCGGCCTCTATATCGGCGGCCAGGTCGGCTATCAGTGGGGCACGTTGACGCCCAATCTCGTCACGCCGGGCGGCCCTGCGGCCCTGCCGAGCAGCAACAACAGCGGCGTCGTTGGCGGCGCTCACATCGGCTATAATTACCAAGTAAGCCAGCTGGTGTTCGGCCTCGAAGGCGACGTCGACGGCACTGGCTACAACGGCGGGAACGCCACCGGTGCGCTCGCCTATACGACGAACGAATATGTCGAGGCTTCGATCCGCGGCCGCGTCGGTTTCGCCTGGGATCGTGTCCTGTTCTATGGAACCGGCGGCGCCGCTTTCGGCGATTTCAACAACACCTACACGGGCCCCGGCGGCGTTGACAGCGTCTGGGATACCCGTGTCGGTTGGACGGCCGGCGGCGGCATCGAATATGCCGTCACCGACAATTGGTCGCTCCGCGCCGAATATCGCTACACCGATTTCGGCTACTTCAACGATCCCTTGACGGCTTCCATCCCCGGCGATTCCGTGAGCAGGCATGAAACCGACAATCGGGTGCAAGTCGGCTTCAGCTATAAGTTCGACATGTTCGCGCCCCCCGCCCCGGTCGTCGCGAAATACTGACGGCAAGATCGCCGACATTTGTCGGAAACCCGGCCGCGCGGCCGGGTTTTTGATTGCCGCGCCAAGTTTGAAGGGCTACGAGCAGGCTTCGGTTGCATGACGGCAGGCGGCATGGCAATCCAGCCCGCATGAGTGACACGTCCCGCACCTCCGCCGCCCCGCCGCGTAAACCCGCGCCGAGAATTTCCTTCGTTTCGCTCGGCTGTCCCAAGGCGCTCGTCGACAGCGAGCGCATCATCACCCGCCTGCGCGCCGAGGGCTATGAGCTCGCCAAGACGCATGCGGGCGCGGATGCCGTCATCGTCAACACTTGCGGCTTCCTCGACAGCGCCAAGGCCGAATCGCTTGCCGCGATCGGCGCCGCGCTCGAGGCGAATGGAAAGGTGATCGTCACCGGCTGCATGGGGGCGGAAGAAGGCACGATCCGCGCGGCCTTTCCCGACGTTCTGTCGATCACCGGGCCGCAAGCCTATGAAAGCACCGTCGCCGCCGTGCATGCGGCGATCGCACCGCCGCACGATCCATTCGTCGATCTCGTGCCGGCGCAAGGCATCAAGCTGACGCCGCGCCATTATGCCTATCTGAAGATCTCGGAAGGCTGCAACAACCGTTGCTCGTTCTGCATCATCCCGCGTCTGCGCGGCAAGCTCGTCTCGCGGCCGGCGGCCGAAATCCTGCACGAGGCCGAAAAACTCGCCGCCGCCGGCGTGAAGGAAATCCTCGTCATCTCGCAGGACACCGGCGCCTATGGACGCGATCTTTCCTACGCCGAGAGCGCGTTCGGCGACCGCGGAGTGCGCGCCAAGTTCATCGATCTGATGCGCGAGCTGGGCGGCCTCGGCCTATGGGTGCGGCTGCACTACGTCTATCCCTATCCGCACATCGACGAGGTTCTGCCCTTGATGGCGGAAGGCAGGATCCTGCCCTATCTCGACGTTCCGTTTCAGCACGCAAGCCCGAGGGTGCTGCGCGCGATGCGCCGGCCAGGCGATCAGGAAAAGACTCTGGAGCGCATCAAGAGCTGGCGCAAGGCCTGTCCCGATCTCACCTTGCGTTCGACCTTCATCCTCGGATTTCCGGGGGAGACCGAGGACGACGTCGAATTCCTCCTCGCCTGGCTCGAGGAAGCCCGTCTGGACCGCGTCGGCGCCTTCAGATACGAGCCGGTCGAAGGGGCCGCGGCCAATGACATGGGGCTGCCCGCCGTCCCGCCCGAAGTACGCGAGAGCCGCTATCGCCGCTTCATGCGCCACCAGCAGGCGATCAGCGCGCGGCTCTTGAAGGACAAGGTCGGCCGGCATGCCCAGGTCATCATCGATCGCCCCGGGGCGCATGCGGCCGAGGGGCGCACCAAGGGCGACGCGCCCGAGATCGACGGCAAGGTCAAAGTGACAAGCCGCCGACCGCTGCGCGCCGGCGACATCGTCAGCGTCAAGATCGAGCGCTCCGATTCCTACGATCTCTTCGGAACCGCAGCTTGAGCGATCACTTCGGCTCCGGACCGGGCGCGCCGCCAGGCGTGCCTTTCGGCGGGATGACCGGCGTTTCATTGGGATCTTGAGGCGGCGGCTTTTTCGCCATTTCCGGATCCGTACCGCCCTTGGGCGCAATGACGCCTCCGGTCGCCTTTCCGGGATCGACCGGCCCATGTTGCTGCTTTTCTGGAATCGTGGCGCTAGGCTTGTCGGCCGAGCCAGGATTTTGACCCATTGCTGCTCCCGCAGAGGCGCGCATCAACAGAGCCGCGAGCATCAGCGGAGCATGGCGCGCTGAAGTTCGAGCTTTGCAGCTCGACGGCATTCTATTCTCCCTTGCATTTTGCTTGTTCGGGCGAACGCATTCACTTGCGGTCTGTTCCGGGGTGGCCGAGAGCGACAGCCCCGGCCTGCGCCACAAAAAGGCGGCGCCGTGCGGAGTCACTTGGGCGCTGAAACATGCGCGGGGATCAAGACGGGTCGGTGCGATCGAGGCTGAGCTTGCCGCTTTTCTCGGAAAGGGCCACAGCCATCAGCCTCTGTTCCATTTTCTTCTCCTCGCGCCGAATCATGAGCCAGCAGGCGAACACGGCGCCACCCGCGATGGCCAGTCCAATCAGCCCGAGCGCACCGCTGACACGGCTCATCGCATCGCCGAACAAATCGCCGCCGAGGCCCATGATCAACGCCCAGGCAATGGAACCAGCCGCGTTGAAGAAAAAGAAGGAGCGCCAGTCATATTTGTTGACGCCCGCAAGCAGCGCCGCCAAGACCCGCAGAATGGCGACGAAGCGGCCGAAGAAGACGATCTTGCCCCCGTGATGTTCGAACAGATAGCGCCCGAGTTCGAGACGGTTCGGGGTCAGACCCAGGTGTTTGCCATAGCGTTCGACGATGCTGACGCCGAAGATCCGCCCCAGCCAATAGCCGCACCCCCCGCCGATGACCGCGCCAGCTATGGCGACGGCGATCACGACGGCAATGTTGAGATGGCCCGTCGCGCCGGCATAGACCGCGGCGAGAACCAGCGCGCTCTCGCCCGGCAGCGGCGAGCCTGCCCCCTCCAGCATCACAATGAGGAAGACCGCGGCATAGCCATGGCGCACGATGAAGGGTTGGATATCGATGCCGAGCAATATTCCTCCTTGCGAGCTCGTGGCCGCCGCGATCATTCTTCGGATCAAGAGGAATGTCGCGATCGGTAAGCTTTGTTCTTTTCAGCCGTTCCGCTCTCGGATCCAAGCTATATTACGTGACTGCCATGTGATATTTCTCAAATCTCGCAATATATCTGGCAAAAGCCTTCAGCCCGCTCTATATCGATAGGCCTCACTTAACGGCTTTTTTCGGAATTCAACGCAGCATGCTGCAGGTTGTTTCGGCGAACCGTCTCACCGACGGAACTGTTGTCTATCTCGACCCGCATGGCAATTGGGTCGAGCGGCTTGAAACGGCGGCGGTTTTTTCGAATGATGCCGAGTGCGGGGCTGGTCTTGAAAAAGCCCGCGCGGCGGTCGCCGGCAATTTGGTCGTCGATCCATTCGCGGTCGCCATTGTCGAGGAGGCCGGTGAACGGCGCGCCGTGAGCCTGCGCGACGCGATTCGGGCCTTGGGTCCGACCATCCAGTTTGGGACGTCCTCGGCCGCGCGGAGGTGACATGTACCGCTACGACGAATTCGACGCCGCCTTCGTGGCCGAGCGGGTTGCGCAGTTCAAGGATCAGGTCGGCCGCCGCCTCAGCGGTGAATTGACCGAAGAGCAATTCCGGCCGCTGCGGCTCATGAACGGCGTCTATCTGCAGTTGCACGCCTATATGCTGCGGATCGCCATTCCCTATGGGACGCTGTCTTCGCGGCAAGTGCGCAAGCTTGCGCATATCGCCCGGCGCTACGACAAGGGCTACGGCCATTTCACCACGCGCCAGAACATTCAGTTCAACTGGCCGGCGCTCGCCGACTGCCCGGCCATCTTGAGCGAACTCGCCAGCGTCGAGATGCACGCGATTCAGACCTCCGGCAACGACGTCCGCAACATCACTTCCGACCATTTCGCCGGCGCGGCGGCGGACGAGATCGAAGATCCCCGCCCCTATTGCGAAATCCTCCGGCAATGGTCGTCGCTGCATCCGGAATTTTCCTTCCTGCCGCGCAAATTCAAGATCGCGGTCACGGGCGCGGCGCGCGATCGCGCCGCCGTCCAGGTTCACGACATCGGCTATCAGATCGTCCGCAATGCGCAAGGCGAGATCGGCTTTGCCTGCTATGTCGGCGGCGGTCTCGGCCGCACGCCCATGGTCGGTCATAAGATCCGAGATTTCGTGCCCAAGGCCGATCTGCTCGCCTACACCAGCGCGATTCTGAGCATCTACAATCTCGAAGGCCGCCGCGACAACAAATTCAAGGCCCGCATCAAGATCCTCGTGCATGAAAAAGGGGCCGATGTGATCCGCGCCGAAGTCGAGGACGAATTCGCCAGGAATCGCGACCAGGCGGTTACGCTGCCGCAGGCCGAGATCGACCGGATCAGGGCCTATTTCGCGCTGCCGGACCTGCCGGAACGGCCGGCCCGCTCCACCGCCTTCGATGCCCGCCGGGCAAAGGACGCCGCTTTCGCGCGTTTCGTCGACCAGAACGTCGTCGCGCACAAAATCAAAGGCTATGGGATCGTGACGATCTCGCTGAAGCCGATCGGCGGCATTCCGGGCGACGCGACGGCCGAGCAGTTGGATGCCGCGGCCGATCTCGCCGAGCGCTATTCGCAGGACGAGGTCCGCGTCGCCCACGAGCAGAACCTCGTTCTGCCGCATGTCGCGCTCGACGATCTGCCGGCGCTCTTCGACCGACTGGTCGAGCAGCAGCTCGCGACCGCCAACGTCGGCCTCGTGACCGACATCATCGCCTGCCCGGGCCTCGACTATTGCGCGCTTGCCACCGCCCGCTCGATTCCGGTCGCGCAGCGCATTTCAGAGCGCTTCGGCAATGGGACGCGCGCCCGCGAGATCGGCGATCTCAAGATCAACATTTCGGGCTGCATCAACGCCTGCGGCCATCACCATGTCGGCCATATCGGGATCCTCGGCCTCGAGAAAAAACGCGTCGAATCCTACCAGATCACGATCGGCGGCTCGGCCGATGAGAGATGCGCGCTCGGCGAAGTCACCGGACCGGGATTTTCAAGCGATGAGATCGTCGACGCGATCGAGACGCTTGTCGATACTTACTTGAAAATTCGCACGAGCCGGGAGGAGGATTTTCTCGCTGCCTATCGGCGCGTCGGCATGGCTCCGTTCAAGGAAGCGCTTTATGAGCGCGCATGAGGGCCTTCTTTTCGGCGATCAAATCGCCGCCTCGCGGCTGGCGGAGAAATTCTTTGCCCTCGAGACGCGGAAGCTGCTGCGCTTGGTGATCGAGGACCTGTTCCCCGGACGGATTGCGCTCGTCTCGAGCTTCGGCGCGGATTCGGCCGTGCTGCTGCACATGGTCTCGGAGATCGACCCGGCGACGCGGGTCATCTTCATCGACAGTTTGCGGCTCTTTCCCGAAACGCTCGCCTACCGCGACAGGCTCATCGCCCAACTCCGATTGACCAACGTCGCGACGGTGAAGCCGGATGAACAGCCTATCGCGGCGGAAGACGCGGACAATTTCCTTTGGGCGCGCGACCCCGACCGATGCTGCGAGCTTCGCAAGGTGCTCCCCTTGGCGAACGCGCTGAAAGACTTTGATGCCTGGATCACGGGCCGCAAGCGCTTCCAGTCCATGACGCGCACCGCGCTGCCGCTCTTCGAGGCGGATGGCGCGCGGACCAAGGTCAATCCTCTGGCCGCATGGACGCAGGCCGAGATCGACGATTATTTCGCCAAGCATAGCTTGCCGCGCCACGATCTTGTCGCGAAGAATTATTTCTCGATCGGCTGCGTGCCCTGCACATCGCCCGTCAGATCCGGCGAAGATATTCGCGCCGGGCGTTGGCGCGGCCGCGGCAAAACCGAATGCGGCGTCCATGTCGCTGCGCTCGACGCAGGCGCGGATATTTGAAATGGCTTTTTTCAAGGACGGCCGGTTCGCGCCGGATCCCTGGCGGCGCGTCGATGCCATCGAAGAGCTGCCGGCGGAAGGCTACGTCATCCTGAGCTTGGATACCTGGCGGCGCCTCGCGTGGCCGAAGCAGCGCACGAACATGGCTTTCGGCCTGCTGCTTGAGCCTGGCCAGCGCGTCGAGGCGATCGCCGACGATCTACCCTACCTGGGCTTGATCGCGATCCAATTTCCCAAGTTCACCGACGGGCGCGGCTATTCGATCGCCCGGCAGATCCGTGAACGCTACAATTTCACGGGTGAGTTGCGGGCGACCGGCGACGTTCTCTTCGATCAGCTTCAATTCATGGCGCGCTGCGGGTTTGACGCTTTCGAGATCAGCGATCCCGTCACGATCAGGCTGCTTGAGGAAGACCGGCATTCCGGTGCCCTCCGGCATTTCTATCAGCCGGGCCATGGGCCTGAAGAGCGCGTCGGCACGAGCCCCTGGAGGCGCCGGCCGACATCGTGAACGGCGTGGCGATATTTACGGGTTCGCTCCGCAGCCGCATTCAGACGCGGCACGCCGCATGTCGCGCCATCGAGAGGGCGATGTCGGTTCTTCGAGTTCTCTCTCGAGGATGATCTGCAAGCCCCGCAGAATCGGTTGATCGGCCTTCTGCATCGCGCGGTCGACGACGCGGCGCTCGACGGGCTGCGCATCTTCGCCGAAATCCCGGACCACCCTTGCGGTGAAGGCGCCGATCGAGACATTATGGAGATCCGCCGCGCATTTGACGCGCGAGGCAAAAGCGAATCCGAGCGAAACCACGGCCGCTTGTGCGACCTTCTCGTTCGAGCACGTGTGGACGATTTCGTCGATCAACACGGGGGCCTCCTTTTTCACTTCGGCAAAACCGATGTCCGAATCGCCGCGCGGGAGATTCGAACCTTGGTCCTGCGACCCAATCCGCAAATGCGTCTAGGAAGCGTGTCGGCTGCCGCTCATTGGTTTCAGGCGATCAGTTCAACACCCACAAATGAATGACAGCCGAAGTCGGCTTTCTGATGACGGTAACACGATTCTTTCGTGTTGCATCCGTGTTGCATCGCGCGATTTTGTCATGCATTTGAAATGTGCACCGCGATCACACGCAATCATGACACAAGCTCAGCATCGGCCCTGCAGACACGCAGACCGCCCGACCGCTACGTCCAGCAACGGCCGAAGTGCCCCGTTTTCAGATTCTATTTTCTTGTGTCTTTTGCGCCGCAAACAACGCAGCTTTCCCGCAAGCGGCGACCAAACGCAAAAACCATCTCACCTGAAGTTTAACAGGAGCTACCGACAACGCATAAAGTGCCGAAGCATCGAGTCCTCAGGCTTCACATAGAGGACAACTTTCGCCGCGCCTGATAGTTCCCGATGGCTTCAGCTTTTTTTTCTGCCGCTCTTTCGCGGCCGGCGCGGAGGCCAAATGGAGTAAAATTTTCTTTATCGCCGATCGAGGGACCCCGCCATGAATGAAAAAGAGCTTCGCCAAGCCCTGGTCGAAAAATGTCTCGAACTCGAGCGATTAAACATCAATCAGGGCATGGCTGGCAACCTTTCGGCGCGCAGCGGCGACGCGATGCTGATCACCCCGACCGGCGTGCCCTATGACAAGATGACCCCGGCAATGATCGCGCTGATGCCGATCGAAACGGATTACGGCGCCTGGTCGGGTCCGCTCGCGCCATCGAGCGAATGGCGCATGCATCTCGACATCATGCGGGCGCGCCCGGAGGTCGGCGCCGTCATCCATACGCATGCCCTTTATGCGACGACGCTTTCGATCTTGCATAAGCCCATTCCGGCCGTGCATTACATGATCGCGGCCTTCGGCGGCCCGACCATACGCTGCACCAAATATGCGCCCTTCGGGACCAAGGAACTGTCCGATCTCGCCATCCAGGGCCTCGCCGATCGGCACGGCGTCCTGCTCGGCCAGCACGGCATGCTGGCGACCGGCCGCGATCTCAATGAGGCGATGTGGCGCGCGGTCGAGCTCGAGGCGCTTGCCAAAATGTATGTTCTGGCGCTCGGCATCGGCCGTCCGCAAATCCTGCCGGACGCCGAGGTGATGCGGACCGTCGAACAGTTCAAGTTTTACGGGTATCAGCCGAAGAAAGCGGCAGCCGCTCTGCCAGGAGCGGGCAAGATCTCGGCCGCCAAGAAAACCCCGCCCG
>Ga0316363_10003647_pt1 | contig 10918 bp, 11 predicted proteins | sample Sb_taG_3_FD_200459 | JGI IMG/M metagenome (GOLD analysis project Ga0316363, IMG submission 200459) | Peat soil microbial communities from Weissenstadt, Germany - Sb_50d_a_PC metaG (v2) (version 2) | ecosystem: Environmental > Terrestrial > Soil > Wetlands > Peat | place: Germany: Weissenstadt...
GCCGCGCTTCCCGCCGCCCCCGCAGATGAAGCAGGTGACGTACAACTCCGCGCTGGGCTCGGTGAACGGGAAGAACGACGGCCGGAAGTGTGTCTTCACCGACGAGCCGAACAGCGCCTTCATGGCGTGATCGAGCGTGCCCTTCAAATCCCCGAATGTAATGTTGATGTCGACCGCGAGCCCTTCGATCTGATGAAACATGGGCGAGTGGCTCGCGTCCGGAGGATCGTTGCGATGCACCGTCCCGGGAATCACGATGCGGATCGGCGGCCGCATCCTCTCCATGGTGCGAATCTGTACGGGAGAGGTGTGCGTGCGCAGCAGCAAACGCTCACGCTGCGGCTTCGCTTGCTGACCCGCGATGAACAGGGTGTCCTGCGTATCCCGCGCGGGATGGTTCGGCGGAAAATTCAGCGCCTCGAAGTTGTAGTAATCCGTCTCGACGACGGGGCCTTCGGCGACGGAGTAGCCGAGTTTCTGGAAGACGGAAACAATCTCGCGCCAGGTCTGCATGACGGGATGCTCGGCGCCGATGGGGCGGCGGACGCCGGGGAGGGAGATGTCGACGGACTCCGACAACTCTGCCGCACGCCTGGCTGCGTCAATTCCTGCATCGAGCCCTTCAGCGCGGGCTTTCTTCAGAATCGCTAAGCTCTTAACGTAGTCATGCCGTTCTCGCAGCACTGTATCGACCCGAGAAATTATGGTTTCGTTTACTCTCTGGCCGACGTCACGTTTGGCTTCTCGCGGAGCAGATTTCAGCCAAAGCTCATTGACTTGAGTGACGATGCCGTCTTTTCGGGCACGCCAGCGGATGCGGAGAGTTTCGTATTCAGATTCGGTCTTCACCGCTGCGGATTCATGATCGAGCGCGGCGAGTAGGTCGCGCGTCGCCGTGTCCAGCGCCGCCGCCGAATAGTCCGTCAGTTTGGGAACGGTGTATGCCACGATCACCTTGCAAGGTGTTGTCATCCTGAGCGCGCTTTTCGCGCGAGGGACCTATGCAACTCCCGTCGGACTGCACAGGTTCTTCGCTTCGCTCAGAATGACAAGGTTAAGTTAAAAGAAAGCTGGATGGCACGGCTGGAAGCCGTGCCCTTCCCGAGTCGCCGCGCGCACGCTGAAAACTGACGGCTGAGAGCTGACAGCCGCCCTAGGCTGCCCCGCTTATTGCGCCCTTGGACTGCGTGGCCAGGCTGGCAAAGCCTGCCGGATCTTTCACCGCCAGGTCCGCCAGAATCTTACGGTCCAGTTCGATCCCGGCAACCTTCAGCCCGTGGATGAACTGGTTGTAGCTCATCCCGTTCAGCTTGGCGGCGGCGCCGATGCGCACGATCCACAGCGAGCGGTACTGGCGCTTGCGCTGCTTGCGTCCGGAGTAGGCAAACTTCAGGCCGCGCTCCACCGCTTCTTTTGCCGAGCGGTACAGCTTCGACTTGGTGAGGAAATATCCGCTTGCGCGCTCTAATATTTTTTTGCGCTTAGCGCGGCGTTTGGTTCCGCGTTTTACACGAGGCATGGTGTTCTCCTTTTTAGTTGCAACGTACTGGCGGCTGGAGGCAAGGGAATCTGGCCTCTTCACACGCCGGATGAATTGTGCAATTGAGTGATCGGGTGATTGTGCGATTTTTCAATCGCTCAATGACTCAATCGCAAAATCGCTCAATTCGTCTCACTGGTACGGAATCATGCGCTTTACTTTGCGCAAATCGCCGTCGCTCACCAGCGCCGGTGATCCCAGATTCCGTTTGCGTTTCTTGCTCTTCGACGTCAGGATGTGGCGCAGGTGCGACCGCCCCCGCTTCACCTTCCCCGTCGCGGTTAACTTGAAGCGCTTGGCAGCGCCCTTGTGCGTTTTCAATTTCGGCATAGAGTCCTCAAAAAACAGCCGCCAGCTTTCAGCCCTCAGCTGTCAGTTTTAAATTCGTTCTCGCAGGATGTCAGATGACCGCTCAGGCGAGACCTTGTGATTCAAAAAACAGACTTGTCATTCCGACCCTGAGCGAAGTCGAAGGGGAGGAACCTGCCTTCCCCTACGACGCGGGCTTGGCGACTTGCGCCGGAGGAGCGCTCGGGCCGGGCGCACTTTGTACCGCAGCCTTGTGCTTTTCTTCCCGCTGCTTCTCTTTCTCTCGTTCCTTCTCGGTCTTCTTCGGCGCCAGAATCGCGTGCAGCGTATTGCCTTCTTGCCGGGGACGGAACTCCACGATGCTGTGCGGTTCCACGTCTTTGATCAGCCGCTCCAGAATCTGACGTCCCAGCCCGGTGCGGGTCATCTCGCGGCCTCGAAAAAAGATGGTCGCTTTGACCTTGTCGCCGTCATCCAGAAACCGCAGCACGTGATTCTTCTTGGTCTCGTAATCGTGGTCGTCCACATTGATGCGGAACTTGACCTCTTTTACGGTGATCGTTTTCTGGTGCTTCTTGGCTTCGCGCTCTTTCTTTTCCTGCTGGTAGAGATACTTCCCGTAGTCCATGATGCGGCACACGGGAGGCTGCGCGGTGGGCGAAATCTCAACCAGGTCCAGATTTTTTTCGCGGGCTTTTTTGATGGCTTCGTAGGGCGGCATGATGCCAAGCTGCTGCCCTTCGTCGTCAATCACGCGGATTTCGCGCGCCCGGATACGATCGTTCGTGCGGATAAAACGCTTATCGATACAGTCCTCCGTGCTCTAAGCGACTGAGAATAAAGAATTATAGCATGAGGATTCCACGGCAAGCCGATTTGGGTGAGAATGAACGAGAGCCAACCGTTGTAGAGTCATAGCTTGCTACGTCTTGCTGGCGGCGCATCGAACCATGGTTAGAGAGGCTTAGCCAGCTACGTCTCTTCGATAGACGATACGAGGTAAATGGAAATCCCATGTGCCGAAATATCAAAATTCTCTTCAACTTCAAGCCTCCCGTCACCGACGACGAGGTCCGAGCCGCTGCGCTCCAGTTCGTGAGAAAGATCACCGGATTCAGCAAGCCTTCGAAGGCCAACGAAGCCTCCTTTCAGGCCGCCGTCGAGGAGATCACCATGGTGTCGTACCGGCTCCTTTACTCCCTCGAAACCACCGCTCCGCCCAAGAATCGTGAGGAAGAAGCTGCCAAGGCCAAGGCCCGAGCAGCGGAACGTTTCGGGACCTAAGTCGAACCGGCCGCTCGTGCAGGTCAGGGCGTTTCGGTAGTAGTACAGTTTGAGAAGAGCGATTCGTATCAGGGCTTCGCTTCAGCGATGCCGACAAAGTGAATAAGAAGCTAAACGGCTTCAGCCGCTGGCCTTGGCCGTCACAGCCGCTAAAGCGGGCATACGTCGCGGCTTCTGCGGCACGCCTGAAGGCATGCCCTGATACGAATCGCGGCCCTCAAACTGCACCACTACCGCGTTTCCCAGTCGACCGAATAAACATCCTGGGTTCCGGTGTCGCGCAGCAGCAACGGCGAATCGTCGGGCGCAAGAGTCAGGCAACCGCCGTAACGCCCGGTGGCCGCAAAGTTCTTCAGATCCACCACTGGTTCGGTCTTACGGTCGCTGATGCGAATCCTCACCACCGCATTCCTGCCCTGGTTATCCAAGACATAAACGAACTGTCCGTCATGCGACCAGTTCAGCCAGCCCAACGACCCATTGGCCAGTTCAGTCCACTTCTGAGTCTGGAAGTCAAACAGCAGAAGCCGTGCCGAGTCAGCCGAAAATGCGGAAATGTAGCGACCATCCGGCGACCAACGGGGCGAATAGAGCCCTTGCGAACCGGGCAAGTCAGACACGTGACGGCTGGCTACGTCCAGGACGTGGATCGCCGAGGCGGGATCATTCGATTCATTACTGAAGACGATCTTCGTCCCGTCTGGCGACCAGTTCGGATCCAGTTGTTGCCGCGGATCGTCCGGCATCAGTTGCCGGGGACTCCCACCCTCGGCTGACACTTCATAGATCCTCGCCGGCTGGTCCGCGCTCCGCGCGAACTCGAAGAAGATGATTCTCTTGCCATCGGGAGACCACCGAGGCAGCAGCGGGTACATAGGAGGATAAGTCAGTTGCAGGCGCTCGCTTCCGTCCAACTTGCTTCGCCACAGCGTGCCCTCGCGATAGGAAACGTAGCTTACCCACTGGCCATCCTTCGAGAACGCTACATACTCCGCTGAAATGCCGCCGAGAAAAGGTGAGAACTGTCCAGCCTTGGAGTCGTAGCGCGTCAACTCGCCCCGGTACGTTTGCCCGATCATGAACAGCTTCTTGCCATCCTTGCTGGGAAACGGATAGGACAAGGACAGCGGGCTGGCAGTCAACGCGATTGGCTTCGGCTCGGACTGAAGAAAGCCGCTCTTGCCGGGAAGCGCCCAGATCTGACTCTGCGATTGAAAGACGAAATACTTCCCGTCGGCGGTCCACTTGCCGCAACATTCGTCGGGTGGCTCGTGCCAACCGGTGAGCAAGCGATGCAAGCCAGTCCCCGTCGCCGACACCTCCCAGGCAAGTTGCTGGCCGATGTTTCCGGCACTCTCCGAGCTGTCGAATCGCAGGTGTGCGCTGTCGGGCGACCATGTCACATTCTTGATGTCACCTTTCGCGGTGAGCAGCTTACGCGCTTCTGTACCGTCTGCCTTCACCACGAACAGATCGCTAATGTTGCTGTATGCCAGCATCTTGCCGTCGGGAGACCAGGCGGCGGTTTCGGCCTCGATATCCGCGAGTCGGCGCGGGGAACCGCCAAGAATAGGCAGGCTCCAGACCGGCCCCCTGGGAGGCGCGCCTCGCCCGTCCACTACGAGAAGTTCCGACCCATCCGGCGACAAGTCCACCGGAACCATGTCCGGAGAAGGCATGATCGACATCCTTCTCGGGTCGCCTCCCGCGACCGACATCTCCGCAATTCCATGGAATGCGAAGCTTCCCGAGGTGCCCAGCCCTACGCCGAGGTAGAGCCTGGATCCGTCAGTTCCGATCAGCGACTTGGGCTGGCCGTCGTGGGTAAGCTGAACGTAATTGGCGACATGGGGAGCAGGAGCGGGCTGCATCCAAAAATAGCCAAGCGCCACGGCGATGAACACAATCACGAGTACAGCCGCCGTCAACGCGGTTGGTGAGTGATTGGGCTCTTCTGCTTTCGGTCCGTCTTTCTTTGTCCCGTCTTTTTTCGCTCCGTCTTTCTTGCTGGCATGCGCGCCGGTCGGAGTTGCGATCGCCGAATCAGAGAGCGATTCCAGCGCGAAGGCCAGATCGGACGCCGACTGAAACCGTTGCTCCGCATTCTTCTCTAAACAGCGCAGCACCACTTTCTGCAACGCGATCGGGGTCTCTGGTGCAAGCTCCGATATTGGCGGCGGTTCTTCGTTCAGAATCGCGCTGATCGTATCTGCCGACGTCGGCCTCTCAAAGGACCGCTTCCCCATCACCATCTCGTAGAGAATGGCTCCGAAAGCAAAAATGTCGGTGCGATGGTCGGTCGCCAGTCCCCGCACCTGCTCTGGAGACATGTAGCCCATGGTGCCCATGGCTACGCCCGGCATGGTAAGCGTCGGCGCCGCGCCGGTCAGCGATTCGTTTGGCTGAACGACTTTGGCCAGGCCGAAATCCAGAATCTTGATTCGTCCATCTTTGGTGACAAACAGGTTGTCAGGTTTGAGGTCGCGGTGGACGATCCCTTTTTCGTGTGCTGCCGCCAGGCCGTGCGCGATCTGCACTCCGTAGTCAATCGCCTTGCGCAACGGCAGTGGCCCCCGCCGGATGCTCTCGGTCAGCGTCATTCCTTCTAGCAGTTCTGACACCAGATAGGGCACGCCCGCATACGTTCCCATCTGGTACACCGCAAGAATGTTGGGATGATTCAGCGCCGCCGCCGCTTTCGCTTCGGTCTCGAAGCGCTGCAGCCGCCCTGGTTCTGAGGAGACCAGTTCCGGCAGAACCTTGATCGCGACATCGCGGTCCAACCGGGAATCGCGCGCCCGATACACTTCGCCCATGCTGCCCGCGCCAAGGGGCGAGAGAATCTCATACTGACTGAGCCGTGTGCCAGGGGCCAGGGGCATTCGAGCGGCAATTATAGCCCCCGAGGAGAACGAGAGCCCGACCACCTTGGGTTTATCGGGATTCTCTTGACATGCGCAGACCGCCCTTGTAATCTCGCGAACCATCGCCGCGAACCATCGCCGCGAACCATCGTCGCGAACGCAGTCGCGGCCGCTATCCGGCCGGAGACCAATTGAAACTAACCATGTTGAAATTAACCATGGAAACCCGCGATGTGGGGCGAGTCACCATCGTGCGCTGCAAAGGCCGCCTCGTTGCCGGCGGTGAGGTCGAAGCCTTGCGCGCTCACATTGCCCATCTGCTGCGCGACCGGCGTTCCATCGTTCTGCATCTCGGCGAGGTGGTATTCGTCGACAGCAGCGGATTGGGAACCATGGTGCGCACGCTGACCAGCACACGCCAGGCGCATGGCGACCTGAAGCTCTGCGACGTTCCCGAACATGTCCGCAAAGTGCTGCAGCTCTCTCATCTGTCGAAGTTGTTTGACTCCCACGAATCGGAAGATAGTGCCGTGGCTGCCTTCTACCACAAGCCCATCCAGGCCGAACAGCCCGTCTCTATGAGGCGAAGCGTCCTGTGCATTGATCGCAACGCGGATGTAGTCACCTATGTTCGCGAATTGCTGCATCGCGCCGGATACGACGTTCACACCAGCAACAACCTGCGTGATGGATTGATCCTGATGCGGGTCAGCCGTTTTGATTTGCTGCTGGTGGGCGCGGACGTCACTGCTTCTCCTGCGACGGAGAAATCATTCCGCGATTGCTGCGCTCGCGTGCCGGTGATCGAACTGGGACGGGAATTCTCGACACTCGAAGCCGGCGAGGCCGCGACCGCGCTGCTGGAAAAAATCGCTGCCCAACTGCAAGCGGCATCCAGCTAGGGCAGCGCTGGTCGTGGAGCGGTTTACTTTATCCGTTTCAACCAGCCCTTGGGATAATGCGTCAGCAGAAACTTTTCCCGGCTCCGATCGGCCACAAAATTGTCGTGAGTCTTCATGAAATCGTCGACCGCTTCCATGGGGCCGGGGCCCCATCCCGGGTTCACCGGATGGCCGTTGATGTTTGTATCCTGCACCACCAGATAACTGCCCGGTGACACTAGTTTCGAATAAATCTCCATCTCCCGCAGAACGTGGTCATGGGTATGCAGAGAGTCGAGCGTAACCAGCACTTTCTTGCCGGAAACTTCCTGCGCAATTTGATCGGTCACCTTGGGATCCACCGAACTGCCGACAATCAGCTGCACACTTTGTTTCCAAATGGGCATCTTGGAAGCCTTATCCACGTGAGGTTCCACATCCACGGTGATCACTTTGCCGTCTGGATTCACAAAGGACAGCACCGAGGCATAGAACAAAGTCGTGCCACCATTGGCTGTGCCCGCTTCAATAATGAAATCCGGCCGAGTTTCGGTGATGATTTCCTGCATGCTCCAGTTGTCGGTCGGCGCCTGTTCCGATGGAATTCCCAGCCAGCTTGTCGAGTTGAGCCAAACCAGCGAGTTGTAGTAGAGCTGCTCAAACTTCTCCGCCACATTTCTGTCGGACTCGCGGCGGTAATGCAGCGCAAGGAAGAACTCAGCCACTGCGAGAACGAGCGCCAGAATCGCTACTACTCGGTAGAAGTTAGTTGAGGCAGGTCGCGGGTTAGATTGTCGATCGTTAGGTTGTTGATCCATGACGGGTGGCCCACCTTCGTGTGAGGTTTGGTGTGCACCTTTTCAAATGAGGGTGCCCCATCCTTGCGTTCTTTGCAAGGGTGGGGAGCGATGGTGCCGGCAGCGCTGGTTGCACCCATCGAGAGGCAAAGAGAGGAAAGAAAGGAAAGCCTAAGGCACGCCTTCCGGTCTACTGACCTCGAATCTCTAAGGTCGAGGTAACTTTCCTTCCTGCCAGCGCTCCATCCACTACACTCTCGATCCGCGCCTGCAGCCAGCGGTTGGGTTCGTGGTGTCCGCGCAGACGCAGCTTCAGGTAATTGTCGGTTAGGGCTTCTGTGAACTCGCCGTTGCCGTCGTGGCCGATGACATTCAGCGTGATCGCGTCTACTTCTTTACCGATGAAGCTGCGCATGAAGGCCAATTTCTTCTCGGCAGCCAACTCACGCAGGATGCGGTTGCGCTCGCGCGCCAGGTGCACCGGGACTTGATTCGGCATCGTCGCGGCGGGAGTTCCGGGGCGCGCCGAGTACGTGAAAACGTGCAGGTAGGTGAATGGCAAGTCTTCGATCATGCGGCGCGTGGCTTCAAACTCGGCGTCGGTTTCGCCGGGGAATCCAACCATCACGTCGGCGCCGATTGCGGCGGTGGGCATGGCGGCGCGAATCTTTTCGATCTTCTCGCGATAGTGCCACGGACGATACTTGCGATGCATGCGGCGCAACACCGCGTCGCTGCCGGATTGCATAGGCACGTGCGCATGCTTGGCGATGCGCGGCGAGGAAGCGACCAGAGAGATCAGTTCGTCGGTCCAGTCCATGGGCTCGACGGAGGAGATGCGGAGTTTTTCGAGAGCCGTTTCGGCGAGGATGGCTTGGATGAGATTCTCGAATGTCGGCTTCTGGCTTTCGGCTCTCGGCTTCCGGGAAACGTCGTCTGAATTAGCAGGGGAAATCCGAACGCCGGCAGCCGGAAGCCGAGAGCCGACAAGATCCCGTCCCCATCTGCCGAGATTGATTCCGCTGATCACGACTTCGCGATAGCCGGACTCGACCAGGCCGGTGACCTCACGCAGGATTCGGTCGACCTGCAGCGAGCGGCTTTGGCCGCGAACATAGGGAATTACGCAGAAGGAGCAGCGGTTGTCGCAGCCGTCCTGCACTTTGAGATTGGGGCGGGTGCGTTCGTTGGCCGCGTCGAACACGGGCGCGGCCAGGAGTTCGGTGTGCGCGAAAATGTCGGAGACGAAGATGGGGGCCTCCGGCTCTCGGCTTCCGGGCGGCGCGGTGAGGGTTGTCAGAGGAACGAATGCAGGTCCCTCAGGGGCTAAAGCCCTCGGAGGGGAGGCAGGCTCGATCGCAGCGCTCAAAGCGCTGCGCCACCCAAAATCTGAAGCGTCGCGCGACCCCAAAGCCGAAGGGTCTTGCCTCTCAAAATCTAAGGCGCCGCGCTGCTCAAACTCACGAGCTGACTTGGCGACGGTCGCGCCGACGATTTCTGCCAGTTCGTGTTTGTGCGAATTGCCGACGACGAGGCTGACGCCGGGGAGCGCCGCAATCTCTTCGGGGGCGCGCTGGGCGTAGCAGCCGGTCACCACGATCCTTGCCTCGGGATTCTGCCGGCGCACGCGGCGGATCGCGGCGCGCGCATCCTGGTCTGCGCCTGCGGTGACGGTGCAGGTATTCATCACGACCACGGAAGCTTCTGAAGGAGTGGAGGCGCGTGCCATCCCGCGCTCTTCGAACTGGCGTTCGAGAGCGGCACCGTCAGCCTGAGTGGCACGGCAGCCAAAGTTCTCAACAAAGTATCCGGGCACAACCCTATGGTAACGCACGCCCCCGCATCACTGAGGGAGAGCGCAGTTAGAAGCCGCCGACAGGAGTGTCCACGCCACACTGCCCGGCCTGGGCCAGCGGATCAGGCCGAAGCCGCAGTCCTCCGGCTTTGAAAGCATTCACGACAAAAGACGGGGCGGCCCTGCGTGGGGCGGAAAGGAACAGTGGTCTGTTTTCCGCATCCCGAGCAGGTGGCCTGGGTCTCGACCTTGGTGTAGCGGTTCTGACCGGGCGCGGGGGGAGCGCCGAGGACGGAGACCCGCTTGGTCTTGCAAGCCTTGCAACGCTTGGGCTCATTCTTGAATTGCTTGTCGTGAAAGAAAAGCTGTTCCCCGGCAGTGAAAATAAAATCACTCCCACAGTCGATACACTTCAGCACCTTGTCCTGAAATTCCATTGAGGATGGCTCCCTTCAGCCCGTTTCCGCGCGCCCACCCGCGGGGAAGGAACTGCGGTGGTTCACCGAAAACACAGGTTGTGTACTGCTCCCCCTCTTTACCGCCCCTTGGACTCGGCCCGCCACGCGCCCAGGAGGGGCGTGGGTACAACTTATCGTGCTTTAGATGCCGGAGATGATGAGTATGAAAAATCCCTGCCTTGCAGCTCAACGTGGTGGGGGCCAGATCAAGCAGAGCCGCCCCGGGAAGGAGCGGCCCTTGGTTGCGTTAGTCCTGTTCTTTGCGCGTTTTCTTGCGAGCTCGCTTGCGAGCAAGAGCAGCCTTGACACGCTTTTTCTCGCCGGGCTTCAGGTAGAAGGAGTGGCGCTTGACCTCCTTGATAATGTCTTCCTGCTGCACCTTGCGCTTGAAGCGGCGTAGAGCGTTCTCGAGGGATTCACCCTCTTGAAGCCGTACTTCTGCCAAACTGACACACCCCCAAACCCGTCCGGATGGACCGAATAGTTATTACAAGGATTTGACTGCAAGTCAAGAGGAAGCGTTGAGATTTTGAACAGTGAGAGGTCCAGATCGGGAATGAGGATCATTTTGAGACGTCGGGGGGGCGGGTGCCGCCAAACACAAGGTCTCTCCACCGCACTTGCCCTTCCCTTTTGGAAGGGCAAGCTCCGGTCGAGATGACAATGGTGTCGAGATGACAATATCGTGCGACGACAATGTCTGTGAGATGACAATATCTGGAGTTCCGCACGCAAACAGCAGGTTCCTCCACTCCGCGAGCCCCTTCCCCTGCGGGAAGGGGCTTCGCTGCGGTCGGAATGACAAAGTTTCTTCAATATCCCACTCGAGTCATCAATTCCGACATCTCTCTCACAATTCACCCAACTCCCTCACAATTCACCAAATCTCTCGCAAGTCCACCCAACTCTCACAAGCGCACCAACTCTCAGAAAATGAATTTCAACGCCAACTGGACTTGGCGGGGGGCATAGGCGGCTGTGGGCTTCATG
>Ga0316363_10003655_pt1 | contig 10909 bp, 8 predicted proteins | sample Sb_taG_3_FD_200459 | JGI IMG/M metagenome (GOLD analysis project Ga0316363, IMG submission 200459) | Peat soil microbial communities from Weissenstadt, Germany - Sb_50d_a_PC metaG (v2) (version 2) | ecosystem: Environmental > Terrestrial > Soil > Wetlands > Peat | place: Germany: Weissenstadt...
GCGCGACGTCGGGTTTTTCCGTCGCCACCGGCGGCACCGCCGCGGCGCTGGGCGCGACAGCGTCGTTCGCCGCCGCGGGCGGCACTGTCGCCGGCGCGGTGGTTTCGGGCGCCGCGCTTTGCTGCGGGGCCGTGGGTGCGGTGGGCGCCGCGCTCTGCTCGTCCGGCTTGTCGTCGGCGCCGACGACATCGAGCACGTAGCTGCCGTCGTCGCGGAACGTGCGGATGTCGACCTTGGCCAGGAAGTTGAAGTGCACCAGCGCGGTGTCGTCGCGCAATTCGGCATCGATGCCACCGATCGCGCGCGGCAGCGCGGCCACGACATCGGCAAGGTCGAATTTGATCGGCGCGTCGAAACTCAGCGTCAGCCGCTCCTTGGCGCGATCGGTGGACACCGAGGTGCTGGCCGGTATGGCGAAGATGTAGCGGGTGAAGGTCGGCTGCGTCGCCACATGCACGCGCACCGGCTCGGCGGTCGCCCGCTGCTGCGCGACGGCCTGGCGCTCTTTGCGCTCGAGACGATCCGCCTCGCGGGCGCGGCGCGCCAGGTCGGCGATGACCTCAGGCGGCAGGCTGGGCGGCTGCCCGCTCCATGACGCCGGCAACAGATCGATGAAAAATTTCTCGGCGGCCGGCGTGGCATTGACCTTGACCTGCTGCGCCAGCGCCACACGAATGCCCTTGCCGTCGGGATCGCGCCGCGCCGCGCCGACGTAATCGGGAATCTGCAGCGCCAGGCGGTCGACCGAGACATCGATCGGGCGCGTGAAGGTGATGACCAGCACATTGTTGGCGACGCGCACGGTGGCGTCGTCATATTGGCTCATGTCGAAGACGAGCCGCGCATAGCCGTCGTTGACGGTGGCCGTGAGCGTGGCCTTGACCGGATCGTCGTCGGCCGAGCCCGGCACGGCGAAGGCGGCGAAGCAAAACAGCGCCACGGCGGCCAACCCGCAGTGCCGCAGATATGACGGGAAACGATGGCCGGTTTTCCCGACGGTGCGACCGCACGCCATGACCAAACTTACGCCACCGCTACATTAACAATGAGCACACCCGCCAATGCGCCGTCCCCCGACGCTGGCCTCTGGTTAATTTAGGCTGAAGCGTTTAACGTCGGCTTAACGGCTTTTTCAATGATTCCAGAAGGTTATGGTCGAGGACCGCGATGTTGAGCGCCTATCCAGAAGATCGCGCCGGGGGCGGCTCGCTGGCGAGCCACACTTGGATCGACCTCGTCGACCCGACCGACGCCGAACGCGCGGCTTTCGAGGCCGCCTTCGGGTTGCGGGTGCCGAGCAACGAGGCGCTCGGCGAAATTGAAGCCACCAGCCGGCTGCGGGTCGAAAACGGCGCGCTTTATATGACGGCGCCGATGATCTTTGCCGCCGGCGACGAGCCGTGGCTGCCCTCGCCGACCGGGTTCGTGCTGTCGAAGCAAGTGTTGATGACGCTCCGCTTTGCCAAATCGGCGTCGTTCGACACCGTGGCCAAGGAATGCGGCGCTGAAGAAAAACTCGAACCGGCTGCCGCTTATGTGAACCTGCTCGAAGCACTGGTCGATCACCTGGCGGATCTTTTGGAAGCCGCCGGCCGCGATCTCGACGACGCCTCCCATGTCATCTTCCGCCAGGACAATGCGAAGAAGCTGTCCAAGGAAACCGCGATGTTGCGCCAGCTCATGCTCCGCACCGGCCGCACCAGCGAGCGTATGGCGCGCATCCATTACACCTTGGTCTGCCTCGACCGCATGGCGAAGTTCACGGTGGATCGCGCCCGCGATTGGCTGTCCCAGGATTTTGCGGCGCGGCTGCAATCGGTGAATTCCGACATCGCCTCGCTGGTGCAGTTCTCCGAAGGCCTGGTGAGCCGCGTCCAGCTTCTGCAGGACGCCGCGACCGGCATCATCAATATCGACCAGAACGACGTGATGAAGGTGTTGACCATCGCGTCGGTGGTGGGAATTCCACCGGTGCTGGTCGCCGGCATCTACGGCATGAATTTCAAGAACATGCCGGAATACGATTGGGCCTGGGGCTATCAGTGGGGCCTGGGCCTGATCGTGGTGACGGCGCTCATTCCACTCCTTTGGTTCAAGTGGAAGGACTGGATTTAATCTTCCGGCCCGTCATTGCGAGCGAAGCGAAGCAATCCAGCGAGCGGCACGGCGCTGGATTGCTTCGTCGCGGAGCCTGTCATCGGGCCGGCCACTTCGGGCCGGACCCGTTTGCTCCTCGCAATGACGAGGCTGCGCCCCTTTATTCCGCCGCCGCAACCGGCCTGGCGCCCTGTTCCTCATCATAGAGCCGGCTGAGGATGCGGCGTGCCGCGATGGTGCCGGCGTCGGCGGCGATGTCGATCTGCGGCGCGCCCGGCATGATCTCCATATTGCGCTGCTGCGCCGAGAACACGGCGACGTCTTCAAAGAACGCGGTCTTGATCTGCTGGAAGATTTTTTCGGTGGTCTCGGGATTTTTGATGTCGAAATCGTGGGCCTGGCCCCAGAAATAATGCGAGGTGGTTTCGGTCTCCGGCGTGATGGCGTTGAGATTGCGCATGCCGATGCCGCCGACGCGCTTGCCTTCCGGCGCGCCGGTGCCGGTCGGCGTGGCGCCGACGTCGAGCCGCAGGAAGGCCGGCGGCACGAAATCGATGATCTGCCAGCGGTCGACATTTCCGGTGAAGCCGCCGACTTTCTTGAACGTCGGCGGCGGCTCCTGGTCGATGATCCAGCGCGTCACCACGACGTTGTTCGGCGCCCGCGCGACCTGAACCTTGGCGTGCTCGGCCAGCGCCAGGTTGCCGATGGTGGTGTCGTGGACGAAGGCCAGGTGCGTGAGATCGAGCAGATTGTCGACCACGAGCTGCCAATCGGCCTCGACGTGCAGATAGGAGGCCTTGGCACCCCAATTTGGATCGTCGAGCCAATGGAAATCGGTGATCGCCGCCGGATCGGCCAGCGCCGGATCGCCCATCCAGATCCAAATCCAGTGATAGCGCTCGGCGACCGGATAGGTTTTGACCTTGGCCGAGCGCGGAATCTGCTCCTGGCCGGGAATGCGGGTGCAGCGGCCGTCGGTGCCGAAGCGCAGCCCGTGATAGTGGCATTGCAGTTCGTCGCCGACGAGCTTGCCCATGGACAGCGGCAGATGGCGGTGCGCGCAGCGATCCTCCATCGCCACGGGCGCGCCCGCTTCGGTGCGGAAGAAGACGATGGGCTCGCCCAAAATGGTGCGAGGCAGCGGCTTGCGGCCGATCTCGGCATCGGTCGCGGCGACGTACCAGTAATTGCGCAGGAACATGGCGGTTCTCCCTGCTGCCGATATTACCCTTCCGCGCGACCGCGCGGGAGGGGGCGTTTCTCTTTCCTGCCCCGCGCTAGCGGGAGAGGAAAGACAAGCGCTTTCGTTCTCGCGGAAAGTGCGAGCAAATGCGGAACAACGAACGCCACGAAAGAAACGATCGCCACGAAAGAAACGATCACCACGAAAGAGTCGCCTCCAAACAAGAAGGGAGGCGGAGCGCCGAGAAGCGCACCAATCAGGAGCCGCATCGACAAGCGATGCGGCGCGCGCCCTCTCTCCTGTCTTCCCACTGCGGGAGGACCGAGGCCCAAGACCCAAGACCCACGACTTCATAAAGCCTTGGACCTCAAAAAATGGAGCGGGCGCGCTCGCCTTTCGGCGCCCCACCGCGGCATCCGAGGTCTCTTGGGCCTCGGCTCGGCTCAGGCCGCGCTTCCTGGAACCACCGGATGCAAACGGGAGGACCCTCTCCGGCACCAGTGCAGCGAGCACCTCGCGGTCCGGCACGCGCCGGACGGGACGATGCCCAAGCCGCCCGCGAGCGCAGTGTATGGCCGCGCTCAACGAGAACCGCTCCCGCTCCGCCTTCAGGAGTACCCTCGCGAAAGGCGTCCTTCGCGAGCGGGATGGAGCGAATGTAGCCGTTATAGGAATAAAGTCAAGGGCAATGTCGCTTTATTGGGGACTCGGCGTAGCGCGGATTAGCGCAGCGTAATCGGCCATTCGATTATCGGAGGGCGGCGGATTACGCCTTCGGCTAATCCGCCCTACCGCGCTGTCCTACTTCCGAGCCCTGTGTCCTAATTTGAATTTTTGGAGTGTCCTAATTTCCCGATGTGCACAATTAGTCGGTTGCATAACTAATGGCCTTCAATCGATTGCGTGATCGTTGTAAGGTCGGGTCGTCTTCGTCTACGGAACATGGGGGCTAACATGAAGACTCGGATTCTTATAATCGCTGTCATTTTCGCCACGCTTTGCCCAGCCATATCAGATGCCGCCGATTTATCGACTCGGCCAGCAATGGCCCGCTTAGCGGCGCTTACTACTGGCACTCAAACTCAGAGGCCGATGACTCCGCGACCTGGCGTTATTCGCACCGCGTGTATTGCCCACGGCTCCAGGTGCGAAAATGCGCTTCGTGATTGCTGTGCCGGCTTAACATGCAGATGCACCGGGGGTGCTCCACTTACCTGCGTTTGCGTTCCGTAGCGAATACGACCAGCGCAACCACGAGGCCGCCTCAGCCCGTAGGATGGGTTGAACGAAGTGAAACCCATCGTCTTGCTGCGGCAATCACCGCAAGGTGATGGGTTTCGCTGCACTCTACCCATCGTACAGCGAGCTTCGACAACTGACATGCCTATTGACACCTATTTCTTTATTGCTTCGGTCAACATTAAAGACAGCGCCGCCGCCTGCAATTGGTATTCAACAGCCTCTCCAACCGTCACCTCGCCAGAGGGCGCGTGTACAACCGCATTTCTACCGCGACGCAAACTTTCAAACAGTTCTAACGCGCCATTTTCAACGTATCTCTTTTCGATAAGAGCCTTAATTACGGCGGTGTATGGCATACGAGGCGACAAATGCAGTTTCTCCCTTGCTTCATTCAGCAACGCCTCAATATCTATGTAAGCTCCCGCTATGACCCACTGAGGACTTTCTAATATCTCATCTTGTGTGTTTTGAAACTCAAGCCGAAGTGAATCGCGCGTCCTTGCTTTTCGGACTGTTGGAAGTTCGATCTTTTCAAGTGCATCGCGCCCCCTATCAAGCTCTTGAGCAAAAACCGCCTTTGCACCGCCCGGCAGATGTAGCTCAATCATTCGCGACAAAAGGGCGCCTAATCGCTTTCGAATTAGCCAAAGGAAAAAGGCCAGCAATGCGGGCCACGCCAGCGAACTAACAAGGCTTGCGATGAACTGAAGCCAATCCATCCCGCTCTCCGCGCGAGCTACAATTTAGCGAGCGTAGGGTGGGCAAAGGCGCGCAGCGCCGTGCCCACGTCAGCGTCAACGAAGACTGCAAGTCAGCCGTGAGCACGCTTCGCTTCGCCCGCCCTACGCTCGCTGAAAAGCAAACAGGGCCATCAACCGATGGCCCAGAAGGAACGAGACATCCAACTATCCGTTAGGCGCAGTAGTTGTTATGGCAGGTGCCGCTGCAGCAGTTTGCATCCGCGCTACACGAAATGTTTCGTTCATAGCAAATCTTCTTTATCGGCGGCTTGCTGATGAGCAGTTGTTTCGTCGTTAAAGGCGAGACGGGTATGCCGGCCGCAAAAGAAGACGGAATGCACGCCATCGTCACAATAGCGATAACCGCGAGGACACGAACTAGCATGCTTCTCTCCATCTGAGTCGGCGGTGAACCCTTAAAGAGTACCGGACCCTATGCTCAATTGCAAGATGTAAAGGAACCTCCGACGCTCCTAGGGTAATGGAGCGCTTATGGCAGAAATTAACTTGGCATCGTTGTGGTTCGGATCCTTGAAGCATTCACTTCCATAAGTATTGCACCTAACCGCGCGGGGACCAAATTCATTGTTACATTTGCTCAGGCACGCGTTATTGTTCGCACAAACGCCGCCGACGTGCAGGCCATGCCGTCGAGTTCGAGATGAAGGCGGGATTCGCTTAGGCGGGTGTCAACCGAACCGGGTGCAGGCCACACCTGCTGGCTTCATGATCAGAAGCGTCGGTTCGGTAAGGGAACGAACGGGATTTCGTCGCACGTACCTTCTCTTATTAGGGCGGAGTTGGACACGCTACCTACAAGCCTGCCTACGAATGAATATTTACCGGTAATTCTATTTATCTTCTCTTCTTCGCTAAGGATAGAGCTTTGGCGGATTTGACCTTCAATAGTTACGATTTCAATATCGTTTGCGGAGACAATCGCATAGACACCATCTGACCTTGATGATTGAGCGCCGCCGCGACCTTCGGCTATATTTACGCCCCAAAAGCCATATCTGCTTTTGTCCAGATCAAAGGAAAATTGCAGTTCCCCACCGGGCATGTCACCAGTTGACACTCTTGAGTCGTTACTAACCCACCGCGCCGTGTAAGTGCAACGGATGGAAAACTGCAGATTCTCTGCTCGAGCTTGATCGGAATATAGCACTAGGCAGGATAGCAAAAGGTATAGAACGAGCCCTGATTTAACTGGGCCGGGTTTGTCGGCAGCCATTTGGATTTCTCCAGAAGCCGGTTGGGTACAGGCCGCTCAACAACACAGCCTTGAAGCGCACGTATCCAGTGGCGATAGAAGCCCTAGACCGGGCGCCAAGCGAACCTATTGCCACGCATTAGATTGATTTTTGTTTGCCTTCAAGATCATTCGTGACCCGATGCTGCCATTCCAGCCCGTAGGATCGATTGAGCCAACGGGTCCGGCCCGAAGTGGCCGGCCCGATGACAGGCTTCGCGAAACCCATCGCCTTCAGCTATGCTCGCGCGGTGACCAACTATCGGCGAAACTTCATCTGCGGCGGCAGCTTTTTCTTCACGGCCAATCTGGCTGAGCGCCGCTTGCGTTTCTCGTCGATGACGTCGTTTCGGCGAAAGATGATGGGTTTCGGTGCCGCTCGACCCATCCTACGGACTCGCATCGACAATCAGGTGGGCTTTCGCGTGCTCGAGCTATCTCAAAGGGGTGGACGAGATCACGTGCAATGCAGAGAAGACCACGTGCTGGCCACTGCCCACGGGCACGAAAAAGCGCCAGGACTCAGCGCTCGATTCGGCAGGAAACAGCAACAGTGCCATGCCGTTCTTGAGCTCAAGACGGACATCTCCGTGACCGCTCTCCTCGCTGCTCATCACAACGAACCGCTCGGAGTGGTTCACCCAGGAGCGGGTCGCCTCGTCGCGTTCGAAATAGGTGCCGAGCTTCTGGTCCTGGAGGCTGAAGCCGTCCTCGTACGACCAGTTCTTTGGGCGCTCACCGCGTCCCACATAGACCCACAGATCGCCGCTTCCAGTGATCGTGCCTAAGGGCCCCTGAAGACGCCAGGGGCATTGGACGTGGAGCGCGTAGTCCCCGACCGTGCCCTCACCCGAGGGATGCTGCCGAATTTCGCCAAAATGCAGCACCAGCATGTCGGCGGCCCGGCGCACGATAGAAAGACGCAGTCCAATCAGCGGCTCAAAAATGCGGAACATTGCACGGCTCAAGCCCGCAGGATGGGTTTGTGAAACCCATCGCCTTGCTGCGTTGGCATTTCAGAAAGGTGATGGGTTTCGCTGCGCTATACCCATCCTACAAATTACTGATGAAAAATGTACAGGTCAAATAGGTAATGGGAGGCGATACACACGACCAGCCGCCGCGTCCACCAATAGGCGGCTCCCAAAAGCAGCCCGTGTAGAAACGCATCGAGTGTCTCGGCCGTACCAGATGTCAGGTGAATCAGGGCAAATGCCGCAGAACTGAGGACAATGACCGAAAGCGGCTTCAAGCGCCATCTTTCAAATAATGAAAACAAAAGAGCGCGAAAGACACTTTCTTCTGAAACAGCAACAAGCAGTACACCGAATGCGAGATCGAAATTTCGGACCAGCGGGTTTGGAATCGAGGGAAAGCGCCACAGCTCGAAATAGTTGAAGTGAGCGCGCAGCACGGGGTAGACGATTGCATGCAGATAGAATTCAGCCGCCAATAATGCCATGAAAATGAGAACTGACGTAAGTATTCCGGCAGAAGGGCGGCTGGGCGTAAAAAGCCCGGATCGCCGCGCCATGGCAACGCCGATAAGTGAAATAATTCTGGCGCTATAATCCGCCGTCAACCAAAAGATATAGTCATGCTGCCCTAACAGAATCGCCCGCTTGAGAAAGAAAGGGACGATTGCTATGGCGACAGCAAGCCATTCGCCCGGGGAGATGTCGCCCTTTGGTTGTTTGTCTGTCACCGAGGGTATGCTCACTTCGGCCCGGCCGGCGCCTTGTGATACATCCAGCGATACTAGGCTATTGCCCGGTCGGTTGGCCTTGAATCTTCGGCAGGGCGTTCGGGTCGTTGCCCGGCTTCACCTGCTGCGCCTGGCTGGCGAGCTCGACGGTCAGGCGCTGCGCCGAGTCGGCCGACATCTGCGCCAGAATATCGGCCATTTTGCGCGGCTCGATCTTGGCGGCGATTTCGAGCAGGACGCCGGCATCGAGGCGGTCGAAGATTTTCGCGGCATCGCGCGGCTTCATGTTCTCGTACATGGTGACGAGGCCCTTGAAACGCGCGGCCTGGGCTTCGTCCTTCTGCTGCGTCGCCACCGTGATGCGGGCTTCGGTTTCCTTCAGCTCGGCGAGCTGGCCTTCCATGCGTTTCTCCGCGGCCTTGATCAAACTCTCGCGGATGTCGAGCTCGCGGGCGCGGGTGTCGAGCTCCTGGCGGCGCTCTTGCAGCCGCTCGAGGATGGCGCGCTCGGCGCCCGAGGGCTGGCCCGGCTCGGTGGGAATGATGGTGCCCGGCGGCTTGGTGTCGGGCGGTTTTGCCGGCACGGCCTTGGCTTGCTTATCCTTGTCGGCGGTCTCCGCCGGCACCGAGCCGGTGATGTCGAGGCTGGTCCTGTCGGCCGGCAGCGTCGCCACGACCGGCGCCGTGGTCGCGCCGCTGCCGTCGGGGAAGTTGAACATCTGCGACGCCCACGACAGCATGGACGACGACGGCCGCGGCACGTCCGCGGTGGTGTGGATGACCGCGGTGTGCTCCATCTTCGGCGTGTCGTCGCCGGCAATCAGCGAACCGCCGTCGAGCAACAGATCGGCCGCCTTCAACGCCAACAGGCAGGTGCAGGCAATGACTGCGATCGGAATGAGACGCAGATCGCGGATATAGTTCATCATGCGGCGAGGCCGTGCACCTTGGTGCGCAACCGCTCGGCGAAGGCCTGCGCCTGGGCCGCGACCGCCTTGGCGTCGTTGTTCGGCGCGGCCGGCTCCTGCGGCGGCCGGCCGGCGATGACGATCTGCGACAGGCGATGCAGCACGTCCTTGCCGGCGGCGAGCCGGCGATCGAGGTCTATGGTCATGGCCTCGGCGCGGTTGAGGCGCTGACCCAAGCCGACGTCGCATTCGTGCACGGTGACCTTCAGCCCGGCGATGGCGCGCTCGGCGATCTCGGTCGCGGTGACGAGCTCGGAAATCGTGGCGCGCAGCGAATGCTCGTCGGCCTTCAACAGCTTGAGGCGCCGGTTGAGCAACATGCAATAGCCGACCGTCAGCATGAGCAAGATCGCGACCAGGCCTTCGATCATGATTCCAATGCCGTTGCTCACTATTGTGCCTCCATGGGGTTTCCGGTGCCGCCCGCCATTTCGAACATGGCGAAGGTGGTGCTTGGTTTGCGCAAATGCTTGGCGACGCGCACGGCGACCCGGTCGCCGACCCGGCCCATGCGGCCTTCGGTCAGCGTCACGTCGCCGCAACGCACGATGACCATGGCGTCGGATTTCATTTCCAGCATCAGCGTGTCGCCGACATTGAGCTTCATGATCTGCTTTAACGGCAACTGTGCCTCGTAAAGCACCGCGTCGACGGCGATTTGCGCCTGACCGATTTCGGTCGCCAGATGGCCTTCCCAGGTCGAGTCGCGGCCGAATTTCTCGCCCATGAACATCTGCAACAGCACGTCGCGGATCGGTTCGATGGTGGCATAGGGCAACAGCAGCTCGATGGTGCCGCCGCGGTCTTCCATGTCGATGCGCAGCCGCACCAGGATCGCCGCATTGGCCGGCCGCGAGATCGCGGCAAAGCGCGGATTGGTCTCGAGGCGGTCGATATTGAACTTGACCGGCGACAGCGGCCGGAACGCGAGCTCGGCGTCGGCCAGCACCACCTCGATCATGCGCTTGATCAGGTTGGTCTCGATGGTGGTGTAGGGCCGGCCCTCGATGCGGATCGCGGTCTGGCCGCGGCGGCCGCCTAAGAGCACGTCGATGATCGAATAGATCAGGTTCGAATTGACCGTGAGCAGGCCGGAATTGTCCCACTCCTCGGCCTTGAACACACCGAGGATGGCGGGCAGCGGGATCGAGTTGAGATAATCGCCGAACCGCACCGAGGTGATGCGGTCGAGCGACACTTCGACGTTGTCGGAGGTGAAATTGCGCAGACTCGTCGTCATCAGCCGGACCAGCCGGTCGAAGACGATTTCCAGCATCGGCAGGCGCTCGTAGGAGACCATCGCCGAGTCGATGATGGCGCGGATGCCGGAATTGTCGTTGAGATTGACGTCGGCCAGGCTGAAGCCCAGCAGCGAGTCGATTTCTTCCTGCGTCAGAATGCGTTCGGCGCCGCCCTTGGCGGCCTGGATGAACTGGCCGTCGTCGACCATGGTGGCCCAATGCGCCGCCATGGCCTCGGCGTCACCTTCGGGCTGTTCGGCCGCGGGTGCGCTTTCCGCCCCCGCTTGCTGCTCGGCGTCGAGCGCGACGCCCCACTCGGCGGCGAGCGCGTCCTGGTCGATATGGTCTTTTGCTGCCATCGGTTTACGGTCGCTGCTTGCGCGCGAGGATTTTGTTATTCCTCACTGCACCACGATTTCCTTGAACAGCACGGCGTTGATCCGGTTCGGCGCGATCGAGGCGTTGACGCGCCGCGTCAG
>Ga0316363_10003679_pt1 | contig 10868 bp, 5 predicted proteins | sample Sb_taG_3_FD_200459 | JGI IMG/M metagenome (GOLD analysis project Ga0316363, IMG submission 200459) | Peat soil microbial communities from Weissenstadt, Germany - Sb_50d_a_PC metaG (v2) (version 2) | ecosystem: Environmental > Terrestrial > Soil > Wetlands > Peat | place: Germany: Weissenstadt...
GTTCGCAGACCCGAAAATGAATCCGCGGGACACCAGCGGATGCAGCCAGAACCCTTCCCCAATCACAAAATCACTGGGACTGGAGAGAACCTAAGTCGCGGAGTCCATTTTTCCGCAGCCTGCTAAGAAACGGTCGAACAACGCCGCGCCACGAGCCAAAAGACAAAAGCTAAAAGCCAAAAGCCAAAAGCGAAGGGCGAAAAGCCTCTGTCGGCTACTGCAACTCCATCTGCGCCAGCAGAGTGTAGAGGCCGAGCAACGTGATGGCGGCGCCTCCCCAGACCATGGCGGCGGATTTCCAGGCGAGCGCACTGACGAATTCCCTTTGGCTGCGGAAGGAGATTACGAACGTAGGATTGTTCGCGCCTTTCATTAATACGACGGGCGGAGTGAGATTGAAGTCTGATGGCTTGGCCTGGTCTTCGGACAGACGCGCTCCGTCGTGGGCGGAGACTGGCGCGAGCGGCGCGTTCTCTTCGACGGCTACAGTTTGGTGCGGAACTCCGGCGGCGGACCACGCCGCTGGTTTGGTGATGCCGGCACGAGTGAGCGCGGCCGCGATTTTCGCCTGCTGGCCCATTTCTTGAGCGGTGGAAGCAGCCGCGCCAGTAGCAAGTCTGATGATCTGCGGAGCAGGAAGCCACTCCGAAAAGTTGATGGGCGTAGAGTTGCGTGGCGAATCGCTGCGCGGTGAAAACGGACGCACCTGGACGCCTGGATTTTCCGTGAGAGTTCCAGCGACGAAGAGCGCGTCTTCGGGCTTGATCGACCGTTCTTCGATGCGTAGACGGCGGCCCGGGACGATGCCGTGGCGGGAAAGAAAAACGCTGACGCGCGGCGGAACGTCATCCAGGTTCGAGGAGAAAAACGACGCGTCATATTCTTCGCGAAAATCGCGGTGCAGGTCGAGATCGGCTCCGAGCGGTTCGATCAGCAATTGTCCAGTCGAGTCGTCGATGAAGAAGGGCAGGTGCAGAGTTTCGTCTGCAATTTTCTCCCATTCCTCCTTCTTGCCATCGCGCTGCTGCCAGGCAGTGGTGTGGTAGAGAAAGCAAGGCTTGCCAGCGATGGGCGCCGACATGGTGTAAGGACCGGAAGCCATGCCGTTGACTTCTACCAACCCCATCGCGGCGCTGCGAATTTTGGAGGTTGGTGTGGTAAGCAATAAGCGCTTGCGGGCGAGCAGACGGAATCCGAGAAAGAAAAAGTACAAACCGCCAGCAGTCGCGAGACATGAAAGGATCGTGAGGTAGTTGATCGGGATGAAGAGGGAAAGGCAGACGGTCACGGTTGCTTTCCTGGATTGCCTCGGATGATCTGATATGAGGATAAGGAAGAGATTTCAGAACGACACGGAGAAAGGCGCGGGATGGGCTTACCGAAGTAACTGTTACCACACTCGATTGCAGTGGAGACGAGGCGTCCCTCGTCTCTACCAACCTTGTCTCCTAACTATGCGGTGACAGCGCGAGCCTTCAGAATTTCGGCGGCGGCTGCGATGGCCGCATCTACTTCGGCGTCGGTGTTGTAGAAGTGGGGAGAGAAGCGGACTCCGGCCTTGGGACGCCAGTCTACGAGGATGTCGCGGGCCAGGAGTTCCCGGCTTACCTGGTGGGAATCGGGCATGTCGATGGAGACAGTGCCGCCGCGTCTCTCGGGATCGCGGGGCGTGTTGACGCGCCATCCGTGCTGGTCGGCGAACTCGATGAGGCGGGCGGTCTGGCGTTTGGATTTCTCGCGGATGTTCTCTACACCAACTTCCTGAATAATTTTGAGACCTGGACGCGCCGCTTCGATCGCAGGAATGTGCGTAGTTCCGTTCATGAATCGGAACGGAGGATCGGCGTAGCGGATGGGGCCGGTTTCGAAGGCAAAAGAATTTTCGTGCGCGAACCATCCGGTGAGCTTCGGCTCCAACTTCTCGCCGAGGTCGGGGCGGACGTAAAGGTAGGCAACGCCGGGACCGCCGCAGAGCCACTTGAGAACGCCTCCGCAGGCGAAGTCGGCGTTGAGAGACTGGATGTCGACGGGAACGGTGCCGAGAGACTGGAAAGTGTCGAGGACGACGTGGGCTCCAACTTGGTGCGCTTTGTCGATGATGGCTTTGGCGTCGTTAATGTAAGAGCTGCGAAAAATAACGTGCGAGATGGGAACGATCAGAGTTTGCTCGTCGATGGCCTCGAGCAGGTGCTCGGTGGGGACGGTGACGCCATCGTCGGTCTTGACCATGTGCACCTGCGCGCCGTACTGGCGCTGCGCTTCCCAGAAATACATGACGGAGGGAAAGTTCATGTCGCTATAAACGACCTTGTTGCGTTTGCCGGTGAAATCGAAACACGACGCGACTACGGCCTGGCAGGTGGTGACGTTCTGGTGGAGAGAGACGGAATCTTGGGGCGCGTTCATCAGGCCGCCGAGTTCATTGCCCACTTCGAGGGCGAGCATCCACCAGCGTTCTTCCCAGGCGCGAATGCCGCGTGTTGCCCAGACCTCGGCGTAGGCATGGAGCGCGTCGTAAACGGCGCGCGGCATGGCTCCGAGGGAGTTGGAGATCATGTAGTTGGTGCGCTCAAGAATGGGAAACTCAGAGCGGTAGCGCAGAAGATCGTCGGGCATGAAGGTCATTGTAATCTGGGAGCGTGTTCGTGCGTTCGTCGAGCGGGATGGGAATTGGGGGCGAGCGAGACTCGCCCCCGGTTGGTGTTTAGGCTGCGGATTCCTTGTCCTTGGATCGGCGAGACCTCACTGAAGCAGCGGCGTGTATGCCAGGTGCTCCGGTAAGCGCTGCCAATAACTGGGCTCCATCGGGACTGCCGAGTCCGGTGCATGCATCCCATCCCGGACCTGCGCTAAAGGTACCGTTGTTGCCTTGGGTAATGTCGTGGAATCCGGAGGCTTCAACGGCTTGCGCGTAGATTAGCGGGTTCAGGAAGCCGATCGGTTTCCCCATTTGTTGATTGATGCGCGCCACCAGCCCAGCCCATAAAGGCGCAACCGCGCTGGTGCCACCGATGACTTCGGTCTGGCCATCGACCAGAATGTTATAGCCGGTGTTGGGGTCGGCATCGCCGGAGACGTCAGGCACGCCTCGTCCGCCACCCTGAACTGTGGGTGCCGGGACATCGAAGCCATCCTGCCAGGTTGGAAGCGGGAAAACATTGCTGACCCCGCCGCCAGTTGATCCTCCATTGGGCAGGTCATTCCAGACCGTTTCGTTGACAATTTGTTCGTTCGAGGTTTGCATTGCGGTGCCACCACAGCCCAGTACGAACGAACTGGAAGCGGGAAAATCGACATGGTTGTTGCCGTCGTTGACCCCGTCGGAAGAGCCATTGTCACCGGAGGCCACGCAGACGGTTACACCCATGGCCGCGGCCGCTTGAAAGGCTTCGTCGAAGTTGGTGAGAGCCTGAGAGGTCCATTGCGATTCGGCCGAGCCCCAGCTAATGGAAATGACCGAGGGTTGATTGGCGCTGTCATGTGCGGCGGTGGTGATCGCGTCAAGAAAGCCCTGATCGGTGTTCGGGGCAAAATAGACGACAATCTTCGCCGCCGGAGCGATCGCGCCGGCCACTTCTATGTCGAGCATCACTTCGCCGTCCGCGCTGTCCGGCGTGGTGGGGCTATTGGTGCCTCCATCGACGGACACAGAGATCACCTGCGGCTCCTTGATATTGAGCGAGCTGAAATAGTTGCTCAAGTCATCCATCTGAAAGCCTCCACCCAACTCGATGATCCCGATGCACTGGCCGGTTCCGTCGCCTGCCGGGTAGTCGTAGACTTGCGCAACTTCATTGGGATCATGCGAAGCGGTGGCGGCGTGAGCCTTAATTCCGGGGGTCTGCGGCAGGCGTCGGATATGCGGTTCTGCCTGCGGCCGGTTGTCGAGGCCAAATACTCCCGTGATGATGTCCGAATAGTCGGTCGGCACGCTGATGGCGCCGACACGGCCGCGGAAATTTCCCCTGGGGTGGCTGTACTCTTTGAGTTCGATGTGGAAGGCCTTTTGGAGATCGGCTACGGTTCCTGACAGCATTACGGTCCGACGCGCCAGCTCGGTGCCGGTTTCGCGCACCTTGAGCCCGTATTCCTGGGCGAACTTCTTGATTTTGTCGAGATCGGCAGGATCGGCGCCGTGGGCTTTTTCGTAGTCGGTGCGCGACATGTGCTTAAAACCGGGTTTTGCGAGGGCATTCTTAAATTCTTCGCGCTTCGCCTCTAATTTCGAGCGGATGCGAATGGAGACCTCAATGGTTTGGTCCGGATGCGAATTGTGGATCAGGCGGGCACCGCGGACGGGTTTACGTTCACTGCCTGAAAGGATGTTGAATCCTCTTTGAGTAGAAGTCACAGATGCTCCTTCGTTTCGGGGGAACAGGAGCGGCCGGGAACTAATCGCGACAGGGAGTCGCACAGGTGGGGAAGTCCAGGTTCGTCCCGCCGTCCAGATGGGACCCGAAAACTCGCTGACTATACCAGAAAAAAATGGGAGTTATCAATAAAAAGTTGGGGCCAATAACTCGGAAGGGCAGGTGCGATCTTTCCCGATTTGGAACTATTGAGGGGCAGATGGTTTAGTCGTTCTGGAGCGGGTTTGGGCGCAGGATGAAGTAGAGGAGAGTTAGGGCGATCAGGAAAGTTAGTCCGGCGATCAGGTTGATGCGGGAGTCCCACCAGGTTTTGGCTACGGATGCGAGGACTATGACTAGGCCGATGACGGATCCCCATTTGCCGAGGGGCGAGCGGGCGGGGATTTTGGCGGACTGGGCTGCGGTAAGCCGGCGGCGGAAGTTGATGTGGGCGGCTAGCGAAATGATCCAGGAGAGCATCATGCCGAAAAAGGCGCCGCGGAGAATGTTCTCGAAGGCTTTGGCTGGGGCCCAGCGTTCGAGCACGAGGGCGACGACGATTCCGTAAGAGGAGACGAGCAGGGCGAGGGTCGGAGTGCCTTTTGTGCTGAGGTGGCCGAGCGCGCGGGGAACCCATCCGGTGCGAGCTAGCGAGAAGAGCATGCGGGAAGAGATGTAGAGGGCGGCGTTGGCTCCGGAAAGGGCGGCGGTCAGGACTACGAAATTCATGAAGTGAGCGGCTCCCGGGAGGCGGACGGAGCGGAAGACGGTGACGAAGGGACTTTCGGTGACGCCGGCGCGGTTCCAGGGCATGATGCCGACGAGGATGACGATGGCTCCGAGATAAAGAAGGGTAAGGGTAACAAAGGTCATGCGAACGGCGCGGGCGATGGCCGTGGCGGAAGTGGATTCGCCGGAGGCTACGGCTACGAATTCGACGCCGCCGAAGGTGTAGATGGCGAAGGTGATGGCGAGGAGCGGCGCGGCGGGTCCGAGCGGGAAGAATCCACCTTGGGCGGTGTATTGGGGAGCGGCTTGTCCGGTGAGGAGAAGGGCGGCGCCGAGCGCGATGAAGGTGGCGATGACAGCAACCTTGATCATGGCGAACCAGAATTCAAAGCGTCCGTAGGCGTGGACGGCTAGGAAGTTGATGGAGAGAAGGAAGGCGGAAAAGGCGAAGACCCAGAGGATGGCGGGGACGCGCGGAAACCAGAGCTGCATGTAGGTGGCGGAGGCGACCATCTCGGCTCCGATGGAGACGGCGATGGCGAGCCAGTAGCCGGCGCGGGAAATGAATCCGGCCCAGTGGTTGAGGTAGAGGTCGCCATAGACGCCGAAGGAACCGGCGGCGGGATGAGTGCTGGCGAGTTCGCCGAGGGCGAGCGCGACGGTCCAACTGATGAAGGCGGCGAGGACGAAGCTGAGGATGACGGCGGGTCCGGCGAGTTCGATGGCGGCGGCGGTGCCGAGGAGGAGTCCGGTGCCGATGGAACCGCCGACGGCGACCATGGTCATCTGCCCGGCGGTGAGTTGTTGGCGGAGGCCGGACTCGGGGTTGGAGGATGGGGCGGGCATGAGGGCTCGTATTCGTATATCAGAAGTGGGGCTTCGCGGCGGGGAAAAGGTGGATTGCGAGGCCGAGCTGCGCTCGGCTTGGACGGGGCAAAGCCCCGTCCCCGTACCGGCGTTGGCTAGGTTGTTTTGGTCGAGGCGGCTGTGGCCGGAACCGTTTCGGTGAGATTTGATTCGGGCAAAGCGGGCGCGGGGCGGGCGGTGACGACGCGGTCGCGACCCGCGCGCTTGGCCTGGTAGAGAGCGTCGTCGGCGAAATTGAGGAGGAGATCGACGCGATCGGTGGTTTCTTCGAAGGCAGCGACGCCGATCGAGACAGTAAGAGCAACTGTAGCCTCGTCGTTGTGCTGAGCGCAGTATTCCTTGAGGCGTTTGCGGATTTCCTCAGCGCGGGCGGTAGCCTGGAGGAGGGAGCACTCGGGGAAGATGAGGGCGAATTCTTCGCCACCATAGCGGCAGGCAACGTCGTCGGCGCGCACGCAGCGCAGAAGAATCTCGCCGACAGCGGCTAAGACCCGGTCGCCGGCGGAGTGTCCGAAGTTGTCGTTATAGCGTTTGAAGTGGTCGAGATCGAGCATCATGACGGCGAGGGGACGGTGTTTCCGACGAGCGGAGTGGAGTTCGTGATCGAGGAACTCCTGCATGTAGCGCCGGTTGTAAAGGCCGGTGAGTGGGTCGCGGACGGATTGGAGGCGGAGAGATTCACGGAGGTTAAGGTTGGCCACCGCGATTGCGATGTGTTCGGCGACGGCGGCGGCGAGATGGCGGCGGCGAGCGAAGGTGTCGGAGTCGTGGTCATGGTCGGAAATGGGGGATAGGGGATCGTCATTCTGGATGGTCAGCGTTCCGAAGGTGTCGCCGTTGGCGATGAGAGGAATGCAGACCGAAGGGCCTTCCCCGAGCAGGTGCGAGCAGCGCGGGGCGGAGCGTCCACCAGGATGAGCATGGGTGCATCCGCGGCGAAGAGCCCAACATTGTTCGGGCGAGAAGATCTGGTCGGTGGGACAGACCCCCCATTGGGCGACGGACTCGACGCGGTTTCCGGAGGCGCTGAGCAGTGAGATGGAGCCGGAGGCTCCGGGAAACAGACGGCGCAAACGCTCCGGGATGAGGCGAAACACCTCTTCCCGGGAGGTGCAGGCTTGGAGCAAGCTCCCGAGATCGCTGATCTGGGTGATTTCGGCAGTTTGGCGGCGGGCGTTGTCGAGCAGGCGACGGACTTTCTGGTGGGAGTCAGTCACTTGCTTTTGCGCGGCCTTGCGCTGGGCGATTTCCTGGTGCTGGTGGAATTGGGTGAGGGCCAACCGGAGCGTGAAGGCGAGAAGCGATGCCGCGATCGCCACGTTCGTGAGAGTTCCTCCGGAGGCCTGTTTCCAGCGGTCCGTCAGCAAAGCGACACAGGAGAGCATGGCGACCAGGACCAGGTTGGTGCCGAGGAAGCTGAGGAAATTCGCCGGCGCCGGAGCGGGTTGGGGCTCGGGGGAAGGGGCCCAAGTGAGGGCGATGAGCCCAGCGGCAACCTGAGGAAGGGCCCAGCCCAGGTTGAACCATGCGGCGGCGGACACATAGTGGTGCAGGTCGATCCAGTCACCGATGAAGGTTGCGACCGCGCAGACCAGCAGGAAGAGCCCTAACCGAAGCAACAGATTGCGGGTGCTGGCGACGCGGGCGAATTGCAGGCGCACCAGGACTGCGACCAGGAGGAGCAAGGTTTGCGCGTCGCTGACGCTGAGGTTGCGCAGGAGCGCATCGGCGGGCACCATCCGCTGCGCCGGGAGAACGAGGAAGGTGGAGTAGATGAGGCCAACGACGATTGCGACCTGAAAGAGATCGAGAAAAATCTCGGACTTCCCACGAGCGCGCCGATACGTCTCCGGAAGGAAGAGCATCATCAGGATCGGGGCACCATAGAGGCAGTAGAGCAGGCGGCAGGTCGAATCCGACAAGATGGCCTGGTCGAACAGGGTGTCGCAGGTCTGGAGGGCTGCAGGAACAAGCAAAACTACCTGGACGACGGCGAACAGAAACCAGAACAGGGCAGTAATGCCTTGGGCGCGACGGAATGCAATCCAGGCGCAAGCGAGGGCAAGAAGACTATCAAGAACGAGAATGGACTCGGAAAGACCGCGGCCCACCCGGCCAGTTCCGAGCACGAGGAAGCCCACAGCATGGGTGGCGATGAGGGCGGCGAAGAGAAGGCCCGCGAACCAAAGACGGTGGAGGCCCGCGAACTCGCGCAGGCGGGAGCCGCGACGCAGGTCGAGATTGATTGCTGCAGCCATCAGTTGTGGAGAGACACTCCGCCTCATTCATAGAGTCGGCTCGGGCGGTGGAAAACTCCAGTCTTCTGAGTCTTCTGTTTCTCTGCTTCTCCGGCCCGCGTCTGCGGCCTGAAATCTGGGATTTGAGTAGTTCCTTCCGTCCAGAAGACTGGAGAGCGCGCTGATCGCATGACTTTCGTAATCACGGAGCGGGGGAACCGCGTTGCTGGTGCTGGGGGTGAATCCTAGAATCAAGGCGGAAGTCTCTGTCCCAAGACCGCCACATGCCAGAAAATCCTAATCGTGCCGAAATAGCCCGCCGCGTCGAAAAGGCGGAGAAGCTCTTGCAGAAGGGAAAGACGGCCGATGCGCTGGCGGAATACCTGCAAATCCTGGAAGGCGATCCGCAAAACGACAATGTGCGGCAGATGGCGGCGGACCTGTGTCTCTCTTTAAATAAGGGAGCGCAGGCGGTGCGGCTGCTGGGAGAGTTGTTTGAGCGGCAGGTGGCCGCGACGGATGCAACGCGAGCGAGCCTGACCTACAAGAAGCTGGCCCGGTACACCAACCCGGCATGGGAACAGAAAGTGCGCTTTGGGCAACTGCTGGAGCTCTCGAACAAAAAGCTGGCGATCGGGACGTATGAAAATGCACTGGAAGACTTGCAGCGGCAGGGAAAGAAAGAAGAAGGGTTGCTGGTTTTGCGGCGGATTGTGAGTCTGGAGCCATCGCAGTCCAACCATTTGCGGGTGGCGGAATTAGCGGCGGAACTGGGCGAGCACGTGATGGCGTCGCAGTCATTCTTGCAATTGGCGGAACTGGCGGAAACTGCAGGCGGAAACGCCAGCCAGTGGTTTGAGCGGGCTTACACGGAGAATCCGACGGATTCGAAGATCGCCGTGGCCTATGGCAAGAGCTTGCTGTCGCGGGGCGAGTCGGGGGCGGCGATTTTTATTTTCGAGCCGCTGGTGCATTCCGGAGATGCATCGCTTGAGCTGCGCGACCTGTATGCGCAAGCGCTGCTGTCCGCGGATCGGTGTGTGGATAGCGAGCCGCTGATCTGGCAGATGTTCGAGCAGAACCCGGCGCGCATACACCAGGTGGTGAGCCTGATCGGCAAGATGATCGACTCCGAACTGGATGCGGAGGCGGTGGCGCTGGCGCGGAAGCTGGAAGCTTTCCAGCGCCGGCGCGGGGAACGGCGATCGTTCATCATGACGATGCAGGAACTATTGGCGTCGCACCGTCCGTCGGCGGAAATGCTGGAATTCCTGGCGGAGCTGTTCAACGCGTCGAATCGTGAAACGGACTACGCGCAGGCGCTGCTGAAGCTGTTTGATCTGTATTGCACGAAGCACGATTACCAGAAAGCGGGCGAGTGTCTGGACCGGGCGGCGGAAGTGGATCCGTACGAGCCGGGACATCAGAGACGGCTGGAGGCGCTGCGGGGCAAGATCGACGATCAGCGCTTCCACGTAATCGCATCGCGGTTCGCGGCGACGGTGAAGAAAGAAGAGCAGGAAGTCAAGGTCAAGGAACCGACATTGGGAGCGGCCGCGCTGCAGGATCTGATGCTGCAAGCCGAGATTCTGGTGCAGTACGGGATGCGCTCGAAGGCGATCGAGCGTTTGCAGCGCATTCAGGAACTGTTTCCGCATGAGGAAGAACGCAACCAGGAACTGCAGCGGCTGTACATAGCGGCAGGCATCGAACCGCAGTATGCGAAGCCAGTGACGCCGGCCGCACCGGCTGCGACGGTGGCGGCGAGCGGCGATCAGACAGCGTCGGCCGCGACGGCGGCGGCGAGCGAGGCATCCGATGTCAGCAGTCTGGCGAGGGTGGCGGAAATCACGCGCAAGCTTTACCACCAGGGGAACGCGGAAGGAGTTTTGAAAACGGCGGCGAATGAAATCGGCGCGAACTGGCGGACGGCGCGTTGCATTGCGGCCCTGCGCAAACCAGGTCTGCCGCCGTCGAGCGTGCAGGAATATCACATGGAGGGGCTGATTCCGGCGAGTTCGGCGGCGCTGGTTGGCCTGGTGGAAACGCTGCAGGATCTGGCGGTGGCGCGAGGTACGCTGACGATGAGCGATGCGAGAAACGCTCCGGAGTTGATGGACGTGCGCAGCGCGGTGGAGGAGTTGCAGATCGAATCGCTGCTGGCACTGCCGCTGACCGAAGGCAACGACCAGATCGGGGTGCTGATCCTGACCCAGAACACGGGCCGGGTGTGGCAGGCTTCGGAGGTGCTAGTGATCCGGACGTTGAGCGACCAGGTGTTGATCGCGCTCAACAACGCCGGGCTGCGGCGGCTGGTGAAAAATCTTTCGGTGACGGACGAGAAATCGGGGCTGCTGAGCCGGGCTTCGTATCTGGACCTTCTGCAGGCGGAAACCCGTCGTGGGTTGCAGCAGGGAACGGCAGTGACGGTGGTGCTGATGCAGTTTGGACGGCGCAACGCGCTGATCAAGGAATATGGCGAGCAGGCGGTGACGGCCGTGATGGAGCAGATCGGGCAGCTGTTTTCGGCGAACATCCGGACGAACGATCTGGCGTTCCGCTATGAGCCGACGACGGTCGCGCTGGTGCTCGGCGACACGGGCGAAAAAGAAGCGCTGCTGGCAGTGCAGAAATTGCGGCGGCTGCTGGCGGAAGTGCGTTTCCCGGGTAAGGACCAGAGAGTCGA
>Ga0316363_10003686_pt1 | contig 10858 bp, 10 predicted proteins | sample Sb_taG_3_FD_200459 | JGI IMG/M metagenome (GOLD analysis project Ga0316363, IMG submission 200459) | Peat soil microbial communities from Weissenstadt, Germany - Sb_50d_a_PC metaG (v2) (version 2) | ecosystem: Environmental > Terrestrial > Soil > Wetlands > Peat | place: Germany: Weissenstadt...
CAAAATCCCGCGCGAAACCACCAAGACCAAGGACATCACGGGCGGTCTGCCGCGCGTGGTGGAATTGTTCGAGGCTCGCAAGCCGCGCGAGACCGCTGTCATCAGCGAAATCGATGGCGTGGTGCGCTTCGGCGAAGTGGCCAAGGGACAGCGCAAACTGTACGTGGCCGCCGATAACGGTACGGAGAAGGAATATTCCGTTCCGCGCGGCGTCCACATCAACGTGCAGGAAGGCGAGCGCGTCCGGGCGGGTGAGCCGCTCATGGACGGGCCGCTCAACCCGCACGATATTCTGGCCGTGCTCGGGGAGAAGGAACTGCAGTCTTACCTGGTGAATGAAATCCAGGAAGTCTACCGCCTGCAGGGCGTGAACATCTCGGACAAGCACATCGAAGTGATCGTGCGCCAGATGATGCGCTGGGTGAAGGTCGAAGATGTGGGCGATACCCAGTTCCTGCTGGAACAGCAAGTGGACAAGTTCCGCTTCCACGAGGAGAACGAGCGTGCCATCGCGCAGGGCGGCAAACCGGCCACCGGGCGTCCGTTGCTGCTCGGTATCACCAAGGCGTCGCTCTCCACCGATTCGTTTATCTCCGCTGCCTCCTTCCAGGAGACAACGCGCGTGCTGACCGAAGCTTCGATTCAGGGAGCGGTCGATCATCTGCGCGGCTTGAAGGAGAACGTGATTGTGGGCCGCTTGATTCCCGCCGGCACCGGCATGGAGTATTACCGGAACGTGCGTCTCTCTCCGGAAATGGAAGAGGCTGCAAGCAAGGTGCAGGAGGAAGTCTCGCAAGCCTACGAAGATGCCGAGCGCGCGCTCGAGCTCATGCGGCACGAAGGCGAGACCGAAGAACTCGCCGCGGAGTAGGACCGGAAGAATCCAGGACAGGGGCGACGCGAGTCGCCCTTGCTCGTGTGGGGACGGGCGCCCTCGCCCGTCCAAGCCGAGCGGAGCTCGGCAACTGCCTGTAGTCACAGCAACTCTGGATTCGCTATAAAATGACGCCTTAATTAGACGACGGTTTTTGGAAGCCAATGTCTTTAGCACTGGAACCAAAGCGCCTGACTGGGCAACCTCAGGATCGCAACCCCACGCCGGAGCCGATTCCTGGTGGTCTGGTGTTGGCCCCGGCGCTAGGGCGCTTTTGGCGGCTGTTCCGCTTGTCGATCTGGCGTGCCTTCGAGCACGATGCTTTCGGGACCGCCAAAGCCTCGGCCTATTCTTCCATCTTCACTTTTTTCCCGGCCTTACTGGTGCTGGGCTCGGTTCTTGCCACCCTTAGCCGGGGCAAAGTCTACCTTCGCGAGATCTCCTACGCACTGGGCACCATCTTGCCGGCGGGTAGCTCAGCTGCCCTCTCCTACCTCAGAGGCAGCACGGACCGGCCGGTTGGCCTGCTCGTTACTACTTCGTTGTTGACGGTTTGGAGCGCTTCCGGCGCCATCATCTCCTGGATGGATGGCTTTCGCCGTGCCTACCAGCTTCCCAAGACCTGGGGTTTAGTTCAGGAGCGCGCGATTGCGATTTCTCTGGTCTTGATGGCGGGTCTGCCGCTGACTTTCGCCACCATTCTGGTTGCGTTCGGCAGCCGCATTGAAACGCGGATTTTGTTTCACATCGGGCACGAGTTCGGGCCTCTAATTCTGTTGTTGTGGGGCGCGATACGCTGGACCATTGCGATCATGACCAGCATCGCTGTGATCCAGCTTATCTATCACAACGCGGTGCCCCGCACGCAACCCTGGCACAGCGTTTTGCCGGGCGCTGTTCTTGCGACCGCCATGTGGCTGATCTCCACTGCGCTGTTTGGGTGGTATTTGCAGCATTATGTTGACTACAGCGTTATCTACGGCTCGCTCGGTGTGGGTATTGCTCTACTGCTCTGGATGTACATCATCTCGCTGGTTGTACTGATTGGCGCCGAATTCAATGCCATGCTTTTTCCTCGCTGTCTCACGAAAGTGCCGCCGCCGCGGGCGGAAACGGAAGTTGGCTGAGTGTGAAGTCAGGAGCCAGCAGCAACGCCGTGGACGAGTCATTCGCCGAATTCCGCGATGATTCACTGAATCCCGCAGTCCGCGGCTTTCTGCACTCCCCCGCGAATGCAAACGGCGATGCGCTGATCCTGACTCACGGCGCGGGATCGAATTGCACTGCGCCGTTGCTGGTGGCACTCGGCGAGGCTTTTGCCGGACGTGGCTACGTGGTTCTGCGCTGCGATCTGCCTTTTCGGCAGGAACGGCGAACCGGCCCGCCATTTCCGGGCAATGCGGAACGCGATCGCGCGGGTTTGCGCAACGCGGTTGCTGCTGTGCGTAAGAATGTCTCGGGACGGATCTTTCTCGGCGGCCACTCCTACGGTGGACGTCAGGCGACGATCCTCTGCGCCAGCGAACCCGATCTGGTCTCGGGCCTGCTGTTACTCTCCTATCCTTTGCACCCGCCGCGCAAACCGGAGCAACTTCGCGTCCAGCACCTGCCCAGCCTGCGCGCTCCGAGCCTGTTCGTGCACGGAACGCGCGACCCCTTCGGAAGCGTTGAAGAAATGACGAAAGCCCTGCACTTAATCCCGGCCAAAACCGAGTTAATGAAAGTGGAAGGCGCGGGTCACGACTTGGGATTCAAAGGGAAGGCCGAACGGAAGGAATTGCCGGGGAACATCCTCTTAAGAGCCCTGGGCTTTTTTGAGGATTGCTTGAGATAGATTTTGCTGACGGCCGAGTGCTGACGGCTGACAGCTAGTTCACCCAGCCCGATTTCGATCCGCCATTCGTTTTGTCGTTATCCTCGGGAGGCACGTAGTTCCCGTGTTCGTCGAAGGTGACTTTGCGGTCGTGATCTCTCATATAAACTTCGAATTTTCTCGCCGCGCGCCGCCGCTTCCAGCGGTAGTAGGAGTTCCGCACTCCGAAATAACGCTCGGATGTTGCGTAGCTGAGGCCGCGAGAAGGCAAGAACTTCACGAACAGGAAGCCAAAGAGCAATCCGCCGAGATGAGCGAAAACCGCGACTCCGCCTTGCGATGGGTCAAAAACCGCAATGATCGCGACCACTACCCAAATGCCGACCAGGTATTTGGCCTTGATTGAGAATGGCAGCGGAAACAGAAACATTTCCTGATCCGCGTATAAAATCCCAAATGCCATCAGCAGTCCGAAAATTCCGCCCGACGCGCCCATCGTTGCGGTTCCCGGATGCATCCCGAGGAAATGGGTATAGGAGACAGCAATCGTCACCAAAGCCGCGCCCACGACGCAGAACGTGTAGCACTCGATGAATCGTCGCGGCCCCCAGTCACGCTCCAGGTAGGCGCCGATAAACCAGAGCGTGAGCATGTTGAAAAACACGTGCCCGAAGCCGGCATGCAGCAACGAGTAGGTGACCACTTGCCACACTTTGCCGTGCATCACGGCCACTGGAATCAGCGCCAGCCACTCCCGCATCAGAACGACAACGTCCGGGGCGAACCTGCCCACCACCACCTGAAACAGGTAGATCCCCGTGCAAGTCAGGATGATGCGCTTCACCCATCCTGCAAATGGGGGAAAACTGAACGAGATGGTTTGTCCGCGACTCACTATCTTTATCTTTCTGGCTCTGGCACAACCGGCAGACTGCGATGTCCCGCCGCATCTACCGCACGCACTCCGAATATCACATTATCCTTCGAAACCTTCAGGGTTGCACGCGTACCGCTATTCACCGTTTGGACGTACTCCCAATCGGGCGCGCTCGTCGAGCGCCAGACCACTTCGTAGGCGGCCGCGCCAGCCGAAGGTTCCCACGTCAAAGTCGTGTCGTTTTCGAGGTTTTTCGTCAGCATTTTTACGGTTGCCGGCGGCGCTGGAGCCGATGCCAGCGAGGCCAGAGTCGCCGCGTTCAGCCGCGCGACGTGCGCCACGTAGTCGAAGTCCACAAACTTCGGCAGGTCCCCATATTCGATGCCGTTCTCGCCACGAACGTTCTGATGCTGATGGTTGTAGTCTTCGCGGAATTCGGTGAACCGCACGGCTGCGAAGCCCTGCTGATTGAAAGAGTAGTGGTCGCCTCCCCGCAGGAAGCGGTCCAGCCGAAAGATCAAAAGCGGCTTCACTCCGGCATCGTACGAGCGCCCGACGTCGGCGATGTAGCGGGCAAGCTCGCGCGAACTCGAGTCGCTCTCTCCGCCGAGCATTCGAATTCGCCGGATTTCAGACTCGCTCGCCACCGCTGGCAGCCCTTCAGAAAACACGCGCACTACGCTCGCATCCTGTTGCGGACTACGGTCGCCTCCCACGATGTCATTGTTCAAAACGGCTTCGAGCTTCCACCCTTGTTGCTTGGCCATCTCGGCGAAGTGCTTGCTGCCGTTCAGACCCTGCTCTTCTCCCGCGACCGTCAGAAAAATGATCGTCGCGGGGAACTTTCTCTTGCTCAAAACGCGGGCGCATTCCAGGCTCACCGCCGTGCCGCTGCCGTCGTCATTCGCTCCCGGCGCAGGGTCGGTCCCATTAAAAGTATCGCTGTTTCGCGAGTCGTAATGGCCGGTCACCAGCACGATGCGATTGGCCTGCTGGGCGTCGGTTCCGCGCAGCACGGCATAAACATTGGTGATTTCGGTCGGTTTCGGAATGCGGTCGCCGGGCGGCTCGGTGAAAGTGTCAGTTTTCACCTCCAGGCAGCCGCCGCAGTCTTTCGAATAGCGCTCAAGCTCCGCTTTGATCCACTCCCGCGCCGCTCCGATTCCCTTGCCCGCTTTGATGGATTCCTCGTCCTGTGCGGAAATCGTGGACCGGTTCTGGAAGCTGACCAGCTTCTCGATCGTCTGCCGGATGCGGTCCGCCGAAACTTGTCGGATCGCCTCGGCGAGGTGCGAGTCGATGTGCCGGTCGGCTGCCAAGCGCGGCGCCGGTCCCTGCGCCATTTCCTGTGCCAGGCACAGAGGAGCACAAAACGCCAGCGCCAGGGCAACCAGCACGGCTGCCACAAGACTTGTGGAGGGATAACCGGAACTGGAAGACTCGGCGATTTCAGAATTTTCTGGGCAAGCCACTTGACCTTTTCCTCACGAAGAAACTAAATATAACAGGGTACCCCGAGTGTGGAGGAAATCATGGTGTACTGTCCCGAATGCGAGACGGATCTCGACATCGATGAAGATGAGGTCGATGAAGGCGCGGTCGTCTCCTGCCCGGAGTGCGGCACGGACTTCGAGGTGGTTACAGTGAATCCCGTTGAACTGAAAGTAGTCGGCGAAGACGAGATCGAAGAAGATGAGGACGAAGAAGACGCCGACGAGGAAGAGTCGGAGGACGAGGATTCCTGAAGAATTCTGCGCATATCCGGGCATTCCGCCGTTTTGTCGCAACGGCAACGTCGGTGGTGTGCTTGGCGTGTCTGCTTGCCCCGCTGAGCGCGCGGGGTAGCGGCGGCGAGAAGCCGAAGCCTTATGCGCTGATCTTCGGAACGGTTTGGGACCCCGACGGGCACCCGCTCTACGGGGTCAAGGTGAAGATCCGGCGGGCTGACGAAAAAAAAGACCGCTGGGAAATCTATTCCAATCACACCGGCGAGTTCGCCCAGCGGTTGCCCGCCGGCAAGGCCGACTACATCGTTTGGGCGGACGTGAAAGGCTACAAGCTGCCCTCGGGCAGACAATTGAAGTCTGGTCCCGAGGTAACCGTGCATATCGACGATGACGAGCGTTCCGACATCGGTCTTCATTTAGACTGGTAGTGGCCGCCGCGTGGTTGGACAATCGGCGACAGTGGAATGTTCATGAAGAAAGCGATCATCACGGCTTCGCTGCTGGTCCTGTGGTCGGCGCCGGTCTTCTCGACATTGGTCTTGGCCGCTCCGGCGCCGCAGTTTGGCCGCTCTTCGAAGGAGGATAAGACCCGCCTGCTCACGGGCAAGGTGCTGGACAGCGGCGAAAACCCTTTGCCGAACGCGGTCGTGTATCTGACCAACACGCACACCCGCTCGGTGAAAACCTATATCGTTGGCCCGGACGGCGCCTACCGTTTTCCGGCGCTTCAACCCAGCATCGATTACGAAGTGTATGCGCAGTACAACAACCGCAAGAGCGGCACCAAAACGGTCAGCCAATTTGACGATCGTTCGCAGGTTTACATCAGTTTAAAAATCAACACCAAAGCCGAGACCAAGTAAGCCCTTTGGCTGCTGTCTGCCCATGCGTTGCCCGGTTCACTCCAACCCATTCAAGGTTACCGACGGCTGGCACTGGGCTGTCGTATCCACTCGGGGGTAACTTGTCTGTGACTAACTTCTTCCGCTACATTCGAGCTGTTTCGCGCGAAAGCGCGAGAAAACGCAAATGCCGGTTGTTACCTACGCCGCAGTCGTTCTGCTGGTGACCGGTGCCGCGATCTACGCGGTCATCGTGTACAACGGACTGGTGCGCCTGCAGAACGAAATCGAACGTGCCTGGGCCAATATCGACGTTTTGCTCAAGCAGCGCCACGACGAGATCCCCAACCTAGTGGCATGCGTCAAGGGCTACATGGGCCACGAGCGGCAGACGCTGGAGGCGGTGACGCAGGCGCGCGCGGCTTCGATCAACGCGTCCAGCATCCCGCAGAAAGCTCAGGCAGACCTGCTGCTGACGAGCGCTCTGCGATCTTTTTTTGTGGTGGCGGAGCGATATCCGCAGCTCAAGACCGACCAAAATTTTCTGGCGCTGCAGAATCGCATCTCCGAACTGGAGGAGCGTATCGCCGACCGTCGCGAGTTTTTCAACGACGACGTTAACACCTACAACACCCGGATCGCACAGCTCCCCGAGCTCTTCCTGGCGCCGCTGATGAAACTGCAGCCGCGGCAGATGTTCCGGGTGAACGAGCAGGAGCGGCCGCAGGTGGAAGTGAAACCCTTCTTGGCCCGGGGACAAGGCACCGCCTAGCCATTCAGGGTTCCAAATTCTTCGGCCAAGTTTCCTGCTAGGACGTAAGCTGCCGAAAGTCGTACAATTTCTCTCCGTTACAGTTGGCGTCGAAATCCAACTGCGGAGTCTTCACCAATGAGCAAAAGAGCCGTTGCCGCTGTGCTGGCGCTGAATTGGTGTTTGTTCGCTACTCTGGGCAGCCCCAACCTCCGGGCGAGCGCGGCGCCGATGGGCCTGTTTGAGAATCACGCCGATGTTGGCAGCGTTCTCCATCCCGGGACTCTGGAGTACGACCCTGCCCAGGGAACATACACAGTCAGCGGGAGTGGCGAGAACATGTGGTACACAGCCGACGCCTTCCATTTCGTCTGGAAGAAAGTTACTGGCGACGTCAGTCTGGCAGCCGACATCTCGTTTGTGGCCAAGGGCGGAAACGACCATCGCAAGGCCGTGCTGATGGTTCGCCAGAGCCTGGACGCAGATTCTGTTTACGCCGACGTGGCGCTCCACGGCAATGGTCTGACGGCGCTGCAATACCGCGATGAAAAGGGCGCTGCGACGCATGAGATCCAAACCTATGAGATCCAGGCGAACATTGCGGGGCCCAAACGGTTGCGCATCGAAAAGCGCGGCAATTTCATTTATTTGTTTCTGGGCGACGGCGGTAAGGAAGTGCGTTACTCCGGCGCTTCGATGCGGGTTCCGCTGCAGGGGACTTACTATGCGGGGATTGGGGTCTGCTCGCACGATAAAGACGCAGTGGAAAAGGCGGTGTTCGCCAACGTCGATCTGGCCGGAGATCTGGCGCCGATGGGGAAAACGACTCTCTACAGTACATTGGAAAGAGCGAGCATTGCATCGAGCGACCGGCGAGTGGTGTACATCGCAGCCGACCGCTTTGAAGCGCCCAACTGGACGCACGACGGAACGTCGTTTCTCTTCAATCGCAATGGCCACATCTACCGGCTGCCGGTGTCCGGAGGAGAGCCCGCGCTGATCGACACCGGATTTGCGAACCGGTGCAACAACGATCACGGCATTTCGCCGGACCAAACCTCGCTGGCCATCAGTGATCAGTCGCAGGAGGACAACCGGTCGATCGTTTACATTCTGCCGATCGGGGGAGGAGTGCCGCGCCGCATCACCCAGAAATCCCCGTCGTACTGGCACGGATGGTCGCCGGACGGGAAGACGCTGGCGTTCGTGGGACAGCGCAACGACGAATTCGATATCTACACGATCCCGGTTACGGGCGGCGAAGAGACGCGCCTGACGACCGCCAAAGGACTGGATGACGGCCCGGAGTATTCGCCGGACGGAAAATACATCTACTTCAATTCTGAGCGCACCGGGCACATGCAGATCTGGCGCATGCGGGCCGATGGAAGCGGGCAGGAACAGGTCCTCGATGATAGCTGGAATGATTGGTTCCCACACATCTCGCCCGACGGCAAGTGGATCGTCTTCCTCTCCTACGAGCCAGACGTGAAGGGCCATCCGGAGAAAAAGGATGTAATGCTGCGCATCATGTCGCTGAGCGACAAGAAGATCAGCGTGCTGGCCAAGTTATTTGGAGGCCAGGGCACAATCAACGTTCCCTCCTGGTCCCCGGATAGCGAAGAAGTTGCTTTCGTCAGCTACGCACTTGTGCCGGACGAGAGTGCAGGCAAGAAATGACCACAGCAGGCTACAAAGAGATTCCGAGCAGGAGGCCGAAGTCGGAGCCGGCACGGTTCACTGGAAGGAGATTCTCGCGGCGGCGGAAAAGAACGGTGTGAAGCATTTCTTTGTCGAGCGCGATTCGGGCGACCTCCTAGCCATGGAGAGTCTGCGAGTCAGTTTTCAGAACCTGCAGAAGATTGGTTGAAATGGCTTTGGAAGTTTGTTGAAGAAAGTTCCGGCTGCTCGTCATCTCAAGCAGAGGAAGGGATCTGCAGTTTTATGGTGCGCGGCTAACTGCAGATCCGCAGCTCAGAAGTTAGTTGCTGTCCCCGCCGGCCCGTTTCCACGAGATCAAGTCGCCGATGGTGGTGCTGGTTGAGGAAGACGATGCCGGGTGCTTGTAGGACTCGACTTCCTGGCGTGACGCTTCTTCGCCGACCGCCCGGATGCTCAGGCCGACTTTTTTCTCTTCCTGATTCATTTTGATGATCTTGAATTCGAACTCGCTGCCGGGTTCCAGATGCATCGGCTGTCCGTTCGGATCGACGGCCTCGGAGTTGTGACACAGACCTTCGATGCCTTCGGCAATCTCGACAAAGGCGCCGAAGTTCGCCACCCGCAGGATCTTGCCATGCACGATGTCACCGACGCGGTGCTGCGCGAAGAACGAATCCCAAACGTCGGGCTGCATCTGCTTCACGCCAAGTGAAAGGCGGCGCTTGTCCGGTTCAATGGCCAGGATGACGGCCTTGACCTTGTCGCCCTTCTTCAACACCTCGGAAGGATGCTTCACACGGGTGGTCCAACTCAGGTTGCTGACATGCACCAGGCCGTCAATTCCATCTTCGATTTCAATGAAAGCGCCAAACTCGGTCAGATTGCGGACCCGGCCCTCGACCGTCGCTCCCACCGGATATTTGTCGTGCAGCGTATCCCAGGGGTTGGACGCGAGTTGCCGCATGCCCAGCGAAATCCGGCGCTCGGTCGGATTCACGCTCAGGACCACGCAATCCACCTCGTCGTTTACGTTGACCAGCTTTGACGGGTGCTTCATCCGTTTCGACCACGTCATTTCGCTCACGTGGACCAGTCCTTCAATGCCCTGTTCCAGTTCGACGAACGCTCCGTAATCGGTGACGCTGATCACGCGTCCGTGGACGTGCGCGCCCACAGGGTAGCGGTGCTCTGCATCCAGCCACGGATCCGGCGTGAGCTGTTTGAAGCCCAGCGAGACGCGCTGCTTGTCTTTGTCGTACTTCAGGACCTTCACTTGAATCTGGTCGCCGACGTTGACTAGGTCGCGCGGGTGAGTAAGACGTCCCCACGACATGTCGGTGATGTGCAGCAGCCCGTCAATTCCGCCCATATCCACAAACGCCCCATACTCGGTCAGGTTCTTGACGATGCCGGTGAGGACGCTGCCTTCTTCCAGGTGCTCCAGTGTTTTGCCGCGTTTTGCGTTCTGCTCTTCTTCCAGAAGCTGTTTCCGCGAGACCACGATGTTGCCGCGCTTTTTGTTGAGCTTGATGATGGCAACTTCCATCGTCTGGCCCTTCATACCATCCAAATTCCGGATCGGACGCAGATCCACTTGCGAGCCCGGCAGGAAGGCGCGAGCGCCATGAATGTCTATGGTCAGTCCGCCCTTGATACGTTCCACGACGATGCCCTTAATCGGCTTCTTTTCGTTGTACGCGCGCTCAATCTCGTCCCACGACCGCAACCGCTGTGCCTTCAGGTGCGAGAGGTTGACGTAGCCCTCTTCGGTTTCGCCCTTCTCCCGCATTACGTCGATCTCGGCCCCGGGCTCGAACTTCGGCTTGCCCTCGTGATCGAGAACTTCCGCAATCGGCACCATGCCTTCGGATTTCGCCCCGATGTCGACGACGACGTGGGTCGCTGTCAGTTTCACCACGGTGCCTTTGATTACGTGGTCCCCGCCAACCGCTTCCTCGGTTTCGGTCTCGAAGTGCTGGAGCGCGGCGGCGAAATCATCGCTGCCAGCCGCGGCATTCTCGGGGGCGGAATTTTCGGGAGTGTCATTTTCAGGAGCGTCAGGAGCGGAAGCCATTGGTTCCGCTGCGGAAGGTTGTGCGTGCTCGGGAGCCTCTAGTACGGCCGAGCCGCCGGTGTGGGTGTCGCGTGCAGGTGTCATGGTTTCAAGACTGGATTCAAGATTGCGAGCGGTGCTGTCGTCGAACAAGTTCATAGCCTCTGTGTCGCACGCGTTCGTGCGCAACTCATGCGGGACGTGGTGTAGCGGACTGCTGGCGTGGTCATTAGGTTGCGTTGAGGCCGACCTGGCGGAC
>Ga0316363_10003690_pt1 | contig 10856 bp, 12 predicted proteins | sample Sb_taG_3_FD_200459 | JGI IMG/M metagenome (GOLD analysis project Ga0316363, IMG submission 200459) | Peat soil microbial communities from Weissenstadt, Germany - Sb_50d_a_PC metaG (v2) (version 2) | ecosystem: Environmental > Terrestrial > Soil > Wetlands > Peat | place: Germany: Weissenstadt...
CGACGCGCACGAATTCTTCGAAAATTTCCTGGTGATATTCGGCGGAGATGCCCACGCCGGTGTCCGCCACGGAAACAAGCACGCTATTGATTTCGCTTCCGCGCGCGCGGCGGCGCTCACTTCTGGGCGCGACTTCCGACGTGCGCCGCTCCCAGAAATGCGGCTCAGCTTTCACGGTGACGCATCCGCCCCGCGGCGTGTGCTTCAGCGCGTTATCCACCAGATTCGCGATGCACTGCTGCAACTTCGGATAATCGAAGCTCACCGCTGGAAGAGTCTTCGCGATGTGCGTGTCGAGACGCACTTTGGCTTTTTGAAACGCATCCTGCCAGCGCGTAACCACGTCGTTCACGCACGCGCGAATATCGTTGTCGCGCAGTTGCAGCACCAGCTTCCCGCTCTCCAGCGCCGAATAATTCAAGAACATTGACACCACGCGCACCAGCCGGTCGCAACTATCCTTCGATTCTTCCAGAATCTCGCGCTGTTTGTCGCTGAGTCTTCCGAGCGAGCCGGAGAGCAGCAAGTCGTAATAGCCCTTCATCACCGCCAGCGGCGTCTTCAATTCATGCGCCGCGGACGCCAGGAATACCGTTTTCTGCCGGTTCACTTCCTGCAAGCGCAGATAGGCGGCCAGGAGATTGCGGTAAGTAATCTCCCGCTCTTGCATCAAGTCCTGCACCGTCTGCCGCATCTCGACTTCGCCGGCCGGCACCGCCGCGGGCAATGGCTCTATGAACGTGACCAGCCAGTCCGGCTCGGGCAGCCAGCGAACACGCACATGCGTCTCGAATCCTGGACGAGAAACTTGTAGGCTTACTTCTTGCTCGCCACTCTCGAGCTGTGCGATCACTCCGCGCGCTTCCGCATGCAGCAAGTCTTGAAAAAGATTGATGCGGTCCGTTGAAGGAAATCCCTGCGCCGCCAACCGGTCCTGCGCGTGAACGTTCGCGAACAAAATCGTCCCCACTCGGTCCGACACCACCAGCGGCCGGTCCATGGAATCGAGCAGACTCGCCATTACGCCAAATACGGTTTGCGCGGCGGATGGCTGCTCGGCTTGCTCGGACCGCGTCATCTAGCAGTCTCCGGTTCCACGTCATGCGACACGGGCACCCTTGCGTCCAACATATGACTGAGAGTCATTCATCTCCAGATAGCTCTAGGGGATAGCGACGCCAGCGCGAATGGTCGCAAAGGGGGTGGGAGGTGTCAATGGTAAATGAGTTCTACTTTTCACAGTTTGGGAAGGGAATTCCCTTCCGTTGCCCCAGACCCCCTCCGGAGCTCAGTTTGGCTTGCCCCCCCACGAAATGGAAGCTCTTTGTTTACAATGATTTAACGATTACGTAATCTCCGCTCCGCTCTTGCATCCAAATTGCGATATGGAAAAGTACTACTACTGGGGTACTAACGACAGTGGCACAAAAGTCTCTAGCCTGGCGACAGGAGATAGGCGTGACAAGCGCAGAAAGACGTCAAGCCTACCGCCTCCATTTGCAGGTGCCGATGTTCATGCGCGGCACCGACGCCTATGGCGAGGACTTTGTGGACCTCGCCAAGACGCTCGACATCAGCGCCGGGGGCGCCTATCTAACCTCTCCGCGAGCCCTTGCCAAAGCGGCGTTGATCACTCTTACGGTTCCCGCTCCTTCGGTCTCGAATTCCGGTCTCGTCCCGGCCTCGATGGCGCCGATTCAGGCGCGCGTCCTGCGGCAGAAGGAAGTGGGCGATGTGCATCTCATCGGAGTTCAATTTCTGAAGCCGCTCGATTGAAACGAAACTCCTAGTACGCCTCTTTCTGGAATTTTTCCCCGAGAATCCGCAAGTGGAAGCAATTTGCTCTCGGCGGCCGCAATTCGGACCAAAGAATCTGCTGCCGTGAGGGAATCGCTCTTGAATCGACCGGAATTCAAGCACTTAGCGGCGCGCGCGTCTCTGGATATCTTCCCCGCGATGGACTCACTCTTGCTGATATAGAAGTGCGCCCCCGCGCTAATCGAATGTGCGCCCCCAGGCGCAATTCGAAGTCGTGTCCTAAAAGTTCGGAGCAGATCCGAATTATGCCCCAGCCCGGCGAGCCGGTGCGGCCTCAGCCATCGGCGGAAGACAGCTTTCTCGATATGCTCGTCGAGACTCTCGCAGGTCTCGAGGAGGGCGTTCGCGGCCCGTTCCTGCAGCGTTTTTTCAAGACCTTCACGCAGATCGATCTCACCGAAGCTCAGAGCCTCGAAGCCTGGAGCAAGATTCTTTCGCGCCAGCGCGAATTCTCCGAAGCGCTTGGGCGTCGTGTTTCTCTAAAGACCGCGCTCGTTGATGTTCTCAGCACCACTCATTTCATGCGCGTACCCGTGGTCCTCGAATACGACGAATACAAGAAACTGCAAAGCTACGCCGCGACCGACGCGCTTACAGGTCTCTACAATCGCCGCCTTTTCGACGAAACCTGCGAGCGCGAGCTGACCCGTTCAAAACGTTACAACCAGCAATTGGCCTTCGTGATTTTCGATCTCCGCCACCTAAAAGAAGTGAACGACCAGTACGGCCATCCGAAAGGCGACGAAGTGCTGCGCCTCGCCGCCAACAATTTGCGCAAGACTCTGCGCGCCTCGGACTTTGCCTTTCGTATAGGCGGCGATGAATTCGCGCTGCTTCTCCCGCAGACCGATCCCGAGCAGGCCGCCACGCTCTGCCGCCGCGTGCGCAGCAATTTCGAAGCGGAAGTGGCGCCGTTGCAAATGAAGGCGGGAGTGACGCTGGATTTTGGGTTGGCAGTTCATCCGCGCGACGCCGACACGAAAGAAAACCTTATCGACGCTGCCGATAAGCAGCTCTATGCGCTGCGGACTGCGACCGGTTCTTCGCGCGTGATCCCCATGGAAGCGCCGGCGAGTTCGCGCCCGGCGCCGCGCGAAACTCCGGCCGCGCCAGCTACGACGATTCCCCCGATAGTAATTCCGCCGGTTACAACAGCCGCAAGCGCGGCCGCCGCAACTCACGCCGGCGCGGCGCCAAAGCAAGCCACGCACCCGCGCAAATGGGAGCGCGTCTCTCTGGCCGGCACGAAATCCTACGCGGTGCTCGACGGCTCTTTGAGAACCGCGACAGTCGTGGATCTGAGCTACGGCGGCGTCGCCCTTGTCTTCGACAAAGGCGACGACCTGCCGTCGCAGTTCTCAGCCGTGCTGCACGTGCCGATTCTGCCGCCGCTGCGCGTCAGCCTGCGCAAGGCTTACGCCAACAGCGCCGAGGGCGGCCGCGTGCGCATGGGTTGCGCATTCGTCGCCTGATCGCGGCCGCCGCCGAATCGCTTAAGTTCCCAGATACATCACGTGAACGTAAGTCCCGAGCCTCACGTTGTAGGCCAGATACCATCCATCGTGATCCGGATCTTCGTAAATCACGATGTCGTCTGAATCCCACAGCCAGTCGTTGCAATAGTCAAAATCGTAAGGCGCCACGCTGAAATAAAATCCGCCGAACCAGAATCGATCCCTGCCGCCTCCCCCGAGATGCCACACGTGCCCGCGGCCGAATCCGCCGGTGAAGTGTCCGTGCTCCCACGGATGATCGACATGGTAGTGCGGATCATCGCGCCCCGTGTCGTGCCCGACCCACTTATCGTTCGAATGAACGTGCGGCGCTTCGGGGTGGCCTTTCTTGTCGGAATACGTGCGGTGATCCGGCGCCGGGGCCGGATGTGATTCCGGCGCACGTGACGGATGCGATTGCGGCTTCGCCGGAGCTGGGCCGTGTGCCGGTACGTGCCCGCCGCCAACGCCGTGCCCGCCGCCGGCAGGCTTCTTGTTTTGCGCAAATGCCGGGACCGAGAAAATCAACAGCGCGAACAGGAATCCAAGTAATTTCTTCATCTACGCCTCCGAGTTGAGATTGCGAACATGGCCGATTTTCTGCTGTCAAGCAAATTTCTCGTGTCGGGCTAGTGCACGTTATAACTTCGGATTACCTACTCACATGAGACGCAACATTATCGCAAGAAGTTGCGAAATGGGTAGCGCTCAAGCGCCGCGAATCACGATTGGCGTCATGGCGCGATTTCGCGTATCATTAAAGTTTGTCCGCGGGCCTAGCGACGCGGCCGTAGTCTCCGCTCACGCGGATGTGCCGCGCAGACCGGCCCGGACCGATTGGAGTTTCCTCATGAAAGCCGGAATTCACCCCGATTATCACGAAGTGACCGTGCACTGCGCCTGCGGCAGCACGTTCAAGACGCGTTCGACGATGAAGGGCCAACTGCTGCGCGTGGAAATCTGCTCGAATTGCCACCCGTTCTTCACCGGCAAGCAAAAGCTGTTGGACACCGCAGGCCGCGTCGAGCGCTTCAACAAAAAATACGAAAAGGCCGCCGCCGACAAGGCCGCCGCAAAGAAGTAACCAGCTCGCCGAATCACAGCCAGCCGATAGGCGCCGGTAGCGCGGCGCGGGCGGGCAAGTCTGCTCGCGCAAAATGTGTTGACAAACGGCGCGGCTTCATATATGACTACAGTCATTTATGACTGCAGTCACAATGCAATCCGGCAGCCGGCGCGAACGCAAGAAAGCGGAACTGCGCTCGCTGATCCTCTCCACCGCCATCCGCCTTTTCTCCCAACGCAGCATCGAGGAGGTCACCGTCGAGGAAATTGCCGCCGCCGCGGACATCGGAAAAGGCACGGTCTATAACTATTTTTCCACCAAGGAAGATATCGTTGTGGCCTTCCTCGCCGCCGATGAAGCGCGGATACAAGCCAAAGTCCGCAACTCTCTTGACTCCAACGATTCGCTGGAAGAGATTCTCGCTGGTTACATCCGCTATCAGTTCCGACTGAGGAAGCCACACCACGCGTTTGTCCGCGTGTTCATGGCGCAGATGTTCCTGCGCACCGAGCAATTCGTGCCGTACATGCTCGAGATGCAGAAAGCGATCGATCCGCCGCTTGAGGCGCTCTTCCGTGGATTGCAGGAGCGCAAATTGATGCGCGATGACGTGCATCTGCCGGACCTGATCCTGACGTTCAAGACCATGCACATGGGGCTGACTGCGCTGTGGGCGGTGGAAGGCCCGCCGTTCCGGCAAACCGAGAAGGCTCTGCAGCTCGAGATATCACTCTTCTGCGATGGATTGAGGAGAAGACCATGAGGACACTCGCCGTTTCAATTGTCTTAGTCGTGGCCGGTGCCGGAGCAGTCGCGGCGCAAACGCCCGGCGATGAACAGAAAGTTCTGCAGCGGCGATGTCACGAGGGCGAAAAGTTGGCGTACATGATGAAGGCAACGAACGAATCTTGGCACTATTCCATCGAAGCGGACGGATTGACGAAAAAAGATCCGGACGGGAGTTGCTTCGATGAATTTCGATGGTCGGAGTTCGCGTCGGAGGGCAAGCTCGTCGTGCTATCGCCGGCGACGCTCGATTTTCGCGAGCAGCTTACGCTCGATCCGAATCACAAGCCTGCGATTCCGGACTTCAGTAAATTCGATCCGCGAATCATCGGGCCGGTGACCGACCTGATGACCTTCTATGTTGACTACTGGCTGGGCGCGAAGATCGGCAAGCTGGTTCATGCGGGAGATCATTTCTACTTCAAGCGCGGCACGCCGAATTCCTGGGCGGATGGCGCATACGTACTGCTGGGTGAAGATTCCATCGATTTTGATTACACGCTCAAGGCGGTCGATCGAAGCGCGGGAACGGCCACGCTCGTGGTCCGGCACGTGCCGCCGGAGAAGCCGGAGATCAAAATCCCTGCGGAGTGGATGCAAAAGCCGGTTTCCGACACCCCGAACAATTGGGTGCAGATTCAGAAAACGCAAGACGGCAAGTTTTTGGGCGCCGTTGGAAAAGAAACGTTTGAAGTTACCATCCAACTTAGCCTGGCGGATGGGAAAGTCTTGTCGGCCAGGATGAACAATCCTGTAGAAACCGTGGAACGCGAATGCCAGGACGCGGCGTTGACGAAATGCGGCGAGCCCAAGCCACATGCGATTCTGCGGCAGGTTGAAATCTCCCTGAAGCCATAGCGGTTCATTGTTTGCGGCCACGTCGCGACTATGCCAACCTGCTCTTTTGCCCTCGCTCGCCGCCTCGGTATAGAATGTCCCCGTCAATGGCCTCGCCAGTGCCCATCTCTTCCAACGCATCGCCCGATTCGCTGATCGAAACCGCCGCGCCGCGCATCACGCTGCGCAACGCCTTCGCGCATCCCTTCGATTCCGCTATCGCTGCCGCGCGTACCTGCTATTCCGCGCGCCTGATCGGCCCTGAAGAAGTCACCGAAAAGCAGCGCGTCAACGTGGGCTCGGCAACTTATTACGGCGGCCATCACACGGTCTTCCAACACGCCCATTTTGAATTCGGACTCGAAAATATCAGCCGCCAATTCGTCTGGTCGTTCCTGCACGCGCATCCTTTCTACAATTCCGAGCAGCAGAGCCAGCGTTACGTGCGGCTCGATCGCGCGCAAGCCTACGTTCCTCCCGCCGGCCCGAATTTCGGACCCGAAGAGCGCGCTATTTACGAGCGCGCCATCGCCCGCGCGTGGGATTTCTATCGCGAGCTATCGCGCCTCCTCGAGCCCGAAGCCCGCGAAATTCTCGGCGATATCTGGCACATCGGCGAGATGTCGCACCCGAAGCGCTTGCAGAAAGTCGCGCGTCAATCCGAAAAGCGCGCCATTGAAGTGGCGCGCTACGTTTTGCCCGTCGCCGCTTTCACCACCATGGTGCACACGCTTTCGGGTATCGTGCTGCATCGCCTCTGGCGAATGCAGGCCGCGTCCGACACTCCGACCGAAGCGCGCGAAATAATTGGCGCGATGGTTGACGCCATCCGCGAAGTCGATCCCGAATTCTTCGATCGCTTCGACAATGAGCCGATGGAAGATCCCATCGAATTCGCGCAGCCGGCCGCCGATGGCGACTCCTTCGCGCGCGAATTCGACGCGCAGCTTGCCGGACGCACTTCCGTGCTCGTCGATTATTCACCGCGTGCGCTACGCGTGATGGCCGAATCCTATCGCGCCGTCCTCGGCCTCACCGAATCAGCTTGCCCCGATGCCGAAGCCATCGATCTGCTTCTCAATCCCGCACGCAATCCCTATCGTCGCGAAACGCTCAACATCGGCGTTCACGCCCCGATCCTCCGCGCACTGCAGCACGCCAATTTCACTTTCGCCAAAAAAATCAGTCACACCGCTGACAGCCAGGACCAGCGCCATCGCATGGTTCCCGGCTCGCGTCCGCTTCTCACGCTTGCCGACACGCGTTCGCCGGATTTCCTTACGCCCGCGCTGATCGCCGGCAACGTTCGCGCCCGCGAAGTCTATGAGGAAGCCATGGCCGTCGCCTGGCAAGCCAAGAACGAACTTCTCGATCGCGGCGTCCCGCTCGAATTCGCTCTCTATTTGCTCCCAAACGCCAAATCCATCCGCCTGGTCGAAACCGGTTCGCTCCTGCACTTGCTGCACAAATGGACCATGCGCACCTGCTTCAACGCGCAAGAAGAGATTTACCAGGCCTCGATGGACGAAGTAGCGCAAGTGCGCGAAGTTTTTCCGCAGCTCGCGCGTTACATCGGTCCGCCGTGCGTCCTGCGCGCAGGAATCTCCACGCCCATCTGCACCGAAGGCTCGCACTTCTGCGGCGTAAAAGTCTGGCTCGATTTTCCCAATGTCGAGCGGAGGATCTGAGCCTACATGACTCGCCATGGCACGCTCGCCTACTACCTTGCCGCCTGGGTGTGCGGCTGCTTCTTCATGAGCAGCGCGATTTTCCTGCGCTTTACGCTCGATCCGCATCGCGATGTTCCACTCTCGCTGCACGGCGCTGTGGGCAATTTCTGGCTCTTCAGTTTCGTCGGTTGGATTTTCGGAATCGGCATGAGCCTGATTGGCGGCTTCATGTTGCGGCGGCTGATGAACGTGTTTCATCTGCGCTCCACGCGCGCGTGGGTCATCTCCGGCGCGATACTTGGGCCCATCGTCGTCCTCGCGTTCGGCTCGCTCGGCCCCGCACTTCAATCGTCCACTTCACAACTTGCGATAGCATACGAATATGTTTTCGGCCAGGCCGGTTCTGTCATCTTTGATTCCGGCTGGTGGCTGGCAATTCCCGTAGGAGCGCTGGCGGCACTCGTCCTCTTCCGCGTCGATCGAGCCTTCGGTCATTCGCAACTTATTTCTCCGCCCAGCGCGTGATCGGTACCGCCGGCTTGCAAGATTTGTCAGGGCACGACTTCAGTCGTGCCACGAGCCGTGCAAAATCAGTACGGCTTTAGCCGCTGAGGGTCCTGTTTTCGAGTTCTCATACGAACTCGCCAGCCCGGGCGAGGAGGAGCATGAATTGAACCCGAGAACTATGCGATTCCAAGCGATATTTGCGCTGGCGCTCGCGGGCGCAACGATCGCAGCTTTGATCTTTTCCCTCTCGATGAATGCAACTCCTTCGCCTCGTCCCGATCTCACCTGGATCAAGTTCGAAGATCCCTTCGAACAGGCCTTCACGGTAGAAGTCCCGCAAGGCTGGACGGTGCGCGGCGGCCTATTCCGCCTCGGCTATTCCGACTACCGCCCGATGATCGATCTCATCTCGCCCGACGGCAGCATCAATATCCGTTCGGGTGACGTCGCCGTTCCCACTTACTTTCTTCCCACGCAATATCATCCGCGCGAAGGCGAAACTGCCGATCTTGGCGCACAAGCGCAAGGCATTTACGCGAAATATCGCACCGGCAAAGATTACGCCGGCCTCTACGCGCTCACTCATTTCAAAACGCTCTGCCAAATGCTTACGCCCGAGCAAGTAGATCAGGCGCCGCCGGGCAAAAAGGACCCGAACGCCGCGCCCGAATCACCGCAAAACTCAAGCGGCGCGATCGGCTATCGCTGCGATTCCGGCGGAAAATCGCGCGACGCCTACGTCTACGCGCGCACCACGCTCTCGTCGAACTTGTGGCAAGTGAAAGCGCTCATCAGTTTCATAGCGCCCGCCGATCAAGTGCCGCAGGTTCGCAGCATCATCATGCATCTCTCGGAAACGTTTCAGGTGAGTCCCAGGTGGGTCGAATATCAGAAGCAGATGGATGATCAGGGCTATCAATACCAGGTGGCGCGCCAACGCCAGCGCATGGCCGAACTAGGCCAGCAAGTGCAGCAATTCGAAGCCAAGATGCAGGGAATGCGCAATCAAGTGAACGCCTTCGAGCGCCATCAAGCCGCACAAGCCGCGCAAGTGGAATCCTGGGGCAACATGCTGACAGGCCTGACGCCAACGGTAGATCCGCTGAGCAATGAGACGCGCCTAGTCTGGACCGGTCCCAACAACGGCTACTGGATCAACGGCCAAGGCACGATAGTAAATTCAAACCTCTCCCCAGGCCCCGGCTTCCACGAACTTCAGCCACAATAATCCGGGCAAGGGTTTTGTAGCGCCGACCTTTCAGGTCGGCATCTTGATTTTGAGATAGGGAAGGCTAATCGTCAGGCTTGCGGTGCGGCTGAAATCCGATCCTCAATATGCAGACGGATTGCGTCCTCAATATTCTCTACGGCCTCTTGGTAGGTTTCCCCCTGGCTGTAGCATCCTTGCAGCGCCGGGCAAAAAACAAAGTAACCGTCCCCATCCGATTCAACGACGATTGGAAGTCTAATTTGCAGCATAGTCCAAATTTTGCACCTACAACGAAATCTGCGCGAGTGGCCGCTCACCGCTTGCTTCCAGCAGCGCCAATTGCCCGCAGGCGGCCATCACATCCTGTCCCCGCGAATAACGCACGAACGCCAGCAGCCCTTTATCCGTCAAGATGCGCCGAAATTCCTCAATCCGTCCCGCATCCGGCGGCTTGTAAGGCAAATCGCCCGGATTCCACGGAATCAAATTCACCTTCGCCCGCAAATTCGCCAACAATTTCGCCACGCGCCGAGCATCCTCCGGCGCGTCATTGAATCCGCCCAGCAGTACATACTCGAACGTGATGTGCTCCCAGGTCCGCAACGGATACCGCCGGCAAGCCTCAATCAATTCGGCGATCGGATATTTGCGATTGATCGGCATGATCTCGTCGCGTTGCTTGTCATTCGACGCGTTCAGCGAAACAGCCAATTTCGGCCGTGCACGTTCGTTCGCCAGCCGCTCGATCCCCGGAATAATCCCGCTGGTCGAAAGCGTCACATGCTTCGGCGAGATTCCGATTCCCTCGGGATCGAGCAGTATGCGCAGCGCGATCATCACCGCGTCGTAATTCAAGAGCGGCTCGCCCTGCCCCATCAGCACCACATTCGTCTGTGGCTTCAGCGCTTCGCGATTATCTTCGAGCGCCGCCAGTACCTGCCCCAAAATTTCGCCAGGCGAAAGGCTGCGGATCAATCCGAGCGTCGCAGTCAGGCAAAAGTGGCAATCCACCGCGCAGCCCGCCTGCGTCGAAATGCAAATCGTTTGCCGGCTTTCTTCCGGCATGAACACGGCCTCAATCGTCGTCCCGCGCGCCGCGGCATCCTCCGGCCGCGCGTCGAACCCGAGCACGTAGCGGATCGTCCCGTCCGCCGAATCATATCGCCGCACAATTTCCGGCAGCGCGATCGTCGCTTGCTCCGCCAGCTTTTGACGAAACACCGCCGGCAAATTCGTCATCGCCGCAATATTGAATTGCTTCTCCGCGTACAGCGCGTGATACAACTGCGCCCCGCGATAGGCGTGCTCGCCCAGCGTTACCGCCAGCGCAGACAATAGCTCTTTCGACTTTCCCAGGAGATTCGCTTTTTTGTTTTGCGATGCGGATGCCATGGCCACTTCTCTTTTGAATCATAGCACGCGCCGCGGCAGGAACTTTTCCGCGCCGCCCGCGTGTTGCGGAGCTATAA
>Ga0316363_10003702_pt1 | contig 10828 bp, 12 predicted proteins | sample Sb_taG_3_FD_200459 | JGI IMG/M metagenome (GOLD analysis project Ga0316363, IMG submission 200459) | Peat soil microbial communities from Weissenstadt, Germany - Sb_50d_a_PC metaG (v2) (version 2) | ecosystem: Environmental > Terrestrial > Soil > Wetlands > Peat | place: Germany: Weissenstadt...
AAGGGCAGGTTGTTTGGGAGAGTGAAAACCTGCCCGCTGGAGGATTTCTGGGGACGATCAAGGGGATGATGCCAACCATGGAATCAGTCTTCACCGACATGTCGCGGAGAGTTTCGTCAAAAAATTACAGCGGCGATCAAGCTTCGCTCGAAGCGTATTCTGTGGTCACCAAGCAGCTTGTAAGCTGGTGCCAAGATCGAGGTTCGGACCACTCTATTCCTGATGCGTACGTCAACCTCATGGAGCGAGCGATCCAGGCGGGCAAAAGTCAGGCTGATTTCGCATGCCTGTTCGAGATTCTGTCCGACGCCACGAGCAAGCCCATCTGATATTTTGGTGTTAAACGACCAGACCCGCTTACGTGCAGGATTAGCTAATCAGGATGTAACTCTCGGATGACGGGCAAGCCGGAAGTTATCAGTTTGTCCGTTGGATTAGTATCGACAAACGCCATTTTGCGCCCAGGATGGCACAATTCCGATTGGTCGGCAGTCTGCAAACAACTCCCGATAGACGTCGGCTGTGGTCTTTCCCCTGGGACAACTGCACGAGCTGTTGAACATCACCCGGGTTCTACATCTTCAACCAGGTCGCCACAGCTCGCGGATCAAATCGCACACAAGTTCCTACTCGGAACGAAGGAATCCGGCCGGCGGCCGCTTGCCTGAAGATCGTTGAAACGGAGGGAGCCGCTGGGAAAACGGCTCCCGTGTCTACACCTACTCTGCGTTGACAAACTTCCGCGCGGCCTCCCATTCCCCAAGAAGGATCATACAAGCTATTTCTAACTCGTCTGCAACGTTCGATTGAGTGAGGGTTTCTTGAGCGTCGAATTCGAAAACGGGCCCCGGCACACCATTTTGGGAGTTCACCTTTACATCCACTGCTTTCGTGCCCAGGAAGGCGATAGCCGTGAACAGAGGCTTATTACCCAGCAGCCAGCGTCGAGCGGAGACAGTAGCCCTGTTACCGTCGATCACGATGCTGTGTTTCCTTTCCAATTGCTCCCAGTCCACTTGGCTAATGTATTTCTCGGCGCCCAGATCCTTTAAGTTCGTAATCATATGTCTCCTTTGAGATGCAGTTGCATCTCGTCTACGGGTGACCTTGTGTAAGTTCATTGCATTTCCCAACCAGGTCGCCACAGCTCGCGGAGCGAATCGCCTAGGTTCATGAACTGCCGCAGAATCGAGCAAACTGGGCCATGACTCTAGCCGCCACGCTCCCGCAACCAGCGTGCGACCGTGCGCGGGCAGAATCGCACGCATCCGCCAATGCGAAGACTCGGGAGGGCACCGCGCTTGGCCATTTTGAAGATCGTGACTGCCGAGATTGACAGTAGTTCGGACAATTGTCGCGCCGTCAACGCGCCTTCGAAAGCCGCGATCTGATCGGCCAAAGTTTCCGTGCTGGAAGGCTCACTTCTGCACGCAATTACTTGCAGTCGCGAGAGCCGCGACGGTTGAGGAACACGCCGTTGACGCGCAGGTCTGGTCAGCGGCGCTTGTTCCGAGTTTTTGTCGAATGGGCGCACAACTTCTCATTTCTCTCCCCTTGCTTTGCACCTTCAGTCCGTCGATCGCTCTGAGGCATGGAACCCGACTCGTTCTGATCAACTACTAAGGAAGTCTTCCAGTGAGCCGCCAGGGCCATCTCCGGCCACTGCCGCCCGAAGACCGATCAATGACATCACCTTTATGTAGTCACGCCGGAGTGCATCGAGACGTTTGGCAGCCGGATGAGACTGAAGAGCGCCGGTCTTCGCGTTCGTGACGTACGCGCCATCCTTCTTGACCGTCTCCCAAGCGTCCGCAATGTCGGCCCCGATCGTGGCCGCCAAAGAAATAAGGATCCGGTGAGCTTTGGACACCTGGATTCCTGAGTTTTGCAGCTCTGCGACGAGCCGGTCCCACTCAGTAGCGGCTCTTGTCGAGAGATTGCTGGGCTTGTCCGGTTCCCCGGCTGTCATGTGCTGGTTTGGTAAGCGTGCCATTTTCATTCCTCCGTGGAGTAAAATTTCCGAGATTCGATAATTAATGTGTACGTCCAGTTTTCGGCGATGGCGGGCTATAAGTGGTTAGCTGTCAACATTTTACGGAGTATTACAGCGCAACTACCATAGAATGAGCCACTTAGAACCTACAAACTTGAAACACACGATCTGCACCTGTCACCAATGTCCCCGTGTCACCAGGGGTCCCTGTGTGACTGTTTTTGCTTAACCCTTTATTTACTTATACATACATACATAAATAGCAAGCAAAGTACATAGACAGGCGCCCCCTGGTGACATGGTGACAGGCTACGTGGTCTCATCGGCCAAGTAGTAAGTGTCGTCACGCTTGCCTACCGCTCGGTCTTTGAGCAGCCCGTCTAGGGCACGGCTCCACAAGTCTGTCCCGTCCCGATTAGCGTGGGTGCGTCGCTGTAGCTCACGTTTAGTCGTGGGACCTCTCAACTCCAGTGACCGCAGAATCTTTCCCTGCACTCTGGCGTTGGCTGTGTCAGCGGACTTGGTGCGGTAGTAGTCGTGTGACTCCACCTGATACTGACCCAATAGCACCGCATCCTCCGCCGTCTTCGTGGTGATGGTCTCCTCGTGTCGCAACCACGCAAGCAGGAGCGCACTACGCCATGCGTGGATATTCATGCGCTCAGAACCTTCGGGCAAGTTGTCTGTCCACTCGCTGATGATCCTGTCAGCGGCTTCAGTGGGCAGCAGCTTGATATGGGCATCCTCTAGCCGCAAGACACGCGGAAGGAAGATTTCTTGAAGGGCAGTGAAGTCCGGTGGATTCATCCGGCTCACGTTCTCATATTCGCCTTCCGTGCCAATCATGTTGAAGCGGGACATGAGGCCGCCGCCGACAGCGTTTCCACGGCTGAGCAGGTCAAACCAATCCTGCTCGGTTACCCCGGCTAAGAGAGAAAACATCATCTCCCCATAGACGGCATCACGTGTTCCTGTGGCCGTGCCGTGAAAGCTGATGTCATCCCAAAGCTGGCAGACAACGCCTTCCATGCCGCTGCCCACCCCGCCCTCAATAAACAGCGTGCTCAGAAATGTCTTCATCTCTTCGTGGACGCTGAGGATGCGAGGCAGCGTATTGCCCCACACCATGTGAGGCCGGTTCTTGAGGGTTGAATCGAGATCTTTGGTCAATCGCGCCATGCCGGGCACACTAGACGCGGCTGCTACCCAGGCGCCAATGCCTCTCGGCTTCCAAATGAAGTCACGCTCACCTGATAACAAGCCGGGAGTTATAGAGGTGAGGGTCCCGTGTCCGGGTGCAGAAGCTCCACGTGTGCCTTCCCAGGTTTGAGTAAAGAAGCGTACAGCACGCCGGATAGCCGTACCTTTGCCTTTGCCCTTGGGTGCCACAATCACGGTGTATGAGCGCGGCAGCGCACCATCCACGCCGGGGCATGAGAGGCGGTCACCCACGACGGCCCCGAGCGCACAACGGAACGCCTCCGCGAACAGTTTCCGGGGGATGTTGCTGTCGTGCCCGCACAGCTTGGCAAACTCACCCAATGCTGTCTCGTCCCAAACTTCAATAGGGTAGGTTGGCCGGCTTCGTTGCGGCAGTTGTTGCTCGGGTGGCGCAACCTTCGGCGCACCAAATACAACTTTCCCTTCTGGCTCCGGGATGGGCCACATAGCGGATGCAGAGACGCGCTTGCATTCATCTTCAGCGTTGAAGTCCGTGTCATCCGTGAGATTGTCCGCACAGTGTTGGAGCAAGGCCGCTTCAATGGACGCCGGGCTGAATCCGGCGCGGCGCATGGCTCCAGCCTTTTGCACGAGCGCATTGTGTCGGCTGCCGTGATCAAGCGGGAGCGGTTGGCTGGATCCGTCGGGTGTGTCCTGTTTCAAGCTGCGATACAACTCTTCAGCTCGCTCAATCAAGGCATCCGACACGGGCATAAAGGGCCGGTCTTGCACTATGAGATACGGTTTGCCGGTCTTGTGCGTGGAGCCTTCCCCCATGCCTAGCTTGCGACGGCTCTTAAACTCAAAAACATTGTCCGGCTCGCCGGGCACGGCATAGTCTATGTTGCGCTTTTGCATCGACCGGCTCCGCTCCGTTTGCAGGAAGGTGAATTGCCTTCGGTCTTCACGGGCGGAGACACAGTACGTGTCAAACAACGTGGGATCAGCCTGGAGCTGCTCCGCAAAAAGGTCCTGCATCCTTCCCCATCGGTCCGTATCGACAATCAAGTGCACGTCGTCGCCAATGACTCCGCAATTGGCGTCGGGCCATTGTCGCGCCCATAGTTCGATTTGCTGTGGGTCGGTTGTTGCGAGGTCCGGAAAATCCTTGACGCAAGGCTGCTTCGTTCCGCGATGTACCGGAAAGACGCGGAGCCGACGGGCGATGTTTCGCGTCGCGATTGTCATGAAGTGGCTCATACGTATGCAGGCTCCTTGACCAGGTACTGCTTATGCCACTCCCAAAACGTCTTACCGAGTCCTTGTTGGTATTCGTCGAGTGCGCTCCCGAGCATAGTGACCGCGCTGTGCTTGGTTCCAGGTATTGGCTGTAAGATCTGCCCCGCCGCAGATAGCAGCCAATACTCCCAAGGCTCTATGCGCCGCAATCGCCGCAAGCGCTCGACCCACTTCTTCAACATCCCCCGATAGTCTCGGCATTCGGACGTATCGATGGACTTCAGGTGGTCCGCTGCCTCCATGAATAGGTCGATCGCTAGACCCTTTTCGGGAAGCAGTTCCAGCGCGTGCTGGACACACCCCGCGAGATAGTTTGGATTCCATCGTGTCGTCCGAGAATTAGCCATTTGAATCCTCCTTTAAGAAGTTCGTGTTCGGTTCTGTCCTCCGCGAATCGGCTAGAATAGGCAAGGCCCGACTGCGATACGTTTGCGCGTGTCCCGTTTTGTGGCTACCCGGCCCTCACAGAGTAGGCGCTCTGCGAGGGTCACTTTCTTTCCTGTCTCAGTTCGTGCCTTTGCCCACCTTCCTCTGGATCTGACGCTCGAAACTCCATATCAACGCCGCCTCGCCCTCCGGCGTGCGCTCAATAGAGTACGGGAACGCTCTTTTTTCCTTGCCGGCTTGCACCGCAAAGACAAGTCCAGCGATAACGAAATTGCGCTTGAACTTCGCCCGGTATTGCTCAAGGAACGCGATCGCCTGCCCTTCCTTCCCTTCCTCCACAAGCACAAAGTCAGCCGGCGCTTCGGGCACATGGGGCACGAACCTGATGACGACGCCCATACTCGTAATCCGCGCCCCCTTCACATGCTGCCGACCGAGTATGTCAGCAAGCCTCTGCGCCTGCCTGATGGCAACGGATACAGCACCAAGTGGTGTGTCTTTTGGAAGATCGGGGGGGCGGCCCGAAAGAAACTGGCGGTATGCCCTCTGCATCGGGGTTAAGGTTTTCTCCATGGCCTTATGGCCTGCCGAACGATCTGCGTTTGTGAAGGGACTCATAAGCTGATTATTATTAAACCCGCTTGGAGAGATATTGTCAAGCGAGTTTATAAATAATCCGCTCAGGCAAAAGCGACCAGGCTGGTTGAAATTCCCTTTAAGGATGAGCCTGCAGACACGTGCTGCTGATTGCAGCCAACGTCCCAGCCGCGAGCAGCTTTCTTAAGAGTACTTCGTCGGCCTCCCACTTCGGCTTTGGCCACCCAGCGACCGTCTCCTTCCGGTGTTGATTCACAACGCCATGCACCAGTAACTTTGGTACTTGGACCGGAACGTGAGCCATGCGCCACAGTCCGGCGACGCTGTGACAGGGGCGGACCTCTTGAGATCTCTCAGCGTCCCGAAGGGACACCACAGGTTCTCACGCACTCTCGGAAGGTCCCCGCCACCCTCAACGCCATCGAGGACGCGGTGCGATGCGTCCGAGCGGATCATGGCCGAGATTGACCGGCACCGGCCTCCGCCAACGATGAGAATCATCCCGCGCGCGGACCGCTATCCTGCCCTCTCGCAGGCGCGACGTGTCGGGCGCTTCAGTGATGCGGAGCGCGTCGGTTTGCGGCGGAAAGATCCTGGATCTTACACGCGCGAGAAAAGAAGGGTCAAACGGTTGGAGGGGATAGCTATAGGCGACGTGAAAATTCCTACACCCCGACCACGGACCTGGACCGGGGTTGGTTCTGGCCCGCCCGCCCGCGCGCGGGGCAGGGCAAGGCGCTGGGGCAGGGCTGGGATGCGAAGCGAATCGCCCCTAATTCTCAATGAGTGTAATGGCCTGTGGCTGTATCCCCAAAATTTCGGCGGTTTTGAGAAAAAGGGACTTTTTCAACACCCACGCCTGTTATCAACAGTCGTCGGCAAACGGCAAGGGACGAGGCCGGACTTTTCCCCGCTATTGTAACTTCGCGTACTCCGCTTTGGCTTCCTTCAGGATGGGGATGTCGGGGTCGGCGTTTTTCCAGAGCGTGAGGAAATCTTGGTAGGCGGCGAGCGCCCGGACACGGGCAGCATCGGCATCCGCTCCCTGCGAGGTTCTTGCTTCCAATGCGTTTGCGCGCGCTACGCCCAGATGCGCCAGAGCTCCCGTCCAGCAGTTCCAAACGATGCCGTTGTGGTCGAGAATCTTCTGAAACTCTCCGGCCGCAGCACTGCCATGTCCGGCTGCCAGGTAGGCATTTCCACGTACATACACATGATAGAGACACGAAATATTGTTGACGAATGAAATTTCTCCCAACTCGATGTGTGAAGCAGCTTGCAGCGAGGTGAGGGCGGAATGCGGGTTCTTTCTATCCAATGCCACTTGCGCCCGAATCGCGGGCAACCAAAGCGACTGCATCTGGGTGTCCAGCGGGAAGCGTCTCGCTAAATCTTGTGCCAAGGATTCTGCTCGCGCCGTACCGCCCGCCATGGCAAACGCAAGCGCGGCTTCGACCTCGACAGCCTGACTGGTGGGAGCAAGCTTCAAAGCCTCTGCCGCTATCTGTCGGGATTCTGTGGTGTTGCCAAAGGCGGCGTGTTGCAGAGCGGCATTCGTCTGCCATATTGCCCCAACTTCCTTGCTGTCAACTCGAATGGCAGAATCCACGGCTTGCTTGGTCAGTTCCCGTGCCTTGCCTAGATGACCGCCATACGCCTCGGTGTCGGATGCGAATGCTAATCCAAAGTTCTCATATTCGGGCTTGCCAGCAAACCACTGTTGTTGCTCCGCCATCGCCGCGGAGTTCGCCCCAACAAAGGCAAGGGCATAGAGGGCGCCGTGCATTACGAAATCATCCCCATTTCGTGCTTGCGCCCCGTGAATGATCTGCTGTGCTTCGTCGAACCGCTGCAGGGCAAGTGCGAAGTTGGCGAGATTGTCGTAAGCGGCCCGATCCGACGCAACGCGCGTGGCTTGCCTCATCGTCTCCATGGCTTTTTCATACTGCCCTTGATCGCCGTACACTATGCCCAAAGTGTTATACCCTCCACACTGCGGGTAGCTCTCAATCTCCTTCTCATACGCCTGGGCCGCCTTATCCAGTTCTCCAGTTACATTCCGGTAGTATTCGGCGACGATCCTCAGCCTTTCTCGCTCGCTGGCGTGCTGCCGCAACTGGAAAGCTTTGCTGAAGTATTCATTGGCCCGTTCTACCTCTCCCAGATTCAGGTAGTCGATGCCCACTTCCAAGTAGGCAATGGCAAAATTCGGATCAATCGCGACGGCATTTTGACTGAAGGGCAGGTCCGCGGCGGAGCCTTTCTCGCGACAGGCCTTGATAGCAAGGCTAAACGCTTTCAGAGCTTCGAGCGAGGGCGTAGTGGCCTGTTCGAGTGGAACATCAAACTTCTGCACCGTAGCCAGCGATTCACCCAGCTTGCCACGCAGCTTGGATGCCGCCTCGCCCAGCGCGTCCAGCACCTTCTCTTTGGACGACGCCGTTACCTGCTCCTGCGCCAGCGTGTCTCTGTTCTGGCAATTCACCGCCTTCAATCCCAGCACATATTCGCTGCCTAGACTGGCAATCGAACCGACAACGTAGGCTTTGCTGCCTGCCCGCTGGCAAAGCTCGCGGGCTACCTCCGGCGCGAGCTTCATGCCGGCCGGACGCGTCATCAGTTGCAAGGTCTTCGCGACTTGGCTGTCGGAAAGCACGTTGAGGAAGGGCGATTGCTGCAGAGAGACGCTGAGTGCAGTCTTCAGCGTGTCGTCGAACACCGGATCCCCCGTACTGTTGGCAAAATCGGCGAGGACGATGGTGTCTTCAGGCGTGATTCGGGAACCTAGACGGCGAAGATGCCAAAATCCTCCAATGGATGCGCCTGCCACGATCAGAGCAGCGGCTAGCCAAAGGTACGGGTGCCGACGGACGCGGGATCTGATCGTGGCTACGGCTTGCGGTTCGGGCAGCCAAGCCACCGGAGCTACGAAACGGTAGCCGCGACGGGGAACGGTCTCCAGAAACCTGGGATTGTCGGCCGAATCGTTCAAGGCCTCGCGCAGCTTCCTCACCGCCGTGTTCAACGCGTCGTCAAACTCTACAAAGGTATCGTCCGACCACAGTTTCTGACAAATTTCCTCCCTGGAGACGAGTTGACCGGGATGCTCCAGCAAAAGTGCAAGAATCCGAAGCGGCTGCTGTTGCAGACGAATTCGGTTCCCCTTCTTGGTGAGTTTGCCCTCTAGGAGATCAGCCTCAAAGGATCCAAAACGAACAAACCGGCCTGTTGGCCCGTGCTGCTGCATGTCGATTCCCATCGCCGCGATTACGGGAACCTCTTAGAATAACAGGTTAGACATTTGATTAACTGCTTTTTTTACAGCGTATTAGGTGGTTGGGTCCGATTCAGAAATAGTTTTGTTGCATTTTGATCGTGCGCCCAGCAGATTAGTTTAACGTGTCGGCCGAGGTCAGTATGCAGAGATCTTCAGACAATGATGTAGACATATTGAATGAAGTCGAAAGACTTCTAGCGGAACTGAGAGCAATCGGACAGTGGGACCATGAGCGCAGGCCACCCCAACATCGCAAGCGCGGAAACGAATAGGCCAAGTCCAGCAGCATGTGCATCTTACCATTTGGGTAAATCCGCATAGCTCGGCGAGTGGAAGCGCTGCTAGTGGCGCTCCTTATCTCTTCCAGATCGCTTCTGGCTGCCCCTGCCGAGATATCGGCAAGCTGCCGAAATGTCGGCACTGTACAAGGCTCGTATCTGCCTCCAAGTCATTGGAAACAATGGAATGACGATTGATGGCCATGGGCATGCCACCGATATTCAGTATGTCATCACTCTCAAACGATGATGCACTGGATCGAGTCCAAGATCTCAAAGCGGAACTACGAGCAATTGAATTTTGGGATGCCGACTATTGGCGGAAGGCTCAGCCTGAGGGATATGAAACTCTTGCTAACGCGGCCCGCCAAGAAAGGCGCGCGGAGATTCTGTCTCAGCTACCTAGTCTCAAGTCCGCAACTGGACTTAAGGAGTAGAAGCTGATGGATACCCAAGAAGTCGTTTCAGGGAACAGGCGGGAAAACAGGCGTCACCGGAGGCTTCGCCTGGAAGCCGAAGTGACAATTCGTTCGGAAGGTGGGTTGGTGCCTGGTCGGACCTTGGATGTGAGTGAATCCGGCATGGCTGCTGTTCTGCCGGTCGAACTGCACGTTGGGGATACAGTCGGGCTGGAAATCACACTGCCGACAGGCCGGGCAACTGGTCGTGCCATTGTGCGAAGTCGAAACGTATTTCGTCATGGGTTTGAATTCGTCCAACCATTGTGTGAAGCCGTCGTATACCAAGCAGCACCAAGTGATTGCCAAAATTGCAGTGGCAGCGGCTTCGTCCTGCAAGCTTTGGACGGGGAGCAGGGAGTCGCGTTTGCTCATGTCAGATGCCGCGAATGTGGCGGAACGGGAGGGAGGAAACCCGCGGTATAGACTCCGCTTCGGGTGCTCTTGGTGATCGCAGATGGGATGAGAAGGCCGGTCTCCGACGGGATGCTGTACGCTCCCAAGTTATCGCGACGCGCTTGAAGCGCAAGAGATAAAGGAGACCGGCATGAAAAAGATTAGCACCGCAGGGGTAAAGCAGATCAGGAATTTTTCCGAACAGAAGTTGACGGTCGGTTTGGACCTGGGCGATCGATCGAGCTGGTATTGCGTGTTGGACGAAGCAGGCGGAGTAGTGCTGGAGCAGAGGCTGGGCACGACTCCGAAAGCCATGCAGGAAGTGTTCGGCGCAATGCCACGCAGCCGCATTGCTTTGGAAACCGGGATGCACTCGCCGTGGGTGAGCCGATGTCTGAGCGCACTGGGGCATGAAGTGATCGTGGCGCATGCGCGCAACGTGCGTTTGATCGGGGAAAGTCGAAAGAAAGATGACCGGCTGGATGCCCAGACTCTGGCGCGGTTGGCCAGGATCGACCCGCAGTTGCTGTGTCCGGTGAAGCATCGCAGCGCGAGAGCGCAAGCGGATCTAAGCCTGATCCGGGCGCGAGCTGGACTGGTGCGAGCGCGAACGGCGCTAGTGAACACGGCCCGCGGACTGGCTAAGTCTTACGGGGAGCGGCTGCGCGGGTGCAATGTGCGCAATATGAATCCGGAGAAAGCGGAGGGGCTGAGCCCGGAACTGCAAAGGGCGCTGGAGCCGTTGCTGGCGGGAATCGAGTCGCTGAGTGAACGCATCCGCGAGTACAACGAACGGATCGAAGGCCTGGCGCAGGAAAGCTATCCGCAAGTAGGGCTGCTGAAACAAGTGAAAGGAGTGGGCACGCTGATCGCGCTCACCTACTTGCTGACGCTGGAAGATGCGCATCGCTTTCGCAAAAGCCGGGACGTGGGCTGCTACCTGGGATTACAGCCGGGACGGAGGAACTCGGGCCAGAGCGAG
>Ga0316363_10003704_pt1 | contig 10826 bp, 10 predicted proteins | sample Sb_taG_3_FD_200459 | JGI IMG/M metagenome (GOLD analysis project Ga0316363, IMG submission 200459) | Peat soil microbial communities from Weissenstadt, Germany - Sb_50d_a_PC metaG (v2) (version 2) | ecosystem: Environmental > Terrestrial > Soil > Wetlands > Peat | place: Germany: Weissenstadt...
CCGGGATCGAATAAATAGTGTATCCACGGCGGTCTGAGGACGACCGTCCTTTATGTAGCTGGCGATCGCATCGCCAATCTCCTGCGTCAACGGCATCAGTGTCTGCCGTCGGCTCTTCCCTGAAACGAAGATCGCAGCTTCCTTCCAATCAAGGTCGCCCAGCCGAAGTTGCACGACATCGCCCGCCCGAAGCCCCAAGCGGGCGAGCAAAAGTAGAATGGCGCGATCCCGTTTGCCGGTCGGCGTAGCCGGATCACACGAAGCAATCACCCGTTCGACTTCCTCGGACTGCAAATACCGCGGCAAGGACGAAAGCCGCCAGTGTGCGAGAACCGGGATGGCTCCCTCCAAACCGGCGGCGCACTTGCCGTCGGCGATCAGGAAGCGCAAAAACATGCGGACAGCCGTGGTGCACTTCTTCGCCGATGCCCATCCGCAACGTTGACTGGTATCCAGGATAAACTGCCGCAGGTGCTGCGCATCAAACATGCCGGGATCTTCTCCCAGTTTCTTCAGCAAATCACGAACGGGGATGCTGTAGCCGTAAAGAGTGGCATCGCATGTCCCGCGTTGCTGCCGCATCCAGTCACAGAATGAGACCAGCAGTGCCGGATCCACAATGGCCTCCTCCACGATTCGGGTCGTGACGATATCAGCAAACCGGGCATAGCGGAGGAACAGACGCGCACCCTTCCGGATATCTCGCCTGTGCGTGCGGCCATACCGTGGGCACCGGCATCGATTCAGATGATGGACAAACTCCTCAATCGTTCGTTCGTCCAACGCCGCGACCGTTCCACTTTTCCGCCCAAGCCAATGAATCAAGTGTTCGGCCGCTCGAATGTGCCTCCGAGCAGTTATCACTGCATAGCCCGCCTGGCACAACTCTTGAGCAAACCCTTCAAGCACGCGGCCATCTGGACCGTCGCGCAGTTCCTGGATACGCAAGGGTGACTCGAAAAACTCTGTCAACATGCTTCCCTCCATATCCTCTAGACGTCACGATTATGCGAAGTTAAACGTTCACTGTGCAGGTCAGTCCGATTTGAACCGATGGAGGTTCGTCGTTGTTAGGCGGCTTCTCTCGGCATAATAACGGACTCCGCATTAAATCGATTATGCAGTGCACCGCATAATCGATTCGTAGTGATGATGGTGGAATGTTGGCGGTAGCGCTCTTCCATCAGCTTGAAAAAGATGTTCGACTGCTCCGGTTTCAGATTCAAGTAGCCGAACTCGTCGATCAGAAGGACATCCAGCCGCGCGAGGCGCTTGAGCAGTTGACGCGTCGAACGGTCGGCCAGCGACGCATACATCTCATCGAACAAATTCTCGGCTTTGATGAATTGACACTGGTAGCCGTTCTCCAGCGCCTTCAGCAGCAGACCACAAGCCAATCCGGTTTTACCTCTTCCGGTTTCCCCGACCAGTACGATATTTTCCGCCTTGGCGATGAACTCCAACTCCGCAAACCCGCGGATCTGTTTGCGGCTCACGCCCGGCTGGCGGGCGTAAGGAAACGTTTCCAGGGTCCAGCGTTCTGGCAGGTTGGCGCGCTGGACGCGCCACTCCAGGGCGCCCTCCTGCCGCGCCTGCCACTGCGCGCGCACCAACCGCGTGACGAAATCCGAGTAGCTGATGTCGTCCTGGTCGGCGGCGCGCAACTGTTCGTCATAGATCTCCAGGATGCGCCGCAGCTTGAGATTTTTCAGCAGTTGTTCCAGTTCTTCAGTCATCGTCGGATCCCCCATCGAGTAGAAAGTACTCGCGCGTCGCGCGGCGCAAGATCATTCGTTCCAGCCGGTCCAGATCGTAAAGACCATAACGGCCGGCCTCGCGCACGGCGCCCAGCAACGGTTCCCGCGGATACTCCCGCACCAGGCGCAGCAGTTGCCGCAGGGCAAGCGTGATGACCTTACGGCTCCGTTGTTTCAACCCCGCGACATAGTCGGCCAGTTCGGGTGCGGCGGCAATGATGGCCTTCTCTTCGGGATGCGGATCGAGACGCGGACTGCCCTGGCCGCGCGGCGGCCGGTGCTCGGCCAGCAGGACTCGCTGGTGCTCGGCTTCGGCGATGCGCCGGTGCGTGACCAGGCAGCGGGCGTCGAGTTGGATCTCGATTTTGTCCTGGCTTTCGCGCACCTCCACGCGGCGGCCGATCCAGTCCACCGGGACCGAATAGCGGTTGCTGTTCAGCGCCACATACCCTTCGATATCGACCAGCCGCTGATGCAGCCGGTAGACCTCCGGAATCCACGCCGGCAACGGTTTCAGATGTAGCCGCTCGATGGCGAACAGCTCACGCGGAACTGCGCGGATGTGTTTCTTGTAAGTCGCGTTGACCTTATCGCACCACTCCCGCGCCCGCTGATTCAGATCCTCTCAACTGCGGAAGGTGCGTCCGGCCAGGAAGTTTCCCTCGATAAAGCTGAACGGTCTCTCTACACGCGCCGAACGGTTCGCATTCCCAATCGCGTGCGCCACGAACTGAAAGCCGAAACGCTCTCCAAAGGCGGCCATCTCCGGCACCGGCACCATGTCGCGTCCGCTGCCGTGCAGCACCACCACGTGCGTGTTATCGATCATGGTCCGGGCTGCCGCGCCGCCGAAGTAGCGTAGCGCCCCGGTGAGAAACACCTTGCAGTCGAAACGCCGGAAGGCGGGGTAGCACTGGAAGAACAGCATCCGCGAATAGCACAGCACCGCGGACGCGGTCTGCACCTTGCGTTTCTTGCCGGCCAGTTCGAGACTCGTGGGGAGACGTGTCATGCTGCATCTCCTCGCCGGGCGCAAAATCATACTGGCCCGCCGGCGCTTTAGGCGCGTATCCGATTCCGTGCCGCCGACAGAACGCGGTCAGTGCGGCATACGACAACACCGCGCCGGAGGCCACCAACTCCTCATGGACTCGCACGAGATTCCCCTGGCACTGGTCGAAAAGCTCCAGGATCTGTTGCCGGTAAGGCTCGGCTTTCTCCGAACGCTGCAACTCCGGCACGGTGGTGGAGTTCGAGCGCAGGACTTGGCGTACCGCCACGCGGGAGATCCCCAGCACCCGCGCGATCTCGCGTTTGCTCACTTGCTGCGTATTCAGTTCCAGAATCGTGGTGCGTTGCGCTTGGCTCAACATGCGGTTCCTTTTGCGGTAGAAGTTTTTCGTCGATGCGCTGGAGTTGTTTTGCAATGCCAGCGATCTGCTGGCGCGCGGCTTCGCGCTGCTGGTGATCCAGTTCCGTGGCCGCCGCCCCCGCCAGCCGCCGATGGGCGCGGTTCACGATGGCGGCCAGCATCTCCAGATCGCGCAACAGTTCGGCGGCTGCGGTGGTGGAGCGCTTGGCTTCCTGCCGTTGCGCTTTGAAAAACAGCTCCGGCGCATCCAGGATGCGTTGGCGGATGGCGGGCGATCCTTGGCGCCAGGCGGCATACAGTTGGCCGGCTTCGCGTGTATCGCAGTGATGCTGGGCGAAGATCGCGGCCATCCGCTGGCAATCCTCCAGGCTTTGGCGCGCCACTGGCACCAGAAACTTCATCGCCACCTGCGCCAACACCTGGCCTTCGCGCACCTGCTGCTGAATGGCTTCCGGCAGAAGCTCCACCAGCGCCAGCCGCCGCGATACCCAGCTCACGCTGCGATCGAACCGGCGCGCCAACTCATCCAGCCCGTAGCCGAAGCGCTGCTCCAACTCCGCCAGCAGCCAACCTCGTTCCAGCGCGGTCTCGTGTTCCGACAAGCGCAGCGAGCGGTCCAGCAGCACCGCCGCGGCCTCGCTCATCGGCCACACCACCGCTTCCACTGTGTCCCGCCCCAGTTGCTCCAGCGCCAGAATCCGCTTGTAGCCGTCGATGACCACGTAACGGTCCGCCTGGCCTTCAGCCGCTACCACCACGATGGGGGTTTGCTGCCCGGATTCGGCGAGCGAGGCCAGCAGTCGCCGCTGCCGCCCTGCATGGCGCACCCGCAGGTGCTCCCAGCGCCGCTCGAGTTGGTGAAACTCCAGTTGCATCAGACAGGCTGAATGTAAGGCCAGCACCCCCGGTGGATCAATATCTCCGGATTAAATCGCGCGCCCGTTTCCAGCGCCGCTCCCGCTCTTCGACCCGCTCCAGCGCCGGCACGCGTGTGAACAGAAGCGCTGCAAAGGACTTCGCCGCCGGCGTGCGAAGCTCTCGTAGCAGCCCGGCCGGTCGCAGGAATGGTCGAAAAAAACGTTCCGTAGCGATTACCCTCGCGGCCTCGTTAACTGCCTCTGGCTCTGGGGGTTTCCGGCTTTTGACCCGCTCCCGGTAGCGCCGGCTTTGCCCGTTCCGTTTCTGTTTGCCCGCCCTGGTGGCCCGGTATCTCTCCTGGGCTTTCCACCGCGACCACTCCCGCGCCGCCGCCCGGCAGCGCTCGCTGCAATAGCGCTGGCGCGCTTGCCCGGGATGAAAACGCTGCTCACACCCTTTGAGCAGACAACGGCGCATCCGTGCTCGGCGGGCCATTCGCTTCCGCCGGCCAGCCCCTTGATTTTCGGAACGGTCTGTAGGATTCTCGTGAGGGCCCATGGGAGGTGATGACTCCCAGAGGCTCCAGCCCTGGAGAGGAATCCACTCCTCTCCGGGGCGCAAACCCCCGGCTCATTGCTGAATCCACAATGTAACGGAAAAGTGCGGTTGGAATCCCGGGGCGCGCCGCGGCCTCAGCTACAGGCCGCCCGGGTCATTCTTGGAAAGCAGAGGCGGGTCAGTTCTGGCGCGCGCCGAAGTGGAAATCCCGCGAGGCGATGCTTGACGTGGGCGAAGCTCTGGGGACCAACATGCATAATCTCCGCCCCGAATACCGCGCCAATCGAACGTAGGCGCACCGGCATCACGACGCCCTCTATCGTTTCTGCGCCAACCCACCCAATCTTGATTGGCGGCGGTTTGGGAACGCGGGGTCGCACCAAGACGGTCCCCTTGGTATGACTGTGCGCGCGTGCCTGGTCGTAGGAGAGGTCGATCAACCATTTTCCGCATGCATCGTACGTCATGGCTGCGCCACCGAGGATGACGACGGATGGTCGTGGTCCGGGCTTTCGGCGGACGGGCTGCAGGAGGTCCAGGCGGTATACGAGTATTTCGTCGTCGGAATCTTGTCCCTCGGCGGGGGCGAGGATGTGTCTGATCTTGTCTTCACCCTTGGGATAGTCGTAGACTCTGGTCCATCCGTCGAGGGCGGTGAGGAGGCGTTCTGGGTCTGGCAGGGAGGCAAACGCCTCCGGGATGTTGGGTAACGTGATGATGAGGGTAATGCGAGAATGGAAGTGGATTTCCTTTCCGAGCAGTTCGCGCACGGGGGCGTGAGCGTCAAATGGGACGCTCTCAGCCAGCGAAATTGCTCGGATATTGAAGTCCATAGCGCACAGGTATCACATTGCAAGAATCAAGACTGCCGTTCTCTTTGCAAGCGATGTTGTTCTCATGTTTCCCTTCAGGGCTGCTTTGGTCCGACCACCGCAAGCAGGCCGCGAAGACTAATGAGCTCGGTGATGAGGGTGTCGATAAGCGATTCTAGCCGAGTGTTGAGTTGCGAGGAAGCGGCCGACGGCGAAGCCGCCGGCGGCAGCGCCATTGGTGGCGGGATCGTTGCAGGGGTCGTGCGATCAGCAGTGGGCGTGTGGAATGGCGTGACCACGTTCTTGGGATGGAGCAGTCTGTGCTGCAGCCCAGGTCTGGATGGCGGTCAGTACTTGGAGAATGTGAAACCGTCGCCATGCTCGTTGGAGTCCCCTGGAGTAGGTGAGGCTGTTGAACTGGTACATCTCGGCGCCATGATCGAGCGCAGCCAGGAGAACGGTCTTGGTGTCGGGGTCTTGGGTGTTTGCGAACGCGCGCATCCACTCTGTGACGCGGTCTCTGCCGGTAGGGATGGCGATGAGCGTCCGTTGCGGGGCCGACCAACTGCCGATGTCCTCCTTCATGGCAAGATCGCGTTCCGGGTCATACACCCATTTATCGGAGAGGCTGTTGAAGGCGTTCCAGAGATCCTGCCGGACGCGGAGCGGGACGTTGGAGGAAACGAGTGATGCCGGGATGATGGTCGCGTCGGGCGCGAATTGTGCAAGCACGGGTGGTGGCACGACCTGCGCAGGCCCAGGGGTGGCGCTTGTCGGGAATATCGCGATGTCTCCGCCGCTGGTCTTGCCGAGCTTCACGTAACCTGCTGCCTCGGCGGCGCGAAGGAAGTCACCGAACTTCCTGAATCCAATGGACTTCTCATCGAAGCCACGGCTGTAGAGCTTGGGCTTGAGCGTCGCGCCAAGGCAAGGTCGGGCGCGCAGATGGAAATCGTTTGCGGTACTCGCGAGGAGTTGAAAGGCTGGAGTGAAAACGTCGTTCGTTGGTTGCACAGGGCATTCCTTCTAGCAAGTTGATAAGAGAGGGGCTCCGCTTACTTCTGCGGAAGCCCCTTGCTCTCAAACTCTTAGTTTGAATGCCGACAAGAACCAACGTAACAGGCTACCGAGGGAAACCCCTCTACCCCGCAAATTGAAGGCCTGCTTCTTGTAGAAGCCAACAACCCTATCGGGACCTGCTAGTCAAACCGTGTCAAAATGCCCAGAATCTGCTGTCGTCGACGACAATATTTATATGGGCAACTTCGACCGGTCAACGGCTGAATTTAGAATATCACTCGTTCGCTCGATTCGTCAACAGAAATCCTTGACAAATCGAGGCACGGAAGGCCGCGCGGAATCCCGCGAAGCCGGCCTTCAATCTGGCCGGGATGCCGAGTTCCAGCCGGTGGCGGATGTAGTCGATGTAGTCGGGCCGGGCTCGATTACCGTGGCGCGCGGGTGTATTGTAGGAGGTTCCGGGAGGAACACTGGATGACCAGAAGAGAGATGCTTGCCGCGGCCGGTTCTCTGTCCGCGTGGTTGTCACTGAAAACCGCCGCCGCCCAAATGGGGGTCAGGCCGATGCCCAACATGGGCGGGGCTCCGGCGGGCTTCCCCATGCATTCGCGGGCGGCCCGCGGAGGGGGCCAACCGTTCGATTTCGTGGACTACTGCCACAAGCTGGGCTTTGGCGTAGTGGAGACGCGCCTCACGTCCACTGCTCCGGAAGACGTCAAAGAGTTCCGGGAACGAATCGAGGCGTTCCACATGCGGGTCATCATGGACCTGCCGCTGCCGCGCGCGGAGAGCGACGTGCCGGCCTTTGACGCGGCGCTGAAGACGGCCAAAGAGGGCGGCGCGATCTCACTCCATACCGCCATGACGCAGCGGCGGTACGAACAGTTCGACAGGCTCGATGCGTTCAAGAAAGACTTCGAGCGCTGCCAGAGAACGATCGCGCTCGCGGAACCGGTGCTGCGCAAGTACCGCGTGCGGCTGGGAATCGAAAACCACAAGGGCTGGCGTTCGGCGGAGCAGGCGGCCTGGCTGAAGCGCGTGGGCAGCGAGTGGGTGGGGGTGCATTTCGATTTCGGCAACAACGTGTCACTTTGCGAGGATCCGGCGGAGACGCTGCGGAACCTGCTGCCGTACGTGGTGGCGTGCCACATCAAAGACATGGCAGTGGAGCCGTACGAAGACGGGTTCCTTCTCTCGGAGGTGCCGATGGGCGAAGGGTTCCTGGATCTCAAGGGAATGGTCGCGGCGCTGCAGAAGAAGGACGCGAACATGCCGTTCGACCTGGAGATGATCACGCGCGATCCGCTGAAGATTCCGGTGTTCACGGAGAAGTACTGGGCGACCTTCGACGACCAGTACAGTCCGCTGCCGGGCCGGGACCTGGCGCGAGTCCTGGAGATCGTGCAGAAACACCGGCCGAAGAGTCCGCTGCCGCGCACCACCGGGATGAGCGCCGAAGCGCAGATGCAACTCGAGGACGAGAATGTGAGAAAGTCGATCGAGTACGCGCGGCGGAATTTGTGGTAAGGGGCACATTGATATCACCGCCGAGACGCCGAGACGCGGAGTAAGAGAAAGTCAAAACCTGAGAGCGCGGAGCCAGCAGAGAGGGCAGAGAAAGCTACACTCGGTGCTGCGAAACGTCACAGCGCTTTGACGTGCGCATCCAGGATTCGCTGGACGGCTTCGTAGGGATCGCCCTGGCCTCCGGCCTCGATCGAGAAGACGCCATGGAAGCCGGCGTCTTTGGCGATCTGCGCGCACTTCGCGAGGTCGAAATACGGCGCGAGTTTGGCGTGGCTGATGCTTTTGGCGAGCGGATACAGCAGGCGCAATCCGCGCTCGCGCGTCTCTTCGTCGGGGAAGTTTCCGATGTCCGGCAATGCTCCAGCGCCCGAGGCGCGCAGGATCTGCGCGATCACCTCGGGGTGGCGCGAGATGCTGCCGTGGTTCTCCACGAGGATCCCGACGCCCTTTGAATTGGCGTACGCGACCAGTGTCTTATAGGAATCGATGGTGACCGACGGATCGTCGAGGTTGACCCTGCCGGGATCGCAGCGGGCGGCGGAAGAACCCACCGCCGCCGCGAGATCGATACCTTTCTTGTAGAGCGAAATCGCGTGTTCCCGCTCCTCAGGATCGGGCGACGAAAGAGCCGGCTTCTCCCAGAGTTCGACGTAGTCGATGGGAATATTCACCAGGCGCGAGCGAGCTTTCCGCAGCCGGTCCTTGAATTCATCGACGTAGGAGGGCTCGGTCGAGGCGAAATGCGGATACACGATTTCCACGTTGTGGACGCGATAGCGATCTGCGACCATCTCCGGAAAATCGAGCGCGTCAATCTGCTTGCCCGGCTGTTCGAAGAGGGTGTGGAAGCTCCAGGTGGAGACGCAGATTCGATCGAGGGGCGATGGCATGTTGCTAGATCTTGTACGCACTGCGCGGCGGCTGGTCCAGGTACTTGTTGGCCTTGTCGGAATTCGTTACGCGGACGTTGGCGGCATCCCAATCGAACCGCTCGCCTGGGAAACGCTGGGCCAGGCAGCCCAGCAGGAACGCTTCCGTCACGGGACTCTGGGCTTCGAAGTTAGTGAGCGAGGCGGGCCCGCCCTTGCAGGCGCCTACCCACTGATCGATGGCGGCATCGCGCGGCGGGCCTCCCGCGGCTTGCCCTCGTCCGCCGGCGCCGCGCTGCCGGGGCGGGGGCGGCTGGTACTTGCTGTTCTCGGGATAGACGCGCGGGCGGTCGCCGTTGAAGCCGGCGAGGATGATGCCCTTGTCGCCGACGTACATGATGCCCTCATTGGCTTCGCCCTTCTGGAAATAGTGGTCGTCCTGCTGGCTGATGCCGGCGGGGCGCGGCGGCCGCAGTCCGCCGTCGTACCACACCATGTGCACCGGAGGCCGGTTGTTGCGCGCGGGGTAGTTCAGGTGCACGATGGAGGCCTTGGGATAGGTCTCGTCGTAGGACTCGCTGGAGCAGGACTCCACCCACAACGGCGGGGCGAGGTCGAGGATCTTGAAGATGCCGGCGAAGCTGTAGCAACCCATGTCGCCGAACGATCCGCAGCCGAAGTCGAACCAGCCGCGCCACACGAACGGGAGGTAGGCCTTATTGTAAGGACGCTCCGGCGCGGGCCCCACCCACATATCCCAGTCGAAGCCGTCGGGGACGGGCTGCGCCTCTTTTGGACGATCGATCCCCTGCGGCCAGAAGGGGCGGCTCGACCAGTTGTGGACCTCGTGCACAGGGCCGATGGCGCCGTCCGAGATCCATTGGGAAATCAGACGCGTGGATTCGCTCGACGGGTTGTTCACGGGAAGCGAAGTGGCCACTTTCATCTCACGCGCGGTGGCCGCCATGCGGTGCGCGTCGGGGATGGAATGCGACATGGGCTTCTGACACAGCACGTGTTTCCGCCGGCGCATGGCAGCGATGGAGATGGGAGCGTGCCAGTGGTCGGGCGTCGCCACGTAAACGGCGTCGAGGTCCTTCTCCTGTGCCAGAAGCTCGCGGAAATCCTTGTAGGCGGTGCAGCCTTTGTAGGACGAGGCCTTGCGGGAGGCGTAGTAGGCTTCGACCAGGCGTTTGGCAGGCTCGCGCCCGCCCATGCCCAAGCTGGTTTCGAACTCGTGAGTGAGGTGGACGCTGCCGGACGAAGCGAGGTCTTCGGCCCAGTTCTCGTAGCCGGCGCCGAGCAAGCGCCGCGCCGCTAGCAGGAGGGCGTTGGCGTCGTACTCGACGTAATCCTTGCTACCGCGATTCACGTCGCAGAGCGCGACCACCTGGATCTCGGGACGAGCCAGGAGACTCATGGTGACGGCCTGGCCCTGGCGGCCCAAACCGATCGTGGCCAAAGTGATTTTGTCGCTGGGCGGGACAAAAGGAGCGCCCAGGACGTGGCGCGGAACGATGGTGAAAGCGGTTGCCGCGGCGCCCGCAAATGCGCGCCTGGTGATCGGATTCTGGTGGGACATTTCGTGACTCCTTACTTCGGAAACATGGCTTGCAGGTCCTCGAGATTCGGCCTGCGCCCGTACTCGCATAATTCAAACGACTCGGCGTGGCGGATCTGTTGTGCCTGCGCGATGCCGTAACGCTTCTTGAGCGCGGCCCGCACTGCCGGAGTAATCCGCGCGGAACGGGTGGCCGCCAGCCATTTCTTGCGGGCGGCCAGATCCTTGGGCACTTCAGGGAGCGTGCCGGCTACCCACGGCAGCCATTCGTAAAACTGCGAGACATGCGCATCCAGCGCGTCGATCTTCGCATCCCAAACATCGTCGATCGCGACGGCCACGCCGGGGCGGAACGGCGCCGGTTTCTGGAATTCATCTTCGTAGTAGAGAAAAATGGGATTGCCGCGCAACGGCGGGACTTCGGAAACAACGTTGGGCACGACCACCATGTATGCGGCGTCCTGAACCAACACGCTGGTGTAGCGATGGTCG
>Ga0316363_10003705_pt1 | contig 10824 bp, 12 predicted proteins | sample Sb_taG_3_FD_200459 | JGI IMG/M metagenome (GOLD analysis project Ga0316363, IMG submission 200459) | Peat soil microbial communities from Weissenstadt, Germany - Sb_50d_a_PC metaG (v2) (version 2) | ecosystem: Environmental > Terrestrial > Soil > Wetlands > Peat | place: Germany: Weissenstadt...
TTCCGTTCGGTCCCCCGAAGAACTTCGAGCTTAATCACTTCATCTAAAGGATGGAGATAGAGAGCGGCGGTAAAGGCCGGCAGCGTACCGATGAGGCGGCCATCAGCGCCGACTACAATATCCCCGACCTTCAGGCCAGCCGCCTCAGCAGGACCTCCCGGCGTCACGTCATCGATTACGACCCCCCAATTTTGCGCAAGCCCCAATCCTTTGGCCAAGCTGTCAGTGATCGTTTGAGCGCCTGCTTTGACCTCGATGCGATGCACGTGCCCATACTTGCGCAGGCTCTCGTACACGAAACGCACGATTCGTGCTGGGATGGCAAACCCTAGCCCCTCGCTCCCACCCGCTGCGGAGAGAATGAAAGTGTTAATCCCTACTACGTAGCCTTCGGTATCCACCAACGGGCCGCCGCTATTCCCTGGGTTGATGGGAGCATCGGTTTGAATGAAAACCATCGGACGGCTCGGATCTGCCTGCCTCGCAACTGAACTCACGACGCCCATGGTCACCGAGTTCTCCAGCCCTTCAGGACTGCCCAGGGCAAACACTAACTGTCCCTGATGCACCGGCCTGCGGCTCCCCAGCGAGAGTGTGGGTAACCCCGTCTGCTCAATCTTGAGCAGGGCAAGGTCAGTCTCCTTGTGGATGCCGATGAGTCGTGCTTCAACAATCCGCTGCTTGCCCACAGGCGCAATCTGGTCGGGAAAATGTACGGCAGGCAAGGGAAGAGCAACGTGGATGCGCTGTGCCCCCTCGACCACGTGGGCATTGGTCATGATGTAGCCGTTCGAGTCCACGATCACTCCTGAACCGATCACATTCTCGCGGGTTATGAGCGCCGTTTGACCCCGATTGTTCTCTTCCAGAGCACCGTAGCCGGTGACCAGAATTTGAACCACCGCAGGGGAAATCCTGGCGGTAAGCTGCTCGATCGCTGAATTAAGTTGCTGCAGCACCGCTGGTGGTTCCGCAGGGCGGGTTCCGATCGCTTTGGCTTTGTCAACGTCGAGCTTTGCCGCATCACTAGCGGTGGCCGGGGTTGGCGGCGGCGTTTGTTGGCCAAAGCTCGGCGCTGCAAACCACAGGGAGCAAAGGCAGGCAGCAACACTAAGAAAAAGCGAGATGCGGCATTGACCTTTCGAACAGCAATTTGGGAAGAGCATAGCGACACGCTCCTTGGATTAAACACCTCTATCGGGTCACGACCCGGATTATGATCGCGCCGAAATGCAATAAAAGCGAGCTCTTCTATTTAGATTCGAAATGCCGTCGCCGGGTTGAAGTGCTTGATGGCTAACGGGATTAGCCGCCAGGCATCGAACCACTGCACTAGACCATCCAATGTAGTAAGAGATTGGAGGATACGAAAATGGCGATAACAGCATTGAAACCGGTCGCCAACTTATTCCTGGCCGCGCTGTTTTCCCTGCCTGCGTTTGCAAGCACAACGATCGCGAATCCAGCGGTGCCAGGATCCCTTAATTATGTCGAAGGCCAGGTGTCGATGGGCACGAAAACTCTCGACTCGAAGTCGATTGGATCTGCGGAATTGCAGACCGGCCAGACCCTCACCACGGAGCAGGGCAAAGCCGAAGTTTTGCTAACCCCAGGCGTCTTCTTGCGTGTTGGCAACAACAGTTCTGTGAAGATGATTTCGTCAAGCATTACCAATACGGAGGTCGCTGTCGACAAAGGGCACGCCATGGTCGAAGTTGCGGAGATTCACCCGGAAAATGATATTCGCATCAGCGAAGACGGTGCCACAACCAGGTTGTTGAAGACCGGCTTGTACGATTTCGACCTGAGGCAAAATCAATTACGCGTGTTTGATGGTAAGGCTTCGGTGGACGATGGCGGTAAGAATGTCACCGTGAAGAGCGGACGTGAGTTGAGCCTCGCTGAAGAAAGCTCGCTTAAGGGACGCAAGTTCGATAAGAAGTCGTATGAAGAAGGCGACTTGTATCGTTGGAGCAGTCTGCGATCCGCCTATTTGGCGGAAGCTAACGTGGACGCGGCTAGCATGTACACCGGGAACAGCTGGGGGCCTTGGGGCTGGGCCAATTGGTACTGGGATCCTTGGTTCGACGCTTACACTTTCATCCCGGGAGATGGAATCTGGTATAGCCCGTTCGGCTGGGGGTTCTATTCACCCTGGTGCGTCTTTGACGCTCCGTTCTTTGGGTATGGTTACGGCTACGGCGGTGGACGCTATTTGCATCACTTCGGCAATTACCGTGATTGGGAATCACGTTCGCCTTACATCGCAAGCAGAGGCTACGCCCATGGCGTCTATCGCGGGCCGGGCTCTACGGGGGCTGGTTTTCGTTCTGGACCTAGAATGGCCGGCGGTCGAGGCTTCGGAGTTTTTGGTGGCGGCTTTCACGGCGGCGGCGGTTTCCACTCCGGTGGGGGATTCCACGGCGGTGGGGGAGGCGGGCACCACTGACAGCAGCCGGCCAACAATAATTCGTTACCGGCGAACCGCAACGGCGGTAGAATCATCTAGTCATAGTGGGGTGCACACATGGCGCTTATCCGGCTCCTCCGGAAACGCAACTGCGGATTGGTTTCGTACCGCGCCGCGATCATGTGTGTGGCCGCTCTGAGCCTTTTGTTGGCGCGCAGCGCCCCGCTAAGTCTCCCGCACTTTTACCTCGGCTCAGCCGTCCACTCTCTCGCCGAACACGATCATAGACTATGTTTTGATCACGAGGGTTTCCAGTGGTGGACTTCTCCCAGTACTACGCTGACTACTCCGCCACCGGTTGCGTCGCCTCACCTGATCACGACTGCTGCGCCTTTTGTCGAAATCGTGAGAGATGGTTGGCATTTCAACCGTCCCCCTCCGATCAGCTAACCCTCCTGGTTCTGCCTTAGCACCACATGCGGTTTGCGGCTCCCCCCGCTGCAGTGAATGCCATTGCAGTCACAGCTGACCGCGAACCGCGATTTCCCTACAGAAGTCCAAATCTAGGAGGAAATACATCGTGGCTGAAGGAGACAGCAAAAACTGGAGAGCGTTGTGTAACGCCGCCCTGGAAGCAAAAGATCCCGATGAGTTACTGCGGATCGTTCAGGAACTCAACAAGGTCCTCAAGCGTGAAGAGCAGGTCCGTCGTGATTTTAGGGAGGCTGGTAGAGCTAACAAGTCTCCCGGGGAGCTCCGACGTCAATGACTCGATCTAGCACACAAAAACTCACGCCCCGGTCCACGAACCGCCCCTGGCCATTGTGTGATCGTGGAAGTTCGCGGATGGAACCGAACTCGCGGCGCTTTGTCCTGGGAGTCGCGCTCGGAGTCGGTCTCGTGTCCTTTCTCGCCACCGAGCTCATGCACTATTGGCTGGTGCCGGATCTTGGACGCCATCAGGAAAGATTGCTGGCGGAAGGCTTGTCGGCTTTGGTCGTGAGTTGCCTGGTCGCGAAGCTGGCCAGCGTTACCCGACAGCGACATCGGCTCACGGTCGCCAGGATGCAGGTGATTGCAGAGATGAATCATCATATCCGAAACGCTTTAGCCCCTATCTCGCTTTCAGTGCACATAACCGAAAATCATCAACTTATTCATGCGATCTCCGAAGGAGTTGAGCGCATTGACTGGGCTCTTCGAGAAATACTGCCCCGCGAAATGCCGCTGCGAGAAGAGCAGCGGGATAGGCTTGGGTATTTTCAAACAAGAACGCGGAGGAGCGGATACCAATGAGCGACATCAGAGTTCTGTGCGTTGAGAATCATCCTGAGTACATGGGCGCACTGAAATACATGCTGGAATCGGCAGGCTACGAGGTCATGCCGGCGACCACTAGCGGCCAGGCCTTGCACCTGCTAACAACTCTGCCGGTAGACGGCGTTCTCCTGGAATACGATCTGCCAGACGCCACTGGCATTGCGGTGCGGGCGGAGATGAAGCGGATCAAGCCGGACGTTCCAGTGCTGTTATTTACAGGCGTAGGGAGCCAGACACCGTTTCTGCTTCGCTTTTTTGATTCGTATCTAAGGAACGGGGAACGACCACAAGAGGTTTTCGAGGATCTGGACGCATAAGTTCAGGAATAGGAGGAGTCGTGAAAACCCTGAAGAAATCAGAGGTTCAGCCGCACCAATGGACGCTTACTTCCCGCCAGATGAGAACCACATTGCTGGCGGGTCTGTTGGCGCTGACTACGGGGTCTTTCGGACAGAATGCGATCCCGGCTGGGACCATATTGCCGCTGCAACTGAATTCTTCGCTGAACTCAAGGAAGAGCAAGCCCGGACAGGTTGTCACTGCACGCCTCATGCAGGATGTCCCGCTGCCATCCGGTGCGAAGATTCATGCCGGCGCCAAGGTAGTCGGCCACATAATTGAAGTTGTCGACGCAAGAGACGGCAGCTGAGCGAAACTCTCTTTGGAGTTCGACACACTCGAAGCTTCAAAGCGAAGGATTCCCATAACCACGAACCTGAGGGCGTTGGCATCCATGATGGAAGTAGAGGACGCGCAGGTTCCGAAGACCGGTCCAGACCGGGGAACTTCGCAGAATGCCTGGACTACAACGCAAATTGGCGGAGATGTTGTCTACCGCGGTGGTGGACCGGTGGCCAACGGATTGCGAGTGGTGGGAGCGCCAACCACGTATGGCGTGTTGGTACGGGTTGCGTCCAAACGCGGCACAAAGTGCCGCGGTGACCTCGGCGGCAATGACCTCCCACAAGCGTTATGGCTGTTCTCTGCCGATGCATGCGGAACCTATGGCTTCGCTGATTTGACGATTGCGCACGCGGGCCGGAGCCACCCGGTTGGACAGATTACACTTGCTTCGGAGAAACGCAATTTTGACGTACGGAGCGGCAGCGGACTCCTTCTGCGTGTGAAATAAGCCTATGAATGACGGTCCCATGGCAGCCACCTAACCTGGCGGAGAGGCAGATCTGATGACAACTTCTTTGAATGCACGGGCTCCTGCAGGACGAACGCCACCCTCGTTCGGAATTGGACAGTTCCTGTTTGTGGTCGTCTTGGCAGTCATCCTTTTTCTGCTTGGCCAAGGCATGGTGCGTCACCGCTTCCATGAAGGCGGCCGGGTCCACCGGAACGGCTCCATCGGACAATAGCAAGCACCGAGGGAAGTCTTGATCGCGGCCCGAATGATGCGAAGCTACGCGTTTCTTGATGTGAAGAACTCATGCGGACCGCGTCATCTTCGTCAGGTTGCTCAAATGTGCTGCAAACGAGGCTTCGTGGACCAGGTCGATCTCGCGAGGCCTGTCATGAGGGACGTGCATTCTCCACCCGACAGTGTGCAATAGGGAACAGTTTTCCTAGTAGTGCGGTGTCACAGTTCCGGTTGAGAATTAGCTTGATGGTCGGAGAAATAACGGCAAGTCACCGAGGAGACGAGGAAATGTCCAAAGAGAATTCAGTTGTCGCGGTGTATCACACTCATACGGAAGCGGATCAAGCAGTGAAGGAGCTTCAACGCGGCGGGGTTGACCTGCACAAGTTGTCGACGTTGGGAAAGGCTACCACACAGATGAGCAGGTGGTGGGCTACTACAATACCGGCGACCGGATGAAGTACTGGGGCAAAGTTGGCGCGTTCTGGGGAGGTTTCTGGGGACTCTTGTTCGGCTCTGCTCTTTTCATCATTCCGGGGCTCGGCCCAATCTTAGCGGCAGGACCGGTAGTTGCATGGATCGTGGCAGGACTGGAAGGTGCGGTGGAGGTAGGAGCGTTGGGTGCTCTGGGAGCTGGCCTCTACAGCATAGGAATTCCTAAGGACAGCATTGTGAAGTACGAAACCGCACTCAAGACAGATCAGTTTCTACTGATCGTCCATGGGACGGCTGCAGAGGTGGCGCAGGCAAAGGACATCATCGAAACTACGCATCCCGTCCAATTCTCGCAGCACTCAGGGGAAGAGGTAGCGGTAGCCGCTTAGTGTTCCTGCGGAGTAGCGTGGGCAAGGCTTTCTCGAAAGCCTTGCCCACAGATGTGTATTTTCGCCGAATCGTGCTGACAATCCCATATTGATCTAAATCGGAAATTCCGGTTTAAGCCACAAACTAAAGGAGAGCCAATCATGAATTCAGGAACATCCCGTCGCGTCTTAACAGTTGCTGTTGTCGTCATTTCACTTTTCAGTTTTGCAGGTATCCTCGGGGCAACAGAGAAGACGGCCTCTGTCGAGGGCGTTGTCACAAAAATTGATCGTACCGCGAAAACCGTGATGGTAAAGGCCTCTGACGGAACAGGACACACGATGCACCTCGTGGGGCGAACCGTAGTGCATGGCGGAAAAGAGACCTACAAGGGAGCTGAGGAGGCAGGGCGCGATCTTCAGGAAGGGTCCCAGGTTGTGGCGCACTATACAAAACAGGGCACAGACGAGACCGCTGAGGAGATCGATCAGATCGGCAAGGATGGGCTGAAGACGAGCGAGGGTACCATTACCAAGTTTGACCGCGCCGCCCGGACGATGACCATCAAAATTGCCGATGAAACCGAGGAGACCTACCGGTTAACCGAGCATGCAACCGAAGATGCCGGAAAAGAAACAGAGGACACAGCGAAAAAGTCCGCCCACGCAATCGTGTACTACTCGGAAGAAGCAGGCCACAAAGTCGCCCATTATTTCAAGACCAATTAACTTTGGTTTGTCAGTGATAATTCCTCTTTCTGTCTTTGTTCCTGCGGATTTGACCTTGACCGCGGCGGCGCCATTTCTTCTGAGCAAGAGTGAACACTCTCGGACGGCCAATCGGATGTACTCTCCGGAGAAAGCTCATATGGATCCCTCCAAGCCCGCAAACGCCAAGCCCCCTGACATTGCCTCCGCGTCGATTCCCGACACGCTCGCGGCGCTCCATGTCAACCCCGACACCGGACTCACGCAAGCGGAGGTGGACGTCAGCCGGAAGGAACACGGCTACAACGAAGTGGCCCAACGAAAAGGGCACCCGGTCCTCAAGTTCCTCCGGAAATTCTGGGGGATCTCGGCGTGGATGCTCGAACTGATCATGGTGCTGTCGGCGGTCCTCAGGAAATTCTCCGATCTCGCTGTGGTGGGCGCGCTTCTGGTTATCAACGCCGTGTTGAGCTTTATGCAGGAGCATCGGGCCGCCGGCGTCGTTGAAGCACTGCGGAAGCGCTTGCAGGTCAGTGCGCGCGTCCGGCGCGAGTCAAGCTGGCAGGTCATTCCGGCACGGGAGCTGGTTCCGCGCGACATTGTCCGCGTGCGTCCCGGCGACATCGTCCCGGCGGACGTGAAACTTCTGACCGGAGCGTTAAGCATTGATGAGTCGGCACTCACCGGCGAGTCGAAAGATGCTGACAAAGCGCCCGGCGACGTGCTCTCGTCGGGATCCATCGTCTGGCGGGGCGAAGGCAACGGCGTGGTGATGCTGACTGGGGCGAAGACCTACTTTGGGCGCACCACGGAACTTGTGCAGGAGGCGCGTCCGAAACTTCACATCGAAGCGGTGGTGGCCAAGGTGGTCCGGTGACTCTTCGTCATTGTCGGAGCGCTCCTATGCGTGGTAATCGTGCTGTCGCTGATCCGGGGCGCGCCGCTTGTCGAAATGGTCCCGCTGATGCTCGTCCTGCTAATGAGCGCGGTGCCGGTCGCTCTCCCCGTCATGTTCACGGTCAGCATGGCAATGGGTTCTAAGGAGCTAGCCAAGCGCGGCGTGCTGGTCACCCGCCTTAGCGCTGCAGAGGATGCCGCGACGATGGACGTGCTCTGCGTGGACAAGACGGGCACAATCACGATGAACCAACTTGCCATCACCGGCGTGATCCCTCTGGAGCGCGCGACAGAAGCCGACGTGCTGTTCGCCGGCGCTCTCGCGTCGCAGGCAGCCAACCAGGATCCGATTGACCTCGCGTTCCTGACTGCGGCAAAAGAACGGCACATCTTCGACAACCTCCCCAAGGCCACACCTGTCTCTTTCGCACCGTTCGATGCGAAGAACCGGCGGACTGAAGCTGTGGTCGAGCAGAACGGACAGCGGCTGCACGTGATGAAGGGTGCCGTTCGCACTGTCGCCGAGGCCTGCGGACTCCAACCCCCGGCGATCGAGACATTGGAAGCACGCGTGACGGCGTCGGCCGCGAAGGGCTATAGGACGCTGGCCGTAGCACGCGGCCCCGAGACGGGTACCCCCGCATTGCTTGGGTTAGTGTCGCTGTATGATCCGCCCCGGCCGGATGCAAAGCAACTGATCGCCGAACTCCAGGACTTGGGCGTTCCGGTAAAGATGCTCACCGGCGACGCACTGCCGGTGGCGCGTGAGATCGGCAAAGGAGTCGGCTTGCCTAACATCCGGCGGGTTGCGGACCTGAAGGCCGCGGGCGCTCTAGCTGGCAACAAGGCGGTGGACTTGTTAGCGGGCGCCGATGGTTTCGCCGAGGTGTACCCGGAGGACAAGTACATCGTTGTACAGCACCTCCAGGCCTCGGGGCATGTGACCGGCATGACTGGTGATGGCGTCAACGATGCGCCCGCCCTCCGCCAGGCCGAAGTGGGAATCGCCGTTAGCAACGCGACCGACGTGGCCAAAGGCGCCGCGAGCGTCGTCCTGACCGAACCGGGGTTAACAAACATTGTGGCGCTCGTCGAACAGGGACGGACAATATACCAACGCATTCTGACCTGGATTATCAACAAAATCAGCCGGACGATCCTGAAGGCGGCCTTTGTGGCCATCGCGTTCGTGGTGACCGGTAAGTTTGTTGTCTCCGCTTTTGCGATGCTGCTGCTGGTCTTCATGACGGACTTCGCGAAGATCTCCCTTGCCACCGACAATGTTCGGCCATCCAAGAAACCGGAAACATGGAACATCGGAGGATTCATCACCGTCTCCGTGGTGCTTGGTATTGCGATGGTTGCTGAAACGCTCCTCTTATTGTGGGTCGGTTGGTCGCATTTTGGTTTAGCAACCAACAGCAATGCCCTCTATACCTTCAGCTTTCTTCTGCTGCTTTACTTTGCCGTATTCTCCGTCGTGTCCGCGCGGGAGCGCAGTTGGTTCTGGGCGACGTTACCCAGCAAGACCTTCCTGTTAGCTCTTACAGCCGATGCGCTCACGGGCACCGTCCTCACGTTCGTGGGTCTCCCGGGACTCAAGCCTTTGTCTTGGTGGCAGACGGTCGCGGTCTTTGTTTATGCCATGGTCGCGTGCCTCGGCCTGAACGACGCCGTCAAGGTCGCGATGATCAAATGGCGCGTTCCTAGCGCCGTGGCCAAAAAGTCGGTGGATGTGACCTCGCAGATCGCCAAACGCGCCTATGAGCTGTACGAGAAGCGAGGCCGCCAGGACGGTCGAGCAGTTCAAGATTGGGAGCAGGCAGAGCACGAGATTCGGAAGGATCAGGTGGGCCGGGAAAGGCCTGCGTCAAAGGCCTCCTAGGCCCCACGAGTACTCAGCGCAACTCACGCAGCTCGTGACGCCAAAGGAATGCAGCTGAAAATCAATTCAAAGGATTTCCGTGTGCGGTCCGGCAAAGATTTTGACCTCAGAGAGTGGCCGACGACTGTGAAGCCCTTTTGCAAGTCGAAGAAGGTGTATCGAGAACTACTGGAAAAGCACGTTGAGGAGTTGAGCTCACTGCAACAGCTTCACTACGCGTCCAACCACTACGCGTTGCTGCTGGTTTTTCAAGGGATAGACGCCGCCGGCAAGGACGGCGCGATCCGCCACGTCATGTCCGGGGTCAACCCGCAAGGCTGCGACGTATTCAGTTTCAAACAGCCAAGCGCCGAGGAACTGGAACATGATTTTCTCTGGCGCACGACGTACCGGCTTCCCGAACGCGGGCGGATCTCCATCTTCAATCGCTCCTACTATGAGGAGGTTCTCGTCGTTCGAGTGCATCCGGAGCTTCTCCGCAACGAGGGGCTTCCAGACCAGTTGCACGACGAGAAGACAATTTGGAAGGAGCGGTATCGTTCCATCGTGGACTTGGAGGAGCATCTTCACCGTAACGGCACCCGGATCATCAAGTTCTTTCTCCACCTGTCGAAGAACGAGCAACGAAAGCGCTTCCTCGATCGCATTGATGAGCCGGACAAGAACTGGAAATTCAACCTCGCGGACGTTCACGAGAGGAAATACTGGAAGCACTACGCGGATGCTTTTGAGGCTTGCCTGAAAGCCACAAGCACCCATCACGCGCCCTGGTACGTCGTTCCCGCAGACGATAAGGAGAATGCCCGGTTGATTGCTTCCCAAATCCTCATTGATACGCTCAATGAACTTAAAATGACATATCCAAAGAGCACCGCGAAACGTCGGCAGGAATTGAAATCTATCCGCAAGCTGCTAGCGAACTAACGTTGTAATATTATGGCCTCTTATTCTAAGAGCGCGGCTGGAAGCGGATGGAACCGAGGATCTTGGTACAGCCACCCGTGGTCAGTAAGGTGTACGTTGTTGACTAGCACCGCAACGCAATTTCGGCCTAACCGAATGAATCATTTGCGACCGAGCCGGCGCCACCCCTTTTTGACCACCACTGATTTCCTTAACCTACATTCGCCAGGGTCAGGTTGATGCTACCTGAAGTCTTTCTACGAGTTTGACCAGTGCCAGCGTGTCCTGTCCGCAATAATCCAGCAGCGCCTTCCTAACCTTGTCTTGCTCGACCTGATCCAAGCCGCCTCGTATGAGCGACTCCCATGCAAGCCCCGCATCCTGCCCACCCGCCACTACCATTCCCTCGTAGGTCATATCAGGAACCAGCGCAGGCAGCACCGCTTTGAGCGAGAACGATCCAGCGAACGCGGGATGGTAGACGTGGTTCCATGACGGCACAAGGATGAGAATGCGGTAACGATGCCTC
>Ga0316363_10003709_pt1 | contig 10822 bp, 9 predicted proteins | sample Sb_taG_3_FD_200459 | JGI IMG/M metagenome (GOLD analysis project Ga0316363, IMG submission 200459) | Peat soil microbial communities from Weissenstadt, Germany - Sb_50d_a_PC metaG (v2) (version 2) | ecosystem: Environmental > Terrestrial > Soil > Wetlands > Peat | place: Germany: Weissenstadt...
GCACGAACACGAACAGGACGTCCGGCTTCTCGTCCTTGGCGCGCTGGAAGAACGGCGTGAAGTCGGGCACCGCGCCGGGGCCGCCGGCCGGGATGGCGTCGATGACGTGGCCGCCATTGGCCTCGAAAGCGGTCTTGAAGCCGTCCAGGCTGTCCTTGCCGGGCGGATAGTCGGTATAGGCGACGACCGCGGTTTTCGCGTGCAGCGTCTTGGCGGCGGCCTCGCCCAAGGCGTAGCTGGAGTGCCACAGCGTGAACGAGGTGCGGACGAAATACGGCGACAGGTTGGTGATGAACGAGGTGCCGGCGTTCATGATCACCGCGAGCTTCTTGCCGGCATTGACCACCGGCGCCGAAGCGATGGCATCAGGCGAATAGACCCAGCCCGCCAGCACGTCGACCTTGTCTTGGGTGAGCAATTCCTGAGCCGCGATTTTGGCCTCGGCGCCGTTCGGCGCCTTGGAGTCGCGCTTGATGATCGTGAATGAGTAGGGCTTGACCTGATCGGCGTTGAGCTTGAGGTAAAGCTGCGCGCCGCGTTCGATCTGCTGGGCAAGTTCGGCGCCGACGCCGGTATACGGCAAAATGAGGCCGACTTTCACGTCCTGCGCCAGTGCGGCCTCGGTCATGGCCGCGACGGTCATGACGGCGGTTGCGGCAACGGCCGCGATCATTCGTTTGGACATCAAAAATCCTCCCAGATTTCCGGAAATTTCGGTTCGATTTCAGTGGGCAGCAGCGGAATGCGATAGTAGGGCGAAAGCCGGAAATGGCGCAAGCGAAGTCCGGCCGCGGCGGTGCGGGTCTTCGTCGCGCAACGCTGGCGCATTATAGTTGCGCCATGGCCGGGCGGCTTATAGGAGGACATTTCCATGACGGCCTGGACTCGGATCGGGATCGCCGCCATCGCCGTCCTCGCCCTGAGCGCTTTTGCGCCGACCCCGGGCGCGTTGGTGCCCGCATCCGTCGCCGCGGAGCGGCCGCTGTCCGATGCTGAACTGAAGAAGATCAACGGCTGGATTGCCGACCAGGGCAGGGATATCGCCGTCAGCGCGGTCATAACCGAGATATTGGGCCTGACCAAAAACGAAGAGACGCTTTCGGCGCGCGGCTACGCCGCGCTCGACCCCGAAAACGGCAACGAGATCCATCAGATATTCATTCTGCCTGAGGGCAAGGGTTATCTCGCGGATCACTTTCACCAGGACAAGGTCGAAGTCTACTGGGCCGATAAAGACCTCGTTCTGCTGACGGCGTTGTCCGGCGTCCGCGGCGCCAAGCCGGAAATCATGTTCTTTCAGGAGGCGCAAGCCGGGTTCAACAGTGAGCTGACCTGGTGGGCGAAATACGCCGACAAGAACTGAGCTTTCCTCTCCCGCTTCGCGGGGCGGAGAGGTTTAAGCCCACGTCGCAAAACTCAAGCCCGTGCCGGTGCCGGCCGGCGTGCGATAGCCGGGCACATATTCGAACCAGTTCAAATCGAGATGCTCGGCGGCGCCGGCGACGCCGACCCAGTTGAGGATTTCCGAGCTGCCGGAATGCAGCTTGTTGCGCGGCAGGGTCTGCAGGAATTTGGCGTCCTTGTCGGCGCATGCCTTGAGGATGGCGCGGTCGAAATCCTCGTCGACCAGAAAATGGCTCAATCCCCCCGAGGCGATGATGCCGATGCGCGCATCGCCCGGATAAGTCTCGACCGCCTGGCGGATGGCCTGGCCGAGCTCATAGCAGCGCCGCGGCCGCGGCTGGTTCGGCGGGAAATAGGTGTTGAGAAACACCGGCACGATCGGAATCGGTTTTTGCTCGTCCATCAGCCGGCGGTGCACATAGGCCATGCCGTGGCCTTCGCCCTCGCCCTCGCGCATGCGCTTCGACGACGCCGGATCGAAATCGTGCTCCATCAGCCAGTCGATCAGGTGAAGCGCCAGTTTGGCGTCGACCGGATAGGCGCGCGGTTTTGACTCCTCGAAAAAACCCTGCCGGTTCTTGACGTACCATTCCGGGTAGCGCTGGCGGTACAGCTCGTGCTGCTCGTTGCTGTTGAGGATGGTGTCGCCGTAATAGATCGCGAAAGTGGGCCGCGCGTCCTCCAGATAGGCTTCGTCCTGGTCGTCGCTCATGACGATGAGCGCATCGAGCCCGGTGCCGTTGAGCGTCTTGCTCAAGCGCGCCATGGCGGCGCGGACCTTGTTCTGCCGTGCCACCAGCTCGGCCGGCGCGACCATCTCGGCCATCTTCGGATCGGCCTTTTCCAGTAGCTCCGCATAGGTGGTGGGCCGGCCCTCCTTGTCGCGATGCTTGATCTTCTGGTCGGTTTCCTGGAAGCGCGGCAACGTCTCGTCCGACGCGAGCAGCATCGGCGTGTGGGAGCTTCCGGCGCCGAGAACGATTTTGGCCATCTTAAACCTCCCGCGGGATCAGCCGAGCCCAGTTGCGAGCGATGCTACCACAGCGCGGCCGCCGCGACAGGTGAGGCGACCGGTCGCTGGACAAGGCCGGGGCGGAATGTTGGGATGCGCGGCGGCGCCCGGGTTCGGCGAATCTGGGGAAATGGCGGCGCCACCGCTCGGGGCAACATGCTGACAATCCTGTTCGACGGAATTGCCTACGGCATGTTGTTGTTCGTTTTGGCCTGCGGCCTGTCGGTCACGCTCGGGCTGATGAATTTCATCAATCTCGCCCACGGCGCCTTCGCCATGGCCGGCGGCTATTGCACCGTCATCGTCGTCAACCGCCTCGGCGTGCCGTTCGCGCTCGGCCTGCCGATCGCTTTCCTGGTGACGGCCGTCATCGGCGGCCTCTTCGAGCGCACACTCTATGTGCACGTCTATGCCAAGCCCCATCTCGACCAGGTGCTGTTCACCATCGGGCTGGTGTTCATGGCGGTGGCGGCCACCGACTACGTCATGGGCTCGTCGCAGCAATTCGTGCAGATCCCGGAAGCGCTGCAGGGCCAGTTCAACGTGTTCGGCATCGGCATGGGCAAGTACCGCCTCCTCATCATCGTCATCTGCGGACTGCTTACCGTTGCGCTGCAATTGATATTGACTAAGACGCGATTCGGCAGCCGTCTTCGTGCAGCAGTCGACGATCAGCGCGTCGCGCGCGGGCTCGGCATCAACGTCGGCGCGGTGTTTGCCGTTACCTTTGCGTTCGGCTCAGGCCTCGCCGGGCTGGGCGGCGCGCTCGGCGCCGAAATTTTAGGCCTCGATCCAACCTTCCCGCTGAAATACATGATCTACTTTCTGATCGTGGTCACGGTCGGCGGCACGTCGAGCATCACCGGACCGTTTCTCGCCTCCATCCTGCTCGGCATCGGCGACGTCGCCGGCAAATATTACGTGCCGAAACTCGGCGCCTTCGTCATCTACGCCATCATGATCGCGGTGCTGTTGTGGCGGCCGCAGGGCCTGTTCGCCCGCAGCGCGGCACGGTGAGCGCGATGATCCCGCTCGCCGACGACGTCTCCGCTTATCTCAAGCAGCGCGCCCGCTGGTCGCCGCTCGAGATCGCGTTCTGGATTTTTGCCTTCGCCACCATCTGGCTGTTTCCCGGCAAATATCTGATCATGAAGGACACGGCGATCCTGGCGTTGTTCGCGCTGTCGCTCGATCTGATCCTCGGCTATGCCGGCATCCTGTCGCTGGGGCAGGCGGCGTTTTTCGGCATTGCCGGATATTTTTCCGGTTTGGTCGCCAAATACGGCATCGTCAACGAGCCGGTCATCGCGCTGATCCTCGGCGGATTGGTTGCGGCCGCGCTCGGCTTTGTCACGAGCTTTCTGGTATTGCGCGGCTCCGACCTCACCCGGCTCATGGTCACGCTCGGCGTCTCGCTGATGCTGGGCGAAGTCGCCAACCGCTATTCCGATCTCACCGGCGGTGCCGACGGGCTGCAAGGCGTCACCGTCGCACCGATCCTCGGCCTGTTCCGCTTCGATCTCTACGGCCATAACGGCTACATCTATTGCCTGATCGTGTTGTTCGTCTGCTTCGTCATCGTGCGGCGCATCGTCTATTCGCCGTTCGGCCTGTCGCTGCGCGCGGTCAAAGGCAATTCGTTGCGCGCGGCGGCGGTCGGCATTCCGGTGAAATGGCGGCTTGTCGCGATCTATACGATTTCGGCGGGCTTTGCCGGCATCGCCGGCGCGCTGCTCACCCAGACCACCGCGTTCTGCTCGCTCGACGTGTTCTCGCTGGATCGCTCCGCTGATCTGCTTCTCGTGCTGATCATCGGCGGCACCGGCTATCTCTATGGCGGCCTGATCGGCGCGGTGATCTACAGATTCCTGCAGGATTGGATCTCGACGCTGACGCCGCAATACTGGCAGTTCTGGATCGGGCTTGTACTCGTCGTGATCGTCTTGGTCGGCCGCGATCGGATCGGCGCCGGCAACGAAGCGGTGCGCAACACGATCCATCGTCTAGGCATGCGGCTGATGCCGCGGCCGGCCGCGCTGCGCGGTGCCGCGCCGGATCGGACCTGAGCCATGGCGATCCTGGAAACCATCGGCCTGGAAAAGCGTTTCGGCGGCATCGTCGCGGCGCATGACGTTTCGCTCGCCGTCGAAAAGGGCGCCCGCCACGCGCTGATCGGGCCGAACGGCGCCGGCAAGACCACGGTGATCAATCTGCTCACCGGCGTGCTCAAGCCGACCGCCGGCCGCATCATGCTCGACGGCCGCGACATCACCGCGCTCGATCCGCATCAGCGCGTCCGGCGCGGCATGGCGCGCACGTTTCAGATCAACCAGCTGTTCCTCGATCTGACGCCGCTCGAGACCATCGGGCTCGCCGTCTCCGAGCGCCTCGGCTCGGGCGGCGACTGGTGGCGACTGGTCGGCAGCAAAGTCGCGGTGACCGACGAGATCGTCGAAATCGTCGAGCGCTTCCGCCTCGCCGACGTCATGCATGAACGCACCGCGATATTGCCATACGGCAAGCAGCGGCTCCTTGAGATCGCGCTCGCCTTTGCCTGCCGGCCCCATGTGCTGCTGCTCGACGAGCCGGCCGCCGGCGTGCCCGAAGCAGAACGTCACGAATTGCTCGCCACCATCGCCGCGCTGCCGGCCGAAGTCACGGTGCTATTGATCGAGCACGACATGGATCTGGTGTTCTCGTTCGCCGACCGGATCTCGGTGCTGGTCAACGGCGCGTTGTTCGTCGACGGTGCGCCCGAGGATGTGGCGCGCGATCCGCGGGTCAAGGCGGTCTATCTCGGCGAGGAAGCCGATGCGTGAGCTTTTGCGCATCGAAAATCTGTCGGCCGGCTACGGCGAGGCCGTGGTGCTGTCGAACGTCTCGCTCAACTTGGCCGAAGGCCAGTCCTTGGCGCTGCTTGGCCGCAACGGCATGGGCAAGACCACGCTGGTCAATACCGTGGTCGGTGTCACCCGCTATTTCGGCGGCACCATCGCGCTCGACGGCGCCGATATCACAAAACTGCGCCCCGACCAGCGCGCCCATGTCGGCATCGGCTGGGTGCCGCAGGAGCGCAACATCTTCAAATCGCTCACGGTGCACGAGAATCTCACCGCGGTGGCGCAGCCGGGACCGTGGAGCACGGACAAAGTCTACGCGCTGTTTCCGAGGCTCAAGGAGCGGCGCGGCAATCTCGGCAATCAGCTGTCCGGCGGCGAGCAGCAAATGCTCGCGGTGGCGCGCGCGCTGGTGCTCAATCCGCGCGTCATGCTGCTCGACGAGCCGCTCGAAGGGCTGGCGCCGATCATCGTCGAGGAACTGCTGGCGGCGCTGCGCCGCGTCATCCGCGACGAAGGCATGTCGGCGATCCTCGTCGAGCAGAATGCGAAAAAAATTCTCGGCGTCACCGACAACGCCATCATCATCGAGCGCGGCTGCGTGGTTCACAGTGCGGATAGTGCAACATTGATCGCCGACCGTGCCGCGCTGGAGAAGCATCTCGGCGTGACCGATACCGGGCCACGGCGCTTGGGGCGGCGAACGCAGTGACTTAGGCTTCGCGAAATCTTGGCGATTGATGGTTTAGTAGACGTAAAGAATTTGTACACGTCTTAGTGGTGACACTTTTTTCGCGTTACACTTGCCCTCCCGATCACGCGACAGAACGGTGAGGTCCGATAATGGCTGAGCTCGGCTCGACAATTGCACCGTCCTTCGACCCTGCGAAGGCTGTGTTTTACGGCCAGTTGGTCAACGCGGCCTACGCGATGTACGACAACCACACAAGCGACCCGACGCCACCGTGGCCCAAGCCCTTGCCTGGGAACTACCGGTTCATCGCCTGGGTGCAGATGCGGGATTTCATCTTCGAAAGTGGCAACTGGACCTTCTACGGCCTGATCGCGCAGAACCCGTCCGACGCCAACGACCACGTGCTCGCCATTCGCGGCACCAGTGACCTGACCGAATGGTGGGACGATCTTACCTCGATGGTGCCGTGGCCGATGGAAGGTTTCGGCGGCGACGTCGGCTACGGCTTCTACCGCATCTACCAGACCATGCGCATCATCTATCCGTTGAAGGGGCTGGCGCCGGGAGGGCAGGGCGAGTCGCTCGAAGCGGCCGGCACCTTCGCCGACCAGGTGGCGGAAGCGGTGCGGCGCCATGCGGCGGAAAGTCAGCCGGCGCAACCGGCCGCTGCGCTGAAGTCGGTTACCGTCGCCGCGCACAGCCTCGGCAGCGCGCTGGCGACGCTCTATGTGGCGGACAATTCACGGACCAAGAAAGTGAAGACGCCCTTGCTGTGCACCTACGCGTCGCCCCGCGTCGGCGATTACACCTTTGCGACCACGTTCGACGGACTCGGCATCCCGTCGTGGCGCATCGTCAACGAGCTCGACATCGTGCCCAAGCTGCCGATCTTCCCCTTTTGGCACATCCAGACCGAGCAGCTCTATAATTCCGGCTCGTCGACCTGGTGGTCGCTGGAGTGCTGGCATTCGATCGATACCTATCTGAACCTGCTCGATCCCAAGCAGCCGCTGCTGCCGGCTTGCTTGCCGCCGAAAGTGGCAGTGGCGACGCCGTTGCGCGTGGCGGCTCCGGCCGAGAAAGAAATCGCTATCGCGGCGCCAGCCGGCACCACGATCAACATCACGATCAAAGTCGGCTGAAGCCTTCGCCGCTTACTTTGCCGCCTCTTTGGCCTCGGCGACGATGTCGGCGGGCGTGGCGTAAATCTCTTTCACCAACTTGTCGACCTCCTCGCCGGAGACCGGATTGACCTCGAGCTGGGTCTTGTCGGCTTCGGCGAGAAATTCCTTGTCCTGCATCGTCGCCATGAAGGCCTGGCGCAACACGGCGAGGCGGTCGGCCGGCAGGTTTGGCGGCGCCACATAGGGCCGCCCCATCACCTGGCGGGCGAAGATCATCTTGAGGATCGCGCGCTGCTCGTCGGTCTTGGCGAAATCGAGCACCGACGGCACGTCGGGCAGCTCGGGATGCTTGTTGAGCGAGAGCTGGACCAGCACGATCATCTTCTTCTCGTCGATCCAGGATTTGTGCGTCGACTTCACGCTCGACCACGACCAGCCGCAGCGGCCGCTGACCTCGCCGCGCTCCATCGCCAGCACCACGTCGTTGCCGCCGGGATAGCCTTCAACGACCTTGAAATGCGTGCCGAGCACGTTGTTGAGCACGCGCGGGAACTGATCGGTGTCGGCGCTGGTGCCGGTGCCGCCGACGGCAAGCTCCTTGGTGAACAAATCCTCGAATTTGGTGATGCCGGAATCCTTCAACGCTACGCAGACGCTGACCTCGTTATTGGCGCTGCCGAGCCAGTTGAATTTCTGCGCGTCGAACTGGTCGCCCTTGCCGATCAACAGCGGATCGAAGGCGATGCCACGACCGATGGTACCGAACGCCGAACCGTCCTGCGGCGCCACGCGATAGAGCCAGTTGGCGAGGCGGAGCGAGCCCGCGCCTTCCATGTTGCGCGGCACCAGGGTCGGATTGCCGGGAATGTGCGCGCCCATGTGGCGGCCGATGACGCGGGCGTAGAAGTCGTAGGCGCCGCCGCTCGAGTAGCCGATATATTCGTCGACATTGCGATTTTTGTAGAAATCGGCCGGGCTTTGTTGCGCGGCGGCGAAACCTGTTGCCCCGAACGAGAGCAGCGCAGCGGCAATAGCACGGACAATATGATTTTGGGAAAGTCTCATGATCCTCCTCGTAACGCGCTCAAATGCGCGCGCGTTCCACGTTATTTGCGGCAACCGATGCGGCAATGCAACATCCCCGCGCGGGCTTGACGCATCGGCGCCTTTGGTGCGCGATGCCGGCCGTGGGCAAGGGGAGCCGCTCGATGCAGCCGGATATGATCGCGAGCGCCGTGCACGCGCTGCATCTCCTGCTTGAGCCGACGCGGCTGTTGCTGCTGTTTCTCGGCGTCTTGATCGGGCTCGCCATCGGTGTGCTGCCGGGTCTGAGCGGCATCGTCGGCTTGGCGATGCTGATCCCGTTCACCTATAATCTCGACGAATACACCGCCTTTGCGCTCTTGCTCGGCATGGCGGCGGTGATCACGTCGTCGGATTTCATCACCGCGGTGCTGTTCGGCGTGCCCGGCCATGTCGGCGCCGCCGCGACCGTGATCGACGGCCACGCCATGGCGCGCAAGGGCGAAGCCGGGCGCGCCTTCGGCGCCGGCTTTGCCGCCTCGCTTGCCGGCGGCGTGGTCGGCGCCATCGTGCTCGGCATCAGCATTCCGATCTTGCGGCCGCTGATGCTCTCCATCGGCTCGCCCGAACTGCTCGCCTTCACCCTGTTCGGCATGTCGATGGTGGCGACGTTGTCCGGCCGCGCGCCGCTCAAGGGACTCACCGCCGCCGGCCTTGGCCTGATGATCGCCATGGTCGGCTCGCGCTCGCAGACCGGCACGCTGCGCTGGACTTTCGGCTGGCTCTATCTGTGGGACGGCGTGCCGCTCATTCCGGCGACGCTCGGCATTTTCGCGCTGCCGGAGCTTTGCGAGCTTGCGGTGTCGCGCAAGCGCATTGCCGGCGACAACGCACCCAACATCAATCTCTCCAGCCAATGGCAAGGCGTGCGCGACGTCGCCGAGAATTGGTGGCTGGTGCTGCGCTGTAGCGTGCTCGGCACCGGGCTTGGCGCTATTCCGGGCATCGGCTCGGCGGTGATCGATTGGATCGCCTATGGCTATGCCCAACGCACCGAGAAGAACGCCGAGACCTTCGGCACGGGCGACGTGCGCGGCGTGATCGCGCCGGAAAGCTCCAACAACGCCAAGGAGGGCGGCCACCTGGTGCCGACGATAGCTTTTGGGGTGCCGGCCGGCGCGTCGATGGCGATCCTGCTCGGCGCCTTTCTCATGCACGGGCTGACGCCGGGGCCCGAGATGCTGACCAAGCATCTCGATCTCACCTACATGATCGTGTGGAGTCTCACGCTCGCCCATGTCATCGGCGCCGTTATCTGTCTCGCCTGCAGCCGCTACCTCGCGCAGATCTCGCGCATCCGGCCGGAAATCCTGCTGCCGATCATCATCGCGCTGGTCTTCGTCGCCGCCTTCGAGGGCGAGCACGATTGGGGCGATCTCTATGCGCTGGTGTTTTTCGGCGTCATCGGCTGGATCATGAAGCGGCTCGGTTGGCCGCGGCCGCCGATGGTGCTCGGCATCGTCGTCGGCGCGATTTTCGAGCGCTACCTGTTCATCTCGACCCAGCTTTACGGCTGGGGCTGGCTGTGGCGGCCGGCGGTGCTGGCGATCCTCGCTTGCGTGGTCTGGGCGCTGTACCGGCCGCTGTCGCAGATTGCCGTGACCTTGATCGGCCAGTTGCGCGAGGTCGGCGGCCGCAAGCCGCGGTTCGGCGCCGCGCCGGCGTTTTCGCTCGCCGTCATCGTGCTGATCGTCGCCGCCATCGCCTCGTCGGCCGGCTGGCCGCACGATGCCAAGATCGTGCCGCTCACTGCCTGCGGCATGGCGCTGGTCGCCGCCATACTCAATCTCGTCAACGAGCTGTTCGGCCGCGAGCAGGCGGTCGATGCCCATGCCGATGCCACCGTGCAGGTCGGCGGTCAGAGCCGCGACCTCGGCATGGCACCCGACCTGTTGCGCCGTCGTGCGACCCTCTTTTTCGTCTGGATGGCGCTGTTCATCGGCGCCGTCGCGCTGATCGGCTTCATCCCGGCCATCGCGGTATTCGTGTTCGCCTATATGGCGCTTGGCTTCGGCGAGCCGCCGCTGCCCTCGCTGGGCTACGCTGCCGCCACCACGCTGCTCTGCTGGGTGGTGTTTCACTGGGCGCTCGGCGTCGCCTGGCCGCAATCGCTGCTCGGCGATCTATTTCCGGAGTTGCGCACCTATACCGGATTGATCTGATTTCGAGGCATGGCGCGGCGCCTTGCTCCGCGGCTGTGTCATTGCGCGTTCGGCGCAAATCTCGTAAGGACCGGCCACGAAGCGGCAGGCAATTAGGAGCGCGCCATGACGGGAATGCTGGAACACGAAGTGCCCGGGCTCGGCCATAACAAGCCGTCCGACGAAGACGCCGACGAGATCAAGCACGGCAAATGGGAGCGCTGGTCGAAGAAGCGCACTTTCGTCCGTGCCCTCGAAGGCACCTACAGCCATCTCTACAAGAAGCTCTTGGAAGAGCCGCGGGTCTATTCGTCGAAGGACCATCCGTGGAAGGGCGGGCCGGCGATGTACGGCAAGCACATCATCTCGCCGCAAGCGGTCAGCGTCGTGCAGTCGATCGAATCGCATATCGAGTGCTACGCGCCGCTCAATGCCGGCCAGAAGCACGGCCATCTCAACAGCGCGGTGTTCTACGTGCTCAAGGGCCACGGCCATGACGTGCACGACGGCCGCTACATGAAATGGGA
>Ga0316363_10003710_pt1 | contig 10822 bp, 9 predicted proteins | sample Sb_taG_3_FD_200459 | JGI IMG/M metagenome (GOLD analysis project Ga0316363, IMG submission 200459) | Peat soil microbial communities from Weissenstadt, Germany - Sb_50d_a_PC metaG (v2) (version 2) | ecosystem: Environmental > Terrestrial > Soil > Wetlands > Peat | place: Germany: Weissenstadt...
GTCGAGGAACACGGTCTTCGTCACCGCCTTGACGCCGGCCGGCAGGCCCTTCGCCGGCAGCTTCGCGACCTTGCTCACGTCGGACGCGCCGCCGACGTCGATGCGGAACAGCTTCTTGAACGCCGCCTCCTTGCCGGCCTTGTTGTCGCGCTCCAGCACCAGGAACTCGTGGTCGTTGATCGCCAGCATTTCGTTGATGCCGTATCTCGGATCGTCCATTGGGTAGATGAACTCGCGCGTGGCCTCGGTCTTCGTATCGATTTCCAGGATGCGGATGTTGACGCCGGTGACGTAGCCTTTTTTCGGGTCGAGGTCGCCGTCCTGCATCAGGACGCTTTGCATGATGCCGTAGAGCTTGCCCCCGTCGGGCGAGATGGCCAGGCCCTCCATGCCGCGGTTCGGTTGCCGGCCGCTCTTGTTGTTCTTGCGCTCCTCTGCCCCGGTGCCTCCCGGCACGGCCACTTCAAACTTCTCGGGCACCTTGAGCAGTCGCAGCTGTTTCCCCCGGCGGTCGAACTCGATGAGGAACGGACCGTACTCGTCGGAGACGAAAAGGTTGCCATTACGGGCGACGCGGACTCCCTCGGGGTCGAGCCGCAGGCCATCCTTGCCGCCGGCGTCGAAGGCGGTGGCGAGGCCAACGTAGGGCTTGCCTGCGACCCCGGTGAGCAGCACGGTGTCGAGGAGACGTGGCTTGATGGCCTCGCCCGTCTTGACCGGGATGTCAAAGGTGTGGAAGCGGCACAGGAACGGCACGGCGCCGTCCTTCGGCCCGCGGTCGGCGATCATGACGTAGCGGTTGCCGTCGCCGGTCCAGGCGATGCCCGAGCCCATCGACCCGAGCTGGTTGTGCGGCGTGCCGTCGGGGAGCTTGTCCTTGAGCCCGGACAGGTCGGTGGCGTCGCCGGGGATGGTGCCGCTGGCGAGGAGGACGATCTTCGCCGGCGCCGGGGAGACGACCGCCAGCGCCAGCAGGAGGGCGAGAGGAACACAGCGGCGGGACATGATGAGGACTCCGCAAGGCGAGGCGTTTAGCCGCCGCCCGCGATTTATCGATTCGCGAAACGATGAATCCGCGCCGCCCCGAGGGCGGCGGCTAAACGGGGCGGTCACTTCTTCAGGGCGATGCAGTACAGGTGTTCCTTCGTGCGCAGGAAGAGGGCGCCGTCGGCGATGGCCGGCGTCGCGATCACTTCCTCCCCGATGGGATTGGTCGCGACCAGCTCCGGCTTGTCGCCGACCTTGACGACGAAGACGGTCCCCTCCTCGTTGGCAACGTAAATCTTGCCGTCGCCGGCCACGGGCGACGCCCAGAAGGTGCCGCGCAGGCGGATCGGCGCGCCGGCCGGCTTGCCGTCCTCGGCGCCGACGCAGTTGAGGAAGGTAGCGTTGACGGCGTACACGCGCTTGCGATAGCAGGTCGGCGTGGTGTAGCCGGAGCGCAGCTTGTTCGTCGTCCAGACGGCCTCCGGCTCCCCGTTTTGCGAGGGCAGCCGCAGCGCCGCCGACTCGCCCCCCGTCGCCAGCATCAGCCCGTCCAGGGCCACCGGCATCGGCACCGTTCCCAGCCCGGCGGCCTTGTACGCCCAGCGCTTCTCGCCGGTCAGCACGTCGTAGGCCGTCAATTCGTTGCTCGATTGGAAGAGCACCTCGGCCCCGTCGCCGAGCGGCCGCAGCAACGGCGTCACCCAGTTGATGTCGCGCTTGCGCTCGGCCTTCCAGCGGTTCTTGCCGGTCGTGGCGTCGAGGGCCAGGGCGAACGACTGGTCGCCGGCGTTCTCCAAGGGCAGCAGCAGCACGTCCTTCCACAGCACCGGCGAGGCGGCCATGCCGACCTGGTTGGTGATCGTCGGGTAATCGCGCACCAGGGCGCGATACCACAGCAGGTTGCCGTCGCTGTCGAGGGCGGCCACGTCGCCGGTGCCGAAGAGGGCGAACACGCGCTCGCCGTCGGTCACCGGCGTGGGCCCGGCCATGCTCGTTTTCGGGTGGGAATTGGTGCTGCCGGTGGCGGTGAACTGCCGCTCCCACAGCCGCTTCCCCGTCGCCGCGTCGAAGCAGAGGACGTGCAGCCGGTCCTGGCGGTAGCCGCCGCAGCAGGTGACGTAGACCTTCCCCTTGGCCACCACCGGGCAGGAGACGCCGCGGGCCGGCAGGTCGGCCTGCCAGCGGACGTTGGTGCCGGCCTTCACGTCCCAGGTCGTCGGCAGGCCGGTGTCGTCCGACACGCCCGCGCCGCCCGGCCCGCGGAACTGCGGCCAGTCGCCGGCGTTCGCAATTGGCAGAAGACAGAAGACAGAAGACAGAAGACAGAAGGCCAGCCCGCGCCGCGCGATCGTGTTCCGGTTCATCACTTCCCCTCCTTCACGATGGTGAAAGGCACGGCGCCGCCGACGGCGTCACAGAGGCGCACCTGAAACTCCCATTCCTGGGCCCACGAATCTTTCTGCTCGTTCTGGCACACTTTTAGGAGGAGGGTGTTGCGGCCCCTGTTCAAGGTGACGCGGGCGACGTGCTGGTCGAGGTACTTGCCGTGATGGTACTCCTCCTTGGCGAAGACCAGCTTGCCGTTGACGAAGACCTTCACGGCGTTCTTCGTACTGGCCCGGACCTCGATGACGCGCTCCGCCGGCGAGTCCACGACGGCGTAGGCGTAGCCGGCGGCGCCCATGTGCTTGCCGATCGCCTTGTTCAGATCGACGTTGCCGTAGGCGTCCTCGGTCGTGTAGGCGGTCCAGCGCACCTCTTTCCCGCCCTTTCCGGAGAGGACGGCGGCGAGATCGACGTGCTTCTCGGGCTCGAAGATCGCGGCGTGGCCCTTGCCGCCGGTGCTGTCGAACGGGCCAATCAGCTGCCAGGTGCGGACGAAGCCGAAGTGGGCCGCCACGTCCACCGACTCGCCGAGTCCCTTCAGCGCCTTGGCGATGGCTTCGACCTGGTCGGGGTCGCGCGCCCCGCTGAGCGCCTTCTTGAACGCAGCCTTGGCCCCATCCTTGTCCATTTTGTCGAGCTTCTCGTGGGCTTCCTTGAGGACGACGGCGACGGCGTCGCGGCGCAGCTCGACGCTGGGGTCGTTGAGCATGCCGGGCAGCAGCCGGTCGGGCGTGGTCCGATCGGTGCGCGTGAGCCATTCGTAGGCCAGGCGGCGTGCGGCGGGGGCATGTTTCGTTTCGTGGATGAAGGCTTCGAGCTTCTCGGCAGGCAGTCGGCGGCCGGCGCTGACTTCGCGCTCGGCGACGGCGTCTACGGCGGCGCGCAACCAGTTGGCCGACCGGTCGTCGGCGCCGTCGAAGCCGGTCAGGATGGCCGGCAGCGCGTCCGGGCCGAGGGCGACCAGGTCGCGCCAGGCCTTGGCGGCCTCGACGTTGCCGGCCCCTTCGCTGCCGACTTCCTTGATGCGGGCCACCAGCGGCCCGGCGTCGGCCGCCACGATGTACGGTGCGGCCGCCAGCGCCAGGAGCAGCGCTCCCGTCAGGCGGCCAATCTGTCCTTTCGGCATGAAGTCCTCCCTTGCGGCAGGGGCGGTTGATATCCTGTATTGGCGTAAGGGGCGGCGCGGCAACGGTCAAGCGCAAATCCCCACGACGACAAGGCGACTTCCTCCCCGAGCCGCCCATGAGCCCGTCAAGGCGCTGTCAAAACGGGCCTGGTGGCGTGGCGACCTCCACCAGGCGATGTCGCGCCGCGGATGATGGTGCCAACGAGGTGATGAAAGTGTTCAAGGTGGCGTGATTTATAGCGATCTATTGCTCCGAGCTTGGATAACCGGGTATAAACGGGTATAAATCGATCAATGGACCCCATCCATGTCCGCAAGTCTACACGACACGCTGAGCCTCTTCGACCCCGACCTGCCGCTCGAGCGGGCGCACACGATTCCCGCCCTGTGGTACTCCGACCCCGCGCTCCACGCCGCCGAGTGCCGCTCCGTCTTCGGCGGCACCTGGCAAGCGGTGGGGCGCATCGACCAGGTGCGCGAGCCGGGACAGTTCTTCACCGCCGAAGTGGCCGGGGAGCCCCTGGTCGTGGTGCGCGGCGACGACGGCGAATTGCGGGCCTTCTTCAACGTCTGCCGTCATCGCGCGGCGCGGGTGATGGCCGACGTCGAGGGCCGCGCGACCCGGCTGCGCTGCCGTTATCACGGCTGGACCTACGACCTGTGCGGCCGGCTGCGCGGCACGCCGGAGTTCGACGGCGTCGCCGACTTTCGCCGCGAAGACAACGGACTGCCCCCGGTCGCCGTCGCCGTGTGGGGTCCGATCGTCTGGGTCCACCTGGGCACGCACCAGCAACCGTTGGCCGACTACCTCGCCCCGCTGCCCGATCGAGCCGCGGCCCTCAAGCTCGACTCCCTGCACTTCGTGGCCCGGCGCGAGTACCGCCTGGAGTGCAACTGGAAAATCTTCGTCGATAACTACCTCGACGGCGGCTATCACGTCAACACGGTCCATCCCGGTCTCGCCGGCGTCCTCGACTACGCGCAGTACCGTACGGAAATCGCCGGCAACACCGCCGTGCAGATCAGTCCCATCCGGCCGTCCGAGGAGGGCGCCGTCGGCGGGGTGCGCGCCGGGGAAAACGCCTATTACTGGTGGGTCTTCCCGAACGTCATGCTGAACGTCTACGAAGGCGTGATGGATACCAACCTCGTCCTGCCGCTCGGTCCCGACGCCTGCCGCGTGGTCTTCGACTTCTACTTCCGCAACACCGACGGGCCGGCCGCGGAGGCGTTCATCGCCCGGAGCAGGGAGGTGGCGCACCAGATTCAGCTCGAAGACGTCGGCATTTGCGAGGAAGTGCAGCGCGGGCTGAGGAGTCGCTCGTTCGACACCGGCCGCTTCAGCGTGCGGCGCGAGGCTGCGGGCTATCACTTCCATCGGCTGCTGGCCCGGCAGTTGCGCAGGGGCGCGGCCAGTTTTTCGGGAGCGGGGTGAGGTCTTTGGAGTGCGGCGATTTATCGCCGCACTCCAAAGACCCCCCGGAACTCTTGCCACGCCCCGTCGAACGAACCGAGCTTTTCCCGTGGCGGGCCGAGCCGCGCGCAGGTAGAATCCCCACTCGTGTTGTCGCTTTGCGGCCGGAGTTCGTCCCATGAGCAACCCGAGTGTCCCTTCCACGGTTTTCGGCCCGCACGGCTATCGCCTTCTGGAGCGGCTGGGCCGGGGGGCCTGCGGCGAGGTCTGGCGGGCCGAGGCCCCCGGCGGCATCAAGGTCGCGATCAAGATCCTCTCCCTCGCCCTGAAGCCGGCCGAGGCCCAGCGCGAACTCGCTGCCCTTCAGTCCATCCTCGAGCTGCGCCACCCCTACTTGCTGGCCCTCCAGGCGATCTTCGCCGAGGACGACCGGATCCTGGTCGTCATGGAGCTGGCCGACGGCAGCCTGTGCTCGCGGCTGGAGTCCTGCCAGGAGCAAGGCCAGGCGGGCATCCCGTCCGGAGAACTGCTCGGTTACATGCGTGAGGCGGCCGAGGCCATCGACTTCCTGCACGCCAACCGTCGGCTGCACCGCGACGTCAAGCCGGACAACATTCTCCTGGTGGCGCAGCACGTCAAGGTCGCCGACTACGGCCTGGCTCGGGTCCTGGTGAACCAGCAGACGGTGCAGACGCAATCGGTGGTGGGCACGCCGTCGTACATGGCGCCGGAGACCTGGGAGGGCAGCGTCGGCCCGCGCAGCGATCAGTACAGCCTCGCGGCCAGCTACGTTCACCTGCGCACCGGCCACCTCGCGTTCGCGGCGCAAAACCTGCCGCAGTTGGCCTACCTGCACGCCAACGTCGCGCCGGACCTCGACGGGCTCAGCGGGGCGGAACGGCAGATCCTGGAGCAGGCGCTGGCGAAGAAATCGGCGGATCGCTATCCGACATGCCAGGCGTTCGTGGCGGCGCTCAAAGGCACCTTCAAACCGCAGGTGCCGCCTTCCCCGACGAAGAAGCTGCCCTCGAACACGCCGACGGTTTATCTCCCCGCGTCACCGGAGCGGACGGCCACCGCGGAGAAGGGCGGGCGTCGAGACAGCGGGCGCACGGTTGATCCCCCCGCGGCATCGAAGCGGGCGGTCCGCGGGAGTCGAGGGCTTGCCCTGGGGTGCTTGGGCCTGCTCGTTGTTGGGGCGGTGATAGGTGCAGGGGGATGGCTTTACCACGGCGGCAACTCGACCGGCAGCGGCAACGGCGGCGACTCCGTTGGCGGCAGCAGGAGCCTGGGTGGCGGCGAGGTTGCCGAAGTCGAGATCGCCCAGGAGATTGCCGAAGTCGAGATCGCCCAGAGCGTGAAGATGAAGTTCTGCTGGATCCCGGCTGGCGAGGCGCAACTCGGCGCGCCGAAGGGTGAGTCGGAGGCGTCGGCGGATGAGGCGGAGGAACTGCGCGGCAAGTTCAAGACGAAGGGCTTCTGGCTGGCGAAGTTCCCCGTGACCCAGGAACAGTGGCAAGCCTTGATGAACGATAATCCGACTCCGAGTTACTTCAAGCCGACGCAAGACCGGGTCAAGGAGGCCGGCATCAGCGACACGCGCCGCTTCCCGGTGGAGCAGGTCTCGTGGATGGATTGCCAAGACTTCCTAGTAGTACAGCGCGCTGTCTCTCAAGGTACAGCGCAATGGGTTTCAACACAGCTACGCGGAAAACACGGTGTTATTTGAAGACCCGTGTTATTTGTTTTCATGGACGGGCAGTTATAGCTACTATGTAAATCATCATTATGGCAGTAATTGCCCGCGTTTTTCTTGGTATTTTGCGCTGTATCACCCAAGCAATTGCGCTGTCTATCTACCGACTGCGCGCTGTACTACTAGGGAAGATGAATGCCCAGGGGAACGTGCCGGCCGTGATGGGCCGGGGGAAGTTCGTGCTGCCGCACGAGGACGAGTGGGAGTACGCCTGCCGCGGCGGCAAGGGCAACCGGCAACCGTTCTACTTCGGCGACCGGCTGAACGGCTATCTATCCAATTGCGATGGAAATAATCCCTACGGGACCGAGACGAAGGGCTAGTACAAGCAGCGCACGACGGCGGTGGGGAGTTACGAGGCGGTCCCGCCGCATCCGTGGGGCTTGTGCGACATGCACGGCAACGTCTGGCAGTGGTGCGCTAATTTATATGAAAACGATAAAGATCGCCGCGTTCTCCGTGGCGGCTCCTGGTACGACGTCGCCAGGCGCTGCCGCGCCGCGTTCCGGAACTGGGTCGCCCCCGGCTTCCGCGACCACTACGTCGGCTGTCGCGCCTGTTTCCGCCTGGACTGATTACAATGCAAGATGCAGAGGACATTCCGCTTACGAGGATTGTCAACATTGGCCCCGCCTTGCGGAATCTGTTAGCAGGAGCGCGGGAGGTGGATTGCCATGCCGGTCGTGATCCCTGATGAGGTTCTGCAGCAGGCCGGGTTGAGCGAGCGCGAGGCGCTGATCGAGATCGCCTGCCGCCTGTTCGACGCCGGCAAGCTCTACCTGCCGGACGCCGCTAAGCTGGCCGCCTTGACGCGCGTGGAGATGGAAAGCGAGTTGATCAAACGGAACATCCCGATTTATCGGCCGACGGCGGAAGACCTGAGGGAAGACCTCGAGACCTTGAAGCGCTTGCGGGGTGAAGCGTGTCCGCCGTCGTGAGTGACACGTCACCGGTCCGCGCCCTGGCTCACTTGGGCCTGATTGACCTGCTGCGCACCATTTACGGTCAAGTGCTTCTTCCCCCGGCGGTCCACCACGAGCTGACGAACCCACCCGCCCGCTACGCGGTCGTTGACGTCGGGCCGTTCCCGTTTATCGGCGTTCAATCGCCCCGGGATCAGTCCGCCGTGCAGCACTTCCTGCAAACGTTCCAGCGGGGCGAATCCGAGGCCATCGCGTTGGCCCTGGAGGTGCAGGCCAAGTCGTTGCTCATTGACGAGGCGAAGGGGCGCAGGATCGCCAAACAAGTTGGCCTGCAACCCACCGGGGTGCTCGCCGTGCTCGTGGAGGGTAAGCAACAGGGGGTGGTTCCGGCCGTCGGCCCTCTCCTGGACCGCCTGATGAACGAACTCAACTTCTTCATCGCCCCTTCGTTGCGGGCGACGGTGCTGCTGTTGGCCGGCGAAGCACTCACCCCGTGAGTCGCTCTGATCCGCAGGGAGGTCGGCTGGGACGAAGCGACTATCGATGAGGCGGAACGTCTGCGGGCGACCCTGCAGCAGAAGCCGTTGGTCGAACTGGCGTCGCTCGCGATTGCTTTTCTCCTCGGCAGATAAAAGGGGTCGCACGGCGTCCCGTTGTGCGATCTTCGGCATTCGTCGGGGGCGCCGACGACGCAATCCCGCTCTCCCGCCGTGCCCGGCCTCCGAGGGGCGCTCAGGTGTGTCGTGGTGTTCACAGTGCGGCGGTGAGCAAAGTGGCATGGTTCAGAAACGGGCCGTTTCAGGTGGCGCGGGTCCGTGCCCGTGCCCGTGCCCGTGCCCGTGCCCGTGCCCGATTCCAGACCGGGCACGGGCACGGGCACGGGCACGGGCAGAGCGCGACCCGCGTTTGAACCAGCCCAGCAAAGTGGCATGGTTCAGAACGGGGCAGTTTCGGGTGGCGCGGCCGTAGGTCAGGCTTTCCAGCCTGACTCGCTTCTTGTCAGGCTGGAAAGCCTGACCTACGGCGCCAAGTGTTACCCCGGCTTGAACCATGCCAGCAAAGTGGCCGGCGCAGCGGCGCAAGTGGATGAAACCCAAGGAGTTGCGCGTGCCGACCACTTTGCTCACCTGAGCAAAGTGGTCGGCACGTGAGCAGGGTGGAGCGGCGCTTTCTCCCGAACCTCGGGCCGTCAAGCGCACCATCGCGCGGCGGTCGCGGAAGTAGTCTCGTCCCCGGGACGGCGCGAGCGCGGCCAGTTTTTCGGGAGCGGGGTGAGGTCTTTGGAGTGCGGCGATTTATCGCCGCTTTGGCTGGGCTGTGCGGCCGCCGTCGGCATTAGCCCCAACGAAAGCGTCGCTAAATCGCCGCACTCCAAAGACCCCCCGGAACTCTTGCCGCGCCCGTTGCGCGGTGCGTAACCATTTTCTTTCGTCGATTCGGCCGTCTGCCGCGTTTATTCTGGGGGAGACGGATGACAACCGCATGGAGCCGAGCGAAGCCGAGCTGATGCGCCACTGGCAGGACGGCGACGCGGCCTCCTTCGAGGAGATCGTGCGCCGCTGGCAGGGTCGCGTCGGGCGCTTGCTGGGCCGGCTGGCCGGCCCGGCCGCCGCCCCCGACCTGTGTCAGGAGGTCTTCCTGCGCCTGTACGTGGCCGGGCCGCGCTACCGCGAGGAAGGCGCCTTCGCCACCTGGATTTATCGCATCGCGCTCAACGTCGCGCGCGATGCCGGGCGGCGCCGTCACGACTGCCTCACGCTCGGCAATCACGAGCCTCTCGACCACGTCGCCCCGCACGAGGCGCTTTGCCGGCGCGAGGCGATCGAGTTGGTCACGTGCGCCCTGGCCCACCTGCCCGAAGCCCTGCGCGAAGTGCTGGTGCTGCGCCACTACCAGGAAATGAGCTTCGAGGAGATCGCCCGGCTGACGGGGACGCCGGCCAGCACGCTCAAGTCGCGCTTCGCCGTCGCCCTGACCCGCCTGCGCGTGCGCCTTCGAGAATTGGGCTGCGGCCCAGAGGAGAATGAGTCATGAACTGCGCCGACGTGCGCGCCCGCCTGCCCGCCTTGCTGTACGGCGACCTGCCGGCCAACGAGGCGGATGAGGTCCGACAGCACCTGGCTCGCTGTCCCGCCTGTCAGAGCGAGCAGACGACCCTCGTCCAGGTGCGGCGACTTCTGGACGCGGTGCCGGCGCCGGCGGTCGCCGTCGATCTGCCGCGGCTGTACCGCGAAGCCGCCGAGCGCCAGGAGGGCCGCCGACTGCGGCGCTGGCGGCGCATCGCCTGTGCCTCGGTTGCCGCCGCGGCGGCTGTCCTCCTCACCGTGTTCCTGTCGCGGTTGGAAGTGCGGCTCGACGCCAACCAGGTCGTGCTGCGCTGGGGTGCCGTACCGCCGCAGCCGGAAGTGCCGGCGCCCCCGGACCCGGCGCCTCGACCGGAGCCGCCGGTCCTCCCCCTCTCGCCGCCGGCAACGTCCGCCGACATCGAGCAGCAGCTCCGGCTGCTGACGGAACTGGTGCAGACCCTGTCGGAGGACGCCGACCTGCGCGATGGGCGGCGCCGGCAGGAGATCGCCCGGCTACGCGAACAGATGCAGGGCCTTCAGCAACAACTCATCGAGCAGCGGGTCGCCACGGAAAAGGACGTGGCCGCCCTGTACGCCGCCCAGTTCCCCGAGAAGCAGAAAGGAGCCTTCCCATGAAGCCCGCGAAGTCACTTCTGGCAACCCTGGTCCTGGGCCTGGCCGTCGTCCCCGTGGCGGCCCAAACGCCGGAGATCCAAAAAGAGGTCCAGGCGAAACTCCTCTACGAGCGGGAACGCCTGACCGAGGAGCAAGTGCGGGTCAAGGCCCTGCGCGAGGAGTACGAGGAGATCGAGATCATGGCCCGGCTGCTCGACCGCGGCCTCAGCAAGGTCGATGGGACCCGCTCCCTCGCCTTCTCGCCGGATGGGAAAAGGCTGGTGACGGAATCCGGCAGCGGGAGCGTCCGGTTATGGGACGCTCAGACCGGCCGACAGGTTTCCGCGCATCCCCCGCTCGACCTGGCCGGCGTGCAGGGCGTGTACCTCAAGGGGCAGGGAATCGTCTACACCGCCACGCTGCCGGCCCATTTCCACAAGGTCGTCGGCGGCCCGGACAAGGTGGATACCAAGCCGCTGACCGAGTGGGAGCGCGCGCGCCGGGAGCTGCGTGGCGAGAAGATCGAGGCGGAGAAACCGCGAGAGCCGT
>Ga0316363_10003712_pt1 | contig 10818 bp, 13 predicted proteins | sample Sb_taG_3_FD_200459 | JGI IMG/M metagenome (GOLD analysis project Ga0316363, IMG submission 200459) | Peat soil microbial communities from Weissenstadt, Germany - Sb_50d_a_PC metaG (v2) (version 2) | ecosystem: Environmental > Terrestrial > Soil > Wetlands > Peat | place: Germany: Weissenstadt...
GCGCCAGCCGCTTGTCATCGCGCGGCGCCGGCGGCAGCGGCGCGAATTTCAGCATTTTGATTGCGACACCGTGGGCGTCTTCCGGGTCGAGCGCGCGCAGGAACGGCCGGGCCAGGCGATCGAGCAAACCGATCACGGTTTTAGCTCCGGAAAATCCCGCCGGCCGTCGACCTCGTCGGGCAGCGGCCGCGCCCAACGCACCGCCGACAGCGGCAGTGGCGCATGGAGATGCGGAAACAGATCGTTGCCGCGGGAACGCTCCCATTTCAGCGCCGGGCCGAGCGCGTCGGCGTTCACCGCGACCAGCACCAAGCCGTGCCGTCCGGCAAAATGCTTGACCGCCGTCGCGGCGACTTGCGTCGCGGTCGAGAAATGGATGAAGCCGTCGCGCATGTCGACGTCCGATCCGCGAAATGCGCCGTCGGCCTCGGCGGCGCGCCACGCTTCCTGTTCACAGATTTTGTAGATTGTCGTCACGCGCGCCCTCGCACTTCGGTGCGACCCTATCGGCCCTTGAGCGTTGAGGCAATAATTCCTATCATCAGAGGGGTCAGAAGGGGTCCTAATGCTCACGCACGCGCAGGTCTGGTCGGCCATTGATCGCCTTGCCGCGCGGGCTGGGCTGTCGGCCTCGGGCCTTGCCCGCCGCGCCGGCCTCGACCCCACCACCTTCAACAAATCCAAGCGCATCACGGCATCCGGCCGTGCACGCTGGCCGTCGACCGAATCGATCAGCAAGGCGCTGGCGGCGACTGGCACCAGCATCGAAGCGTTTGTCGGATTGATCCAGGGCGCCGGCGCGCCGACCCGCAGCGTGCCGCTGCTCGGCTTTGCCGAGGCCGGCGCCGGCGGCTATTTCGACGACGGCGGTTTTCCGGCCGGCACCGGCTGGGACGAGATCGCCTTTCCCGGGGTCGACGACACCCACGCCTATGCGCTGGAAGTGTCCGGCCAGTCGATGGAGCCGGCCTATCGCGACGGCGACGTGATCCTGGTGTCGCCGGCAGCGCCGATCCGCCGCGGCGACCGGGTCGTGGTCAAGACCAGGGACGGCGAGGTGATGGCGAAGGAGCTCAAGCGCTCCACGGCCAAGACCATCGAACTGAAATCGCTCAATGCCCAGCATCCCGACCGCACCATCGCCACCGAAGACGTGCTGTGGGTCGCGCGCATTTTGTGGGCGAGCCAGTGAAACTGACCTCCCCCTGAAAGGGGGAGGAAGCGAGCGAAGCGAGTAGGTGGGGGTCCGCGGCCGTGAGGCTTGTGCGAGCGGCATCGCCGCGGACCCCCACCCTACCCTCCCCCTTTCAGGGGGAGGGACAATTGCGGCTTAGCCGTGCCACCACAGCACGCCGGCGCGGAACAGATAGACCACGCTGACGGCGAAGATGATGCGCCGCGTCCATTGCCGGAAACCGTGGTCGGTCATGCGCTCGATGACGAACGGCGCCAGCGAGGTCGCGGCGATGGCGAGCACGATGGCGGGAGCGAGCGCCCATTTCGGCACGTTCGCCATGCCCGACACCGTGCCGAAATAGGCGATGCGCACGATATGGCTGAGCGACTGCACCGCCGCCTTGGTGGCGTTGGTGGTCTTGCGGTCGAGCATGCTCTTCTGGAAGAAAATATCGAGGAACAACCCGCCGACGCCGGCCAGCACCTGGATGATGGTGGTCAGCACGCCGGTGACGAACGGCACGCCGCGCCATTCGATGTTCGGGCGCCAGTCGCGCGGCAACGCCTCGATGGCGAACGGCATCAGGCCGAGGCTTAAATAGACCATCATCTTGTTCGGCACGAACTTGATCGCATACATGGCGGCGAAGGCGATGACCGCGCCGACGACGTATTTGTAGAAGATCGGCCAGCGCACATAGTGCCGCCACTGATAGGCGCGCCAGCCGTTGGCGCAGAACTGGATGATCGAGAACAGGATCATCGCGCTGGCGACGTCGAAATAATTGAGCAGCACGCCGAGCAGGATCATACCGCCGGCCATGCCGAACACGCCGGAGATGAAGGACGAGGCGAGGACGGTAACGGCGAGAACGGCGAAGGAAGCGGGAGTCATTCCGCATCATACGCAATCCGCGAGCGGGTGCACCTCGAAACGCGTTGATCGCAGCAGCCGCGCTGAGTCGAAAGAATTTCGACTAGGCAATGAGCCGGAAAGAATCGATCATCGCCCGCAAATCTTCCCAAACTGCTAGCGAATCCTGGGTCTGGGGCGAGAATGCTATTTCCACCATGTAGAAATAATCCTTCCGCTCGGTCAGCAGCAGCCAACGCTCGATGGACAGGTCCGTCTTCTGGCCATTGACGAGAACTTTACGCAGATCGGACCGCATCGTTAGCGTGATGCTTTTCTCCTGTCTCCTGAGATCGACCGCCATCGCAACGAATGGCATCGCAATCTGAAGAAAAATGCGTGCTAAGGTCGGCGTAAAATTCACCGGAAGGAGCGACTTGTCCAGCCAAGTCACGCAAAATTCATTACTGAATTGCATCGACCGCACGTCGCCGTCTCCGCGCACCAGGCTAATTCTTGTCTTTACCAGTTCAGCTTCGATGTTCTCCGAAGAAGCGCCAGGGTTTTGCTCGATAAGGGCCGGCCGAAGCTGCTCGATAACCGCTTCCACCGGGTCCGTCGTCGACTCCCCAGTGAACTCTACCTTCAAGACATGGCCCGTTCGCAGCCTGATTAGCGACTGTTCGATGAGCATCTTACCAAAGGGAAGCTGACTCATCTGGCGGAGTATCTCATGTAAAATCTCCGGACTTACCTCCATGCGCGCCGGGACGATTTTCGACATTCCGGATATCGATTCGGGCTGTCCCCAGGCATCGGACTTGGGCCGACTGAAAAGAAACCCATGCGCCGAATCAATGTAGTGCGTGGCCGGATCAGTAGACTGAGCGGTTGCCGCCGAAGTCGTAAGATGTTCGACCCTTATCTCGCGGCCGACGCCGATTTCGGACTTCAGGCCTTCGCGCTCCCTGGCGCGCGTGATGATCGAGACAACCCCGACGGCCGCACAGAGAGCGAGCGCAAACGCCGCCAGTCCGACATAAAGCGCCTGTGCAGATTGTGAAACAATGCCATAGGTCGAAATACCCCCGCTGAAAATGACGCAAATTGCGAAGATGAGCAAAAATGCCGGCTCTTTACCTAGCGGCTGAACTACTTTTTCCGAGAATGCGCCTGTTCCTTCGGTGGAATTTGATGATGGGTCTCGCGCCATAGTGCCCCCTAAAAATCAAAAGCAGCCGTGTTGTTGGCTCAATCGGCAAAGAGTAACAGTATTGCACAACTTTAGAGTTAGGAACACCTTACCGCGCCTACGACGCCAATGCTGCGCCTGAAGGCGCTGCGGGCGTCCCGACGCCTCACGCCGATCGCGCCAGCGCGCCGTCGATCATGTCGACGGTGTTCTTGATGCCGTAGGCAGCGGCGAAGGAGCCGAAGCGCGGACCCCGCTCCTGGCCGAGCAGCACCTGGTAGAGCATGTTGAACCAGTCGAGCGAGACGCCGGGCTTGCCGTCCTTGCCCTTCTTCTTCGCGTCGAGGAACGGCTCGCGGCGGCCGACTTCGTAGACCACGTCTTGGATAGCTTCCGGCGGCGCGTCGGGCGGCAGCTGCGACAGCGCATCGCGCAGGTCGATCAGCGCCGCGCGCTCGGTCGCGCCCGGCTCGCGGAATTTCTTCGCCGGCAGCACGAAATCGCGGAAGTAATGGATGGCGTATTCGACCATCGCGGCGAGATGCGGATGCGTCTCTTTGGTCACCCCCGGACGGTAGCGGCCGATAAAACCCCACAAGGTTTCGGCGTTCTCGGCATTCGACGCGGTGACCAGCGACAACAGCATCGCGAACGGCACCGGATTGTCGGCCTTCGGCGGCGCGCCGCTGTGGATGTGCCAGACCGGATTGCCGAGTTGCTCCTTGGCGCCCTGCCGCGGATAGGCATCGAGGAATTGCAGATAGTCGTCGACGTGGCGCGGGATGACGTCGAAGTAGAGCCGCTTCGCCGCCTTCGGCTCGCGATACATGAACAATGACAGGCTCTCCGGGCTGGCATAGCGCAGCCATTCGTCGATCGTCAGCCCATTGCCCTTCGACTTCGAGATTTTCTGGCCGTTTTCGTCCAAGAACAGTTCGTAATTGAAACCCTCCGGCGGCGTGCCGCCGAGCGCGCGGCATATTTCGCCGGACAGCTTCACCGAATCGATCAAATCCTTGCCGGCCATTTCGTAGTCGACGCCGAGCGCGACCCAGCGCATCGCCCAATCCGGCTTCCATTGCAGCTTGCAGCGTCCGCCGGTGACGAGTGTGGTGACGCGCTCCTTGGTATCGGGATCTTCGTAGGTGATGGTGCCTGCCTTGGCATCGTGCGCAACGACCGGCACTTGCAGCACGATGCCGGTGCGTGGCGAGATCGGCAGGAACGGCGAATAGGATTCCGCCCGCTCCTCGCGCAGCGACGGCAGCATGATGGTCATGACCGCATCGAAGCGCTCCAGCACTTTCATGAGCGCCGCGTCGAACCGCCCCGACGTGTAGCAGGCGGTCGACGACATGAATTCGTAGTCGAAGCCGAATTGATCGAGGAAGGCGCGCAGCCGCGCATTGTTGTGCGCGGCGAAGCTGTCGTGGGTGCCGAATGGATCGGGTACCTGGGTCAGCGGCTTGCCGAGATGCTGCGCCACCATGTCCCTGTTCGGCACGTTGTCGGGGACTTTGCGCAGGCCGTCCATGTCGTCGGAGAACGCGATCAGCCGGGTCTTGATCTTGTCGTCGGTCATGACGCGAAAGGCGTGGCGCACCATGGTGGTGCGCGCCACCTCGCCGAAGGTGCCGATATGCGGCAGGCCGGACGGACCGTAACCGGTCTCGAAGATCACCTCGTCCTTCGGCGTCCTCTTCAGCCGCGCCACGATCTTGCGCGCCTCCTCGAACGGCCAGGCGTGCGACTGCTCGGCCAGTTCGCGCAGGTTCGCGGGGTTTTCGATCACGGCGGTCGACATGCGAATACCTTTAGAGCCTTATCGACTGTGTATCAAAAGTTCTTGGCATCAAAAGGCGCCGGCATCAAAACGGATTGATCGGGAAATAGCGCAGCCACAGATCGGTGAAACTGCCCTTCTCCCATTGCCGGAACAGCGCCCAGTTCAAGGCCTGCCGCAACAAGTCGTTGCCGCGCTTGACCGCGATGCCGATGCCCTCGCCGAAGAAGCGGCTTTCCAGGAACGGACCGCCGCGGAAGGCGCAGCAGCCGCCGGAATCGGTGCCGTTGAGCCAGAAGGCGAGCGCGATGCCGTCGCCGAACAATAGATCGACGTCGCCGTTGCGCAGCGCCGCGCGCGCGGCGTCGGCGTTGGGATAGGGCCGCACCTCGGCCTCGGTGAACATCTGCTTGAGAAATGCTTCGTGCGCGGTGCCGGCGACGACGGCGATCTTCTTGCCCTCGAGCAGCTCCGGCAGCACCTCGCCGATGCCGCTGTCGATGCGCGCCACGAAGCGCGCCGGCGTGCGGTAATACGGATCGGTGAAATCGGCGCGGCGGCGCGTCTCGGCGGTGGGCGCGATCGAGGCGATCACCGCGTCGCCGCGATTGTCGGCGAGCGCGTCGAGCAACGTGTCGAAGCGGCGCGCCTGGATGGTGCAGGTCACCTTGATTTCGTCGCAGAGCAGCCGCGCCAAGTCGACGTTGAAGCCGGCCGGGTTGCCGTCCGGCCCGGCATAGTCGAACGGCGGATAGTCCATCTCGGTGAGGAAGCGGATGGTCTGCAGGCGGCTGAGGTCGGGCCGCTCCGGCCGGCGGCGCGGGTCCCAGAAGCCGGGAACGGCGACGCTGCGCTGCGGGACGGCGCCGTCCTGCGCCTGCGCCGCCGCCGGCGCGGCAACAAGCGCGGGCGACAGCGCACCGGCAAGGCAGATGCTCAGCCGCAGCGCAGCCGCCAGCCGGTAGATGCAGTCACGAGATATTGCCATTCCAGATTGCGCCGCTGCCTGACCATGGCGGAATCCTGAAGCTCGCGCCTTCAACCGCCGAGCCGGGGCTTAGAGCATGATCGGGGAAAGGGAAAGACGGAATTGGCGAAATCATCGAGCTGCTGGAGCATGATCTTCTCCGAAGCCCGGCATCCATCCTCGGATCAAATCCAAGGACAGGCTTTTCGCGATCATGTTCAAAAACGCTTCAATTTGAAGCGGCTACACCATGCCCGACAGGGCAACGAGCGACGGCAATGCAACGAGCCGAGACCGGGCGCGGGATTTAGGAAAGGCTCTGCCCCTCCGGCGGCCCGCCCATGAGCTCGGCCTCGATGGTGGCCAGCTCCAATAAATACGACAAGGTCTCGCAGCCGTCGGTGCGCGCCAGACGGGCCAGCTCCCTTGTCAGCTCGCCGATATATTGGGCGGACGGACGCGGCTTATCGTTGACGTTGATCGGCCTGATACGTTGTGCAGACATGAGCGACCAAGTGGCGGAGAGGAACTTCGCATCTGCAAGACACCAACACTTCAACACTTCGCCATATTGCCTGAGCCGCGGTTTATTTGCACGAGGCCGCAAGCATTTTTGTTCTTGATACCCTATCAATATCGCCCGGCTTGAGTGATTTCATCTGACGCGGTGCAGTTCCGGCGTTCGCACGCGCGGTGGCGGCGCCAGTCCTTCGCCGGCCGGAGCGGGGGCCGTGCTTGTAGATAATGCGTGCGGCACCAACAAGTCCGTCAACGTCCGCAACAGCGGCGCATGCCGATCCAGATTGAGCCCGTCGCGGGCGTAGATGCCGGCCTTGTTGGTCGGCAACGCGGGCAAGCCGTCGCGGACAATTTCGATGCCGGGGATGATACAGCGTGCCTGCGTCGCCAGCACGCCGAGACCCGCCGCGACGGCGGCAAGCCGCGCCGAGAACTCCGGCGCGGAAAACGCAACGAAGAATTGCATGCCGGCGTCTTCGAGCAACTCCACCGCAACCCGATCGCCGGTCGTTCCCGGCCAGCTGATCAGCGGTATCGGCGCGCCGGGACGAAGCGCGAGCTTCGGCGACTTCATCCAAGCCGTCGGCTCGGACCATTGCGCGATGGCGACGCGCGGCGAGTTGATCGTGTTGCACAGATAGGCGATGTCGATCGAGCCGACATTGAGGTCGCCGAGCAGCCTTTCGACGCGATCGCAGCGGAAGCTGACCGGTTCGCTCGCCGAGCAGCGCTCGAAAATCTCGACGAGACGTTCGCGTCCGAGCCAACTCGGCAAACCGATGACGAACTGGCGCGGCGCCGAATTCGGCCCGGCAAAGGTGAGAAGCTCGTCGTTCATGGCGAGCATGCGCCGCGCATATTGCAGCGCAAGCAGCCCGCGCTTTGTCGGCGTCATGTTGCCCTGCCCCTTGGCGAAGATGCTGCCGCCAAGCAGCCGGCCGAGGCGGGCGATCTGCGAGCTGATCGCCGATTGGGTCAGGTCGAGCGTATCGGCCGCCTTGGTGTAGCTGCCGCTATCGACGATGGTGACCAGCGCCCTGAGCAATTCGATGGGAATGTTCTTTTTGGCGTAGCGTCGATGCATCTCACCCTTCTCCTCCACCGCGCCGCGCCGAGAGGGTCACGCTCTGCCCTGGACGTGAACGCTCGGCGCCGCCTGGATGAGGGCGGGACGGCACGGCATTGCCGCCGCGAGCCGTGCGGCAGGCCGGAAATACAACGCTAAACTCCTGACGCGGCACTGAAATATCATGACGCCACACCGCGCTCAAACGCCCCATCAGGCGGTGGCGGTATCATGCCACAACTTGCTGGCTCGAAGATAGGTGCCGGCTTACCGGCACCGGTCCGATTCCTGTCAGGAATCGCCTGACGAAACAATCGCTTCGACCAGGCGGACCACCGAACGTCGAAGGCTGGCGTTCTTGATCTTGATGAAGGCCCGGACCAGCGCATGGCCGTCGGCATTGCCGAGAAAGTCGGTGATGTAGGCCAGCGACGGGCCGTCGCCGCTCTTTCGTGAGCCGCCGAAAGACTGCGGCGCGCCTTCGAAGAAGAACGGCACCGGCACCTCGAGGATATGCGAGATTTCCTGCAGCCGGCTGGCGCTGATGCGGTTGGTGCCTTTTTCGTATTTCTGCACTTGCTGGAACGTCAGGCCGAGCTGATCGGCGAGCCGTTCCTGGCTCATGTGCAGCATGAGGCGACGCATGCGAACGCGGCTACCGACGTATTTGTCGGTCGGATTAGGGAATTTGATGGACATCGCAAACCTCCGGGCCCCTCGTCTTCAGTCCTGTCTCTTTTTAGTTCAGCTGGCAATCCCCGGTTGCAGGTTTTCCGCCGATTGTTTCGCCCCGTATGCGTCCCACGCATAAGTCCAGGCCAGCGTGTTGGGCCAATGCCGTGGGCCGCGGAGCGTTTTCGCGGGGGGTTTGCGTCTATTAAAAATAGCGGCGCAAATCCGCGGCGGCCGCGTCGGCGGTTCGCTTCAAGTCGAACGGCGCGACGAACTGGCCGTTCTTGTCCATGAGATAAACGATGGCGGTGTGATCCATCGTATAGTCGCCGCCGTCCAGCGGAACCTTCTTGGCGTAGACGCGGTATGCTTTGACCGCCGCGTCGATCGACGCCTGATCCCCAGTCAGCCCGCGCAGATGCGGATCGAAATTGGACAGGTAGTCCTTGAGCACCGCCGGCGTATCGCGCTCCGGATCGACGGTGATGAACAAGGCACCGGTACGATTCGCATCCGGCCCGAGCTGTTTGAGAACCTGCGACAGATCGAACAGGGTGGTCGGACAAATGTCGGGGCAATGCGTAAAGCCGAAAAACACCAGGAACGGATGTCCCTTCATGTCCTGGTCGGTCACCGGTTTGCCGTTCTGGTCTTCAAGACGAAACGGCCCGCCAACGCCGGCGACCGTCTGGCCGATCGGCGACGGCACATGTTTGCTGAAAACCAGGATGGCGCCGAAGAACAACACCAGGCCGCCGAGGAAGGCGGCGAGCAGCAGCGCGACGCGGGAGGTTTTGTCGTTCACCGGCATTCACCGCTCATCCGAAGCATGCGGCAAAGCCGGCCCGGATGGTTTCGAAAAAGACCGTCGCCCCATAATGCGCCCAGAGCATGACTGTGCCCAAAAGCGCAAGCGCAACCGCCACGCCGGCCAGCAACAGCGGCCGCGACAGCGAAGGTGAACGGGGTGCGACGGTCTCGGGCATCGGCCAAGCTCCAGCTAGGCGGTACATATGCCGGAACCGCACGAGCGACAACCGTGGCCCAACCGTAGCCGATGTCGCGCTCGCCGCAAGCGCGCCCTGGGCGTTTCCGCTTACTGGCAGGGGCGATAAAGCGCCGTAAGCTCGCGGCCGCGCAGCTGGATGAGTTTTGGCGTCAGGCCGCCGTGATGACCGATCCAGGCGCGAATCTGCGCCGGATAGAGCCGCATCACCAGCGCGCTGCCCTCCCGGGTCGGTACCAGCTCGCGCGACGTGTCATCGTAATAGGAAGCGGCATGGAACCCGAGCACCGCGCGCTGGGTGACGCAGACATGGTCGCGGGGCAAGATCCCGGTCAGCAAAGTGCACGCCGACAGGCATGGACCGTCAATGACGATGCGCTCGCCGGACGCGCGCGCCGCCTCGAACTTGCGAATGTAGGAAGTGACCTCGCCGCCCGGATCGCCGACGATGCGCATCTCCGCCAAGGCCACGGAAGGCGCCGCGATGGACGACGCCATAAAGCTCACGACTGCCGACGCCAGCGCGCCGGCTAAAGCTGCCTGCCATTTCATGGCTCACCCTCTCCCCGTTCAATCGCACGCGACCCTGCGGTGGCATTGTGGCAAGACTTCGAGGACAGGTTAAGTTTAATCCTAAGACGATCGCGGAGTTTTCTGCTCTTTCTTTTTGCATCGCGGCTCGGTTCCCTACGGGAACTGAACGCTCATCGGGCGCGTGGCGGCTGCTCGCGGCCAAGCGCGGACGGCGGCAAAAAGGGATGCTATAAGAAACCAACGATCAAGGACGCGGAGGCGGGAACGACCATGGCGCGGGACTTCGAGGATCATTGCTGGAAAGACGTCATCGACGCCGACACCATCGCGATCTACCAGGCCTATCGGCGCCAGACCTATGTCGGCGACAATCCCGCAGTGCTCGCCATCGACCTCTACAACAAGGCCTATCAGGGCGGGAACCGCCCGGTGCGCGAGGTCGACCGCGAGTTTTCCGGTTCCTGCGGCGAGCATGCCTGGAAGGCGCTGCCGCTCACGCAAAAACTGTTCGCTGCGGCGCGCCGCGCCCGCGTGCCGATAATCTACACCACCCGCCATGTCGATACCGGCGGCGTCCAATCCACCAACCGCACCATGGGCCGCCAGCGCGACGACATTTACGACATCAAGGCGGAGCTGGCGCCGCAGCCGGGGGAACTGGTGATCCACAAGGAGCGCGCCTCCGGTTTCTTCGGCACGCCGCTGATCGCGCATCTGCAGCAGCAACGGATCAATTCGCTGATCATCTGCGGCGAGAGCACGTCGGGCTGCGTGCGCGCCTCCACGGTGGACGCCTTCTCCTATGGCTTCCACAATGTCGTGGTCGAGGAATGCACCTATGACCGCGCGATGATCAGTCACAAGGTCAATCTGTTCGACCTGCATCACAAATATGCCGACGTAATGCATATCGAAGACGTCCTGGCCCATCTCGACGGCCTCGCCGTCGACCGCAAAGTGGCCTGACACCCGACTTCGCCCGACATACTCCCAGAAACGAGTCATCCCATGTCCACGACCGCCGCGCGCCGCACCAACGTTGCCGATTAC
>Ga0316363_10003713_pt1 | contig 10811 bp, 10 predicted proteins | sample Sb_taG_3_FD_200459 | JGI IMG/M metagenome (GOLD analysis project Ga0316363, IMG submission 200459) | Peat soil microbial communities from Weissenstadt, Germany - Sb_50d_a_PC metaG (v2) (version 2) | ecosystem: Environmental > Terrestrial > Soil > Wetlands > Peat | place: Germany: Weissenstadt...
GAACCGCTGAAGGGCCAGTGGTCCATCCCCGGCGGCATGCTCGAACTCGGAGAGGACTTGGCGGAAGGGGTACGGCGTGAGTTGAAGGAAGAAACCGGCCTGGATGTTCAACCACTGGAGATAATCGCCGTGTTCGACCGCATCACGCGCGAAGGAGAGCGCGTCAAGTACCACTACGTCATCGTGGATTATGTTTGCCGGTTGAAGGGAGGAAAGCTCAAGCCCGCCTCCGACGTCACCGACGCCCGCTGGGTGCGCCGCGAAGAGATGCCGCAATATAACCTCACAGACATGGCGACGAAGGTGATACTGCAATCATTTCAATTCTTCGAGAAAAAACCAAAAGCGCGTTAAGCGTGTGAAGAGGACGGCTATGTGTCCTTTGCGAGCTCGAGCGCTTCAGCCGGAGTGATTGCCTTCAGCCCGAGGAGTTCGTGGTTGCGATTGATGGCATTGAGTAGCGCGACCTCATCCGTAACGACGATAGGGTGGGAGATCAATGCGGCCTTGACGATGTAGTGATCCTCGTGGGGAATTTTACCGATCAGGCCGGCCGGTATCTCCGCTCGTTCCGAAGCTTCGACGACGAACTTTTGGGGAAAATGAACGATGTTCGCTAAAAAGAGCATTGCTTGGGTTTGATATTGTGGCTGGCCGAAGAACTCGGAGAGACGGCTGTCATACTTCAGGCTTATCGTTTTATCCACGACAACGGAGTGACAGTTCTGGCCGATGAGGTCAATGAGGCTCGCGCACGTCCTGTCGCGCTGCCGCCCAGCGTTTTCCTCTTTGATGGCGAAAAACACAACCATCATGTCTAGAAGAAATCGGTGTTTCACAGGTTAGGCTCTGCCCACGGCCTTGAGATAGTCAGTTAATTCCGCGAGACTCTGTTCAAAGAAATCTGGAAGGCCGCCGTCCACTTGCCCGAATTGGTTTATTTCGCGCCTGCTCACATCTGCCGTGCCATTCTTGTTCTGGAAGTAATAAAGTGCCACTTCATCGCGATTCCATTCACCTTTAGCAACTGCGTTGAGTATGGTGTGGAGCACGTGCTCGCTGTGTGTTTCGATAAAGAATTGGATGTTCTCGTTCTTGGCCACTGTGAGAAGCACGCGCGTGAGATCGCACTGGCCCTTGGGGTGCAGGTGGGCTTCGGGTTCCGAGAGGAGGATCGTTTCATTGGGCGGGGTAAGAAGGACAGGCACGAAGATGAACGGTATTTGGTTTGCGCCACTACCCTCGTTAAGGAACAACGTTTCGTGCGGGGTCTTGACGGAAGACTTCGCCCAGATCTTTAGCCTCTTCCCTGCAACCAGTTCGAAGTCGATGGATATATGAAGGAGTTCCTCTAACCGATCGGAGAGTTTCTCTTTGAGGTGCCGGTCCGACGCCAGTGCGTTTGGCAATGCAACCGCTCTGTCGTGAAGCGTCATCAATTCAAGTCCACCCGGCGGGTTTTCAGTAATAGGGTAGCCCCATTCTTCAAATCCCCGAAGCGCATACACAGGGTGCACGGAACCTAGCAGACCAGAGGGGACAGTCCCGAGCCATTGCGAAAAGCGGTTATGAACCAGCGCATCCTCGGGCGGCATTGCTAGGTCGGATTCATACCCCGCGGACTCGGTCAACCTAAATGTGTTGGTGATTTGGATCTTATACCGGACTCCGCCCAAGGTCAGAGCGACAGGATTCGGCTGAGCAGGTTGGCCATCAGCGAATCCCCATCGAGCCTCTTCGCCGAAACAGCTTACCGACCCACTGCTGAAGATGAGTTGGTTCCCTCTGATTCGCATGAGGAAGTCGGCCGACGCTTCTTCAATAATTTGGCCGTAACCCAGTACGTCACCACAAAGCCGAGCATCAATGTCGCTACTGCCTTTGCGGACCACGTCCTCAAAACTTCCGACATTGACGACGAGGCTGGGTGAGTACAAATAGTGCTCAGGTGCGGCAGACTGGGCGCTAGCGTAAGGCTGGCACAAAAAATGATCGTTGCGCGAGGCCGCCTGTCGAAGCAGTAGGAGCGCTTGAAAGATACTCGACTTGCCGCTGTTATTCGGCCCAATAAAAACAGTTATGGGCGCCGCGTCGATCCGGGTGTCTTCGTGGAGTTTGAAGTTCTTGAGATGGACGCTTTTCAGCATGGCCTGATTATAGCGCAACTACGATGGTCCTTCTGACTTTCAACTCTCGACTTTCAACTCTCGACACCGCCAAACGAAAAGCCCCTGGCCGTACGCTGACCGCACGACCAGGGGCCCGGGATACTGATTGGGTTTGGCTTTTCTCCCTCCTGCATCGGGGAGAGGCGCGGCACAGCGCCCTTGCCACTAACCCTCTGTCGCTAGCGAGAGGTTCCCACAAGTGGGCACGTGCAAGACGCCTAAGCCTCAGCACCCTCGCTACAGTTACTTTCTATCGACATGGATCACCTCCTTTCTAGCTACCGTGATAATAAAATCCGGTTGAATTCGAGTCAAGAAAAATCGCACTTAATTGAACCGCCATTCTTTTTCTGGCCAGCCGGCCTTTCCGACCAGCGGCACAAACTGGCACGGATCGAGCACGCGCCTTTTCACTTGTCCGGCCTGTTTGTGATAGAGCAGAAGGTCCTGGCGGTGAAGATCTCCGACCGGAATCACCAGGCGTCCTTCTTCCGCAAGCTGCTCGAGCAAGGCAGGGGGTACGGCCGGCGCGGCGGCAGTAACGATGATGACGGCATACGGTGCGGCCGGCGTGTAGCCCTCACTTCCGTCGCCCACGATCACTTCCACCCCGTCGTACCCGAGGCGTGCCAGGCGCTCGCGTGCCGTCTCCGCCAGCGCGGCGTTACGGTCCACGGTATAAACCCTCGCGCCCAAATAAGCCAGGATCGCAGCCTGATAGCCGCTCCCGGTCCCCACTTCCAGAGCCTTGTCTCCGGCTTCGACGCGGGCTGCTTCCGTCATGGCGGCGACAATGTAAGGCTGGGAAATGGTCTCCGCATCGCCTAGCGGCAATGGCCGATCATCGTAGGCAGCCCTTACCAGAGGCAAAGGAACAAACTCGTGGCGCGGTACGTGCAGCATGGCATCCAGGACCCTTCGATCGCGGATGCCCCGATGCCGCAGTTGGAGTTCGACCATCAATCGGCGTTCTTGTGCAAATGGCGCTGGCTCAGTCATGCCGCAGATCGTTGGGCAGGAGGCCTGGCCCGGATATGGCATCCGGGCAGCATTCCCTGCCGCTGGGCGTTCAGGTCGCCTTAATCATCGCTCCGCCCATTGCGCGCGTCCAGAGTTTTTTCTGCCAGGGGTGGCGAGTTCGTCACGCCCAGCTGGCGTCCTAAATCGTCTCGTAGCGCTGGCCTTTAGGCCAGCACTTGCCGACCCTTCGCTTCGCTCAGGGCAGGCTCTAAAGGTCGGCGCTACCTTCGAATTAGGAACTACCCACGCCCACAGCAGGGTTGCTGCTGCCGCAAAGTGTGAGAGAATCTTCTGTAGGGTGGCCCGCGTGGCCGCCCTAGTCAGCCACAAGGGGTGCCCCTACAAACCCAACATGAACCGTGAAAAATACTCCCGTCAGATTCTGTTCCCGTCTATCGGCGCCCGCGGGCAGGAAAAGCTTCTCGAATCCAAGGCAGTAATTCTGGGCTGCGGAGCGCTCGGCACTGCCCAGGCCAACGCACTCGCACGTGCGGGCGTGGGAACGCTGCGCATCGTGGATCGCGACTTCGTCGAAGAGTCGAACCTGCAACGCCAGATCCTGTTCGACGAGGCGGACGCCCGCGAGCGAATGCCGAAAGCCATCGCCGCAGCACGCAAGCTGAGCCAGATTAATTCCGAAGTCAAGGTCGAGGGTGTGGTCGAAGACGTACACAACCGGAACATCGAAAAACTCGTCAGCGGCTTCCAGGTGATTTTGGACGCCACGGATAATTTCGAGGCGCGCTACCTCTTGAACGATGTCGCGGTGAAACACGGTCTCCCCTGGATTTACGGCGCCGTGGTGGCCAGCTACGGCATGACTATGACGATCCTTCCCGGGAGCACGGCCTGCCTCGCCTGCCTGTTTCCCAGTCCGCCCGAGGGCGCGCACGAAACATGTGACACGGTGGGCGTGATCAGCCCGGCGGTTTCCTGGGTTGCGGCCATCCAGGTAACGGAGGCGCTCAAGATTCTGCTGGGACGGCGCCAGGAGTTGCACGGAGCGATGCTAGCCTACGATATCTGGAAAAACCAGCTCCAGGAAATCCGTCCGCGCAAAGACCCGCAATGCCGGGTTTGCGGCGCCAAGGAGTTTGCTCACCTCAACCGGACCGGGCCCACGCATACCAGTCTTTGCGGGCGCGACTCCGTGCAGATTCATGCTGCGGCGCCGCGGCAGTTGGATCTTCGAGAGTTGAAGGCCCGCCTCGAGCAATTCGGCCGCGTGCGCGCCAACGACTTCCTGCTCGTCTTCGCCGTCGATGCCTACGAATTGACGGTCTTCTCCGACGGCCGCGCTATCGTGAAAGGCACGCACGACCCCGCTGTGGCGCGCAGCGTTTACGCCAGGTACATCGGAGCATAGGCCGCCGAGTTCTAGCCGACTTTGTGTCACTGTTCAGACCTCGCCGTTCTACCCCCGACGCTTTACTTGGTTTTGGACCAATACGCTGATTCTGCCCTTTTCAGGCCTCGTTTTGTGCTGATTCGTGCTCAAAACGGGCACAATGTGCAGTGTTCTAAGAAGCTTCGTTGCTCTCCGTCAACGCCGGAAGCCTTTGCCGGGCTTGCATCTACCCAATGCCAACTAACCTTCAACCGGTCACAAGGTTCTGATTCGAAGGTCACCCCTGCTTTTCCAGCGTTCCGGAAATATAACCGTCAATCGCTCGCCGATTTACCGGGGATACGTCTTGGAATTTTGCGCCGACGCCAACTTCGGGGGCCTGGTGCCGCACTGTGGCGAGAATTCGTATTGGCCGTTCGTATCCCGGCAACGAGAGCTCCAATTCGATCTCCTGACACCTCGTGAGCCCCTCATAGGGCTCGAGTAGCACTCCTCCGGCGCTGATGTTGCTTGTGGGCAATTCCAGCGAACTGTTGCATGATCGGCACGTTGCGGTCACGCGCAGGGGCAACCGTGTGAAGCGACGCCTCTCTTTCCACATGGCGCTGCGCATGGCCCGAAAGAACTGGACGATGCGCTCCTGGCTGAGCGGCGTGTCGAGGAAGAAATGGATGCCCTCGTGAATGCCGCGCCGCACGGTCTTCGTGTCATTCTCTGCCGTCAACATCACGATGGGAATGGTGGCTCTTGATCGCCGGATGACGCGAGCGAGTTCAATCGCATCCAGTTGCTGGCTCCGAGCCCCGAGAAACACCAGGTGGAGTTTGCGCGCTTGGGCAAGCATTGCAGCTTCGCGATAGTCGGATTCCACGACCTCGCAGCCCAAGGGCTCCAGACACGCCTTCGCCAGGCTCAAGACCGGTAGTTCTTCATCGACGACCATCACCGTAAATGCCATAATCCCTACTTCTTAGCCATCGGCAATTTGGTGCTGGGAGATGAGCGAAAGTCGGCGCGTTATCACTGGCAGGCTGCCCAGGCCAGCGGTTCCATGAATTGCGTAGGGGCGGCCCCGGATAGAGCCAATACGCACGCCCTCCAAACAGTGCGCGCCGGCCGTGTTACAGGCCAATCTCGAAGGTTCGGACGCGCCACGGCTGAAGCGAGAAGTTCAGCTTACCGGCGCTCAGGGAAACCTCAGCCGTCTTTTCGCCAAGAAGGTTGGTCTCTGACGCCGCGGTCATGGGCAGGGCCAACTCGACGGAAGCATCGCCTGTCTTGCCCTCAACCTCGACGAATCGGAGTTCGAACCCTTTTTCATCCTTCGCTCGCAGGACCATCAGGTGCGCACTCGAGGGTTGCACGGTAACGAAGCTTCTGCGCCGCGGCAGGCTTCCGCTCTGCGGCGGGCCGACCACGGTGATCAGTTTCTGGGCGAACTCCTCCGCAGCACGCACGCGCTGGGCATTCGTGAAATTCGGCCTGTGGGGAAGCAAGGCGTGACGGTACTCCGAGTAGCGCGGCCAGCCGTATTCGCCGGTGAAGTACGACTCCCACTCCCGCATGACCAGATTTGAAAAAACGCCCGTACTGTCATGCTTGAAATATTGAGTTCCGGGGTGCAGCACCAGCAGGCCTTCGTCCTTACCCACCAGATCAACGAAGGTGCGGGCTTGGAAGACCTGGCTCTCTGTGGGTTCGATGCCCAGAGGGAAATCGCGGATCACCGAGGCCGGCTGAAACCCCGGCGCGAAGGTCAGCCAGTAACCCTGCTTGATTTCGGCGGGGAAGCGATGGTCCGGCCCCAGCGCGTCGGGTGCGGGCGGGATTTCCGCCAACACCCGGCTGGTGACTTCCACCCAGGGCAGTCCCGCGCAAAGGCTGACGTAAGTCTCGAACTTCAGAAGCGGCCATTGGTGGCTGGTCTTGACGGTGGCGCGCAGCGGCCCCTGCTCAATCCAACGAATCGCCGACTTCGATAGGGTGCGCCAATCCGCTTCCCCGCTCGGAGCGCTGATCTTCTCCGCGCCCTCATAAACCGCCTGCGAAGTCGAGCTGTCGAAGAGCGCAGGGATGGCGGCGGCTTGGCGGTGATACTTCTCCTGGACGAATACACTGCGCAGGCAATAATCCTGATTGGGTGTGCCTTTGAAGATCGGAAAGGCGCCCTTTGCCGCGTCGAGCATCTCCATGCCCGTCCGCTTGTCCACCAGGCTCACGATGGCCCCGTGCTTAGGGCTTAATCTGACGTTCAGAAACTCGTTCTCAAGCTCGAGGTGCGACTCATCAATTCGCAAATCCGTGGCGGGGGGCTTTGCGGCCTCGGGAGTGAATTCGAGATAGTAGGTGTCATATCCGACGCTCGGAACTCCCTCCGCCCGGAAAGCCACGTCGGCAACCACCAGGTTTCCCTGCGGGTCCTTGTCGCTCTTGATGATCTGCGAAGGCATTGCGCGGCCCGCGCGGTCCTTAACCACAATGTCTTTGGCCTTCGCGCGAATCGGGTAGATACGCCCCGTGGTGGCGAGGCCGGTCCGCTCCCAGGCGCAGGGGTTGAACACCGTAACCGCAAGTTCGCCGTGCCTGCCCGCCTCCGAGCCGATTTGGTTAGTCACATAGCCCAGCGACTTGTCGAGGGTTTCTTGAGCCTGCTTCTCGGCGGCGTCGAGATGTGTGTAGCCGATGGCGCCCCAGGTGAAATTGTGATAGTCCTCGATGCGATCCAGCGGCGCCATCCGGTCTCCTTGCCAGCGCGAGAACTCGCACAGCCCCACGTCGTGGCTTTGGGAGGTCAGCAGGTGTTTCCAGGCCTGCTCGAGGGGCCGCGTCTGGTTCTTCGCGCCCAGGCCGGCGGCGACGGCATCGAAGCGTTCCGCCGCCAGTAGCTTCGCCTCCACTTTGCGGTCCATCACTCGCAGTTGGTCGCCGCCCAATCCCCAGGTCAGCAGCTTAGTCCAGGCGTCCATGTTCAGGTAGACCGATTGCAGGGCGCCCCTTCCGTACTCGTCAAGGTAATCTTTCAGAGTGACGAACTCGACCGGAGATTCCTCCGCAAATTTCCTGTATTTCTCGGGAGTCTTCAGGTAGGCAGGCTCATCCGGCGGCTCCCAGCCAAACTCCTCCCAGGTGAAAATGAGCGGCTTGCCGAGAGACTGGAGTTTCTTGAAAGCCTCCGAACCGGCGAGTTGCTTGAGGTCGGGTGAATAGCCGAAAAGCGAATTCTTTGGCGTACTCAGAATCTCGCTGCCGTCCATGCCTTTCCACTTGAAGGCGTTGACTTCGAGGTAAGGAATGCCCGCGCGGCCCCAGGTGTCGACTTGCGCCAGGCTGGCATAGCGGTATCCCGCTCCCAGCGCGATCTGGGGGATTTGCGGATGTGAGAACTCTTCCTCGTCGAGAAAGGTCGCCACCTCATAGTCGAGCGCCTTGCGAATCGTTTCCCGTCCATACGTAAGCTGGCGGATGTTCGATTCGCCGCTGAACATCGTCCCCATGGGTTGCCCGTAAGTGCCCCCGATGATTTCAACTTTGTCTTCCGCAAGGTAGTTTTTGAGCCTGTCGGCGACTTCCGGGAATTTCTCCGCCATCAGCTTGTAAGCGAGGGCGTCCATCTCGAGGCAGGTCTTCACGTGCGGAGCGCGGTCGGCCATTCCCATAGCGTCGATCGCCGACAGCACGCACGACTCGAGGCCCAACTGCCAGCCAATCCCCGTGTAGCTCCAATGGTTGCAGAGCGTCACGCAGATGCCTTGGCTGCTTCCCGCCGCACTGTCAGTTGGCTCGGCGAGAATCCTCGCCGCGGGGAAGAAAATGGCTGCCCCTGCCCCAGTCTTGAGGCTTGCCCCGAGAAAACCCCTGCGCGAAATGCTCTTTCCCATGACAGTGACTCCTTCGGAATGTTGGACTTTTTCGTGGTTGCAATAATGAAGATACACCACAGGGCGGCCGAAAGGCCGCGCTGTGAACTCTGCGTACTCTGAAGTGAATCTGCTTCGGGCTTGCGTATCTCTCGGCGAGCTTCTACTCCCGCTCCCTGTCGTGGCGCGCCGTAATCGTGATGACGGAAAGATTATTTCTTGATTTGCCTTTACTTCCCTGGGCACGAGGCAGTTGAGGCGTCGTTTGGCGCCGCCCCGTGGTCGCGACGAGCGGGGTGTTTCGAACGCCTTTGACGACGGAGGTGCGTCCATCTTCGGCGCGAATCCGTTTTAATGCGGCTGCAACATCCCTCTTGCCGGGAAGCGAAATGCTCTTTCCCTTGCAGTTCTCAACGCAGCTACGGCAGCCAGGGACGCAGTCAAAAGGGCGCGCCACAACAGGTCTGCCCGTGGCTGCGTCCCACTCGAACACCTCAGCGGGGCAGAAGTTGAGGCACTCGAGGTCGAGAAGGCAATCCTCAGATTTGATGGTGGGAAACCACGGCAAGCGCTTTCTCTGGCGGCCAGGCATCGGCTCCTCATTCTCTCCTAACATGAAGGGGAACCGGACCGGTTCCCCGGGCGAGGCGGTCAATGGGGCCTTTCTCTGGGCTGGACACGTTCTCGGAGTTTCTCCGCCAGCCGTTCCAGAATCTCGCTATTCGTCGCGCCTCGAATATCCACCGGCAGAAAATGGTCCTGAGTGAAGCCTGTCTTGCAGAAGAGTTTCTGGAATAGTCTAAGTTGTGCTTCCGCATCGCACGCGCCTACGATGACGAAGGTCTCGGGGTCGTCTTCTGCAGAGCGGAGGGCATCCTCCATAACCCTGTTTCCCCCCATCCCGCAGAGTTGTGGATGCACAACAGCGTAATCGACATCGAGGTCGGATTCGATCTCGAAAGGAAGGGTATTCATGTCCGAATTCTTGAAAGTCGGGGCCAAGCCCTTGCAGTTGCAAATGACCGCTTTGATTCGCATGAGGAAACTGCCTGCCTCTCCCTCTACTCCCAACTTGGGGAGAATGTGTCAAACACGGAGTCAAACTTGGCCAGACCTTGTCCGCTCCTCATCCTGCGAGGAGCAGGAAATACTATCGCTTTTAAAATCAATCAATTTCTGCGCATCCGCCGCCAGTTCTGGGAAAAAAGGGGCAACCTCACTGAGGAGTCTGCCCAATGGGTAATTTAGAAACGGCGCGCGCGAGAGTGAGTAGCAAATTCTATGCCCTTGCCGCTTGGCGCGAACTAACTTCGCGGCCCGCAATATGGCGAGTTGCTGAGAAACCGCTGGTTGCGGGAGGCCCAGCACCGCTTGCAGATCTCCAACGCTTAAGCTCTGCATGCGCAAAAGGTTGACAACACGCAGACGAGTGGTATCCGACAGGGCCTTGAACAGATTAGTAAGCTCTTTAAGAGACAACGACACCTGTATTAGGCAGCACATGTATTGCCATAAATCCGAGTCATTTGCCGCAGCATACGGGTTTATGGTGTCCCCACATTTGCGACACGGCGGTACTGTCCTGGTTTGGGCGTGGTGCCGACCTTTAGAGCCTGCCTTGAGCGGAGCGAAGGGTCGGCAAATGCTGGCCCAAAGTCCAGCGCTACGCTGAAATTAGGACACCACCTACACAGTCTCCCGGTTGATGGTCGAAACCGTTCCCCTTTATACTGCTTTAATCCGTTCGCGAAAGCCAGGACGACGGTGCGTCAGGGCAGAGCCTGTGGCTGCCGACGCGCAACGGTTTGCCGCAATTTCGGCTAGGAGCATCAATCGTAATGATAGAGGAATCCAGGCCCGCCGGCACTATTCGCACCCAGGCAGTGTGCCGGCATTTTCAGATGGGTGACTCGGTGATCCGGGCGGTGGACGGAGTCTCCCTCGAAGTAAGCGGAGGCGAGTTCGTGGCGCTTCTTGGCAGTTCGGGCTCCGGGAAATCGTCTTTGTTGAACTTGATAGCGGGGCTCGACCGGCCGACCTCCGGCACAATTATCGTGAACGGAGAAAACCTGGCCGAGATGTCAAGCGAAGCTCTCTCCCGGTACCGGCGGCACACCGTGGGAATGGTCTTCCAAGCATTCAACCTGGTGGGAACCATGACGTTGCTCGAAAACGTCGAACTACCCATGCGCTTTGCAGAAGCAGAACGCCGAGAACGGTTGGCGCGAGCGCGAGAAGCCTTAGAACGCGTGGGCTTGGGTGGGCGCCTGGCGCATCGCCCAAGCCAACTCTCCGGCGGAGAACAGCAACGCGCGGCGTTGGCGCGCGCCCTCGCTAACCGACCCAGCTTGCTTTTGGCCGACGAACCTACAGGCAACCTCGACAGTCGCACGGGAAGCGGGATCCTGGAGTTGCTGA
>Ga0316363_10003730_pt1 | contig 10780 bp, 8 predicted proteins | sample Sb_taG_3_FD_200459 | JGI IMG/M metagenome (GOLD analysis project Ga0316363, IMG submission 200459) | Peat soil microbial communities from Weissenstadt, Germany - Sb_50d_a_PC metaG (v2) (version 2) | ecosystem: Environmental > Terrestrial > Soil > Wetlands > Peat | place: Germany: Weissenstadt...
TCGACGTACTCGCCCCATCGCTCACGGCTGCCAACCAGATGAGTGAAAGACTGTTAAAGCTGCCGGAAGTCTCCCGCGTAATAACTCTTAAGACCTTCATTCCCGATGACCAGCCGGCAAAGCTTGATCTCATTCAACAAACTGCCGAGACGCTCGTCCCCACCCTTCAACTCCCGCCTAAGTCAGCACCATCCGGTCAGGAAACAGTCACGGCACTTGAGCGCGTAGCGGCCACGCTGGTCACCGTTGCCGGAGACCAGACTACGGCCGGCGCCGATGCCGCGCGCCGCCTCGCCAAGTCACTGTCACAGCTAGCCAGCGCTGATGCTGCGCTGCGCGCGCAGGCCGAAAAAGTCTTCATCGCTCCGCTTCAATCGGCATTCGATGATCTACGCAATCTTTTACAGGCGACTCAGATTACCGACCAAACTATTCCGCGAGAGTTCGGCCAAGAATGGATTAAGGACGACGGCCGAGCGCGCGTGCAGGTTTATCCCAAAGGTGATCCCAACGACAATGAGGTGCTGCGCCGATTCGCCCGTGCTGTGCAGGCTGTGGAGCCGACGGCAAGCGGCGGGCCGATTGCTATCCTTGAGGCTGGCCGCTCCGTTGTTACCGCCTTTATACAGGCAGGAGTAATGGCGGTCATATCGATTACCATCCTGCTGTGGATCGCACTACGGCGATTCGGAGACGTGCTGCTGACGCTGGTCCCATTACTGCTGGCCGGCGCAGTGACATTGGAAATCTGCGTGGCAATCGGACTCCAGCTCAACTTCGCCAATATCATTGCCTTGCCCGTATTGCTCGGTGTCGGCGTGGCGTTCAAGATTTATTACATCATGGCGTGGCGCGCCGGCCAAACGGGGCTTTTGCAGTCGAGCCTGACGCGCGCCGTGATTTTTAGCGCGATGACAACCGCAACGGCTTTCGGCAGCCTATGGCTGTCAAGTCATCCCGGTACATCCAGCATGGGGAAGCTGATGGCCCTCACGCTCGCCTGTACCATGTTCGCCGCAGTGCTGTTTCAGCCATTGCTGATGGGTCGACCACGTGACACCGGAAAGGCGTAGGATTTCGCGCCGATGTCCCTAGTCACGTGAATCTAAAGTTCGCCGCATAATGTCTGCTGCGCCAACGCGCCAACCGCTGCTTGAGGTTGTGCGCACCGTTACACGCTACTGACACCATGACCTGTTCGAGAAAGGCTTGGACATAAGCGTCCATGACACGCGCCGTCGCCTACATCCGCGTCATGATCAGCCAGGACCCGGCGGTGGCGCGTTGCCGCGTGGCGCTCCCGGGCCGGATGCGCTGCGGCCCCCGCGCGTGCGTGAAATTGGATAAAGAGGAGGAACTCGCCTTGTCGGCTATCCGTTCTTGATCATGGCAAGATAGGCAAGTCCCGAAGCTACCGTTCCATTTGACATGGATCATGGTGCGAAGGGGCGAAAAGGAGAAGTTATTGACTAATTGGAGCTATCCGTCGAGTTGGGATTAATGCCATGGTCGCTACGCAACAGGGCTCAAGCAAGATCGCGGTTTTGAAGGAAGCATCTACACCCAAGGCCAGGGCGACAACGCCGGGCCCGTCGGGCTCGCGGACGCGCACAGGCCAAAGCGCTACGACCGGCGTCTACACGAGCAAGCCGGAAGACCGCGACCCCTATAGCGTGACAGCCCTCGCGGACATCACCGATCGCTCGCTCCACGCCGCCATGGCGCGTTTCACCGTCGGCATTTCGCCGGCGGCGCTCGCTGAAGCCTATTTGGACTGGGCAACGCATCTTGCCTACGCGCCGGGCAAGCGCGCGCAGCTCATCGGCAAGGCGATCCGCAAGGCGGCCCGGTTCGGAAACTACGCGAGCCGCTACGCGATCGAAGGTGGGCAGACGGAGTGCTGCATCGAACCATTGCCGCAGGACCGGCGATTCGCGGACGAGGGTTGGCGGCAATGGCCGTTCAGCTTCATCTACCAAGCCTTTCTGCTGCAGCAGCAATGGTGGCACAACGCCACCACCGGCGTGCGCGGGGTGTCGAAAAAACACGAGGAGATCGTTGCGTTCGGCTCGCGCCAGATCCTCGACATGATTGCACCGTCGAACTTCCCCCTGACGAATCCCGAGATCCTTCGGCATACGATCGGTGCCGGCGGTCTCAATCTCCTGAAGGGCTGGCAGAATTGGATCGAGGATTGGGAACGTGCCATCACCGGCAAAAAACCGATTGGTGCCGAGAGTTTTGCCGTTGGCCGCGACGTCGCGAGAACTCCCGGCAAGATCGTCTATCGCAACCGCCTCATCGAGTTGATCCAATACGCGCCGGCGACCGCCGCGGTGCGACCTGAACCAGTTCTCATCGTTCCCGCCTGGATCATGAAATATTACATTCTCGACCTGTCGCCGGAAAACTCGTTGGTGAAGTACCTCACCGAACAGGGCTTCACGGTATTCATGATCTCCTGGAAGAACCCCGGGCCGGACGACCGGGATCTGGGAATGGAGGATTATCGAACGCTCGGCGTGATGAGCGCGCTTGATGTCGTCAACGCCATCGTGCCGAACCAGAAAGTGCACGCGGCCGGCTACTGTCTCGGCGGAACGCTGTTGTCGATCGCGGCGGCCGCCATGGCGCGCGACGACGATGACCGGCTGGCAACAAACACGCTTTTTGCCGCTCAAACCGACTTCACCGAGGCCGGTGAGATCATGCTATTCATCGATGAGAGCCAAATCGCCTTCCTCGAAGACATGATGTGGGAACAGGGGTTCCTCGATAGCCGGCAGATGGCTGGCGCGTTCCAGATGTTGCGCACGAACGATCTGATCTGGTCGCACGTCGTCCACGATTATATGCTCGGCGGTCGCCAGCAAATGACCGACCTCATGGCGTGGAATGCCGACGCAACGCGCATGCCCTATCGCATGCACTCCGAATATTTGCGTAGCCTGTTTCTCAACAACGACCTGGCGGAAGGCCGTTTCCTGGTAGGCGGAAAGCCGATCACGCTCACAGATATTCGCACGCCGGTGTTCGCCGTAGGCACGGAGCGCGACCACGTCGCGCCCTGGCGGTCGACCTACAAGGTCACCCTGCAGTTCGACGCCGAAGTGACTTATTTGCTCACCACCGGCGGTCATAACGCCGGGATTGTATCGCAACCCGGTCACCCCGGGTGCAGTTTCCGGGTCAGCACGAAAAGGCCGGGCGAGCACTACCTCGATCCGGATGGGTTCTATGCCGAGGCGTCGCAAAAGGATGGTTCATGGTGGCCGGAATGGATCGCTTGGCTCGCCGATCGCTCCGGCGCGTTGACCTCACTGCCGACGATAGGCGCGCCGCAATCGGGCTACCCGCCGCTCGGGGACGCACCTGGCGTCTATGTGCTCGAGCAATGAGGACTCCGTCGTGATCGCGTGCGGGTTAAGCATCCGAAACATTCACGCGGCGATGATTGGCGGTGCGCTGGCGATGGTTCTAGTGGGGACCGCGGCAGCGTCCGCCATGGCGCAGCGGCTCGATTGCGTCTTGACCGACAAGGAGGCGAGCCCCGCATCCGAAAATCGGCCGGTTGTCATCGTGTTCGATGAAGACGCAAAGACCGTGACGGCCGAAGAGGGCGGCCAAACTTACAGCCTCGAAAAGGTATCCATCAGCAACGTATCCATCAATGGCGCGGCTGACAGCATCAGCCTCGGTATCGACCGATCCTCCTTCGGCATCGTGTGGCAGCAATACGGGGCGGACAAGGTGAACACCGAATATGGGCACTGCAGTACGGCCCGGTCGTCGCCGTAATTGAAAGCGCGCGTGCGGGGCGCTGTCACCTCGCCGGAGAGGGTTGCCGTACGATGAAGCGCGAGCTGGCAAGGGAACTAAAAATCACCGAGTTTCCAATGCCGGCCTACCGGGCTGGGCATCACTTCTATCCGCATGAGGACGACACCGGATGGACGGATGCCGCACGACGGCATGGCGTGACGATCACTCATTACGACCTGGAGGATCGGCTGCAGGATCTCAAGAACGGCTATTATTGTCCCGACCTTTCCGACCTCATCGAGGCGTGCGGGGCGAGTTTTTCGCGCTTGTCCGTTATGAAAACGCTTTGGACGGCGGAAAGCGATAACCCGGAGCAAATTGCAATCGGTGACAGCCCGGAAGAGGCGGTCGGAAGACTATGGCTCCTTCTGAATGCACACCGATCGCCGGACATCCGTCCGGCCGCGCAAAGCCGATGATCGGCGAGGGCCAAAGCCGTCGCGGCTGACTAGAGACAAAGTATTGCGCCAGCGGGAGCGCGCCGCATCTTACGCCGCCTACTCGTAGCGCAGCGCGTCGATCGGATTGAGGCTTGCTGCCTTGCGCGCGGGGTAATATCCGAAAAATACGCCGACCGCGGCGGAGAACATAAAGCCGCCGGCGACCGCCGTCAGCGACACCGGTGCGGCCCAGCGGAACAGCAGGGAGATCGCCGCGGAAAGTGCGATGCCCACGACGATGCCGGCGAGCCCGCCGGTGACGCTGAGAAAGATGGCCTCGGCTAGAAACTGCAGCAATACATGCAGCCGGCGCGCGCCGATCGCCATGCGCAATCCGATCTCGCGCGTGCGTTCGGTCACCGAGACGAGCAGGATGTTCATGATACCAATGCCGCCGACGAGCAGGGAAATCGACGCCACGGCGGCAAGCAGAAGCGCCATGATACGACTACTGCTCTCGGCGGTTTCGACGAACTGGCTCAGGTTGCGCACGTCGAAGTCGTTGACGGTGCCGGGCTTGATACGATGACGGCGAATGAGCGTGTCGGTCGCTTGCCGGATGGCGGTCTGCACCAGAGGCTGACTTACCGCCTGCACAAAGATCGCATTGGCAAAGCCCGTCAGTCGCGCCTGCAGATTGTACGGATTGGGCCATGGCAGATAGGGCCAATTGAGCGGCGTTTGCTGCGTAGTCGGGGCGGCGACGCCGAGCACCTTGCGTTCGGCCGTCGTAAACGGCGTCATGACCAGGTCGTCCTGGTCCGTGCCGAACGCCGACTGGCCCTTGGCGACCAGGACGCCGATCACCTGCAGCGGCACGCTCTTGACCTGGATGAAGGCGCCGATCGGGTTTTCGCTGGAACTGAAGAGCTGGCGGTACACAGTTTGCCCGATAACGACGACGAGGTTGGCCTTGTTTTCATCCTCAGCCGTGATGCCCCGCCCGGCGGCGATCTGCCAATTCGTAATCGACGGATACACTGCGCTCACGCCTTGGATATTTGTCGTCCAGTTTTGGTGGCTATATTGCACTTGCCCCGCCTGGCGGATGAGGTAACCGACTTGGGCGACCGCGGGATCCTCGCGGCGGATGGCGCGCGCATCCACGACCGTCAGCGTAGAGGCGCTGCCGAAGCCGGCGCGGATGCCGCCCGTGCTCAGCGCGCCCGGCAGGATCACAACGACATTGGTGCCGAGGCTCTCGATCTGCTTGCGCACCGCCTCGCTCGCGCCGTCGCCCACGGCGACCATGACGATGAGCGCGGCAACGCCGATGAACACCCCGAGCATGGTGAGCGCCGAACGCATCTTGTTGCGCCCGATCGCCTGAGCCGCGGCCGTGAGGATCATGAGCGCGAAGGCCAGGAAGCCGCTGGTCGGAAGCATGGAGGCGCGCGGCTCGGCCAGATGGAAGAAGGCCGAGCGTTCGATCTCGGCAGCGGCTGCCGGCGCTGTCGGCGTTGTCGACTTGGCCACCCGTTCGTCGGAGATGATGACGCCGTCGCGCATGGTTACGATGCGGTCGGCATAGGCGGCGATGTCGGCCTCGTGGGTAACGAGGACGATGGTGACTCCCTGTTCGCGATTGAGCGAGCGGAGCGTTTCCATGATCTCGTGTGAGGTTCGCGTATCGAGATTGCCGGTCGGCTCATCGGCGAGAAGCAGGCTCGGTGCATTGATCAAGGCGCGGGCAATCGCGACGCGCTGCTGCTGGCCGCCGGAGAGCTGGCCGGGCGTATTGCGCTCGCGCTCACCCAGGCCGAGAAGGTGCAGCGCCGCGCGCGCTCGTTCGATGCGCACGGCGCGGCGCTTCGGCCCCGCAGCGGCGTAGTAGAGCGGCAGGCTGACATTCTCGAGGGCGCTGGTACGGGCCAACAGGTTAAAGCTCTGGAATACGAAGCCGAGGCGCTCGCTGCGGATGCGGGCGAGGTCCGGCTCGCGCAGCGCCGCGACATCGACCCCCTCCAGGAAGTAATGGCCGCTTGTCGGCTGGTCGAGGCAGCCGAGAATGTTCATCAGCGTCGATTTACCCGAGCCCGACGAGCCCATGATGGCGACGAACTCGCCGGGCTGGACGGTCAGGCTGATGCCGCGGAGCGCTTCAACCTTGACATCGCCGATGACGAACGTGCGGGCGACATTCTCCACCTTGATTACCGGCGGCGCGCCTGAACCTTCGTGCGTCATCGTGGCACCCGCTCAGAGGCGCGGCGGCGGCAGATTGGACTGGCCGCCCGCCTGACCGCGGCTTTCGGCGGTGATGACCTGATCGGCCGGATTGAGATCACCCTTGACGATCTCGGTGAAGTTGTCGTCGCTGAGACCGGGAACGACGGTGACCGCGACGGGCTGACCGTCGCGCAGGACCCAGACCTGCGGCTGTCTGCTCGTCGGCGTGCCAGCGCCCGGTGCTGCGGCCGCTGGAAGGCCGCCGGGCACATATCGCAGTGCCTGGTTCGGCACGCGAAGCACGTCCTGTCTTTGATCGATAATGATCGTGGTGGACGCGGTCATGCCCGGCACCAGCGTCAGATCGCTGTTATCGACGCCGATCACGACGTCGTAGGTGACGACGTTCTGCACTGTCTGCGGCGACTGACGCCTCTGAATCACGGTGCCTTGGAATACCCGCTGTGGAAAAGCATCGACGGTAAAAGTGGCGGTGTCGCCTTCCTTGACCCCGCCCATGTCGGCTTCGCTGGTATTCGTATCCACCTCCATCTGTTTGAGGTCTGTGGCGATGAGAAACAGCGTCGGCGTCTGGAAGCTCGCGGCGACCGTTTGCCCGCCGGTTACGCTGCGTGAGACAACGGTACCGTTTACTGGCGAAATGATGTCGGTATAGTCGAGATTGAGCTTGGCACCTTCCACAAGCGCCTGATCCAGCTTTACTGTCGCCGCGTCCTGGTTGACGACGTAAACTTGGTCCTCGGCCTGCTGCCGCGCGATCGAGTTCTGAGCGGCGAGCTGCTGATAGCGCACGAGATCCGTGCGGTCCTTGTCGAGCACAGCCTGATCGCGCAGAAGCTGGCCGGAATATTGATCAAATATCGCCTGATACGGGCGTGGATCGATCTTGGCGCAGACCTGATACGCTCTCACCTGTGTGTTGTAGTCGCAGTAAAGATTCTGAATTACGCCAGAGACGTAGGTCCCGACAATGATCGTGAGCACCGGATTGACGGTTCCCGTGGCGGTCGCCGTGCGGGTGATGGTGCCGCGCGCGGCAGGTACTGTGACGTAATGCACGGGAGCGGAGCGATGCGTGCTCCACCATGCCAGCGCGGCGGCTGCGGCAACGACAAGCAGAGCAACCACGACCCAGCGGCTACGGACACCGATCCGCTGCCACCGGGACTTTGTTGCTGTCGGTGGGGATGAAACCTGCAGCAAAATGGCCTCGCTTCAATGTCATCTTTCCGCTCGCACGAGGGCAAACGTGCCGCGAAACGTGGCCGGCCGCGTTGATGTAGCTCAAAGCTCGGACAGGCTCGGCCTAGCGGCCGTCGGGCGTGCGCAAGCCGAACCAGGCGTCGCGGACCTGCTGATAATGCACCATGGGATCGTAGATTGAGACCGGCAGTCGGAGCTCACGGGCCGATAACCGGCCGACGGCCGACAACAGGCTATAGGAAGCGACGACACGATCATGCTGCGCGACGATCAGGCTGACGCGGGCATTCACCAAAGCCTGCTCGGCGTTGAGCACGTCGAGCGTCGTGCGTTGTCCGGCCTGCGCCTCGTTGCGAACGCCTTCCAGCGCCCGCTCGGCGGCGTCGTTCTGGCGCAGCGCCGCTTCAATCTGCGCCTTCGCCGCTACCAGCTGGCCCCAGGCCTGAACGACGTTCGCGCGGGTCTGGTCGCGCACCTGATCCGCGTTCAGCCGTTGCTGGCCGACCGTCTCCTTATCCAGGCGAATGGCCGAATATTCGGCGCCGCCCTGATAGATCGGAACCGTCAGGCTGAGCATCGCCGTGCCGAGGAACAGATTGGGCGTGAGGATATTGGGGTAGTTTTGCTGCTGGACGCTGCCCTGGAGCGCCAGCGTCGGCCACAGCGCGCCTTCCGCGATCTTCACTTGCAGCTGCGCGACATCGACGCCATAGAGCGCCGCGGTCACGGACGGATTCTCCACCGTGCCGACTGCGATCGCGGCGTTCAAGGTGGTTGGCGACAGCCGATCCACCGGCGAGGCGGCAGCGAGATTAGCCGGCTCGACCCCGATAATGCGCCGATAATTGGCCCGCGTCGTCATTAGCGTCGATTCCGCCGCGTGCAGGCTTGCTTCGCCCGCCGCCAATTGTGCTTCCGCCTGGGCGACGTCAGTCGTCGTCACTTGGCCGGCCGAGAAGCGATTCTGCGTATCCTTGAGCGTGCGCTGCAAGACGCGAATATTGTTCTGTTGCACCTCGAGGTTTGCGGCATCGCGCGACATGTCCATGTAGGCGGTTGCGGCTGCCAGCAGCACCGACTCCTCCATCACACGCAGCGTCTCGCGCGCGGCGGAGACTTGGCTTTCCGCCTTACGCACCTTGTTGGCGGTTTGTTCGCCGTTGAAGAGCGCTTGCGAGCCGTTGATCCCGACCGAGGTCGGGGTGGTATAACCTTTGACCGTGTAGGAGACGCCGTTCGGTAAGCCGGGCGGAATCGGCGGAATGACTCCCGTTGTATTCGTAAATTGCTCTGCAACCGTTGCCGTCGCGGAAAGGGTAGGCCGATACCCGGAAAGCGCCTGCGACACGCCCTCGTCGTTCTGGCGGACGATGGCCCGTTGCGCGTTGAGTTGCGGGTTGCCCTCATAGGCTTTCGCCAGCGCCGACTCCATCGTTTCCGCGGCGAGTTGGCGCGGCGCCGCCAAGAGCGCCAGCAAGATCAGGATCGCTGCCGTTGCCGCGCGGGAAAACCGCTCTCGCGGCATGGCAGGCATGCTGCGAGCGATAACCCGGCCTGGTTTGGCGTCAGGGAGATCGCGGGTCGACCGCGAGAGTGCCGGCGGGGATTGCGATCGCTTTCGAGCCCCTGAAACGATAACTCTACTCGTCACAATCTGCCTCAATCTGCGCGGCCAAACCTTAACGTGGGCCCACCGGCGTTACAAGGTTCCGTTCCGCACAGGTCACGCGCAACCCACAAGCGGTCGCGACTGCAAAGCTCAGACGTGACTTGCTTCAAGCATCGCCGGCGCGGCGATCGCGGCCGGCGGCTACCGGCGCGCCAGCATCCGGACCTCTCGCAGCCCTAGCGAGAGTGAGGCGAGAAGCAGCGGAAGAACGAAGTAGAGCGCGCGGAACGTCAGCAATGCAGCAAGCAGCTCCTCCCGCTGAAATTGCGCGAGTCCGACCAGCATCGTGGCCTCGATGACGCCAAGGCCTCCGGGCGCGTGGCTGACGGTTCCCAAGAGGGTGGCGGTGAGAAAAACGACCAGCACGGTCACGAAACCGGCCGCCGGGCTCGCCGGCAGCAGTACGTACATTGCCAGCGTCACCAGAGCGAGATCCATCGCTCCAATCCCGATCTGCAGCAGGGTGAGTCGCAGATTGGGCAAGACAATACGCCAGCCGGAGCGGCCGATCGTTCGCGGCTGCGGGGTGAGCCAGATCAGATAGCAGGCGATGGCGCATAATCCCGCCAGTCCGATGGTCCGGTTGATCCACGACGGCAGGTGATCGACGGCGCTTGCGGCTTCCGGTGCGTATGCCGTTGCGCCGCCGAGCAGAAGCGCATTGCCCAGCCAGAAAGTCATGCCGGTGACGAAGGCGATCTTGGCGATGTCGACGACCGTCAAGCCCCAGACCGAATAGATGCGCAGCCTGACCAGGCCGCCGGTGACGACGGCGGCGCCGAGACTGTGGCCGATCGTGGAGCTTGTGAAGCTCGCCAGCGCGGCGACGGAGTAGGGGACCTGATGCCGGCCGATGGTGCGCAAGGCGAACAAGTCGTAGAAGGTCAGCGTGACGTAGCCGGCGACGACGAACACGCCGGCGATTGCGATTCTTTGTAGCGATTGGGCTTTGAGCGCCGTGACGATTTTGCCGAAGTCGATGTCGCGCAGCAGCGCATAAAGCGCAAACCCAGCCATAGCGAGGATCAACAGGCTGATCGCTGCGCTCATCCTGCTGCGGCTGAGCCTGAACTTGATGCTCTGCGCGATGCTGCTCGTCACATTCGGTTTCGGCGTGCGGCGATAAAAACCTCGGCAACAACGCCCTCACGCGATTCGCGGCTGCAAGTTCTCATTCAACTGTAACAGCCGTGTTACGTGCCGAGGCGATTTCTCAGGACTGTCGGCCCGCGCCGTCACACGATTGAGATATGAAATGGCAATTGTTGTCGCACGCGATTCGACAACACGACAGCCGAGCGGTTCTCGGCCGGAAACAGCGCTCGATGAAGGTCCTGATCGCGACCGATGCCTGGCGTCCGCAGGTCAACGGGGTGGTGCGCACGCTTGGTTCGGTGGCGCGGGCTGCAAGCAAGCTCGGTGTGGAAATCGATTTCCTCTCGCCGGACGGTTTTCG
>Ga0316363_10003746_pt1 | contig 10750 bp, 11 predicted proteins | sample Sb_taG_3_FD_200459 | JGI IMG/M metagenome (GOLD analysis project Ga0316363, IMG submission 200459) | Peat soil microbial communities from Weissenstadt, Germany - Sb_50d_a_PC metaG (v2) (version 2) | ecosystem: Environmental > Terrestrial > Soil > Wetlands > Peat | place: Germany: Weissenstadt...
GCTGATGCGCGGGAAGGGGTAGGGTGTAGATTTCGAGCGTGGTGGACATCTTGGTATGCCCCAGCTGCGCTTGGGCATCTCGGAGCGATGCTCCGGCAGCTTGCAGCAGCGTCGCGTGTGTTCGCCTGAACGCATGCCAACTGAGCCACGGCATCCCCAGCTTCCTCCCAGCCGGTTTGAGCTGCTTGTGCAGCAGGTTGGTGTCGCTGTAGGGCGTGCCGTTGCGGGTCTGAAAAACCAAGCTGTCTTCGTTCTTGTCCCGTTGCTTTCCACGAACCCGCATCAGCGGAACGCGGAGCGCATCGGGCAGGGGTAGGGTGCGTTTGCTGGCTTTGGTTTTGGGGGTGCCGAACGAGCCCCGATACCAGGCTTGCTCGACCCGTATCTCCCCGGACTCGAAACGAACGTCTTTCCAGCGGAGCCCGAGGATTTCTCCGATCCGCAGCCCCGTCAGCAGCCCCAGCAAACACATGGTGCGGGAGGGTGCCGGCAGTGTCATCAGCAACCGGGAAATCTGCTCGGGCGAGAGAACGTGCTTCTCGCGTGCGGGTTTCTTCTCGGGAAGCAAAACGCCATTGGCAGGATTGTTTTCCGAAAAATATCCCCATTCCTTCGCCATTGCGAAGATCCGGGACATCAGATTGCGGAAATGCTGGGCGGACTCCCAGCCCAACCCGTTTTCCATTTTCCGCAGAACGAAGTTCTGAATGTCCAAAGTGCGGATATCGCACAGACGATGGTTTCCAAAGGCAGGTAGCAGGTGCGTGTTGAGGGTTGTGCGGTAGCGTTCCTGGGTTGAGGCTTTCAGGGTTGGGAAGAAGCTGGGAACCAACTGCCGCTCCACGAACTCTCGAAAGTCGAGGGTCGCGTGAGGCGACACTTTCCCTTGATTCAAGGCACAGAGCTTCTCGTCCGCAGTCTTTCGGGCCTCCCGCTTGGTCATAGCGGAGACCGGGCCGAGAATCAGTGATTCGCGGCGTCTGCCGATCGCTCCGTTGTCCCTGATGTAGTCTTCCCACCACTGTAGCTCCCAAACCGGATTGCGCTTGCCGCGCTTGCGTAGGCTTCCTTTCTGATAGCGACGGCGAGCCATGTCTTGCCAGCCTCCTGACTGGGCTCGCCCGCCTTGCTTTTCCGCGTTGAGAAGTATAGCCATTCGCTTGCAATGGGGAAACGCAGTTTTTAGCGCGTCGTTTGTCCTGCCTGGACTGCTCCACTGGCGCGAATCCCTGCGGTCGCTCCTGGGGCGGATTGTGCCCGTCTTCTGATGGGGCTGTAAGCTTCTGAGAGGCGGTGCAACCGGTCCTTGTGCGCCTGGCCGATGCTCCGTTTTGCACGCAGCTGCAGCGTGCGGAGGAACCAACGCGCGGCAATTGGATCGGCGGCATCGAAGGCGAATTGAGCCTCGTCGCCCCCGCGCTGGATCAACTGGCCGATGTGCGCGTTTGCAGTCGCTGCAATCCTTCGACTGCGGGTTTTCGACGGATTGCCTCCCCAGAAACAGGCGCACAAACGACCATCACCGTATTCCCCAATGTCGCCATGCTTACCCGAAATGATGGGATTGCCACAGGCATCTTGCTGCACGTTGAGCCGGTACTTCGCAGCGAATGCACGGGTACCCATCGCTCTCGCGGTTGTTGGTCTCTGATTGGTTTCCATACGCGTGCCTCTCCTACGTCTCCCGGCCCCTGTCATTAGAAGAAACGGAGGCCGAGTGTCGGCGTTCTGCCATTACGCCAAAACACCCGGCCCGATGTCCGGTTAAGAGCAATCTTTGTTTTCGGCGAGACAGCCAGCGGTGCTCCGTGAACCGTTGGCTCCCCCGCTCTTCTGCGAGGCCGGGCCGTTTGGCACGTTTACTCCACCAAAACACCCGGCCTGATGTCCTGTTAAAGAGATTCTTTTCTTTCGGGCGGTCGCCAGGGGATGATCCGCGAAGAAAGCGTCGTTTCTCCCAAAAGCTTCAGGCTGGCCGGATGATCCTTCGACGACAGCAGAGGCAAATTCTCCGAAGCTTCGCAGCTCTCGGGATGCCCGCAGGGGTTCACAAGGGACCGGGGTCCGGGAGCATCCCGAAAGCTTTCCCGATAGCGTGGATCGCTTTGAAAAACAGCACCCGCCGGGGGGTGCTGGGGAAGTTTACAGTTAAGCTTCCCGGAAGCTTTCCCGAGGCTCTCAGGAATGCCCGCAGGGGTTCACAAGCGACCGGGGTCCAGAGCTTCCCGAAAGCTTTCCCGATAGCATAGAACGCTCTAAAAACAGCACCTGTGGGAGGAGGTGGTGGGAAGCTTACATCAAGCTTCCCGGAAAGCTTCCCAAAGCTCTCGGGATGCCCGCAGGGGTTCACAAACGACCGGAGCCCCGGAGCTTTCCGAAAGCTTTCCCGATAGCTTGGAAAGCATACGAATCAGGGCGGGGCTGTGGTGACGAAAGCTTGCGATTAAAGCTTTCCGGAAGCTTCCCAAAGCTTTTCGGCAACCTCGCAGCCAAAGCTTAGAAATTAAGCTTCCGAAAGCTTGCTGTGCCCGCCGTTCCTCGGTATCGCCTTCGGTGTAACTCCCAAGCGCTCCCTTCGCCGCGCCGTCCATGCGGATTCAATCTCGACAATCCCTTCGCGACCCGTAGCGTAGTGCAGAAAGCTGCTCCACGCCCAGTCTACCGGGCAGCGCCCGTACTGGGCGTACTCGCGGTACAAGAAATCGTACAAGCCCGTCGTAGTTCCCGAAACCGTGTCCTGATTTTGTCCCGTAAACGAGCGGTCGGCGGTGCCTGCCTCGCTGTAGGCCTCACCGAAGGGTGCGTACGCGCCGCTGTAGTACATCGTGCGACCTAGCGTGGAGGCAAAGCGCGAACTGCCCAGCCAGTCCGGATGGCGGAAATAGCTCAGGGTCGGGCCAGAAGTGTAGACCGCCTTTGCCCCCGCCGGTAGTGGGATAAAGGCCTTGCTCACGGCTTGCCCGCTCATCAGCGCCAGCTTCCCCGTCGGTCCATACAGAATCTCAGTGTACGACGAACCGCTCTGCTGTTCCACCATCCTGCCCAGAGCGTCGTACGTCAGCGCGACGGTGTCAACCGTGACCGAGCGCCCTTCCGCATCCCAGGCATAGCTGTGCAGGCTGTCGGCAGTGGTGTTGCCGTTGGCGTCGTATGTGGGCGTGTAGCCTGGAAGCGATGCCATGCGGTTGGTGGCCGCATTGTACGTGGGCTGGAAGGACACGCTGCCGCTCTTGGTGACGTTCCCGAACGGGTCGAAGCCGAAGGTCTGCGACCAGGTGCTGCCGCAGTTTGCGCTGCTGATCCGCGCCAGATCGTCGTACGAGTACGTGCAACTCTGGGTGTTGGCCGAATTGAAATGGTCGGTGATTGCAAGACTGCCCAGGGTACCATTAGCATTCCAGGTTGGAATCCCGTAAGCCGTTTGCAGCGGAGAGCCTACTGAAGACTGATAAGCCGTCATACGGCCCGTATTAGCGTCGTATCCGAAGGAAGTGGAATCACCTGAACCGTAAACAACATTGGTGACCTGACTGGCGGCATTGTACGATGTCCAGCTCAGAGGATTGGTGCCGCTGCTGGCCGATGCTGAATAAGCACGCCCCTCACCGTCCACACCATAGGTGAAACTGGGCAGCGCCGCGCTGTTCAGCGGATTCAGCGTGTTCAACGCCCCGTTGGCCCAGTACGAGGCGGTTGCATGAGTACTAATTGCCGACTCGGTACAGCATTACGCGATTGTCACGCAGCACTGCTAGTAAGTTCCCGTCGGGTGACAGCGCATAGCTACCGCGGTACTTAATCGAGCTGCGTGGACGAGGCCACAAGACAAAAATCGGGTCAAGCCGGACGGTATCATAGACGACCAAGCGTCCATCGACCAGTTTAGGCGGACGGTCAAGCCATGAGCTGCCAGGCTTTACCTTGAACAAGTCGACCGCAAATCGACTGCCGTCTCGCGATGGACCAAGGTTAGCCGCCCGATATCCGCCTAAGTCTCTTGCCGCAATCTGCTGCCCCTTATCATCGAGCAGCAATAATTCTGAACAAGGACCAGTCATTAGCAGCAAATGATCTGTTACAAACTTCGGCTCACCACAGTCGTTGAGACTTATCGTGGAACTCGGCCTCTCTGGAGGTCGAAAAGGCACCAAGTGAAGCTGAGCCCGTGCAGGGAGCCCGAGAGCCCAGTTCGCAAATACGAAAATGGTATCTGATGCATCGCTTGAAAACGATATCATTGTGGACTGTTTAACTTCGGTTATCTTGTCCAGGCTTGTGCTATCGAGGACATACACCACGGCAGCATGTCCTCCGCTGTGCACCGCCACAAAGGTGTTGCCGGTTGGGGATACCTTCAATAAGCGGTAATCGATATTCACGTCTGGAAACAGCTTGCGACTTTGCGGTGAACGCGGCGGGCCTTCAGTAGCCACGGTATCGCGTTCATGCGAGATTCGGGCCAATTGGCGAAAGGATTTGTCATACAAACTTATGCCCAGCCGGTCTAGCACGACCAGTCGAGAACCAGCGACGGGCGCAATGGCGAAGGCGTCAAAGACATTGCCCCACGTCCCCTGTTTTTGAACCTCGCCGGAGCCGACGTCCAGCAAAGCCGTCGCGAAGACATACCGTCCCCCAGGACTTTCCGATGTCGTCAGCCCAACATGGCTGTTGTCTACTGGGTATGTGACCGCGAGCGTCTTGCTATCCAAAAAGAAAATTGGTTCATGGAGACCCCTGGCGTAAATCCAGCTTTTCCCGTTCGGCTGCGTATATCCCACCTTGTCCAGGTCGAACTCCCAAAGAGGGACAGGATCGCCCGTCACCGCCCATGCCGTTCCGATGCCAACAAGAAACAGGCTAACCGCCCGCAACAGCAGCAGGTGTGCTCTACTCGACATCAGTGCGGTATCCCATCAGCAAGAAAGGTATGGCCCAGGAAACCATCTACAAACAGGTGCCCCAACAAGCCCAAGCCAAACCCAGCATTGGGGTTGAAGGTATCCATATGCACCCAAAAAGCGAGCGTCCCGTCAATAATCCCAGATTCAAAGTGAAGTGAGTCCAAGAAACCGCAACGCGACCCTGCTCCGAATGGTCCTGTCGTGCAGCCAGCCGACTTAGCTTCCCATGTGGCTTGATCGATCGCGAAATTGGCATTACCACCCACAACTCCCAACGGAGTTAGCTCCGAAGGATCGACTTGGAGAAGTGCGGCTAATGTCTTTTGCATGGAATCGGAATATCGCTGCTGAGCGAGGGCGTCCAGGATTGCCCAATTGACCCCCAACACGGGGTCCCATCCTGTAGCATTGATAGATTTGTAACGCTGTAGCCCCTGCACCATGTCTGCGGAGAGCCCCCCGTATTCCTGCTTGTATCGGGCAAGGCCGTCGCCGAAGACTCCACTCCAAACTCCTGTCCAGCCTCCGCAATCCTGAAACGAATATTGAGCACTACAATTCCCAGGACCATAAGTCGGGTCGACGTACAACATGCGATTCGGGTCAGAGACATCATCCTCTTGAGACAGACCGGCAGGGTCGGTGCCGTTCAGAGGAGAGTTAGACACGTACGCATAGCGGTTCCAGGTCTGCGGATTTGCCGGATTCGCCGCTGCCATTCCCGCTGGGTCAGGCGAAACCCAGCGCCCGTACTGGGCATACTCGCGGAAGAGGAAGTCATACAGGCCCGTTGTCGATCCTGCGATTCGTGTCCTGATTCTGTCCCGTAAACGAGCGGTCGGCACTGCCTGCCTCGCTGTAGGCCTCCCCGAAGGGCGCATACGCGCCGCCGTAATACATCGTGCGATTTGGTGTTGACGCGAAGCGCGAACTGCCCAGCCAGTCTGGGTGCCGGAAATAGCTCAGAGTCGGCCCTGAAGTGTAGACCGCCTTTGCCCCCGCCGGAAGTGGGATAAAGGCCTTGCTCACGGCTTGCCCGCTCATCAGCGCCAGCTTCCCCGTCGGTCCATACAGAATCTCAGTGTACGACGAACCGCTCTGCTGTTCCACCATCCTGCCCAGAGCGTCGTACGTCAGCGCGACGGTGTCAACCGTGACCGAGCGCCCTTCCGCATCCCAGGCATAGCTGTGCAGGCTGTCGGCGGTGGTGTTGCCGTTGGCGTCGTATGTGGGCGTAAACTCCGGCCAGGTTTCCATTCCCAGACAAGCCCTGTCTAGTATTCAGGTGAGCACGAACATTACAACTGCTGTCGTCCACGCTCCTCCGGCGGCCAAGAGCAGACCGAGGTACAAGCAATAAATGCTATCTACACCGAAAAGCTGCTTATAATGGCGTAGTAGCTCCCGGTGAGTGCTGGTGGCAAGATATAAGGCACTATCGGCACGATTTATCTTATAGGCGGCATATTCCCGAACCCAGCCCCAAAGAAATAGAGATGTAAAACTTGCGATTACGAAGGGATTCATCCAGAGCCGTGCGCAAAATTGCCGCAAGGTCAAATTCAGAGCTAGCGACCCAATCATTAGTCCAACGACCCCAACAAATGCGCACAACCCAACTATCAGTCTCCTGGGACTAAGCCAACTGCCTTTGCGAAAGATCCACGACAAGAATTCTACAAGCCCGTTCATTGGCAAACCAATGGAATCAGTACGGTGTACGAAGGAACAAAAGCCAGACCAAACGCACCCTCCCCGACGCCGGCAGTTACAGTAACAGTGCCCCCGGCATTGCTGCTCACGTCCACTGAGCCGCCATAGCCGTTTCCATAAGCAAGCCCGCCGCCACCAGAGAATCCACTCACGTCGAAAATCGAGCTTGCTTTCCAGGAATACGACAGCTGTCCCCCCGCAACAAAACCCGTTCCCAAGCCCGGGCCGAGCCCAAACGAAATCGCGAGCCCAACTTGCCCCATGGGATCGAACACCAACGAAAAAGAGCTTTGGCCTGCGGTGCCTGCCTGTATCACGGGCAGCCCATACGCACCTGAACCACCAATTCCGACCTGCACAACGTGCCCAGTGAGGGTAGCTGCTGTTTCGCCCAAATCATAGGCTTGCGGCAGAAGGGCCTGTAACGCAATGCTATTGATTGTGCTACGCAGAGGCGATGGGCATTTCGGTTGCTGTTTCGGTGGAGGCGGATTCTGGCTGAACACCGGTTTGCGCCCTGGATGAATTTGCTGACCGTATATGGGGTCCCAATAGAACATGCGATTAGAGCTATTGGAACCGAAAAAGAAGCCGCCACCGGAGCCACCAGGGCACGGCATAAAACCGCCCACAGTATTAGTGGACGGATCCCAGGTGTCCGCCTCTCCGCATAGCCCCAATGGATCGACCATTATTAGGGGGTTGTTCAGAACATACGCATATCGGTTGATTGAACGTGGATCGGCCAAATTGACCGCCGCCATTCCCGCCGGGTCGGGAGAGATCCAGCGTCCGTACTGGGCGTACTCGCGGAACAGGAAATCATACAGCCCAGCGGTCGAGCCCGAAACCGTGTCTTGATTCTGGCCAGTAAAGGAGCGGTCGGCAGTGCCTGCCTCGCTGTAGGCCTCCCCGAAGGGGGCATACGCGCCGCTGTAATACATCGTGCGATTTGGTGTTGACGCGAAGCGCGAACTGCCCAGCCAGTCTGGGTGCCGGAAATAGCTCAGAGTCGGCCCTGAGGTGTAGACCGCCTTTGCCCCCGCCGGTAGCGGGATAAAGGCCTTGCTCACGGCCTGCCCATTCATCAGCGCCAGCTTCCCAGTCGGTCCGTACAGAATTTCGGCGTAGGTGGAACCGGCCCGTCGCGCTGTTTATCCTCAGCGAAGAAAGCCTCCAAAAAGAGCCGTTAAAGCTAGAAACACAAGTGCAGCCGCTTGAAACAGACGACGCCAGAGATCGACTCGCGCTTTTGGATAAAGGCGCTCGTACTGAGTTCTAATCTTCTGCATTTTGCCCGGATACATGAACAAGTAAGGTATCCGCTCCTCGTCGGAGAGTTTTCGATTGACTTCGCCGATCTCCTGGTAGACAAGAAATCCGGAGACTATGGCGCACGTAGCGGCAAGAGAAAGAAACACCAGCCCTGATACAGGAAGTCCCATAGATAATATCTCCGTTTCAGTCCTTGCATAACAACTGCCTAGCGCCGTAAAGTAGTACATCCGAAAAACTGGAGCTGCTCCAAATGCTTGTGGTGGCTAGCGGTTGCGTGGTCCACGTGTAGGAGTATCCCCCCGTGGGAGTGGGAACCAGAGTGGCACTAAGGCTCACGGCGGCAACCTTGACACCATTAGATGCCCAAGAGACGGACCCGCCGGGGCCTTCGCTGGAGCTTGCTGATACGTTCTGGAACGGGCCTGAGAAGTCGGTGTTCGAGCTCATGTTCCAGATGTAGCCTGAGGATATTGATGCCGATGCGCCCCCGTTCCATCCAGCTTGGAGACCTCCTGAGGCAAAGAGGCTCACCTCGCCAGTGTTGTAGTTCACGACGGCCGATAGGGAACCTGTTTGTCCGCCCACCCCTCCGATGCTGCCGCCTATGCTTGTGATGCTGCCGGATGGAAGGGCGCTACAAAGGATACTCTTTGCGGTCGTCTCCGGCGGATTTTGGCTGACCACCGGTTCGCGCTCTGGATGAATTTGCTGGCCGTATATGGGGTCCCAATACAACATGCGATTAGAGCTATTGACACCGAAGAAGAAGCCGCCAACGTCCGAATCATCTGGATCATCACCTGGAGGATTATCCATTGTGCAACTTACAGTGTCACCGTTAACAGTACAGGTTTCCAAGCCTAGTGGGTCGACATGGCTCAAGGGGTTACCGTAGGCATAGGCATACCGGTTCCAGCTCTGCGGGTTGGACAGCTCGACAGCGGCCATTCCCGCTGGGTCCGGGGAAGCCCAGCGCCCATATTGCACGTACTCGCGGAACAGGAAATCGTACAAGCCCGCCGTAGTTCCCGAAACCGTGTCCTGATTCTGTCCCGTAAACGAGCGGTCGGCAGTGCCTGCCTCGCTGTAGGCCTCCCCGAAGGGCGCATACGCGCCGCTGTAGTACATCGTGCGATTTACCGTGGACGCGAAGCGCGAACTCCCCAGCCAATCAGGGTGGCGGAAATAGCTCAGGGTCGGCCCTGAGGTGTAGACCGCCTTTGCCCCCGCCGGGAGCGGGATGAACGCCTTCGTCACCGTCTGCCCGTTCATCAGCGCCAGCTTCCCCGTCGGTCCGTACAGAATCTCAGTGTACGACGAACCGCTCTGCTGCTCCACCATCCTGCCCAGAGCATCGTACGTCAACCCGACGGTGTCAATGGTGACCGACCGCCCCTCGGCGTCCCAGGCGTAGGTGTGCAGGCTGTCAGCCGTAGTGTTGCCGTTGACTGTCATAGCTGGGACTCCGCGAAAGTCGCAGCGGCTTAGGTCTGAGGTTCACCTCCTGGCAAGCGGAGAAAGGAGATAGGCCAGCCAGTACGAGATCGTCCACAGGGTCGCAAAGAACATAAACCACAAAGGCCGAGACATGAATATACCAGCCGACCCCTTATGCCTCGCAATCATCTGCAAAAGCAATTCAACCGCAAAAACGAGAGCCACGTAGGCTATTGCACTCACAAGAGCCAATTTGATTGTCCAAGCCATGGCAATATTCTCCCGCATCTTAGGGCACGCAATTCGAGACCTTCGCCCCACCCACCTGAATGCCAAATCCGAACACGTAGAGCATAGGTACATCAAGCTGGATATCTCGAGGACAGTTAAGCACGGGGCCACAGCCCGCTCTTATGGCTCCCATACCCACGTGTTCTGTACCTTTGAGATCGCCATTTTCACAAAAATAGTCGCAGTATCCGTATCGGGAAGGCGGGCCTCCCGGACCCTCACACAATAGAACCTCTCTACCCCAGCCGAACACCGGAGAACTCAGAGCCGCCGATGCGACGGGCTGCTGATTTTGGCTAAATCCCGGGCCGCCCATTATCGTCGCTGCCTCTGCGATGGCTCCGGCCACGTCCACGATCTCACCATTTGCGTTGTTAAGCCCATATACACCGCTGTCTATTGTCCAGTTAATGGAGACCGTCACACCGTTTCTCCACGTTATGGTGTCTCCTCCGTTACTAAAGACGGCGTTGACATATGATGTATATGTCGCCAGCCCCTGCACCATGTCACCGGAAAGTCCCCCGTATTGCTGCTTGTATCGGGCAAGGCCGTCGCCGAAGATTCCACTCCAAACTCCTGTCCAGCCTCCGCAATCCTGAAACGAATATTGAGCACTACAATTCCCAGGACCATAAGTCGGGTCGATGTACATCATGCGATTCGGGTCAGAGGGGTCAGAGTCATCATCCAGACCGGCAGGGTCGGTGCCGTTCAGAGGAGAGTTCGACACGTAGGCATACCGGTTCCAGGTTTGCGGATTGGCCGGATTCGCCGCTGCCATTCCCGCCGGGTCAGGTGAAACCCACCGTCCGTACTGCGCGTACTCTCGGAACAAGAAGTCGTACAAGCCCGTCGTAGTTCCCAAAACCGTGTCCTGATTCTGCCCAGTAAACGAGCGGTCGGCAGTGCCCGCCTCGCTGTAGGCCTCCCCGAAGGGCGCATACGCGCCGCTGTAGTACATCGTGCGACTTACCGTGGAAGCAAAGCGCGAACTGCCCAGCCAGTCCGGGTGGCGGAAATAGCTCAGAGTCGGCCCTGAAGTGTAGACCGCCTTTGCCCCCGCCGGAAGTGGGATAAAGGCCTTGCTCACGGCTTGCCCGCTCATCAGCGCCAGCTTCCCCGTC
>Ga0316363_10003748_pt1 | contig 10748 bp, 8 predicted proteins | sample Sb_taG_3_FD_200459 | JGI IMG/M metagenome (GOLD analysis project Ga0316363, IMG submission 200459) | Peat soil microbial communities from Weissenstadt, Germany - Sb_50d_a_PC metaG (v2) (version 2) | ecosystem: Environmental > Terrestrial > Soil > Wetlands > Peat | place: Germany: Weissenstadt...
CGAACCGCGACCGCTTCGTGCTCTCCAATGGGCACGCTTCCATGCTGCTGTATTCGCTGCTGCATCTGGCGGGCGTGCGCGAAGTAAGCCCCGACGGCAAGATCCTTTCGACGCCCGCGCTGTCGCTCGACGAGATCAAGAATTTCCGGCAACTGGGCAGCAAGACGCCCGGGCATCCCGAATATGGTTTGACAACGGGTGTTGAGACGACCACCGGCCCGCTGGGTCAGGGCGTCGCGAACAGCGTGGGCATGGCGATCGCCGAGCGCTGGCTGGCAGAGTATTTCAATCGTCCTGGATTCGAGCTGTTCAACTACAGCGTTTGGGCGATTTGCGGCGATGGCGACATGATGGAAGGAATTTCCTCGGAAGCCGCGTCGGTTGCCGGGCATCTGAAGCTTTCGAACCTGTGCTGGATTTATGACAACAACCACATCACGATCGAGGGCAATACCAATCTCGCCTTCGACGAAAATGTGGCCGCCAGATTCACCAGCTACGGCTGGGACGTCCAGCACCTCCGCGATGCCAACGATCTGGTCGCGCTGGCCGACGCCTACAACCGCGCGCTCAGCGTGACGGATCCAAGCGTGAACGACCGTCCCAAACTGATCATCGTCGACAGCCACATCGGCTTCGGCTCGCCCCACCGGCAGGACACAAGAGAAGCGCACGGCGAAGCGCTCGGCGAAGAAGAAGTGAAACTGACGAAGCGCGTGTACGGCTGGCCGGAAGACGCCAAGTTCCTGGTGCCCGATGGAGTGCGCGAGAACTTTCGCGACGTGATGGGCAAGCGCGGGCGGCAATTGAGCGGGCGGTGGAACGCGCTGTTCAGCAAGTACAGCGCGCAGTATCCGGATTTAGCGGCTCAGCTCGAATGCATGCGGCGGGGGCAACCTCCCGAGGGATGGGACAAGGACCTTCCCACATTTGCGCCCGATGCCAAGGGGATGGCGACCCGCGATTCGTCCGGCAAGGTTCTCAACGCCATTGCCAGGAACCATCCGTGGCTCATGGGCGGCTCGGCCGACTTGTATCCATCGACGAAGACGCGGCTCACCTTCGACGGCGCGGGCGATTTCGAAGCGGGTCATTACAACGCGCGCAACTTCCACTTTGGCATTCGCGAACACGCGATGGGCGCGATCGTCAACGGCATGGCGCTGTCGAAGATCCGCGCCTACGGCTCGACCTTCCTGATCTTCAGCGACTACATGAAGATGCCGATCCGCCTCTCGGCCGTCATGGAAGTGCCCTCGATCTGGATCTTCACCCACGATTCCATCGGCGTCGGCGAAGACGGACCGACTCACCAGCCCATCGAGCAACTGATAACGCTGCGAGCGGTTCCCGGGCTGATGACGCTGCGTCCCGCCGACGCCAACGAGGTCGTCGAGGCATGGAAAGTAATCATGAAGCTGCCGAAGGAATCGGTGGCGCTGATCCTGACGCGACAAGCCGTGCCGACGTTCGATCGCACGAAATACGCATCAGCCGCAGGCGTGGCTCGCGGCGCTTACATCCTGGCCGACGCCGAAGGTGGCAAACCGCAGGTCATCCTGATGGCCACCGGCAGCGAGGTTTATCTGTGCATCGACGCCTACGAGAAACTGAAAGCGGAAGGCATCCGGGCGCGCGTGGTCAGCATGCCTTCGTGGGATTTGTTCGAACATCAGGATCAGAGTTACCGCGATCAGGTGCTCCCGCCTGACGTCACGGTGCGGGTCGCGGTCGAGCAGGCTTCGACCTTCGGCTGGGCGCAATATGCGGGAGCGAAAGGACGCGTCATCGGCATGAACACTTTTGGAGCGTCCGCGCCGCTCAAGGATTTGCAGAAGCACTTCGGCTTCACTTCCGATGCCGTCGTCCAAGCCGCACGCGAACTGCTCGTGTAGAGACGGAGCTTGCCGCACCTCTACGGGGAAGCAAATTTTCGACATCGGCGTGCGAATTTCTCGTAGCGCTGAAGTAACAGTTTAATAACGTCAGGCAATCATTCTGCTGCCTGGCTCAGTTTAGGAGATGGTTATGAATCCAGTGGGCACGCTTGAGACTGCAAAAGCCGCGAATCCTCTCACCCAGCTTCAGAGTTTCGGCCAGTCGATCTGGCTCGACTACATTCGCCGCGACCTGCTGCAGGGCGGCGAACTGCAGCGCCTGATCACGGAAGACGGCCTGCGCGGGATGACTTCGAATCCCGCGATTTTCGAGAAGGCCATCGCGGGCTCCACGCAGTACCAGGATTTTCTCGGTTCGCTTGCCGGCCGCACCGACCTCGACGCCAAAGGCCGCTATGAACTGCTGGCGATCCGCGATATTCAGGACGCGGCCGACCTGCTCGGCCCCGTGTACCAGAGCACGAAGAAGCGCGACGGCTACGTGAGCCTCGAGGTCTCTCCGTATCTCGCGCACGACATCAGGGGCACCATCGACGAGGCGCGGCGGCTGTGGAAGAGCGTGGCGCGCGGAAATGTGATGATCAAAGTGCCGGGCACGGCCGAGGGCATACCCGCGTTTCGGCAGCTCATCAGCGAGGGCATCAACGTCAACGTGACGCTGCTGTTTGCGCAGGAAGTGTATGAGGAAGTCGCCGCGGCTTTCATTGACGGAGTTGAGAAATTCGCTGCATCCGGCGGCGACGTGAGCAAGGTTGCCAGCGTGGCCAGCTTCTTCATCAGCCGCATCGATTCGCTGGTCGACTCGCTGGTTGGCGACCAACTGAAGAAAGAAACGGATCCCTCCCGCAAGGCGAAGTTGCAGGGGATTCAGGGGAAGGTTGCGATCGCGAACGGCAAACTGACCTATGAAGCCTACCAGCGAATCTTTTCTTCCCCGCGCTGGAAAGCGCTGGCGGCCAAGGGCGCGCAGACGCAGCGCGTGTTGTGGGCGAGCACCAGCACGAAGAACCCGAATTACCGCGACGTGCTTTACATCGAGGAATTGATCGGGCCGGACACCGTCAATACCGTTCCACCGGCGACGCTCGATGCCTTCCGCGATCATGGCATGCCGCGAACGAGTCTGACCGAGAACCTCGACAGTGCGCGGAAAACGATGGCTGATCTGGCCGGCGTTGGCATTGTCATGAAAGACGTGACCGACAAGTTGACGACCGACGGCGTAAGACTATTTGCCGATGCTTTCGACACCCTGCTGGCCGCGGTCGAGAAAAGTACAAAACGAACAACCGCGCCCACGTCGCAGGTCAATCGACAGAGCGCATCGCTTCCGGCCGATCTTGATGCGGCGGTAAAAAAAAACCTTAACGACTGGCGGGCGTCTGGGAAAGTAAGACGCCTCTGGCAGCACGACGCCTCGCTCTGGACCGGAGATGACGAGGGCAACTGGTTAGGATGGCTCGGCATCACCGACGAACAACTCGCTGGCGCCGGCCCACTGAAGGCTTTCGCGAACGAGGTCAGGAGCGCCGGTTTCTCCGACATACTGCTGCTTGGCATGGGTGGCTCCAGCCTTTGTCCCGAAGTGCTCGCGCTGACCTTCCCGCAAACCCCAGGCTTCCCGCGCCTGCACATACTCGACTCGACCGATCCGGCGCAAATCAGAAGCGTGGAAAAAAAGGTCGACGTCGCCAAAACGCTCTTCATAGTTTCCAGCAAATCCGGCAGCACACTCGAACCCAACATCTACAAGCAGTATTTCTTCGAGCGCGTGCAGCAGACCTTGGGCAACAATAAAGACAAGGCGGGCAGCCACTTCATCGCGATCACCGACCCTGGCTCGAAGATGCAGCAGGTCGCCGAGCGCGACCGCTTCCGCCACATTTTCTATGGCCTGCCGTCGATCGGCGGACGCTACTCGGCGCTCTCGAACTTCGGCATGGTTCCCGCCGCGGCCATGGGCCTCGACACGGGCAAGTTCCTCGAGCGCACAAAAGAAATGGTCGAAGCCTGCAAGGCGTCCGCTCCCGTGGAACAGAATCCGGGAGTGATGCTCGGCCTGATCATTGGCACAGCGGCAAAACTCGGTCGCGACAAAATTACGCTCATCACCTCGCCCGGAATTGCCGACCTCGGCGCGTGGCTCGAGCAGTTGATCGCGGAATCCACCGGCAAGCTCGGCAAGGGCATCATCCCGATCGATCGCGAGGCGCTGGGCGCACCGGAAGCATATGGAAATGACCGCATCTTCGCCTACCTTCGACTGGAAACCGCGCCCGACACGGCGCAGGACGCCAAGGTCGCCGTGATCGAGAAAGCTGGGCACCCTGTGGTGCGCATCGCCGTCTCCGACATTTACAGCCTGGGGCAGGAATTCTTCCGCTGGGAAATTGCGACCGCGGTTGCGGGCTCGATCCTCGGGATCAACGCCTTCAATCAGCCCGACGTCGAAGCGAGCAAGATCGTAACCAAACAACTGACGTCTGCGTACGAAAGCTCGGGATCGCTTCCTCCCGAAAAGCCGATACTTGAAGAAGCGGGCTTCAAGCTCTTCACCGACGACAAGAACGCTGCCGACCTCAGCCACGCCGTTGGCTCCGACCATTCACTGAAAAACTATTTGCGCGCGCATCTGGCGCGGCTTGGCGCGGGCGATTATTTTGCCCTGCTGGGTTATCTTGAGATGAACGCCGAGCACGAATCTCTGCTGCAAGGCCTGCGCATGACCGTGCGCGATCGCAAACGCGTGGCGACGTGCCTCGGCTTCGGGCCGCGCTTTTTGCACTCCACGGGACAAGCTTATAAAGGCGGCCCCAACAGCGGCGTATTCCTGCAGATCACGTGCGACGATGCCCAGGACTTGCCGGTTCCCGGGCAGAAGTACACTTTCGGAGTGGTGAAGGCGGCACAGGCTCGCGGCGACTTCCAAGTTCTCGCCGACCGCAAACGCCGCGCCCTGCGAGTGCATCTAGGCAGCGATGTAAAAACAGGACTCACGAAGCTCTTAGATCTGGTACGGCAGGTTGTGTAGTCTCAGGTTGCGTTCTGACGAGCTTTCGCAGAATAAACGGCCCGGCATCCGGACGGCAGGCACGGAGGAATCAATGCAGATAGATCCAGAAACCCATCTTCACATTGGAGCAATCGTCTTTCCGGACATGGACCAAGCGGACCTAACCGGCCCCTTTGAGGTTCTTTCGCGAGTTCCCAACTCCACGTTCCATGTGTTATGGAAACAACTGACTCCTGTGCGAGACATCAAGGGACTTATCATTACTCCGCAGAAGACCTTTGCAGACGCTCCGCAACTCAATGTGCTGGTCGTGCCTGGAGGGTTCGGGCAGGAAGCCTTGATGGACGATGAGGTAGTTCTGAACTTCATCCGAGCGCAAGCCAAAGCTGCCGATTACGTGTTCTCGGTGTGCACCGGAGCCTTGCTATGCGGCGCGGCGGGATTGCTCCAGGGAATCAAATCCACTACCCACTGGGCGGCTTTTCAACTGCTGGAGCACTTTGGCGCCATCCCGACCAAGGCTCGTGTCGTAGTGGATGGTCGACACCTGAGCGCGGCCGGTGTCACCGCTGGGATCGATGGAGCCTTGAGACTCGCTCAGCTTCTGCGCGGTGAAGCTGCGGCACAGATAATTCAGCTCTCCATTGAATACGCCCCGGAACCACCGTTCCATACAGGTACTCCGGATACGGCGCCTCCCGAAGTTCTTGAAAGGGCGCGTGCGGCGTTGCAACGCATCACGCAAGCACGGCTTGCGACTGCGCAGCGCATTGGCGCGCGCCTTGGACACAATCTGGCAAGTGTTGGTCATTGACGAGCGGCGTCGTCCGCTGAAGGAGCACGAATGCAACTGGGAATGGTAGGTCTAGGCCGCATGGGCGCCAATATGACGCGGCGCCTGATGCGCGGCGGTCACACGATGGTGGTTTCCGACCTTAGCGCCGATGCCGTCGAGGGTATCGCCGGCGAAGGTGCGGTGGGCTCCTCTTCGCTCGACGACCTGGTCGGCAAGCTGAACGCGCCGCGTGCCGCGTGGATCATGGTGCCGTCGGGCGATCCCACGGAAAAAACCGTGCAGGCTCTGCTCAGCCGCATGCAGGCGGGCGACACCATCATCGACGGCGGCAATTCGTATTTCAAAGATGACGTACGCCGCGCCAAAATCTGCGCCACTAAAGGCGTGCATTACATCGACGTCGGCACGAGCGGCGGCGTCTGGGGACTGGAGCGCGGATACTGCATGATGATCGGCGGCCCGAAAGAGGCCGTCCAGCGCCTCGACCCGATCTTCAAGACGCTGGCGCCCGGACGCGGCGACATTCCGCGCACTCCGGGACGCGAGAAACTCACTGGGACGGCCGCTGGCACTTCCGCCTCTACTGCGGAAGACGGTTACATCCACTGCGGTCCCTCCGGCTCCGGACATTTCGTGAAGATGGTGCACAACGGCATCGAATACGGGATGATGCAGGCCTACGCGGAGGGCTTCGACATTTTCAAGAGCGCGACCAGCAAAGACCTTCCCGAAGATATCCGCTACGATCTCAACCTGCCCGATATTGCCGAGGTCTGGCGGCGCGGCAGCGTGGTAAGTTCATGGTTGCTGGACCTGACGGCGATGGCGCTGGTCGAGAATCCCACGCTCGCCGACTACAGCGGGTTCGTGCAGGATTCCGGCGAGGGGCGCTGGACGATCCAGGCGGCGATCGAGGAGGCGGTTCCGGCCGAAGTACTGACGGCGGCCCTGTACACGCGCTTCCGCTCGCGGCAGGATCATAGCTTCGCGGAGAAGATGCTCTCCGCCATGCGACAGAAGTTTGGTGGTCACGTCGAACCCAAAGCACCGGCGAAGACATCGTAAGAAACTGCCGTACGAAACTGCTTATCAATCCGGTAAGAGGAAACGATGGCTCAAACAGAAGTGCCAGCAACAACCAAACCCAAGGTGGGGCGTACTGGAGATCCGTGTGTCATGGTGATCTTCGGCTTTACCGGCGACCTGACGCGCCGGAAGCTGATTCCCGCTCTCTACAACCTTGCCAACGAGCAATTGCTGTCGCGCGAATTCGCGGTGATCGGCGTGGGCCGCAGTCCCATGAGCAATGAGGACGCGCGGAAGAAGGTCAGCGAAGACTTCAAACAATTCGCCCCTGCCGCCGTCGACGCCGATTTGTGGGAATGGTTTGTCCGCCGCATAAGTTACGTCAGCGGAAATTTCGACGACCCCGCTACCTACGACAAGCTGAAAGAAACGCTTGCCAAGGTCGACCAGGAACACAACTCGCACGGCAACTATTTCTTTTACCTCGCCACCGCGCCCAACTTCTTCGGCGACGTCGTCGAGCGGCTCGCGAACGTCGGCCTGATGACCGAAGAGAATAGCCATTGGCGGCGGGTGATTATCGAAAAACCTTTCGGCCACGACCTCGATTCCGCCAGGGCTTTGAACCAGCAACTTTTGAAAGTTGCCACGGAATGCCAGATCTACCGCATCGATCACTACCTGGGAAAAGAAACGGTGCAGAACATTTTGGCGCTCCGTTTCGCGAACGGCATTTTCGAACCGATCTGGAATCGCCGCTACATTGACCATGTGCAGATTTCGGTCGCCGAAACTGTCGGCGTCGAGAAACGCGGCGGCTACTACGATGGGGCTGGCGCCTTGCGCGACATGGTGCCCAACCACATCATGCAGCTCATCACTCTGACCGCGATGGAACCGCCGATTTCGTTCGAGGCCAACGCGGTGCGCGACGAGCAGGCCAAAATTCTGCATGCCATCCAGCCCTTCAGTAACGAGGATGTGCTCAGCAAAACCATCCGCGGGCAATACGGAGAAGGCATCATGGACAACCAGCCTGTGCCCGCCTACCGCTCCGAAGATGGCGTGCCCCCGGACTCGCGCACCGAAACCTTCGTCGCCATGAGGCTGCTGATCGACAACTGGCGCTGGGCGGGAGTTCCCTTCTATCTGCGTAGCGGCAAGCGGCTGCCCGGCCGCAATACGCATGTCGTGATTCAGTTCCGCCGCGCGCCCTTCATGCTGTTCCGCGAAACCCAGGTCGAAAACATGATGCCCAACCAACTGGTGCTGCACATCCAGCCGGAAGAAGGTATCTCGCTGCGCTTCGCCGCCAAAACTCCCGGGCCCGCCATGCAACTGGGCGAAGTGAATATGGATTTCGCATACGCCGACTATTTCGGGGTCTCTTCTTCGACCGGCTACGAACGCCTGCTGCATGACTGCATGACCGGAGACGCCACCCTGTTCCAGCGCGCCGACATGGTCGAGGCCGGTTGGAGCATTGTCAATCCCGTACTCGATGTGTGGAAGGCGCTGCCGCCGCGTAATTTCCCCAACTATCCTGCCGGAACCTGGGGACCGAAAGAGTCCGACGAGTTGATGGAACGCGATGGCCGGCGCTGGAGAGATTTCGAGAAATGAGGGGGATGTGTAATTTGTAATTGGTAATTTGGTAATTCTGTGATTTGTGTTTGGGCTTACTGGCCGCAGGTATCAAATTGCAAAATTTGCCAAACCACAAGATTACAAATTACCAATTACAAATTACCAATTTTCCATGCCCTCGACTCGATCGATTGAAGTGCTGGCCACTGCGGCCGATCTTTTTCACACCGCCGCCGAAGAATTCGTGCGCGCGGCCCGCGCCGCCATCGGCGCCCAGGGACGATTCACGGTGGCGCTCTCCGGTGGCTCGACTCCAAAAGCTCTCTATTCCCTGCTCGCCGCCAATTACGCCGACTTCGCCTGGAACCGCGTCATTCTATTCTTCGGCGACGAGCGTCACGTCCCGCCCACCGACCCCGACAGCAATTATCGAATGGTGCATGAATCGTTGCTGACGAAGATTGCGGTTCCAGCCGAGAACGTCTTTCGCGTGCCGGTGGAAAATCTCGATGCCGCCGCCGCTGCCTCCGACTATGAGGCCCAGCTCCGCCGGTTCTTCGAACTCCAGCCCGGCGAATTCCCGCGCTTTGACTTGATTCTGCTCGGCATGGGTCCCGATGGCCACACCGCTTCCCTGTTCCCCGATTCCGCGGCGCTCGACGAACGGTCGCGCCTGGTGGTCGCCAATTGGGTCGCGAAGTTGAACACGCATCGCATCACCTTTACTTTCCCAGTGCTGAATCGCGCCGCTGAGGTGATGTTCATGGCGAGCGGTGCGGACAAAGCCGACATGCTGCGCCAGGTTCTCGAGGGCAAGAGCCTTCCTCCGCTGCCCTCGCAAAGAGTGCAACCATCCGACGGGAACCTGTTGTGGATGCTCGACGAAGCCGCCGCCGCTAAACTAACTCGCTGAAACCCGCCTGGGCTCGCATTCCGAAAAAATTTCGCTTACGCGGCGTGGCCGCGCCAGTCGGCGATCTCCTTCATACCTTCTCCGCGGGCGTGCTCGAAAAGTCTGACTCGGTGGCGGGCATGTTCGAATTCGTGGATGTCAGCCCATACCTCTGCCTGCCACGATCTCTCGTGGGCCGCGGCCTCGCCGCAACTGGCACAGCGCGTATGAAAGGTGACACCCGGCTTCGGAGGAGTCTGCACGTCCTGCAGTTCGACGAAGATGCAGCGCACTTCTTCGATCTCTTCGTCGGGACCCAGAATGTGCTCGTAGCGCAGCAGGTATCCAAAGCCGAGTTTGCGGGCTTCGCCTTCCGCTTCTTCCCGGGTGTGGAACGGACCGTATTCGGCCCGCAGTTGCTCGGTCGAGTCGCAGGCCATCCAAAAAATGTCCTTGTAGAGCATGCCTACCTCAGTCCAGGTCTGAACGAATGAAGCGCAGAACCGATGAAGCGCTGAACTATAGAGCTCCGAACTCATGAAGCGGACGAACAGGTACAGCAGTGACCGAGCAATTTGACTACCGGGATTGCGGCAGTCGGCGCACCCTTCCCGGCGGCTGCTTCGGGCAGAAGTTGGTGGGTTATTCCTCTGAAAACATGCTACTTAGGCCGGAAGTCCCGCGAACCCAATGGCCTGCGGGAACCGCCGGGTACGGCGGCCAGTGTGAAATCTGTTTCCGTCCCTAAACATCGGAGGGAGGCAATTCCACTCCAGCCGCGTCGGAGGCCTGCCGTGAGCTCACAAGTCCACTAGCTAGTCTTTGCGCGAATGCTTCGCACCGTGCCTCCCAGCAATGACAGCGCCAGCAGGACGGCGCTGCCTGCCGCAATCCCCAGGCCGATCTCGCACCGGGCGTAACTCGTTTCGAAGCCGCGCCGGGCCTCCACGCAAACCGGCAACTTCACAGCGAGCAACTTCTCGACGATCAGCTTTACAACCATGCGCGCGACTCGCCGGATGCGTAACTTCTAGCTCGTCCCTCTGGAGGCTGCAGCAGCAGCCTTTCTTTCCGCATCCCCATAGGCAACGCCTTCCTCGCGGGCAGCTACGCTCCACCCGGCCCCCGGTGGCAACGGCCCATTCCCCAGTTGCGCATGCCAGTTCGCTCCGCCGTGGCTGGCCACATAGAGCGCGAGTTCGAGCCGGGTCCAAACTCCCAGTTTGTCGAAGGTGGTGCGCAGGTAGTTCTTCACCACCTGCTCGCTGGTTCTGAGCACCCCAGCAATGTCTTTGTTAGTAAGACCCTGCCAGACCAGGGTCGCGATCTGAATTTCCTTCGGGGTTAGCCGATCACGGGGTTGCATGGTTGCACCTGCTCCTTGATGAACATGGCGGTGGCGAGTTTCACCCGCTTCCGGCCTTCTTTGATGCCTGCGCGCAGAAACAGCGTACGCAGGTGCTGTTTGACGGTCCGCGGGCTGATGTTCAAGTGGCTCGCGATTTCTTTGTTGCTGCATCCCTGCACCAACAGACG
>Ga0316363_10003749_pt1 | contig 10746 bp, 13 predicted proteins | sample Sb_taG_3_FD_200459 | JGI IMG/M metagenome (GOLD analysis project Ga0316363, IMG submission 200459) | Peat soil microbial communities from Weissenstadt, Germany - Sb_50d_a_PC metaG (v2) (version 2) | ecosystem: Environmental > Terrestrial > Soil > Wetlands > Peat | place: Germany: Weissenstadt...
CTCGAATTCCGCCGGGTGGCAATGAAGGCGATGCAAGAGGAAAATGCATGGAAACTTCAAACGCTTCCAAGTTTCGACGCATGGTTCGCGGACTGGGCGGCGCCGTACAGAAAGTTTGGGCGGGCGCCCGGTTTTCGGCGATCGCCCAGGAGAGCCATCGAAGAAGACCGCGGGGCGTCCTCAACGGCGACGCTCGTTCAGCGAGCCCCTGAAGTTCCCGAGCCCACGCGATCAACAGCAGAGCTGATCGGGCAACCTCGGGAGACTCGTTCAAAGCCGGCTAAGGAAAAACATCTAAAGTGGAAAGCCTGGAAAAACGACGGCATGAGTTACGGCCAGATCAGGGACAAATGGGAGAGCGACACTGGTGAAACTGTGTCACGGGACACGATCATCAAGGGGATAAAGAGAGTTGGTGAGGACGCCAGCTCGCATTGATCGGCGCTGTGGACATTATTGTTGTCCACACCCAAGCGGGCGCTGTGGACATTATTGTTGTCCGCAGAACTTATAGTTGTCCACTCGCTGATCTAGGGCGACGGGGAAAAATGGGACCGTGGGTACCGCGAATTGCGGCCCACGGTTTTTTGTTTCACGGCGCCCTGGATGCGAGCGAGCGCTATGGGAATCGACATCAATCGAGAAACTCTCCTACCCCTGGCCAGGGCAGTGCGGGTGTTTCCGCACGGCACGCGAGCCTCGACGCTATTTCGCTGGATCACGCGCGGGGTACGGCTGCGCTCCACGGGCGAGCGCCTGAGGCTGGAGGCGATCCGTTGCGGCCGCAAAATCTGCACCTCGGCCGAGGCAGTCCAGCGGTTCCTGGACGCGCAGAGCGAGGACCTGCCGAGTTCGCCCGGCCAACGGGTACGAACGCCAGCGGCCATGCAGCGTGCCTCCGAGCTGGCGTTCAAGGAGGCGGAGGAAATGGGAGTCTAGGGAGGGATGGATTCACTGGCGAAACACGAACGGCCAGGGTAGCGTCACCCCGGCCGTCCGTGCATGCAAATCACTACTCCTATGGTAGAAATTGCAAGCTCCGGCGGCAACGCTTCACGTAGTCTCGGAGGTTTGTCGGCGCCGGCGCTTGCTGGCGATACCTGCAGGGCCAAAACCCCTCCATTCGGGCGAATCCTGAAAAGCGTCTCGAAGCGCTACGGCCGGCCCATCGGGCCGATCGCATATGCCGCCTACTGTCACCTGGTGGCCGAGGCCGGCGCCGGAGATCAAGCTCAGATGTCCGTTACAGAGATGCGGAATCTCATGGGCTGCTCGGAGCCGACCGCCTCCAAAGCGCTTTCCACCATAGCACGCGCTGGCCTTGTTGAGGTGGTCAGTGCACCGCCCGGCGCGGCCCGTATCTATCGGATCGTCGGGGAGGGCGAGCTGAACAGCGACCGCGGCAGGAAAGTTTTCCAGGCATTCCGAACGGGGCTTCGTCGAGTGGGTGATCGAACGGAGCTCACCCCCCTTTTCCCAGGGGAGGAGAAAGGGGATACCCCCCAACCAGGTTTGGGGGTACCCCCCAACGTCGTTGGGGACACCCCCCAACCAGGTTTGGGGGTACCCCCCAACGTCGTTGGGGACACCCCCCAACCAGGTTTGGGGGTACCCCCCAACGTCGTTGGGGGGTGCTTTATAGAGAGAGAAGAGAAAAGAGAAAGCAGCAGAGCAGCAGAGGCTGCTGCTGCCTCGGAAGACGAGAATGGCCGCATTCAAAGGGCGCGAAGCGGGCTTCGCGAATACTTCACCGATCCTACTATCGTTTGCCGCTTCATCGACCGCGATTGGCGACTGGTCGAGGCAGCTCTGCTCTATGTGGCCTGGCGCATCAAGAAGCGGAAGAAAAAGGCGATCGAAAACGCGTCAGCGTTTTTGTTGCGTCTTCTTGAATTGCCGGCGTCATACGGTTTTCGACGAGATGAGGATGGCACGTGGTGGCCGCCCCCTGAATTTCCGCAGCCGAGGGCGCCAATGATCAACGAAGTGGGCTCACTAGCCGGCGCCTGCAGGCCCGGGGAGCCAGCGCATCCATACGGGGAGTTCCTGAGAATGCCAGAGCCAGTGCGCACCGAGATTCGAGTGGGGCTGCGCAGGGCCTTCGCAGCCAAAGGCAACTCGATCGCGGATTTGCCCGACGATGACCCTGTATTCCTTCGCGCATGCGTGAAATTTGGTTTGTCGTGGTGGAGAGCTAGGCAGGCTCCGTGCCCACCATTAGGACCTGCACGCTAACGCCCAGGGCGGTTGCGATGCAAACAACGGTGGAGATTGGAGGATTTGGACAGGGATCGGCTTCGAGCCGTTCGATGGTGCGTTTGTTGAGTCCGGCGCGCCGAGCGAGATCTCGCTGCGTGAAACCGGCTCGGCAGCGAAGGACTCGGACGCGGGCCTGCAAGCTGCAGGGCAATGAACCAGTAGAGTTGACAAACAGCTCCATGCCGCCGCATTAGAACGTCAACCGCCGATACCTGCTAGGCTCGTTGTGGTACTGGATCGTGGAAGGGCGGAGTGGGTTTGGGCAAATGCCCACTCACGCCCTTTTTTTTTCGAGCTCGCATCGCGGAACAGAGAAGAAGCAAATGGCATCAGGAACGCTCACCGGCAACGTGCAGAGTTTGGGAAAAGGCCCAATGCGGCCTATCACCAAGATCAGCATGACCTGGACGTCGACGTCCGGCGGTGCCGTCAGTCAGACCGTCGTCGATGGCAACGGCAACACGGTCTATGTGTCGGGCGAACTGCTCCGTGTGGTCTTCATCCCCGGCACTGGCGGCAACCAACCATCGAACAATTACAGCGCCCAGCTCACCGACCAGAACGGCATTGATCTCCTTGCTGGCCAGGGAGCCACGCTATCGAACACGACGACGACGCACGTTTGCCCCGGCGTGAAGGTCACCGACGGCGCCACATCGACCGAGCGAGCGATCGCCGGCGACGACAAGCTGACACTGGTAATCGGCTCGGCCGGCAATGGCAAGCAAGGCGCTGTCGTTCTCTACCTGCGCTGAGCCACCTGAGCAGAGGTTCCCATGGCCGACATGCCCGCCGGTTACACCTTCGGCGCCCAGGCGATCCGCAGCCTGCAAGAGACTGCCCGGCAGACGAAGCGCGCGGCACTCAACCGTCCGCACGATCAATACGCGGCGCCGCCGGATGTCAGCTCGCCCGAAATCCACGCCGTGCTGATCAGCTCGGCGCTGCCGAATGCCGCCGGCTACTACACCGGCAATGTTCTGCAAATCGCCACGCCGGCCTTGCCCTGGACGGTCACGAATCTAGGTAGTTGCCTGGCCCTTGGCCTCAACAACGAAGCCCTGGCCCCGCGCCGCTACATGTGCCGGCTGCACGGCCCGGATGCAAGCTCCGGCTCACCCGTCTTCATCCCCACCCACTACTACGAACCGTGGGCCCTGGTCAACAGCAGCACGCCGGTCGGTTCGAGCCTTTACAACGCCACGATCGCCTGGCCGACCCTGAACAGCCCCGGCTTCACGGCCGGGCCGAGCTGCTGGCTCTATGCGCCCATGGGCCTGCCCCTGACGGGGGGCGATTACTATGAGGCCCGCTTTGCGGGCGTCGAGAGCGTTTCGGGACAACAGCGCATCCTGGTCTTCGCCGCCGGCGGCTGGGTCAGCGGCAACGGCGTCTGCTCGGGCAACAACGTCGTCATGCCGACGTACTAGGGGCGAGGAGTCAGGGATCAGGGGTCAGGGATCAGGGGGAGGACATGGGGCAGATCAGTTTTCCGTGCGAGTGTTGTGGGGGCTGTATATGCGCGGCCTGCGCGCAATGCGCTGCATGGCCATGCTCTTTGACGGTCGATATGAGCGGCGCGAACATAGGTAACAAACCGCCCGCGTGTTTGAATTGCCCGACCCTCAACACCAAGTTCACGCTGTCGTCTAGTGGACAAGGCCTTGGGAATTGTTGGTGGCAAAATAACCCGGCCGACAACGGAGGGGCGCTCTGCCAACTGTTTTATGAGGAAGCGTTCGGCAACATCTTCAATCTCGAATTTCTTACACCACTGGGAGCTGGAGGAGGCTGTGGCATCAGCTATTACCTAGCCGCAACAGACTTTCAGTGTTGCGCCTCGAATGTTTTCAGTCTCCTTATCGATCAATGCGGGGAATGCCCCGCTACCGTGACCGTCACGCCCAATGACTGCGATTGCGGCTCAGCCGATTCAACGTCTGGCAATGTCGTTCGGCAAATATCGAGGCGCTCGCTGGCTTGCGTTCATCTTGGCGAAGCCACCGGCGAGCTACGCGAATGTCCCACCTGTGAAGGGAACGTGAAAATCAAGCTGATGTGCTGCGCGATCTTTGGCACCTGCACGATCGGCGAGAAGATCGATGGCATCGCCTGCTGCGCCGACCCCTGCCCGTGCTACCAGGCGCCTGCCTGAGTTTCCGGCACAAGCTATCAGCTTGTGCTACAGCCGCGCCGAGTCCCGACCTGTACTCAGCTGGCGGATGACTTACTGGAGTGTTCTTGTCTCCAATGCCGGCTACTGCTGGTGATGATGCGGCTGGAATCGCGGCGCCCATCCGACCCAGCCCGCCTGAACATAGCATGATGCAATGACTTACGGCCAGGCCAGGCCCAGCGAGGCGCGACAGGGGGTAACCCCCCGAAATTCTACGGCCGTTTGCCTGGCGGACCGGTTACGCACCCAAACACGTGCGCCCGCGAAATTGGAACGCAGGGGTCAACCTCAGTCTGAACCGTAGGCCCGCGTTGCCAATAGGCGACGGAACCCAGGCACAAAGGCTACCTATTTAGGAGAAATACGAGATGGCACAATGCAAGTTTACCTGTCCGCACTGCAATTTCGAGCATGTCGTTGGAGAGGCGGCGCGCGGGCGGCACCTCCAGTGCGCGCGCTGTTCGAAGTCTTTGATCGTGGATCGATCCGGGATCGGCTGCAGGAGCGCTCCGGAGTTGCCGGAGACGGTCGGCGGATACACCTGGGAAAAAGATTTGGCTGCCCTCGGCGGTGGAAGTTTGCCGGACGTGGCGGAAGACGACTTACGCCAGTTCGTGGCCCACGTGCATGCGATCATGCTGGCGTGCAAGGGGCATCCAAAGCACGGCAAGATTCTGAGGCGCGTACTGAGGGAGCTGCTCGTCGATGAGCCGGAGGTGGCTTCGCCCTCGCCTCCCGACCCGGCCGCCGCTTAGGAGGCGAAGCCAACCGGGCGTTTATGCTCTACTGGATCGGGCGAATCATCACGGTCCAGAGGCAACGACGCACATGAGCAAAGCCAGCGAGGCCATTCTCAGGACGAGATGCCACCAGGGGGCGCAACTTTTGCTTTCGCGCCAGCGCGATTGTCGAGGCAGCCTTTCTCCCCGGCGGCGAAAAAATCTTCACGCGCAAGGATCTGGAGGTGCTGGCAAAACGGGGAAGCGCCGTGATCATCCGGCTGTACGCCGCCTTCCGCCGGGTGAATGGCTTGGATGAAGAGCAGCCCGACCAGGACGAGCCGGAGACAACTCCCCAGCCGGCCTAGCGATTCCATCACAGTCCAGTCCAACGGAGCATTCCCATGTCCAGCCTGAAGGAAGCAATACCTGCTTGGTTTCGCAGCTCGCCACAATTCCGAGAGGTCGAAGCCCAAGAGCAAGCGCGCGCGGAGTCTGATCGACAGCGCTGGGCAGCGGAGCTGGAAGCGCTCCGCAAGGAAGCATGCGCCTTCCGCGCCAAGCAAGAGGGACTGTGCACAGCCGCGCAGCAAGCGGCGAAGGACGCAACGGAGAAGGCCCGGCGCGTGTTTGCTGAGGCTAACCAAGTCAATTCTCGGTTCAGCAGGCTCACCCAGGAACTTGAAACCAAGCTGCGCAGCAACCGAGCAAAGGAGCTGGTCGACTTCCTCGACTGGTTGGAGGAGCAGACCGAAGCCAACCGCAAAACCTTCAAACTGTTCGTCGCGATGGAGCCTCCGATGGCTCTGGAGGCATACGATGGCGGCCCAGCACGTTGGGCACCTTGCGGGCCTCCACGTAAGACGAAGCACGACAACCGGGACGACGTGAAGGCCGGAAACGAGCTGATAGGCGCCGCCCGCGAAGAAGCGAAGAGGCTGGAGATCATCTTTCTACCCCCTGACCAGTTGACCGCACGCCTAAGCCAGATTCGTCAGAACCTCCAGGACGCGCTTGCGAAGATCGGCTGACATGTCGGGGAAATTCAGAGAGAAAGAGCGGAAGGCACAAGTGCCCGTGCAAGCGGCTAGGGAGACTTTGCCCCTTGATCGATATTACCCCAGCTACGGGCAAGCGCTGGCGGAACTTGATGCCGCGCGTGCCGCGGCCGGCGCCGACGCCCAGCAGCGCCAGATGGCGCAAGATGCCGCAGCCATCGACCAGGCTACGAAAGCCGCCGCACAGGCGGCCCTGGACGCCGCGGTCAAGGCAGCCGAGCAGAAAGCCGCGGAACAACTCCGCGCGGCGCGCATCGCTTGGTGGGAAGGCCGGAAACCAGTCTACGCCCAGCTCAGCCAGAAGTTGCTAGACGCTATGGACCTGGTGCTGAAAGCCGACGCTGAGCGGAGGGCCTTTGAGCAAGAATGCAGGGATGTGATCGGCGATGAGGGGACAACCGACCCCGCAAAGCGTATCCCCGGCTTCGTGCTTGTTCCCACCAATCCCCTTTGGTTCGCCGCGCTTGGTCCTGGAAAGTACTACCTGAAGGATTTCCGCAAGAACATGGCCCTGATACTGGGGAGTGAATTGGCTTCGCCGCCGACACCTTGAACCGTGCCCGCCCATCGCCTGCCGCTGATCCTTGGCTACGCCTGCATTTTCGAGGAGGTCTACAAGCACAAGGACCGATCCGGGCAGAGGCGCAATGAGAAGTCCGTCAGGGGCTGTTTCGACCGCGGCCTGGCGGTCAGGGGCAATCGGCAAGCCCTGATCAATCACGACTGGGCCCGGATGGTTGGCCAGGAACGAGACGGGAGTCTCAGGCTTTTCAGCGACCGGGCTGGGCTCATTTGTGTCGTCGATCCGAACGTCTGGGCTGAAGGCGGCAAAGTCGTTCACGCGATTCAAAGCGGCTTGTGCCGCGGCATGAGCTATGACTCCGACGATGTGACGGAACAAACCTACTGGTACGGGAATCCCTTGGTCATCGTCGTCGAATCCGACTTGAGGGAGGTTAGCTTTGTGCTGGATGGCCAGAACCCTGCCAACAACCTTACCGGAGCCTGGCTAGAGGACGATCTGCGTCGTGTGCCCATTCGCGCGACACGAAAGTCTCCTGCGACGGTGCACCGGCGCTTGAAAGCCAATCTTGCCGAGCTGCTCGTATCGGGCCGGCTGGACGGCCTGTTTCCACAACGAAGGTAGCCCATGCAACTGCAATTGCCCAGCGATAGGCCCCTGCTGGTGACCCAACAAAAAGCCTTCGAGGTACAGGCGCTTGCACGTGCCATTCGGGCCGATCCCGGCGCCTTCGCGAAGTTCCCCAAGCCAGAAGCTCCGCGCGTCCATCTAGCCGTGCAGAAGTCGCAAGCTGCAGGGCGCAATTCCAGCTCCGTCACCTGTCTGGCGTTAACCGGGTTTTTGGAGTTTCGGCAATCCCTGTTCGGCGCGCTCTTCGGCGGCACGGATCTGGAAAACTTCGGCTACCAGCTCGACCAGGCGGCCGCCAACCAGGGGGTCAAGTGCATCCTCATCTTGATCGATTCGCCCGGCGGGGAAATTACCGGCATCCCCGAAACTGCGGACAAGATCCTCGAAGCGCGCAAGAGCAAGACCGTCATTGCCGCGGTGAGTCCTATGGCATGCTCGGCGGCCTACTGGCTGGCCTGCTGTTGCGACCAAATCGTGCTCATGCCGAGCGGCGAAGTCGGCGCCATCGGCGCCTACGTCTTCCATTGGGAGCAGTCACGGGCCCTGGATGAAGAAGGCATTACGGTCACTTTCGTCGCGAAGCCGCGCCTGAAAGTCGGCGGCAATGTGTACGAGCCCCTTGACCCCGCCAGGCGCGAAGACATGGAGCAAGAGGTTTCGGAAACTTACAGCCGCTTCGTGGCGGCCGTCGCCAAAGGCCGAAAAGTCTCCGCCAGTACGGTAAGGGAAGACTTCGGCGGCGGTCTGATCGTGCGCGCCCAGCAAGCCCTGAAAGTCGGCATGGTGGACGGGCTCGGCACATTCGAGCAGGTCTACAGGCAGCTGGCGGCCGATGCCCCGGCCGGCCGGATGCAAGCGAGCACTAGCAACGCGGAAGTTCTCCGGCTCCGCCGGCAACACGAACTGGACAAGCTCGGCTCGCGGGGGATCCCCAGGCCCAAGTAAGCCCGTCCATCGGTGGCGGCGATCGGCGCCCACGATCGCCGCTCTGTCGATCGACAGAGGAACGATACCAATGGCAGCATCCATCGGCACGCTCGCCTACAAGCTCATCGCCGACCCCACGGGTTTCGAGGCCGGCATCGGCCGCGCGCTCAAGGCCGTCGACAAGTTCGCCAGCCAGGTGGGCAAGGGTCTAGCCTCCGTCCCCAGTGCCATAGGCAAGTTGATCTCCGCTCCCTTCGATATCGTCGGCCACATTCTTGGTCCCCTGCAGCAAGCTCTCTCGGGCATCCCGGTAGTGGGCGGCTTGCTGGCTGCCATCCCGATGAGCGGCGCTGGGTTCATCGCCTTCTTCAAGCAGGGGGTTGAGCGCATCCAGGAAATGGTCGGCTGGTCGAAACGGTTGCACATCGGCGTGGAGGACATCGCCGGGGTAATGCACCTGTTCGGTGACAGCATTGGCCCGGTGGGACACGCCCTTGCCCACTTCCAGGCTGAACTTGGCGCTGCCGTAGGAGGCAGCCGGGCGGCGCAGAAGCATTTCGAGCAGCTCGGCGTGGATTGGGCCGATCTGGGCCATAAGGCCCCCATCGATCAGTTCCGTGGGCTCATGAAGGTCATCAGCGACATCCCGGACCAAACGCGCCGGGCCCACACCGGTTTCGAGTTGCTTGGTCGGCTGTGGTTTGAAGTCGGCCCGGCACTGGAGAAGGGCCCGGCGGCCCTCGACAAGGCTTTGGCCAGCAGCAAATTCGCCGGTCTCTCTCTCACGGAGGGGCAGGTTGCCGGGGTCCTGGAATTCAGCAAGGCCATGAAGGACTTGCACCAGATCATCGAGGGGGTTCAGTCCCAGCTCGCCGCCGCGGCCGCCCCCTGGCTGAATGCGCTCAACGCCCAAATAAAGGAGCTTTTCGGTAACAGCCTGGACATACCGAAGGTCTTCGCGAAGATCGAAGGCGCGGTGATGAACGTGATCAAGGTCATTCTCAACGGGCTGCAAAAGGTCGTGGAGGAGGCGAAAAAGCTCATGGAGGAGATACGCGGCAACACCCCCAAGGGCATGGTCGCGGACGCTGCCGGCGGCAAGGGGATGCTCGGCAAGATTTTTAATCCGATTGCCTATGACATGAACCAGGCCGCCGCCGGCGGCAGTGCGGCGCCAGGCGAGCGCTGGGGCGACATGTTCGAGAAATCGTTCAACCAGTCCAAGCAGGCCTGGAAAGACAAGTATTTCTCAAACCCAACGGGCACCGATGATGACCGATTCCGCGAACAGCGCACGAAGGTGGATCAGGACCTGCGCGCCGGTCCGCTTGACGATTATCTTCACCGCATCGGCGACCTCAACACCTGGTTCGAGTACGGGGCGAAGGACGCGGACACTTTTGCCAAAGCTATTGCCAAGACCAACAAGGAATTCGCCGCCGCGCTCGGCGTGAAGCTGACGATGCCTCTGGAGGACCTGCGGGAGAAGGTCAAATGGCTCGACCAGGCATTGTCTCTCGGTAAGTTCACCCAGCAGCAGCATGACATGGCCCTGGGCCAGCTCGGGGAAGCATTTCTCAAGGAAGGCGGCAGCGACGAAGTGAAGCTGCCAAGCTTCATGACGCTCGGCAGCCAGGGCTTTGCCGAGCTGCAGGCGAAGATGGAGGCACAGGGAGGAGGCGGTAGCGTACAGGACCGCATCGCCGCGGCCGCGGAAGCAACGAACCAAAAAATGGACCGGTATATCGAAATCGCCGAGGCGATGGAGCAGAGACTCGCCCTACAGAAGCCGGTGGTCTTCCAGCAGGCGCAGATGTTCCCCTAACCCCGCCGGCCACGCCATGAGCACAACCAGGCTGTCCGTCATCCCCGACCCGTTTTGTTACCTGCTGTTGGCCCTGTGGGACGCGCCCCAGCTCTGGATGGCCTGGGTCTTCCCCGACGATTTCATGCTGCTGCGCGCCAGGCTGCTCCAGGAGGGCAAGGACTTTCTGGCCCTGCGTCATCTGCAGCAGGGCCAGTTGCTCGATTATTGGGTTCTTACCGATTTCGACGCGCAGCGAGAGCAGCAGTCGTTTGAAACGGGTGAGGTTGTCGCCGCGGCCGCGGCCAGGTTAATCGCCGATCTGAGCTGGCGCGGCGTACAGGTGTCGCCAGGCTGGCAGGCGCTGATGGGCCGGAAGTGAAAGGGGCAGGCCCCCTCACCGGGGGCGGGCAATTACCCTACTTGGTCCATCCGGACGCGTCTAATGCGAACGTCGCGAACCGTTTTCGCCGGCAGATGCCGTTTCCGGCGGTTTTTGAAGTTTATGGCTGGCTGCCCTCGTCGGTTGGCAGGACAGGCCCCTGGCTGTAGGGCAGGATGAAGTCCAGAGTCAAACCCTTCTGGCCGAGAATCGCCTTGACGGCGCCGACCAACTGATGGAACACTTGCAGATTTTCCGGGTCCAGTGC